>Ga0114983_1000314_pt1 | contig 20403 bp, 17 predicted proteins | sample Shrwel_input2_RT_FD_87182 | JGI IMG/M metagenome (GOLD analysis project Ga0114983, IMG submission 87182) | Subsurface microbial communities from deep shales in Ohio, USA - Utica-3 well 1 S input2 RT | ecosystem: Environmental > Aquatic > Deep subsurface > Shale gas/oil reservoir > Produced... | reverse complement strand
CATTGGCGCCAATATGCGTAAACTCATTCATATATGTTTTGGTGTAATAAAAAATCAAGAAGCGTTTAAGCTCCAAGAAAGTTAAATACGATCTTGAAGCCTATAAAGAGAGATGGTATCTACGCTGGGCTTTTTTATGTCTGCCACTTTCAAAGCTCTTTAGTGATTTGTTTATTTAACTTTAATAAATCATTTTTATAGATTGTATCAATCAGTTTATTTCGCACACGGTTTTTAGCCCCTCTACTATACTATTCGCACTGCTTAGTCATTCAAGCTTGGTAAACAACAACTTGAATGGAGTAAAAGCTCACTAATTTTTAAATTATTAGATTCTATTTTTAATAATAGTAATACGCTTTGTATATAACGAAATTCGTTAACTTTAAGGAAGCTGACAATGAAAAACCGATCATTTACTAAAAAAGCACTTGTTGGATTTATAAGTATGGCACTTATGTCTGGCTCTGCTTTTAGCCAAGAAAAACCACAAATGTCTAAGCCACAAGGTGCTGTTGGCATGGGTGAGGCTAAAATAGGCGCAACCAGAACAAACCAATTTTGGTGGCCAGATCAACTAAACCTATCTCCTCTTCGTGACCATGATCTACGCTCAAACCCTTATGGTGCAGACTTTAATTATGCAGAGGCATTTAACAGCCTAGATTTAGACATAGTAAAAAGTGATATTGACGCCCTACTTACGCAATCTCAAGACTGGTGGCCAGCGGATTTTGGTAACTATGGCCCATTTTTTATTCGTATGACCTGGCACAGCGCAGGCACCTACCGTACGCTTGATGGCCGTGGTGGCGCAGGCGGTGGTCAACAACGTTTTGAACCGCTTAACAGCTGGCCAGACAACGTAAGCCTAGATAAAGCACGCCGCTTACTTTGGCCAATTAAACAAAAATACGGAGAAGCACTTTCATGGTCAGACTTAATCGTATTAGCAGGTAACGTTGCTCTAGAAAACATGGGATTTGAAACCTATGGTTTTGCCGGCGGGCGAACTGACGACTGGGAACCAGACATGGTTTACTGGGGTCCAGAAGTAGAAATGCTTGCCAGCGACCGTGAAGATGCCAGCGGCAAATTAGAACGCCCATTAGGTGCAACGCACATGGGTTTAATTTATGTAAACCCAGAAGGGCCTAAAGGAGTACCTGATCCTATTGGTTCAGCTAAAAATATTCGTGTTGCGTTTTCTCGCATGGCCATGAACGATGAAGAAACCCTAGCACTTATCGCCGGTGGTCATACCTTTGGTAAAATGCATGGTGCGCACAAACCTAAAGACTGTGTAGGTGCAGAGCCTGCTGCAGCAGGCATTGAAGAACAAGGGTTAGGCTGGAAAAACAAATGTGGTAAAGGCCACTCTGAAGATACCGTATCTAGTGGTTTAGAAGGCGCATGGACACAAGCTCCTACTCGCTGGTCATCACTGTACTTGAGCAACCTGCTTAACTTTGAGTGGAAACAAACTCGCAGCCCTGCAGGTGCCATTCAGTGGATCCCAACGGATGAATCGTTACACAACGCTGTACCTGACGCTCATATTAAAGGTAAGTTTAACGCACCAGTGATGACCACGGCCGACTTAGCGTTAAAATTTGACCCAGAGTATCGCAAAATTGCAGAACGCTTTTTAAATGACCCTAAAGAGTATCAACTTGCATTTGCTAAAGCATGGTACAAATTAACTCACAGAGATATGGGACCACCAGGTAACTTTTTAGGTAAAGAAGTACCAAAAGACGACTTAATTTGGCAAGACCCTATTTCAGCAGAAACTCAATCAAACATTGATGCTGGTGCAGTAAAAGAGCTTAAAGCCGCTATTTTAGACTCAAACTTAAGTGTACCTGAGTTAGTACGTGTAGCCTGGGCATCGGCTGCTAGCTACCGTGATTCAGATATGCGCGGCGGTGCCAACGGCGCACGTATTGCGCTAGCACCACAAAAGGATTGGGCAGTAAATAATCCAGCAGAAACCGCAAAAGTACTTAACGTATTAAAAGCGATTCAAGCTGACTTTAACGACAGCTTATTTAGCAAAAGCCATGTATCGCTTGCTGATTTAATTGTGCTTGGTGGTAATGTAGCGATTGAAAAAGCAGCCAAAGATGCAGGTTACACAGTAGATGTACCGTTTAATGCTGGCCGTGGCGATGCTACGCAAGCGCAAACTGACGTTAATGCATTTAGTTTATTAGAGCTGACTGCCGATGGCTTTAGAAACTACTTTGATGCAGAAAAAAGCTATAAATCGCCAACTGAAATGCTAATAGATAAAGCCGATCAGCTTGACCTAACCGTGCCAGAAATGACTGTATTAATCGGTGGCTTACGTTCACTTGATGCAAACTACAAAGGCACTGATTACGGCGTATTTACTGACAAGCCAGGCACTCTAAATAACGACTTCTTTGTTAATTTATTAGATATGTCGACGGTTTGGAAAAAGTCATCAGATGCGGGTATTTATCAAGGCTTTGATCGTCAATCAGGTGAGCAAAAGTACACAGCCACTTCAGTTGATCTGATTTTTGGTTCAAATTCAGAACTACGTGCAGTTGCTGAGGTGTATGCTTTTGATACATCAAAACAAAAGTTTGTAGAAGACTTTGTTGCGGCATGGACTAAAGTAATGAACTTAGACCGTTAATTACCATTAAGTAATACAACCATAGCGCTGCAATTAATTGCAGCGCTTTTTTATTATTAAGCTATTTTAAAGCAACCACTCGCTCGCGCAAATCATCGGCATTAACCTTCTGTGCAGCCACCATTTCACCAATAGTCACACTGACCAACGACCACTTTGGTCTAGGCAATCGCCACTTCGTTTTTCGACTAAACATACTGCCCCATAGTCCATCTAAATGGACAGGAATAACAGGCACCGGTGTGCGCTGAATTATTTTTTCAATGCCACGGCGAAATACATCAACCTCGCCATCTCCACTGAGCTTGCCTTCAGGAAAAATTCCCACCAGCTCTCCACGCTCTAGTGCCTGAGCGATATCGTCAAAGGCTTTATTAAACGCCTTAGGATTTGCTTTTTCACTATCAATTGGAATGGCTTTGGCCATTTTAAACAACCAATTAAGTGCTGGTGAATAATAAATAGGTGCAAATACAACAAATCGAATTGGCCTAGGTGACGCCGCTAAAATAAACATCCAATCAACAAAGCTAACATGATTGCTTACCACCACCGCAGCTCCTTCATCGGGAATATTGAGCTCGCCATTAGTGCGCACACGATACATACAAATCGCTAAAATATAGATGATAAAACGTAAGAAAAACTCCGGTACTTTGGTGTATATGTACAGCGATATGAGTAAATTAAGTCCTGCTAATAACAACAATAATTGTGAAATATCCCAGTGTAATAGCGTTAAAGTAAAAATACTTAAAACGGCGCTGCCAACCATAAACAACGCATTTAGCACATTATTAGCTGCAATTACTCGAGAACGGCTATCGGGGTGAGTACGCTGCTGAATGAGTACATATAAAGGCACCGTATAAAACCCCGAGGCAATACCAATACCAGCCATCCAAATAAAGTGCCAGAGCATATCGCCGGTATTAATCACTTGTTCAAGGGTAAGCAGCGATTCATTAGTTTGGCGATAAAACTCAATGCTTGGCTCTTGGCTTAATAAATATAAAAACAAGCTAATTAAAAGCGCCCCAAAAGGCACAATGCCTAACTCAATACGTGAGCGCGATAGCTTCTCACAAAGTAAAGACCCCAATGCAATACTCAACGAAAACACCACTAAAGCAGCCGTCACAACCAACTCATCGCCTCCCATTACATGTTTTACATAGTTAGGGAGCGCGGTTAATATCACTGCACCAATCAGCCAAAACCAGCTGATCCCCAATACTGATTTACCCACTGACTCGGTTTGTGCGTTAAGCACATTAAATACACTTTTGGTCGAGGAAATAGGATTAAGCGATACCTTTAAATTAGCATCATTCGCAGCACTTTTTGGTATAAAACGACTACTCAAATAACCAATAACCGCCAGGCTCACTATCGCGATACTGATATAAACAGGGCCTGCAGCTTGGGTTATATAATAAGTGCCAAATACCGTGCCCAATAAAATAGCCACAAAGGTGCCAGATTCAACTAACCCATTAGCTTTGGTTAATTCATGAGGAGCGACATGCTGCGGTAAAATTGAGTATTTTAATGGCCCAAAAAAAGTGCTTTGTAAACCCATTAAAAACACAGTACCTAACATTAACCAAACCTGCTCGGTTAAAATAGATACCACGCCCACCAGCATTATTGGAATTTCGCAAAACTTTACGATGCTGATTAGTTTTGATTTTTCCAACTTTTCTGCAATTTGCCCAGCCATGCCTGAAAATAGAAAAAACGGTAAAATAAATAATCCTGCCGCCAGATTAGAATAAAAGGCACCATCAGCTACCGTAGCAGCTTGAAAAATTAAAATAAGTAGGATTGATTGCTTATAAACATTGTCATTTAAAGCTGAGAAAAACTGCGTCACAAACAGAGGTAAAAACCGTTTACTACCCAGTAAAGCTCCTTGAAATTGTTGTTTATTTTCCTTCATTACGGTCTCTTAAAATTAGCTACAGCGTTTAGATTACCATTGTATAAAAGAAATACGAACCCACTTTTTTAAGTACGTGCTCAAAAATATACCTAATCGCTAACACGCAATAAAAATGATTAACAAATGAACAACACAACTAAATCTTGCGTATAAGTTGTTTATGAGTTGTAAATAAAACATCTATGTTCTAAAACTAAAAGGTGACTAAAAAAGGAGCATCTTTATGCCAACTACAAACACAATAGACAAAGACACCAAATTCGCACGTTGTTTAGAGTGCAACAAAGTAAATACATTTGCCGCTTTTCATTGGCTTTCGTTAGCGTTTAAGGATATGGCGCGCGCGCCCATGCTGAGCTTAATTTACGGTTTAATCTTCACACTTATTCCCGTAGCGATTGTTTACTCTGTTGTACTTACCGACAGCCACCTTGCCATACTGCCAGCCACGGTTGCATTTGCTTTAATAGGTCCTGTGTTTGCGGTTGGTTTGTACGATGTAGCCTGGGAACTAGAGAAAGGCCATAAACCTACATTAAGCCATTCATTAAAATCAATGTTTCGTAACCCTGTAGGTGAATGGGGTTTTGCGGTATTACTCATGGTAATTATGATTATTTGGATGCGCCTAGCTGCAATTGTGCATGCGTTATACCCAAACCATGTAAACCCCACCTTTGAAGAACTTTCTGCGTTTTTAACTATAGGCAGCATTATCGGTGGGATTTTGCTGGTCAGTGTGTTTTCAATTTCTGCATTTACGCCGCAAATTATGATGGAAAGACGCGTTGATATTATGACCGCAGTCGTTTCTTCAATCCACGCAGTTAAAGAAAACTTTGCAGCCATGGTAGTGTGGTCAATTTGTATATTTGTACTGGTAGCGCTTGGCTTTGCTGCAGGTGCCGCTGGATTTATTATTATTATGCCACTACTTAGTTACGCTAGTTGGCATGGATACATTGCTGTTATTAAAACAAAAACACCACGTGGTTATGAATAACATTTACCTGTAGTTTTATCACTTAATTAAATGCTTTTTGGCATTTAATTAAGTGTTGCCTCTTCTCCCTCAGTTTATAAAATCCGTAAAAACCTTGATCTCAATAAGGTGCAAAGCTTAAAAATAGCGCTAATATAAGCTGATACACTACAGAAAATATAAAGGAATAAACATGAGTCAAAACGTTAAAGACTTAATGACACCGAACCCATTTTCAGTGAACGTAAAAAGCACTTTGCATGACGCACATAATTTAATGAAAGAAAAAAATGTTCGTCACATTCCCGTCATCGACGAAGATGGCGCATTTGTTGGCATGCTAACGCAAAAAATTATGGTCGCCAAAGTCATGGGGATCATGGCAACGTTTGGTGCTAATGCATTACAACGCAAAGAAAAACTCACAAAAGTAGAAGATATTATGGTGAGTGATTTTATCAGTGTAACGCCAGAGCAGCCGCTATCAGATGTCGTTAAATTTTTTGTAGATAATCGCCATGGCTGTATGCCTGTGGTTAGCGAGCAAGGTCAATTGGTGGGTATTTTAACCTCTTCTGATTTTGTGCGCTTAGCTGCGGCGCTATTATCTTAACTTAATAGCACAATAAAAAACCTGCGTTTTGAATTTACCCAAAGCGCAGCTATTTTTATAAACAAATGCCTACCCAGAAGCCTCTTCGTATATAGCTAAGCCACTAACAGCCTGTTATGGTAAGCAGCTCTACTTTCAGCAGTTATTACTAAAAGGTAATTTGTCATATGGCTAATCAATTAAATGTATTAGGAACTCGCCTACAGCTATGTTGTGGCAATGGCGGCTATACTCGCGAAGGGTTTTGCTATGTGCCAGATCAGACTTTGGCAATCATAGTGTATGCGCCATTATGACCGACGAATTTTTGCAGTTTTCCAAGGCGCAAGGCAACGATTTAATTAGCCCTAACCCTTTGTATGATTTTGCGGGCTTAAAAGCTGGCGATAAGTGGTGCTTATGTGCGATTCGTTGGTATCATGCCATTGCTGCAAATGTTGCTCCTCCTGTTGTACTTGAAGCAACAAACCAAAAAGCGCTAGATATTATTCCCCTTGAAGTATTAAAAGCACATCAATATACCGGGTAATGATTTGAGCGCTCAGCTTGCAATATTAAAGTATTATAACCACCCTTTATGTTTAAAAAATAAATAAGGGGCAAAGCCCGACAGTAACATAATGCCAATTGCAAATGGATAACCCCATACCCATTGTAGCTCAGGCATTATATTAAAATTCATACCATAAACACTAGCCACTACTGTAGGCGGTAAGAAAACCACTGAGGCAATAGAAAAGGTTTTAATAATTTGATTTTGTTCAATATTAATAAAGCCTTGTGTTGAATCCATCAAAAAGTTCACCTTGTCGAACAAAAAGGTACAGTGCGACATTAAAGTTTCTATGTCGAGTACAATTTCTCTAAGAGATTCGCGCTCGTCATTTTGCGCGCCTATACGGCGTATTAAAAACGAAATATTGCGTCGCGTATCCATTAAACATAAACGCACTTTACCATTAGCATCTTCTAAGCGAGCTATGCGACCAACCGCCTCTTCTAAGTCTGAGTTATCTTCTTCAAGTACATAAGCACTGAGCTTCTCTAATTGATGATGCATGTCTTCGAGCATATCCGCGTGGTTTTCAACTTTTTGATCAAATAAGGTGATTAATAATTGTTTTGCTGTATCGCATGCCACCTGACCTTTGCGCGCTCTTAAGCGCAGTAGTCTAAAATCAGCCAATTCCTCATCACGAATAGTAAGTAAGCAATTGTTTTGCAACAAACAAGCTACCGTTACAGTATTAAATCGCCCTTCATTAGGTGACATAAACAATGCATGCACATGTAAACCTTCATTATCGATAAAGCACCTAGACGACGTTTCAATCTCTTCTACATCTACCGAATCTGGAAAAGTTATATTGAGCGTTTTTGCAAGCGCATTTTGCTCCTGCGGGGTTGGATTAATAGTATCAATCCAATGTGCATTCTTTATGGATACTTCAACAGGGGTATCAGGTAAAGGCTCTAACTCTTTGATCACTCCTTGCTCGATGGAAAAAAATCTCAACATACACTTCTCCTTTAATGAATCTTTAAGTTGAGTATATGTAACAGGACATTAATCAACAATGATAATACCTTCATTATAACCACTCTAAAGGGCACGCTATTCGCTAACACTTTAAAGTACTGCTGTTTTGCAGAATTTACAAAAAAGTGCATATTTTTCATATGCACTTAATCTTACTGCTTTATCAAGTACTATAAATAAAAATTAAACTGCTATTTTTCAGTTAGTTAAAACTATATCACTATCGGCATGACGATTGCTTCTATAAATACAAGAGGTGTTCGTTATCGCAATTTAAATACTCACTAGAGTAAAGCGAGCACTATTTTTGAAATAGTAGGAGGAATCATGAGTAACAGTAATAATGCAAATAAAGTCGCTGAATTTACCGCTCCCGGTGTAAAAAACGAATCAGCAAATAAAGCAATATCTGTACTAGAAAATCGCATGGTAGCGCTAATTGATTTACAGCTAACTTTAAAACATATTCATTGGAATGTAGTAGGTCCAAACTTTATTGGCGTACATGAAATGCTAGACCCACAAGTAGAAACCGTCCGTGAAATGACCGACACCATAGCAGAACGTATTGCCACTTTAGGCGGCGTCCCAGTTGGCACACCAAAATCGATTGTTGAGCGTCGTACATGGGAAGATTACGCCATAGGTAAAGGCTTAGTAACTGAACACTTAGCCGCATTAGACAAAGTATATAACGGCGTTAACGGTGATCACCGTAAAGCCATAGAATCACTTGCTGAGCTTGATCCGGTATCTGAAGATATGATCATTGCGCAACTTGCGGAGCTTGAGCAATATCAATGGTTTGTTCGCGCCCACATAGAATCATCAACTGGTCAATTGAATAGCTAATTTTTAAAGCAGTCATTTGACTTACAAAGCCCAGTAACTTGCTGGGCTTTTTTGTTTTTAAACTATATTCCTCTTATTAATACACTAGAAATCCCCCTATTTAGCGCATCTAACACGTTTAGTTACTATACTTATTATTAAAGAGAACTTACTATCGACTCCTAATTATTAGTAGGGAATTTGAAGTGTTGTCGCGTCTATATAGCTTTATGCCAGGTTTGCACACCTTATTTAATTATCAACGCCAATGGTTTGCAGATGATGTTAGAGCGGCATTATCGGTTGCAGCCGTTGCTTTACCTGTTGCTATAGCTTATGCGCAACTTACAGGCGTTAATGCTGCGGTTGGCCTGTATTCTTGCGTATTACCTATGATGCTTTATGCACTTTTTGGTACCTCTAAACAGCTTATTATTGGCCCTGATGCCGCAACATGTGCGGTTATTGCAGCAGTTGTTACTCCACTTGCTGCAGGCGATAGCTTTAAACATTGGCAATTAGTGATCACCATGACCGCAATGACCGGTTTTTGGTGCTTTATTGCCAGCCGCTTTAAGCTAGGTGTATTAGCCGACTTTTTATCTAAACCAATTTTAATGGGGTTACTAAACGGTGTGGCTATTACCATTATTGTTGGTCAGTTTTCTAAAGTATTTGGCTTTACCTTTGATGAGCGCTACTTGCTTGAACGTTTAGGTGGCGTTCCTACGTATTTATCGCAAACTCATATTCCCACCTTATTAATGGCTTTATTTACCCTCGGCGTTTACTTTGTGTTAAAGCGCTTAAAACCTACATGGCCAGCCTCTATGTTTGCCATTGCACTAGGTGCGGTATTCGTTTGGTTGTTTAATTTAGAGCAATTTGAAATAAAAACCATAGGCACAGTAACCGGTGGTTTGCCTGTGTTTAACACTCCAGTATTTGACGTGGGTATTATTCGAGAACTTGTTGTACCTGCACTCAACTTAGCCATAGTTAGCTTTGTCAGCATGATGCTAACAGCGCGAAGCTTTGCAGCAAAGAATGGCTACGACATCGATGCCGATAAAGAATTTAGAGCCTTGGGCATCGCTAATTTAGCGTCAGCATTATCACAAGGCTTTGCCGTTAGTGGTGCCGACTCACGCACAGCCGTAAACGACGACTCTGGCGGAAAAACCCAATTAGTTTCGATTATAGCTGCCGCTATTATTGGCGTTATCGCTCTTTTTTTAACGGCGCCGCTTGAGTTTATTCCCAGTGCTGCACTCGGGATTGTATTAATAATTGCCTCTGTTCACCTGCTTGATTTAAAGGCAGTCTGGCAATTAAAATTTAAAGATAAGCAGGCATTTTACTTAGCCTCAGCCACACTTTTTGCTGTGCTGTTTATTGGTGTTATACCAGGAATTACCCTTGCTGTATTACTAGGGTTATTTCAATTTATTCGAACTGTTATGCGCCCATCAGACACCATTTTAGGTGTGGATATAAAAGGCGTAGTAAGAAGCTTAGACGAAACAGATAAAGCCAAAGCAGTACAAGGGGTTTTTATATATCGTTTTAATTCTCCTTTAACCTATTTTAATGCCAGTTATTTTAAACGCCGCTTGTTAGAGCAATATGCAAGACAAAAAGACGACACGCAATGTGTCATTATTGATGCTGTGCCCTGCTTCACTCATCTTGATTTAAGCGTTATGGCCATGCTCGCAGACCTAGATGTGATATTTAAAAAACGAGGTATTCGATTAGAGCTAGCGGGAAGAAAACGCCAGCTACTTTCTTGGTTTAAAACCGCTGGTATCGCCTCAGGTAAAGACGGTATTTATATTCATTCAGACTTATACATTGCCTTACAAAAAAACAGCGTCAGCCAGCATGTCGACGAGGTTACGATGTTTCAATCGCAAAACTCCGAAGAGATAAATGCAGGTAATAATTAGGGTTATTATTTTTCCTCAACGACACTAGATGAGTCATTTATTGTGAATGACTCTTCATAAAAACAATAAAGTGTTCAAGCATTTTAATAAATCAACACTTAATAATAAGCGTAGCCTTATTACCTTTTCTTGCTACATACTAAACCTTAAAAATACAAACAATAGCCAGATGCAAATATCATACAGCGCAGTAAATACATAGTTTAGTCGCTAATGCGGTCGCTTTTAGTTTTAGCTAATTAGCCATAAATTGTTTATGGCTATGGTTTATCAATTGGCGCTCACTAAACCAATGAAAGACAAAGGAGCTACCATGAAATATACATTAATAATTTTATGCTTAATTACATTTGCAGGTTGCGATAAAGGCGTCGATTCTCCAAGAGGGTTTAGCTTACCAGAGGGAAATGCTGAAAAAGGTAAAGCCGTTTTTATAAAGTATGAGTGTTTGGCATGCCATACACTTGCAGGCGTAGAAGATGACTATAAAAAAACTCATGATTTAGAGTAAAAGGTACTGTTAAAATAATTTAAAAAAATATTAGCTAGTTAGCTATATGTAGGAGCTTAAAGCTCTTTCTCAAAATCAGGTAGTGTTTAGAAATCTGTGTCATTTCAGTAATATTAAGAAAACAGGAGTGACACATGACTCAATCTTTCGACTTCAACAAAGCATTAGCTGAACTTCAATCTGGTAAAGGGTTAACTGGTGAAGATGGTGTTTTAACACCGCTAATTAAACAATTAACTGAAGCTGCACTCAGAGCAGAGCTAGAGCAGCATCTAGAATCTGATCTGCAACCAAACCGTAAGAACGGCACTAGCAAGAAAACCGTTAAATCATCTGTAGGTCAATTTGAACTTGAAACACCAAGAGACCGCGCTGGCTCCTTTGAACCGCAACTCGTTAAGAAGAACCAAACTAAGTTAACGCCAGAAATTGACCAAAAAGTCCTATCTATGTTTGCGTTAGGCATGAGCTATCGTGATATTCGCAGTCACATTCAAGAAATGTATGGCATTGAAGTATCAGAAGCCACAATAACCGCTGTGACTGACCAACTAATACCAGAGCTTAAAGCGTGGCAATCTCGCAGTCTTGATGCGTTGTATCCATTTATCTGGCTTGACGCTATTCACTATAAAATCAAGGAAAATGGACGCTACGTTAGCAAAGCGGTTTATAGTGTGCTGGGTATTAATATTGAAGGCCGTAAAGAATTACTTGGCCTCTACGTATCAGAAAGCGAAGGTGCTAACTACTGGTTATCAGTGCTGACCGATTTACATAATCGTGGCGTATCCGATATTTTAATCGCCTGTGTTGATGGACTAAAAGGTTTCCCTGAAGCCATTGGCACTATCTATCCTGAAACAGAGGTTCAACAGTGCGTTATTCATCAAATTCGTAACTCGATGAAGTACGTAGCCTCTAAGCACCAAAAAGCGTTTATGGCTGACTTAAAACCCGTTTATCGTGCAGCAACTAAAGATGCCGCAGAAGCAGCACTGGATGAGCTAGACGATAAATGGGGCAAGCTATATCCCATTGTTATCGACTCTTGGCGTCGTAAATGGACGAACCTGTCGGTTTACTTCAAGTACCCAGATTACGTGCGAAAAGCCATTTATACCACCAATGCTATCGAGGCGGTTCACCGCCAGTTTAGGAAATTGACCAAGACTAAAGGTGCATTCCCGAATGAAAATAGCTTGATGAAATTATTGTATGCAGGCATATTGAACGCCTCGAAGAAATGGACAATGCCTATCCACAGTTGGAACCTGACATTGTCGCAATTAGCCATTCACTTCGAAGGTAGGTTAGATGGCGTGCTAGATATTTAGCAATTTAGGCTGACACAGAATTCTGAACGCCCTCCAAAATCACATTAAAATACTGGTCAATCTTAATTGATGAGCACAAATATGCTCTTGCATGATTGCTAGCTTTTCAGACTTCATCAGTTCAATATGATCTTTTAAGGGAGTTTCTATATGTGCAAGCATCAAGTTTTTATTCTGCCTTAAATACGTATCTTTTTTAGAAAGAGATAGATGAGCTTCAATATCTTCCAATGTAGGTAAAATAATGCCATTAGCTTTCATATCTACAACGCCAATATTGATTCCTTGAGGATCAAAATCACCAAAGTGAAACCATGCTCCCTTAAACCTCTCCCGTAATGTCGATACAGCTTTAGGGGAAGCAATATTATCCCCTCTGTAAACAACGATTACTGGCTCTGAGGTATTAATTGCTTCAGATAATTGAGTGTAAGAAACAGATGCAAAAGTATCGAAGTTTTCGACACTAACAACTGCTTCAATACCCAAAGATAATACTTGTTCAATATCACCGCCAAAATAGCCCTGAGTGACAGTTTTAGAAGTAAGTACCCGATACTCTATGAAAACCTCTCGCGGCTTAAGCGAGATAAATTTTTCATTTTTTCCAGATTTACTATTTTGGGTTCGAGTGCGTTGCGCTAACTTTTCAGCTGGCTCATCAATAGGATCGAAGCCTGTTAAGCTTTTAACTTTTTCTCTTATAAATGCACGGTTAGTAGCTGTAAGAGTAATTAAATCGACTTGTCGAGTGCCAACATTATATTCATTGAATAATGCTAGCCAAATACCTTTAGCAGGAACGTTATCGCATGCCGTTCTCAAGTACTTGCTAAGTTGGTAGTAGTCTTGTTCTCCAATTGTAATACTCAACTTAGCGGCTCCAAAATTAAATCAGTAACACTAACTGTTGCAGATTGCTCAAATGCCTTCTTAGTTTTTACAGTTAACTTTCGCTTTGTCTTGAGCGACTTTATTTGATTAAGCTCTTTATAAGCATAAGACATAAATCCATATGGGTAGCCTGTTTCGCCCAGATTCAACTTCCAATATTCTCTACATGAAACCCTTTCAACTTTTGATAAGCGCAACATTTCAATAAGATGAGCTTCCATCCTATCGCTGTATTCAATTAATTCTTCTGAATTAGCTTCACCTTCAAAATTCGGTGGCTCTTTACTCTCTTGGTTTTGGTCAAGATTAAGTTCATGCCTTGGTTTAAGTGTATTAAGCAAATCTATATGGCTTGCAAAATAACTTTGGTTCTCTACATCAGCAGCTAATTCTTTAATGTTATTATCAGTATGACAAGGTAAAACTAACTCAGTGAGCTCGTCATCAGTAGGATCGTATTTAAAACCTTGGCTATGAGTTCTAAAGTGATTATAAAAAGCCCATACACGTTTTGAGTCCTTAGATTGTTTCTCAAACTCCCATAATAAATGCTTTAAACGTGGAATAGAGGCTAATATAGCTTCTCGACAATCATCAATACTGCGAAATAATTTAACGCTTAATATTTTTCTTAACTCAGGGTTGCTGCCAGCCAAGTCATTTAAGGTTTGCAGATCTAATACCAACAACTTTTTAGTGAGTCGATCAAGTCGATTAATTAAATACTTGTTTTCTGCTTGCTTATCAGCAATTGACTCAACATGACCAAACTTTGTATGTAAAGCAATTTCAATTGATCTAACTTCATTGCCAATCCCATCACGCATTAGAAAAACCATACCGCGTATATCAGTTAAATGCTGACCATATGTTCGAGTATTTTTACTTTCTTTCGCTTGGTTCAACTGTGATATTTTAAGTTGTAATTGGGCTAACCATTCGTTCACATCTGGTGATAAACGTCTATTTGTCTCTTGCTTATTTAGTAGGTATGAAAGCTCAACTAAAACAGATGATGCACTAAAACCTTCAACTTCATTACCATGAATAATGTTATAACTAGTTAAAGTATTAAAGAGACGAGTTAGTTCACCTAAATCACTCTCTTCCTCTCCGTTCAGCTCGGTAAGTCGTGCTATAGCTTCAGCATTTTGTGTTAACGCCTTACCTAGTTCGGCAAATTTTTCCGCTAAGCTATTCATGTGCCAACTCTATTTGTTCAGCTTCTTCTTCATCGACTGCTATCACTTCATATTCAGCAATAAACTCCATCACAGTATGAATGTAATCTACTTTACCTGTGATTTGGTAAAGCATCTCGCTGCGATTTTTAACAACCAGTAAATTTAAACGTTCTAGTCCGTCAAACAATGCGATTAACTTATCAGTTGTAGACTTTTTAACAGTTTTAAACGCTGATAACTGAACTAATTGATTTAAATGCTTTAGATGCAACTCGTTGTCTGTTACTAAATTCAGTATCTCTGCGTAGCGAATAATGTCACCAGAAACGAGAACACCCGCATCGCTTTTAACCTTAGAAATAAATACTAAGAACTCAACTACCGGCTCAATCTCATCTCTAACTTTCAAAAACTCTTTCTTCAGCAATAGTCTATCTGTTGCATGCTCTGGAGCAGTTGACGTGAGATAAAAAGCGCCATTTTCATTAACTCTTGTTAGTTTTCTGTCAAATACAGCCATTGCTGCATCAATTTGAATTTGACCTTCATTTGTTTCAAGAAACTCATAACACTCTTCATCGGTGTAAGGACAAATGAACTTTTTCTCGTTATATAACTTTTCCAATACGTTTCTTAAGTTCATTTTAGGCCTCTTCAGCTTCTAGTAACTCAGTTAATTTACTTTCAGTAGAATTAATACTGTCAGCAGAATATTCCCGGTAAACACGTTTATGCCCTTTTTGACTTTCAATTTGATAACAGTGCTGGTAATACTGCAAAATATCGCCTTTTCCAGAAGGTTGAGCACTTAAAATTCGAATTCCTTGTTCATCAAATAACTTTATTAAAAGCTTAGAATTTTCAGCATCTATTTTATCAAACTCATCAACACAAAATGCCAATTTAACATTGGTATCGCTTCGCATAAGATTAATTAGACCAATATAGATGGATACAATAATTAAGTATGTTAGGCCATTTGAACTTAGTTCAGCTATTTCTTGATCATTAGTTGCCATTTTAGAAGTTTCGCCATCCATATAATCAACAGTGAATTCAAAATACTTAGCGATATCTATAACTGGTTTATGAGTATTAAGTAAGTTTACTAAGTTGGTTAACTTACTAATAAGTTCATTATTCGGTAGCTCGTTTAACTGCTGAAACTTCCAACGATTATGTGCCTTAGCAAAATCTTCAAGGCTAGAGAAATAAGCTAGCGTTTTTAACCTAGATGACACTTTAATATCAATCTGTCCCATGCTTTCAAATGGGTTTGATACCTGACCAATTTTCGTAGTTAATTGACGTCCTTTAGCGCTCAACTGCTTATCAGCTTCCTTAACGCTAGTACTAAAATTACTGATACTTTCTGCAACAACAGTATAATTTGAACGAAGTAATGACTCTTGAGATACATGGTCTTCTTTAAAGTAATTTCTAATCTCAAGAGCGGCTTTTATCCATAAGTTTTCAGGCTCAACTTTATCAAGGACTTCTTGACGCATCTTTTCAAAAAATCGTGCGGGATGTGTACGCTGAACTCGAATAAAAACTTTTTGCAATTGGTTAAATGTATCCTTACCTGACTGTTGAGTTTCTTCAATCTGCTCTACTAATTTATCTAGAGTTAGCTTCAACCTTTCAACGTCATAATTAACATAACGAGAGCTATGTGCTTCATTTAGGCCAATATTTAAAGTTTGCCCAGACTCCACCATAAGGCTTAGCTCTTTCAGTTGAGTTACAAGTTGCACATTAACTTCATTACTTTTAACTAGGTCTGCACTTATTTGGCTTTTCTGTGACTCAAAAGCAGTTCTTTGTTCCTGAGATAATCTTTGGTGTTCGGCCAATGCCTGTTCTGCTTTGATTTTGTCTTCGTTAAATAGTGGGTGTTTTATCCATTCATACTGTAGGAATTTCTTATAACGGATTACACGATTACCTGCATTTAAAGCTCTGTCATGTTGTTTCTGAGCAAGCACAGACGCCTCTTTAGCCTTATTAATAGCTTCATCACTAAAGCCGTTATCACGAATGGCTTTATTTTCGTCCTCTTTGCTTTTTTCAATTTGAAGCTTTAATTCTGTCAATTTTACTTCAGCGACTGTCGTCGCCGCATTTACTTGCTCACTCATCTTCTCATCAATACGCTCAAGTGATGCTTGCTTCTCTGTATTAAGCTTTTCGACATTCTTCTCGTTAAGAGCAACTAACGCTCTTTTTTGCTCAATCAATTCTCTCAAATTCGACTGACATTTAGATAAAGCAGCCTCTATACCTGCAACATGCTCTTTTAACCAAAGTTCTGCTTGTGTTTTCTTATCCTTAATATCTGCTTCTAGTTGCTCGTTATGGGCTAGCTCTCCTTTTACTTCATTCCTAACTCTTGCTACGTCATGCTCTTTAGCATCGCATTTACTCGATAGTATTTTTGTTTCTGACTCTACTTTTGTTATCTGTGTTTCAAGATCAGCAATCTCTTTGTCTAGCTCTTGTATTTCTTCGATGATAGATTGCACATTGCCAAAGCCTTCAGACTCTATTTGGCTTAGGTCAATCTTCAAGCCATAGAAGCTTGATTCACTGTGATTGAACTCTGGTTGCAGGTTTTTTCGTAATAATAATTCAGGGTTAATAACCTTACCTAAGGTATCCTCAAAATTAGGGACAGTATCGCGTAAATAGTTAAAAAGCGTTCCATCTTCAATTCTTGATTTTAAAACGGCTTGTTGTTCTGTTTGTCTTTGTTTACGTGCTGATAAGATTTTAAGATTTTCTAACTTCTTCTCTCGTTCATCCTTAAGTTCACTAAATGCATTTGTTTCATTTAATAATTCAGATTGTGCCTCAGATAAATTTTTACTTGATTCACTATGCTCACGATTCAACTGTTCGAGCTGATCTTTAATCTCTACTTTTAATATAGGATTTAAAAGACGTTCTTTAAACTGAGCTTCCTCTCGACCAATGCTATTTTCTTTTTTATTTAGACGATCATTATCTAAAGTAAATTGATCATTTAATGACTTAAGTTGTTGCTCAAAAGAACTAAGGATATTACTTATGTCTACCTGGCTTTGATCTTTAAAAACCTGAATTGAATTAGATAAATTTAAGCGTATATTTGAAATTGTTGTATGTAATTCAGAACGTTGCTTTTCAAAGGTTTCATTGATGTTCGTTACACCAGAGGATACTTTTTCGTAGTGTTCTTTTGTTTTATTACTTTGATATTCCAGACTGCCTACTTGTTCAAAAAGTGCTTGTAACTCAGCAATAGGCAAATACTTTTCACTAGGAGATTCAAAGTCCTGCTTTAGCTCTAACAAATTATCAATTTCACGAGATACCTTCTTTAAGGTATTTTCTAGATCATTGGTGGTCAATTTGTCTTGCGTGTCAAAATCCACAAAAGATTGATTGGTATTACTTTGCTTTAATATTAACTCTTGAATTTCTTTTTCAATTTTCGCTTGTTCAATACCAAGTTGAACTTGCATATCACCAATAACATGCAGTAAACCTGAGATATCATCACAGTAGCTCTGCTGAGCTATTGCAGCATTAGTTAACTCAACATTTTTTGGCTTTTGACGATCAATGGCTAACCAAGCTTTACGCTCAGCCATCCAATCATTGATTTCAATTGAGTGGTTGTTTAATGATAACAATTGGCTTGGTATAGCTCCTTCTTCGACCAAGATATTAGTCAATGTTGAGCGTACCGCATCCATTGACACTTTCCCCCTGAAAATACCAATTAGTACGCGATCAATATTATCAATACTGTCACCTTGGATGGGAAATGAATAACGAGGCCTCCACTTCCGAATAGATTCACTATCGGGGGTTTTTAGCCTATAGGGCTTATTTGATTGAATAATATTTCTATACGTTTCACCACTTAACTTTGGGCTTAGCTCACGTTCAAAACGATCTGCATTCGTCCGTAATGCGTTATTTTGTACAATGGTTTTACCGCCTAAGTCATCTAGAAGGAAAATATTTTTATCGAAGGCTCCCGACAAAAATTGATATCTAATAGAGTTATCTGTTGAGCTACAGATCACACAATGAGTCTCATCACCCCGAACATACTCATAAACTAGATAGCTACTCGGATTTGGTAAGTAATAATTAACGAAGCTTTGCGTAACCAGCCCTTTTTGTTTTGCAAGGTCACTGCCTTTTACACCGTAAAATAATAAAGCCAATTTTAAAGTCGTGGTTTTACCGGCTTTGTTTCTACCATCAAAATTAGTGTGGCCATTTGTGTTAAGAATAACAAACTGACCACGGCTCAAATTATCGATAGCTATAATGCGGTTTAAGTGAGACATAATTCCCTTTTTCTTGCATCCAAAATAGTTAAAACAAATATTACACAAGAATCAAATGATGTGGTAGAGTTTAAATATACAGTTCAAAATGATTCCTAAAATCAAAATGATTAATAGTGTATATTTGGTTGATTTACTTTTAAGTTATACTGGTTCCTTTAACCGGCAGCAATTAATGGACTTAACCGGAATGTCCATTGCGACCGCAACTCGTACCATTAAAAAGTATAAAGAGAATAATGAAGACAACTTAAAGTACGTGGTTGAAAATAAGCGCTATGAAATTACTGACATTTTTAAAAGTAACTTCAGTATAGCTGCGGAAGATGCGCTTACATTACTGGCATATGGTCAACAGAGAACACAAACAGGCTATTTAAATACAATTGGCCCAGCGGTAGTCTCGAATGAGAATTCAAAGCTATCATCAGATATTGTTCCTGATATTACTCGTGCAATTTATAGCAAATCACCTATCGATATTGAGTATTACGGTACTCAATCACCTCAAGAAAAAAGAACTATTTTACCTTTAGCTATTTTTGAGAGTAGAGGGAATTGGTATGTGCGTGTATTCGACTTAAAAGATAGCGGATATAAAACATTTAAGTTTATTAGGATAAACAGTGTCCTTGGAACTTCTGTTCAAAAATTAACAGAAATTATAGATGACAAAGACTGGTTTGATACTGTTACTTTGACCCTTGGTGCTCACCCAAATCATCATAACCCTAAGGGTCTAAATAAAGATCTAGGGTTACTGGATAAACCGGTATTTAATTTAACAGTCTCAAAGGCTCTTGCGGGTTTTAAATTGGCAGAGTTAGCAGTAGATGCGTCACCAGAAGGTACGTTAAACCCAGAATATTTTCAATATAGATTATTGAACTTACATGAGCTTATAGAAGTTAATTCAATGAAAATTGCGCCTGGCTTCATAAACTCTGAAAACGAAAAAAAGGAAATAAATTATGGAACAATTAGTGAATTTTTTGAGGCTGTAACAGATTCTGTGTAACTGCCGTTGTTGCATTGCTCATTTTAATATTTAGCTTCAAACGCACTTCAACAAAAATACTTTCTTCAAATCGAGGGGTTAGCGCTGGTAGAGATATCAATGCTCCGATAATGACTGGGGATATAAACTCCAATCAAACCAGCGTATTAGGAGTACTTGCCAATATCGCCACGATCATCGCACTTTTGGTTAGCATCGCTACTTTATATGTTTCTTATTTAGCTTTAGCTTAAATAGGACTAATGGGATGGTTGAGCAGATGCAAAATTTAATTGCCAAAGTCATAGCTAAGGGGTGCTCGGTTGCAGCAGGCAGAGATATCAATGCTCCTATATTTACAGGTGATATCGAAAACTCAGAAATTAACATAGATCAGAAATCATTCGAACAGGCTACATTCCTATCACTAGCTAGTTCTTTTGATAACTATAACAGTGAACTACCCATCGACGCCACTCCGTGTTGAACTGGTTTAATTGAGCCGGACACTTTAATAATGGACAATGTCCTAATATTGAGGTGTTAAATGACAAAACGAAAAAATAAAACTTATACAACCGAATTTAAGCAAGAAGCAGTTGCTTT
>Ga0114983_1000308_pt1 | contig 20555 bp, 15 predicted proteins | sample Shrwel_input2_RT_FD_87182 | JGI IMG/M metagenome (GOLD analysis project Ga0114983, IMG submission 87182) | Subsurface microbial communities from deep shales in Ohio, USA - Utica-3 well 1 S input2 RT | ecosystem: Environmental > Aquatic > Deep subsurface > Shale gas/oil reservoir > Produced... | reverse complement strand
GCGATTGGTATTGATACAATTATCAATCAGAAAGATAATGATGTAATCTGTATTTATGTAGCTATTGGACAGAAAAACTCAACTGTAGCTCAGCTTACAGAAAGATTGAGAGAAGAAGGAGCAATGGATTACACTATAGTGGTTTCCGCTACAGCAAGTGAGCCAGCTCCAATCAGATATATTGCACCTTATGCCGGCTGTGCTATGGGTGAGCATTTCATGTACGAAGATGATAAAGATGTACTTATTGTTTATGATGATCTTTCCAAACATGCGGTAGCTTACCGGGCCATGTCACTTCTTTTAAGAAGACCACCTGGACGTGAAGCTTATCCTGGTGATGTATTCTACTTACACTCACGTTTATTAGAGCGTGCAGCTAAGTTGAATGATGATTTGGGTGGAGGTTCTTTAACAGCTCTACCAATCATTGAAACACAGGCTGGAGATGTTTCCGCTTTTATTCCTACCAATGTTATTTCTATCACTGATGGACAGATTTACCTTGAGAGTGAGTTATTTTTCTCAGGTGTAAGACCTGCTGTTAATGTAGGTATTTCTGTATCTCGTGTTGGTGGTAATGCACAGATTAAGGCAATGAAGGATGTTGCTGGTACACTTCGTCTTGATTTATCTCAGTATCGTGAACTTGAGGCGTTCTCACAGTTTGGATCTGACCTTGATAAATCAACACAGCAGAAGCTGGCCCGTGGTGAGAGAATTGTAGAGATTCTAAAACAAAATCAGTACTCACCAATGCCCGTAGAAGAACAGGTTATTATTATTTACACTGCTACTAATGGTCATTTAGATGATATTCCTGTTGATAACTTAGGACGTTTTGAAGAAGAATATCTTAACTTTGTAGACAGCAATTATGCTGAAGTCAAAGAAGAAATTGTTGAATCAGGAAAAATATCAGATGAACTTAAAGAAAAATTAGATGAGATGGTTAAAGAGTTTAAAGATATGTTCCAGGTTAAGAAAAATACTATTGTAGATATGGATACTGATAAATCTGATGATTCTGGCGAAACAGAATCTAATGATTCTCAGGAATCTGATACCGAAGCAGAGGAAGCTGAGGTGAAATAGCAATGCAAAATATGCGAGATATTCAGCGGCGGATAGGGAGTGTTAAAAACACTCAAAAGATTACCAGAGCTATGAAAATGGTTGCTTCCGCTAAACTGAAAAATGCTCAGGATAGAGCAGAAGATGCCCGACCTTTTTTCAATAAAACAGTGGAAGTTTTAAGAGGTGTTTTCACTAGAACTAGAGAAACAGCTCATCCACTTTTAGCAGAAAGAGAGAATGGTAGACATTTAGTAATTGTTATTACAGGTGATAGAGGCCTCTGTGGAGCTTATAACCATAAAGTGATTGATGCAGCTGAAAAAATTGTGAAAGCAGAAGATGAAGTGTCTTTAATGGTTATCGGCCGTAAGGCACGAGACTATTTCCGTCGCCGTGAGACAGATATCATGGCCGAATACGTTCAGCTTGAAGACTATCCTGGTTATGGTTTTTCCAACGATCTTGCTGATGAGATTATTCATCATTTTGAAGCAGAAGATGTTAATAAGGTATCAATGATTTATACTCACTTTAATTCTGCTCTCAGTCAAACAGTAAAAACTATGCAGCTCCTGCCGGTAGAAAAGTTCACAGATGAGGAAGAGGAAGCTGATACTGAACAGGAGCAGATGGATGCTGAAACAGCTGGAGAAGAAGCAGATGGCGAAGAAACTGAAGTTAAGCAGAAAAAATATGTTGATTATATTTTTGAGCCTTCTCCTGCCGAAGTTTTTGATAATATTTTACCACAGTATTTAATTAATGTTATCTATTCAGCACTTTTAGAGTCTAAAGCAAGTGAGTTTGGAGCGCGGATGACTGCTATGGATTCTGCAACTGAAAATGCAAAAGAAATGATAGATGATCTAACGCTTAAGTATAATAGAGCTCGTCAGGCAGAAATCACTAAAGAAATCACAGAAATTGTTGGTGGAGCAGAGGCACTTAAATAAAGTTTTTTAAAGGAGGAATTTGCGTGAGTAACCAGAACATTGGTAGAGTAGTTCAGGTTATCGGACCGGTAGTTGATATCGAATTTCCGGAGGGGAATATACCTAAGATTTACCATGCTATTAAAATTGAGAACGAAGAAAAAGACATAGATTTAACTTGTGAGGTAATGCATCAGCTTGGTGATAACAGAGTAAAGACAGTTGCCATGTCTTCCACAGATGGACTTGTAAGAGGGATGGAAGCTGTAGATCAGGGTGAACCAATCAGCACTCCAGTTGGTGAGGCTGTACTTGGTAGAGTTTTTAATGTATTAGGTGAGGCAATAGATAATCGTGGTGAGGTAGAAACAGATAAGAAAATGCCTATTCACCGTCCTGCCCCTAAATTTGAGGAGCAGGAATCAACTACAGAACTTTTCGAAACTGGAATCAAAGTAATTGACCTTTTGGCCCCATATACTCGTGGTGGTAAGGTTGGTCTTTTTGGTGGTGCTGGTGTAGGTAAAACAGTACTTATCCAGGAATTAATTAATAACATAGCGACAGAACATGGTGGTTATTCTGTATTCTCTGGTGTAGGAGAAAGAACCAGAGAGGGTAATGACCTCTGGCTGGAATTCCAGGAAGCCGATATTTTAGATAAGGTTGCTATGGTTTTTGGTCAGATGAATGAGCCACCTGGAGCCCGGATGCGTGTTGGTCTTACAGGTTTAACCATGGCAGAGTATTTCCGTGATGAAGCCGGTCAGGATGTATTATTATTTATTGATAATATCTTCCGTTTTATTCAGGCTGGTTCTGAGGTATCTGCCCTTTTAGGTAGAATGCCTTCTGCGGTAGGTTATCAGCCAACACTTGCTTATGATGTTGGTTCCTTACAGGAGAGAATTACTTCAACTAAGAAAGGTTCAATCACATCTGTACAGGCAGTTTATGTACCTGCAGATGACCTGACTGACCCTGCTCCTGCAACCACATTTGCTCACTTAGATGCTACAACAGTACTCTCAAGAGATATTGTGGAAAAGGGAATTTATCCTGCTGTTGACCCACTTGATTCTACTTCTAATATTCTTGATCCAAGAATTCTAGGGGAAGAACATTATAATATAGCTCGTGAGGTCCAGGAAATTTTACAGGAATACAAAGAATTACAGGATATTATTGCTATTTTAGGTATGGATGAGTTATCTGAAGAAGATAAGATTGTTGTAAATAGAGCCCGCCGGATTGAGAGATTCCTGTCTCAGCCATTCTTTGTTGCTGAGCAGTTTACAGGAACTCCAGGTAAGTATGTTGAATTAGATGATACAATTCGCGGCTTTAAAGGAATTTTAGAAGGGCGTTATGATGATCTGCCAGAAGAAGCTTTTTATATGGTAGGTACAATCGAAGACGCAGTAGAAAAAGCTAAACAGCTGGAAGAAGGTGAGTAGCCAATGGCTGCTGCACCAAAAATTCAGCTTGATGTAGTAACACCAGAAAAATTAGTTTATAGTAAAAAAATAGATAAATTGGAAGGGCCGGCAATTGATGGTCTAATTGGGATCTGGCCCAAACATGCACCTTTAGTAACTGCAATGCAAATTGGTGTGGTGAAGGTAGAAATTGATGGTGAAGAGACTCAAATAGCTATTAGTGAAGGGTTTATGGAAGTTCAGCCAGATAGAATTAATCTTGTTGTCAGAACAGCTGAGCTGCCGGAAGAAATTGATATTGATCGAGCAGAAGCTGCTCGTGAGCGAGCAGAAGAAAAGCTGGAAAAAGATCATGATAATATTGATTTTGCTCGTGCTGAAGCATCCTATGATCGTGCTCTGGCCCGTCTCAAAGCAGCCGGTCACCACGACCACGGTTATGATCGTTTTTAAACGAAAATGCTTATTTATGTGCACGCACCGTGAACCACCCGATTTATGTCATGATTTGTCGAAAAAGGAATAAACATTATAAAAATAAAAAAAGGGCCCTAATAGGGTCCTTTTTTCTTATCTATTAACATGCATCGATTATAAAATATATCACTTTTATCCCAATTGAAATAATTTAAGCTAACAAAAATCTACTCATACTCATTACCACAATTAATATAACTAATATACTCATTACGATATCTCAGAGATGGTCCACTTGTACCCAATAGTGCTAGCCCAATAAATAATCCCCATAATTTTAATCAATATTCAAAACCAATCTCATCAACCTTAACCTTAAACCAGGTGAATTTCCCTTCTTCTAAATACCAGCTGACATCAATTTCAGTTGGTACCTTAATTCCATCCACAGTCTTGAAGCCGCCCAACTCACCGGTACATTTTATTCTTTCAGCATCTTCATCACTTTCTTTATACCTCATTGCCTCAGTCCTGATTAAATTTCCTTGCTGATTAAAATTAAAGATTGCAGAAGCCTTAACTTCCTGATAATTAATAGTAGCTCTGGCTGAGCTGCTGTCAATTTCCTCCCAGTCAAGATAATCATTTAAAGATGCAGTTGGGTACCATGGTATCTCCAGTAAAAACCTGTGTAGAGCAGATTCATTAAGCTTATCATTAGCTTTTTGATTAACTACCGGCAGCAGGCTGGCAATTTTAATAATCATTGAAGCATCTCCTTGATCGAAAAGATCCCTGCCTTTAGTATTAATAACTGGCATCATAGCCAGATCCACCTGCCAGAGATATCCTGGTTCAGCAACTGAAATATATTGTTTTGCTTGCGGCTGATACCATTTTTCCTGCTCAGCAGCTAATTTCATTAGACCACTCTGTTCAATATTGACTGCTTTAATTGGTTTTTTGCCAATAACACCGCTATTTTGCAGCCAGTTTTTTACAGGTTCAGGTAGGCCGACAAGATCACTTTCATTTATTACTTCAGTTTTTTGATTTATTTTATTTTCAAGTTTTAATTTTTCTAACTCAGAATCAATCTGTTTATTAAACTGCCATTTACCAGCGGCAGCCGCTGCAAAAGCAAGAACTATTAAAAGTAAAAGTATTATCAGCAGAGATGGCCAAAAACCATACTTAAAAATTAACATTTATTCACTCTCCTTTTTTATCCCCTTAAAAATTAAATTAAAATGATTTTCAATCAAATTTTGTTGTTTTTTCTGATCCGAAATATTTTCAATTATTATTCTAATAATCAGGCCAAAGGTTGCTGTCCAGATAAGCTGAGCCTGAGTTTCTGCTTCAACTTTTCTAAACTCTCCCAGCTTCTGACCTTTTATTAGTAATTCCTGAAGATTTTTGATTGCTGATTTATCTTTTTCCGAATTGCTATCTAAAATTGAAGTCAGTTTAAGAATATCTTTATCATGACTGAGCATAACTGATTTATAATAATATTTATTCTCCAGAGCGCTTTCAATATATTTTCGAAATTTGTATCTAATTTCAGATTCAATCGAAGAAAAAGTGACTTCTGTTTCCAAAGAATTCAATATTTTTTTATAGCCAACCTGAACCAGTTCTCTAATTATTTGATCCTTACTCTCAAAATATTGATAAATATTGCCGGGAGAATAGCCGACTTTAGCTGCTAATTTGCGAATAGACAGTTTAGCAAAGCCGGATTCTTCCACAATTTCTCTGGCAGCTTCTAAAATAGTATCTTTGATCAAGTTGTTTTTAGCGTCTTTTAAATTTTTTGACATAGATTATCTCCTTTTTTAAACATAATTTTATTTATTAAACATTGTTTAATTAAATTTATCACTTATTATATGGTATGTCAAACAGATTTTTTGACATAAGCTGAAAGATTTAAGAGACAAAGAACAGAAATAGACTTAACTAGTTTCCAAATATTGGGTTGGTAAACGGTAGCTGTACATAGGTGTACATCTCGAACTTAAAATGTTAAAATATTAACAGGAGGGCAGAGTTATGAAAAACAATAATGGTGAAAGTAAACTAGAAAAAACAGCTCGCGAAGGAGCTTTTGGTTCAACTGAATTTAAAAAAGGCGAGAAAAACAGGTTTCTGGGGGAATATGAGGAACGCGTTATAGCTTACCTGACAGAGAAACAAATTAAAGAAACAGCTCTTTACCCTGAGATCAAAGATGCCCTGAATAATAAAGAGGCAAACAAACTGATTATCAGAGGAGATATTGATAGAAAATATATTTCAGATTATATTAAATGGGCTCGAGACAAAGGAGTCAGATTTAACAGAAAAAATTCTCCAGAATTCCGAGGAAATGTAGCCTTAGCAGTTGCTGGGAAAGATGCAGTATCACAGCAATTTGGGCAGATTCCGGAACGGGAAGAAAAGTTGCAAAAGAAGGGTTTATCTGATAACATTATAGAGAATGCAGGCTCATTGCTCTGCAGTAGTTGTTGGAAGGAATTAATGGAAAAAGCGCCGGAAGAAAAAATTAATTATAGAAAAGCCGGCATATTCGATAAATTAACAGGTACAGCTTGTATAGGATGCAAAAAAAATAACTATGATTAAAAAATAAATATTGTAAAATTGAAGCTATAAATTGATGCGATTTTTAAAGATGTGATTAATTTAGAAAGGGGCTTTTAGAGGTGGACAAGTATATAATTGAAGGTTTAAATCCACTTGCAGGTGAAATTAAAGTTGGGGGAGCAAAAAATGCAGCTTTACCGATTATAGCAGCATCGTTACTTGCAGATTCGCAGGTAATTTTAGATGATATTCCACAGCTTAGAGATGTAACGAATTTATGTAGTATAATTGAAGATATGGGAGCAAAGGTTAAAAGGAGTCAACATCGAATAGAAATTGATTCAACTTCAGTTTTAAAAACGGAAGCAGATCATGATTTGGCACGAAAATTGAGAGCTTCCTATTATATATTGGGGGTAATGCTTGCCAAATCTGGACACGCAAGAACTACCCTTCCTGGGGGCTGCAACATAGGTAATCGTCCTATTGATCTGCATCTTAAGGGGTTTAGAGCTCTGGGGGCAGAAGTGAATTTAGATCATGGAGTAGTTGATGTCAAGGCTGATAAACTAAGGGGAGCTGAGATTTATCTGGATTATCCCAGTGTAGGAGCAACCATCAATATTATGATTGCTGCCAGTCGGGCTGAAGGAAAAACAGTAATCGAAAATGCTGCTCGCGAACCAGAGATTGTAGATTTAGCCAACTTTCTGACTGTTATGGGAGCTAAGATTAAGGGTGTAGGTACAGATATTATTAAAATCGAAGGTGTAGATGAGATGCATGGTGTTGAGCACCGTATTATACCTGATCGAATTGAGGCTGGTACATATATGATAGCTTCTGCTATCACTGCTGGAGATGTATTTGTGCGCAACGTACTGACCGAACATGTAAAACCACTGATTGCCAAAATGCATGAGATGGGTATTACTGTAGAAGAAGATATAGCTGGAGTTAGAGTTAAAGCGGCTAAAAATTTAAAAGCAGTTGATGTTAAAACATTACCCTATCCCGGTTTTCCTACAGATATGCAGTCTCAGATGATGGCTTTACTGACTCAGGCTGATGAAACAAGTTTAATTATTGAGACAGTTTGGGAAAATCGCTTTATGCATGTAGATGAGCTGAAGAGAATGGGAGCAAAAATTAAAATTGATGGACACAGTGCTCTCGTTAAGCCGGGCCGCCTGACTGGTGCCGAAGTAAGGGCTACAGATCTGAGGGCAGGAGCTGCACTTATTCTGGCCGGACTGGCTGCTGAAGGACAAACAGAGGTAAAAGATATCTACCATGTAGAGCGAGGATATGAAAATATAGAAAAGAAGCTCTGTCAAGTTGGGGCGACAATAAATAAAGTATCGGAGTAAATAAAACCTGCCGCTGGTATTTCAGCGGTTTTTTGTTTTAAAAATCAATTTATGATTGTCTAATTTTTGTTTTTCAAAAAAATAAGGTGGTGAAAATATGATTACAACAGTAACTTTAAATCCGGCTATTGACCGCGAATATTTTGTGGACAAACATGAGGTCATGAAAAATCAATTTATTTATGATAATGAACACTTAAAAGTTTATCCAGGTGGAAAAGGTTTAATTAGTGCGATTAACTTTAAATCTCTTGGCTATCATGACGTACAAAATATTGGCTTTGTTGGTGGAAAACAGGGCTTATTTTTCGAAAAAATGGTACAGGAATACGATATTATTAGTAATTACATTCATACTGAGAGTGAAATTAGAAATAATGTAAAAATTATAGGCAGAGAACCAGCAACCTATACTCAGTACAATGATTATACCTTTAGAGTAGAAAAAGAAGAAGTTGACGACTTAATAGTTCGTTTTAAAAGATCAATTTCTGAAAGTAACTGTATTTTGATGGCAGGCTCGGTCCCTGAAGGTGTAGATTTTGATATTTATCAGCGCTTAATTAAAATAGCCAAAAATAAAGGAAAACATGTATTTCTGCAGGCGAGTGGTGAAGCTTTAAAGCTGGCTTTAAAATCAGAACCAGATATTGTAACACCTTATTTTAAACATCACAAAACTATTCTGGATATGGAGGTGAATGATAAAGAAGATTATATTAGAGTTGGTAAAAAGATGCAGGAGATGGGTGCAAAAAGGGTGATGATCCCTTTTCACTGTGACCGACTGATTTTTGATGAAAATGGTGATGTATATCAGTTATCTCCTAGAGGATACTGTATTATTAACTGGCTGGGTGCCAGTGATGCCTATAATACTGCCTATTTAGATTATGCTTTTAAAACAGATGACTTTGATTTTTTGGAAGCAAATCGAATAGGGGGCGCTGCTGCTTTATGGATAGCAGAAAACAAAGAAATATATTTAAATGATCGAAAAGATTATGATTCTTATCTTGAGCGACTGGAAATTAATAAGCTGGAGGTGTAGAAAATGAGTAATGTTAAAGATTACATGGTCCGGACTATGAATTCAGTTACACCGGATGACAGTATTCGCAAAGCAATAATTTTAATGTATAGAGCAGAACAATCAGTAATGCCGGTGGTAGATCACCAAAACCTTTTTGTTGGAACCATTTACAGCAATAATATTCTCAAAAACATAATCCCCGAGAGTTTTGGTTTTTTAGACAGCAGCCGTCTTTTTTATGAGGTTAATGAAGCTGTAGAAAATTTAAAGTATGTTAAGGATGAAAAAGTCGAAAAATATATGGCCCGCAATCGGGATGCAGTTAGAGAAAACAGTGATATGAAAAAAATTGCTGATATTATGCTTAACAATAAAGAGTCTATGCTTTTTGTAATTAATGACAAAGGATATTTGCGCGGTTTTATCGAAAGGTCTAACCTGCTGCATTACTTATTAGATGAGGCTGAGTCAGATTAAAAATAGTTGAGTCAGCATTATATTTTAGTTTGAGCAAGCTATTTAATAATTCTTATAATTTTATAAGAGAATAGTTAAAAAAGCGGGGTGTGATTTATGAATGAGTTATCAAACTTTTCTGCACATGATGTCGAAAATTGGCTGGTTTTAAATAATATTGCTAATAAAGAGCTTTATTTAATTTCTTTACTTTTATTATTTGCTTTTTCAGTAGTTTTATTAGCAAAAAAATATAGGGTCCCAATAGTTGTTGGGTATGTCTTTTTAGGTATTTTACTGAGCCCGGATATCATTTCTCTAATTCCAATGATAGATCAACAAATGACGAATATGTATATTTTTGTCCTCGCTAATTTAAATTATGTTACAAATATTGCACTGGCATTTATTGCTTTTACAATTGGTAGTGAGCTTTCATTTAAAACAATTCAGAGGCTGGGAAAAAGTATACTTGCAATAGCTTTAACGGAATCTATTGCAGCCTTTGCAGTTGTTACTGCAGCTATATATTTAACCGGATCACCACTTTATGAGGCATTATTATTTGGTGCGGTTGCATCTGCTACTGCACCGGCTGCAACAGTAATGGTTTTAAAAGAATATAATTCAGAAGGTCCCTTAACTTCTACAATTATGGCTGTTGTTGGTCTTGATGATTCTTTTGCTTTAATAATTTTTTCACTAATAAATCCAATTGCTTATTTACAGTACCAGGGTGGAGGAGCAATTAATTTAATGGAAGTTATTGTTTTACCCCTGGTTGAGATATTTGGGGCAATTATTGTTGGCTTAGCTTTTGGTTATGCATCCCAGAAATTGTTAACAATATTTAATGAAAAAACCAGAAAAATATTAACAGTTGTGACAACAATTACATTGAGCTCTTCTATATCTATTTTCTTTGGATTTTCTCCCTTAATTGCCAATCTTGCAGTTGGTTTTGCAGTTAGAAATTTTGCTAAGAAAAACCTGCAGATTTCTGAAGCATTGGATACTCTAACAATACCTCTTTATGCTATGTTTTTTATAATTGCAGGTACAGAAATTAGATTTTCGGAGATGGGTTCCCTTAGTTTTTTGCTGATAGCACTTACTTATTTAGCTGCGCGTATCATCGGTAAGGTGGGAGGGGCAACTTTTGCTGCCAGGCTTTCTGGGGCTCCAGATTCAGTTAAAAAATATATTGGTTTTGGTCTTTTACCTCAGAGTGGTGTAGCTATTGCTTTAGCATATTCAATACAGAGGCAGTATGTTGAGGCTCCAGAAGTTGGACTTGCGATATTTAATACTTTACTGCTTACTGCAGCGATAACAGAAGTCTTTGGGCCTTTATTAACTAAATATGCTGTGGTTAATGCAGGTGAAACAAATATTGAAGATCAGCACTATCAACAACAGGTGAAGAATCATCATTAAAATCCATAAAAATTATAGTTGATTTTTAATTTTATTTTAAGATTGATAGTCTATAATGAACGTAAGAATGAGAAATAATATAAAACATTTTGTTTAATGTGGAAGGAGTATGCTATTGAATCTTTTAAATAGATTTAGTAAAAAAATTGCGATTGATTTAGGCACAGCTACAGTAATTATCTATGAGAGTGATAAAGGTATTGTTTTACAAGAGCCTTCATTTGTAGCTCTTGATAAAAATACAGACAAAGTAATTGCAGTGGGAGAAGAAGCAAGAAGGATGCTGGGGAGAACCCCAGGGAACATTGAAGTTATCAGACCTTTAAAAGATGGTGTGATAGCAAACTTTGAGATTGCTGAGATGATGCTTAAAAGTTTTCTGAAAAAAGTAGGGGTTAAAAGCAGATTTATTAAACCTCTGATTATGGTTTGTATTCCGGTTGGAGTTACCGGGGTTGAAAGCCGTGCAGTTCTGGAAGCGGCAGTTCAGGTTGGTGCTCGCAAAGCATTTTTGATTGAAGAACCGGTAGCAGCAGCTATTGGAGCTGGTCTCAGAATTGAGAAAGCAGAAGGTAATATGGTTATTGACATTGGTGGTGGAACGACAGAAATTGCCGTCCTTTCTTTAGGAGGGATCGTTGTTGGTGAGTCGATTAGAATTGGTGGCGATAAATTTGATGAATCTCTGGTACGTTATATTCGGGAAAACTATAACTTAGTTATTGGAGAATCTACTGCTGAGGAAATCAAAATAAATATTGGAAGTGCAGATCCCAATTATTCTGCTAAATTTGAAGTAAAAGGTAGAGATTTGATGACAGGTCTGCCCAGGCATATAGAACTTTCAGCTGAAGAAACTCAGAAAGCTTTTAAAGAATTATTGGACAATATTGCTCAGGCTGCCAGACGAGTTTTAGAAAAAACTCCACCTGAATTGTCAGCTGATATTGTTGAAAAAGGTATTATTTTAACAGGTGGTGGTTCTTTACTTGAAGGACTTGATAAATTTATCAGCGATCATACAGAAGTTGGAGCTTTTGTAACTGATGATCCACTGGTCTGTGTTGCTGAAGGAACAGGGCAGGCTTTAAATGAACTAGATAAAATTTCAAATGTATTAAGTACAGGTGATCAGGGCATTTTATCGTAAAAGTAACTGGAGAGTGATTAAAGTTGAAGAAAAACATAAGAAAATTTTTATTATTCTTTTTAATAGTCTTAATCCTTACTAATACCCCAGTGTTTGCTGCAGAAAATATTATGCCTTTAGATGAAGTAAAAGCCGGGATGACAGGTTATGGGAAGACTGTTTTTTCTGGAAATAAAATAGAAAAATTTGATATAGAAATTGTAGATGTACTGGATAACCGCAGTCTGGATGAAGATTTAATACTTATTAAATTAACCGGTGATAAAGCAGAAAAATATGGTGGTATAGCCGCCGGGATGAGCGGAAGTCCAATCTATTTGGAAGACCGCATAATTGGTGCAATTGGTTATGGTTGGAATAATAGTGATCACCGTTTTGGTTTGGTGACCCCGATTGAAAGAATGCTTAAACTTTTAGAAAATGATAATACAGAAAAAAGCAGCGGGAATATTAGTGATATTGATTTTGATTTGGATGAATTCACTCCAGGAGAAAATATTATTAGAACAGAAAGCCCGATTATGGTTAGCGGAATTAGCGGCAGAGCTTTAGATCGGTTGGAAAAAAATCTGTCCAAATTAAATTTAGATGTTGTTCCTAGTTCTGGGATTGAAGAAGTGGATAAAAGCAATAAAAGACCGCAGCCTGGGGAAGCTATTGCGGTGCAGCTGGTTAGAGGTGATATAAGTGTAGCTTCAATTGGTACTTTGACCTATGTAGATCAGGGACAATTTGTAGCTTTTGGACATCCTTTTACCAATCGTGGTAAGGTAAATTACCTTTTGAGCAGAGCATATATCAATGCTATTATTCCAAGTTCAGAGCAGCCTTTTAAACTTGGCTCACCCTATAATAGACTTTTGGGGTCAGTAACTCAGGATAGGGGAGCTGGTATTGCAGGTAGAATTGACACTTATCCCAGGATTACCCCCCTCTATGTTTCCATTTCAAAAAATGGTCAGCTGGTTAAAGAGGTCAGTCTGCAGATTATTAATGATGAATATTTATTTTCATCTCTAGCAAATAGTGCTGCCCTGCAGGCGGTAGATTCGGCTCTGGATAGAATTGGCCCGGGTTCTGCTAAGTCTAAACTCAAGATTATGGGAAGAGGTCTGCCTGAGCTTCAGATAGAGTCCAGCAATATGTATTACAGCCAGAATGATATCGGAAGCATGGTGCTCAATGATTTTTCGCAATTATTAAATCTTATTTTAACCAATCCATTTAAGGAAGTCAATCTGATTGATATCAGATTGGAATTAGATTTTAACCAGAGTGATAGTGTGGCTTTAATTCAGGAAGCAAAAGTGTTAAATGATAAAATATATCCCGGGGATGAGCTGAAGGTGGAAGTGACTCTTCACCGCTATCGCAATGGAACCCAAACAAAAACTCTGAGCATGAAAGTGCCCAGCGATGTGGAGCCAGGAATAGCAACTCTCTTTATTGATGGCGGCTATACTGGTGAGACAATGAGGCCTGAAGATACAGCTCCAATCCAAAGTGTGGGTGGTTTAAATGAAGCTGAAATTTCTGGCCACAAAAGCTTTGAATCAATGTTAAGTTCTTATTTAGATTCTCCGGACAATAATGATCTTGTTTTACAGCTTTACCCTTCTTATGCAGCTCCTATTTATCAGGAGAGCAGTGCGGAGGCTCCTCAAAAAAATCCTGATAAAAATATAGGTAAAGATAATTTGGAAAATACTGAGCCAAACCCTGGAAAAACTAATAAGATCGAAAATACTGAGGAAGAAATAAAAGATCGATATTCTACTGAATATGTGCTGGAAGGAAGTTTAAATATTGATCTGGAAATTTTAGCTCCAGCTGAGAATTATCCGGCTGCAGAATCAGAAAAAAATACTAAGCAAAATCAGTAGTCACACTCAATGATTTTTGGAGGTTTTTAAATGGATAAGCAAATCAAATATCTATTGGGGGTGTTAATTTTACTGCTTATCTCGGCTTATTTTTTAAGTCTGCTGGGGGGGCTGCCCCAATATTTTAAAGAGGATATTATTTCTTTTATGGAAGAAAGATTTTCAGGTGAGATTTCTTTCAGTTCTGTCTCTTTATGGCCTCTAAATCGGATTCGTTTTGATGATTTTGAATTTACTGCTGAAAATGGAACTTCTTTTAAAACTGAAAGCCTCAATCTTGATTACAGCCTAAATTTTAACAAGGAAGAACTCATTAGTGTCGAATTTATAGAGCTGATTGGTGCAGATATTGAAGTACAGGGAGAATCTTTTGGCATAACTCAGTTTCTGGCTGCATCCAACAGTGGTACTGATAGTGATTTAAGTAATAAAGATTTAATATCGGGGCTCAGTCTTCCCGATTTCTTTGCCGATTTAAATGTAAATATTAGAAATTCAAATTTAATTATAAATACAGAGCGCCTTGATCTTGAGCTATCTGATGTACAGTGTGGTTTAAAAACTGATAGTGCTGAGAATTATACCCTAAGTTTTTCTGCGGGAGTAATTCTTAAGCAGCTGCAGTTAGGTAATGATTTAGAATTTAAAAATTTTAATTTAAGCAATCTGGATCTAAAACTCATTAAAGATAAGGGTGATGCAGGCCTCTTTTTTAAAGGAGGCGCTTTTAATCTGGAAGCAGCTGCAGCTGGTCTGTCAAAAAGCAATTTTAACTATCAGAATTTTGAACTTGATCTAAAAACGCTTAAGGGTCTTGCTTCTGCCAGAGGAGAGATCATTTTTAAGGATTACAGGCTGAATAACTATCAGAGCCAGATAGAAGTTAAGGATTTAGCGGTGCAGAGCAGCTATAAATATGCCGAGGGAGAAAATGAAAACATTAGTTTAACTTCTCCTGCCTTGAATATTCAGGCAGAGGGCCCTGAACTGAGTCTGACTCTCAGTGAAAACAAAATTTTTATTGATCAGAATCCGCTTGATTTAAGTTTGAAAATTGATAGATCATTAAATTATCAATTAAAAGCAGAAGCTGAAGATTTTAATTTTGATTATCAATTTTTATCTCCTTATTTAAATAAAGGTATTTTTGATTTTGATCTTAATCTGAGTGGAAAAAATAATCAGTTAAAAACTGCTGCTGCACAAATTTCTGCGGTTGAGCTGAGCGGTGAATATACAGATTTAAAATCAGCAGAAGTCTCTTTTATGCTTGATCAGCAAGAACTTTTTCTAAATAAAGCAGAATTTTTACTAGCTGATGATAATCGCCTTGCACTAAAAGGAAGCTATAATTTTGATAAAGGAAATTATCTCTTAACTGCAGAGGCGGAAAACTTTCTCTTAACAGAAACTTTGATGACTAAACTTGCTCAAATTGAATTTTTTGCAGACAACAATTATCTTTCTGTTTTAAATAAAATTAAAGATGAGCGTCTGGATTTCAGAGTTGATGCAGCGGGTCGTTATGGTGCAGAACAGGGACTATCTGTAAATGGAGATCTGAATTTGTCGTTTAAAACAGCAGAATCTAATTTTGAAGTGAATAGTTCATTTTGGTATACAGCAAACAAAGTGATGCTCAATTCTTTTAAAGTCATTTCTGATTATGGATATCTGGAACTAATGGGCGAGCTGAATTTAGAGACTGAAGAAATGAAGCTTCGCTATGCAGCCAAAAATTTTGAGGCTGATATTTTTAATGAATTTTTAGCTCAAGAATCTAAAGTTTTGACTGAGCTTAATCCAAATATAAATTATCTGGAAGGCTCAATTTCAAAAAGCTTTAATAATCCTACTGTCAATATAAGTTTAAAAATGCAGGAAGTACAGTATGAGAATTACCTTTTAGAAGATATCAGCCTTTCAGCAGTTTATAAAAATGATAATTTAAAGATAAATAAATTTCAGGCCCAAATAGCTCAGGCTAAAGTTACTGCTGCTGGTGAAGTCAAAAATCTTTCGAGACTGGAAGATGCAGAACTTGACCTAAATTTAAGCAGTCAGGACTTATATTTTCAGGATCTAGCAGATTTCAGTAATCAGGAGATTCCGTTAAGTGGAGGAATCCAGATTCGGGCAGCCCTTACCGGCAAAATAGCTGCTTACAACCTTAACTTGAGTTTAAAAGCTGATAACAGTATTCTAGAATTTGATGGTCAGGAAATTGAGTTTTCTAAACTGCAGGCTGAGATTAGCAGGGAAAATGGAGACTTTATAGTTGAAGATTTAACTGCAAAACATCAAAATTCACGTCTAAATGCAGCTGGCTCATTTAATCTAACAAAGGGTTTTGATATCGATATTAAACTTAATGGTTTCGAACTGGAACAGTATTTAAACAGTTATCAATATGTTGGTGAAAATTTAAACGGCAGTCTTGCTTTAACTGGTCATTTAACTGGCGGCTTAGAAAATCCGGCACTTCAATTTCAGCTTTCAAGTGAGGATCTTACTTTTGCTGATTTAAATATTGAAATTACTGATAACTCTTTAAAATATAATATTTTTCAAAATGAAATTCTAATTAGCAGCTTTAATTTTAGTGTTGATTCTGGGCAGTATAATCTGAGTGGTAAAGTATTTGATCTGGCAGAGGAAATAAAAACTGATTTAAAGCTGGAGCTGCTGCAGGTGCCTACCAGAAATCTAACACTTAAATTTATAGATTTTTATCCTCTGGCTGAGGAACTAATTTTTAGTGGTAATTTAGACTTCAGCTCTCAGGGGAGTGATTATAATGCTCAAATTGATCTAGAAGCTAATTCTGATGCCAATAATAAGACACAGTTTAAGATAAGTGGTGGTCTAAATCAGTCACTTAATATTAAATTTGAGGCGGTTAATCTGCCGCTTGATTTTACTACTATGCAGTATGATTTTAATTTAAAACTAAAAAGTAGACTTGATTTTAGTGGAAGTATTGAGGGAAGTGTTAATTCTCCTGTTTTGAGATTTACACATCAATTAAGTCAGGTAAATATTAATGATACCAGACTTGAATTAATAAATGGAGAAATACTGCTGGAAAATAATAGAAGGTTTTCTGCTTCGGAGTCTGTTGAATTTTGGGAGGGAGGTAATTTAAGCATAGATGGCAGTTATTCTTTTTTGAATGATAAATTAAATTTAAGTTCAAATCTAAATTCTTTACCAGCTGCTTTCCTATTGTCATTTCTTGGAGAAGGGTTGGATGCTTCTGGTGAACTTAATGGTAATTTAAGAGCTGAAGGTAGTCTTGACTCTCCCAGTCTGGACGGAAGTCTGAGTATTGTTGGCGAATATTTAGAGCTGGGACTTAGTGATCCAATAGAAAATTATAAGGGGACAATTAATTTAGCTGAAGGAAAAGCAGTTGTTGAATCTTTTAAAGGAGATTTTGTTGATGGTAATTTTACTATCAACGGTGCTGTTAATTTATTTGATTTAGATAACTCCTGGAATTTAGATTTAAGTGGGGAAAATCTTTATTTTAAGTATGGTTCTTTAGAGGGCCTTATTGACACGGAATTAAATTTTGACGGACCTTTATTTGATCCTGTTCTTAAAGGTGAGATTAGACCTTATGACTTTGTAATTGGAATCCCATTTGAATGGCCAACTGCTGAAGTTGAAGGAGATGCTTTTGTTCCAAGAATAGAGCTTAATATTATACCAGGAGATAATGTGATTGTTGAAAATAATAATATGGAGGTTTTTATTGAGTCCGGGAATTTGAATCTGATATTTGATACTGGTCTTGAGAATCCTCTGCAGATGGAAGGTCGTTTTAGGAGTAATGAGGGGGTATTTACCTACTATAATTCTCGTTTCAACCTCCAAAATGCTGAGGTAATCTTTACTCCAATAGATGAAAATGATATACCAAGTCTGAGGGTAAATGCGTTAACTTATGTAGGTGGTAGAGAAATCACTATCAATTTAAGAGGACCCGCTGACAATATGAATATAACCCTGAGTTCTGACTCTGAGATGACTGAAGATGAGATATTAAACCTACTTTCTACCCGTGGAGCCCTGGGCTCTGCAATTATTGGGGGAGAGAATATAGGAATTCAGCAAATAATTATGCAGGAGTTAACTAGAATTGCAAACTCCTTTTTACAGCAGGGTATAATTAATGATCTTGAATCAGATTTTAAAACAGCTTTTTCTCTTGATAGAATAGAAATTGATGCTTTTCAGTATGGTCTAGAAAGAGAATTTGCACTTTATTTAGGAGAAAATCTTACAGATCGTCTATATTTAGAGTATGCAATCTTCTTTAGAGAAAGTGAAAGAGATGAAGAATTATCATTTAAATATAAATTAATAGATTCTACTGTTCTTAAAGGTACTTATTTTGGTAATGAGGAGTATCAAATTAATATAGAAACAGAAATTGAATTTTAGGAGGCAAAAAATGAAAAAGAATTTACTTTTTGGGATCACAATTTTAATAGCTTTATTTTTTATTTTTTCAACTTCGGTTTTAGCACAGAATATTCCGATAGATAAAATAACAAAAATCACTGTAGAAGGTAATGAATTTGTAAGTGATTTTGAAATACTAAATGCTGTTAAAACTGAAGTAGGAGAACAAACTGATCAGGAAGCTTTAAGATCAGATATGGAGGCAGTTTATAATCTGGGTTACTTTTCTGATGTAAATATTGCTTTTGAAAATTATGAAGGTGGATTAAATATAATTTTTGAAGTTGTTGAAAACCCGGTGCTTAAGGAAATTAAAATTTCTGGAAATGAACCGATTTACAGCAGAGAAAAAGTCATAAAAGAACTTGATTTGCAGACTGGTACTGTACTTAATGTAAAAGAAATGAATGAGAACTTAAAGGCCTTACAGAAACAAATGCAGGAAGCAGGCTATGTTTTAGCGCGTTATAAAAATGTTAATATTTCGGATAAAGGAGTATTAAGCATAGATGTTAGTCCTGGTTATTTAGATGCAATTGAGATTAAGGGTAATAAGAAAACAAAAGATGATGTTATTTTAAGAGAGCTTCCAATTAAAGCAGGTGATGTGATAAATATCAATCAGATCCAAAAAGGTTATCAGAATCTGCACCGATTGGGATTCTTTGAAAACATAAATCCCGAACTGCAGAAAGTTGAAGGTGAGAATAATCTGGCAAGGTTAGTTATTAATCTTAATGAAGCTAAAACAGGTAATCTCAAATTTGGTGGAGGTTATAGTTCCACAGATGGCTGGCTCGGATTTGTTGATGTCAGTGAGAAAAATTTATTTGGAAATGGTCAGAATATTGGAGTTAAGTGGCAGTTTGGAGATGCCACAACCTATTCCTTAAATTTCTATGAACCATATTTGATGGATAGTGTTTATTCATTTGGTTTTAGTATCTATGATCGTGAAAGTAAAAGAACTACTTCTGATGATTTGGATTATATTAAAAGTAGTAAAGGTGGAAGCATAACTCTGGGCCGTTCACTGCCGAGAGATTGGAGAACTTCTTTAAAATATAGGATTCAAGATACAAATGAATACTGGAATGAAACAGATAGTGAGGCTGGGATTACTGAAGGTGAAACAATTTCTGATACTGAACTTAGTTCTCTGACTCTATCATTTAATCGAGATACCTCAAATAGTAGATTCCATCCCACATCAGGCTCAATTAATAATGTTAGTGTTGAGTATGCCGGGGGCTTTTTAGGTGGGAATATGGATTTTACTAAATATCAGCTTGATAGTAGAAGATATTTCCCTGGCTTTAAAAACCATGCCCTGGCTGTAAGGATGGAGCTGGGTTTAAGTGATCCACGTACTCCTTTACAAGGAGAGGAGTATGACCTGGGAGGTTCAAATTCTCTGCGGGGATATGAACAATCTGACTTTGATGATGACACGCCTAATAATAATTTACTTTTATTTAATGTAGAGTATAGAATTCCCTTTAATGAGAGCTTTACCGGAGTCTTATTTACTGATGCTGGTAATGTCTGGGAAGATCAAGACAGTATTTCCCTTAATGATTTAAAGTATGGTTATGGTCTGGGAATGAGAATGAATACACCTGTTGGCCAGCTCCGTCTTGATTACGGCTGGGATGAAGAACAGGATGGTCGACTGCACTTTAGTATCGGTAATACATTCTAGAGATATCATATAATTATTTATAAAAAATTAACTTTATAAATTGATTATAATTTAATTAATTACAGAGACTATACTGAAAAATAAATGATACAATCTGGAGGAATTAGAAGATGAATTGGAGTGACCGTAAGTTTCAGTTTGCAGTTTTGCTTTTATTAACTGCAATTCTTGCTGCAGTAATTATGCTTGGAGTGCTGACAGAAGACGAATCTGTCGACAAAGTTGCCTATGTTAACCTGCAGCGTGTTTTTGAAGAGCATCCTGCCAGAACTGCAGCTGAAAAGGCCTTAAATCAAAAAGCAGCGGAATATAAGCAGCAGCTAGAATTAGAAGCTGAAGAACTTTCTGGTGCTGACCAAAAAGAAATCTTAGCAAAATATCAGGGCCAGCTGCAAAATCTAGAATCTGAACTTTTAACTTCTGTTACCAAAGAAGTGGAAAAAATAATAAAAGAAACTGCAGCAGAAAAAAAAGTAAAGTTTGTTTTAGAAGAAGAACAGGTTCTATATGGTGGCTATAATTTAACTGATGATGTTTTAGCAAAAATAAAAGAAGAATGGTAAGTGTAACTTAATTTATTTAAAATAAATATCTTAG
>Ga0114983_1000307_pt1 | contig 20557 bp, 18 predicted proteins | sample Shrwel_input2_RT_FD_87182 | JGI IMG/M metagenome (GOLD analysis project Ga0114983, IMG submission 87182) | Subsurface microbial communities from deep shales in Ohio, USA - Utica-3 well 1 S input2 RT | ecosystem: Environmental > Aquatic > Deep subsurface > Shale gas/oil reservoir > Produced... | reverse complement strand
TGGCTCCCTGACCAGGACTCGAACCTGGGACCCAGTGATTAACAGTCACTTGCTCTACCGACTGAGCTATCAGGGAACGTTGCGGTCGCGCATTTTACCCAACTGCGATGCAAAGGCAACCTTTTTATTGGCGGCCATTCAACGGGGCATTTTCAGTCGCGCGAATCGATATCGAGCGTCGAAACCAGGCGTGCCGCGCGGCCTGCCAGCAAGGCTTGAACCGCCGAAAAAACACCCCGGAACCGGACGTTGCTCCGGTTCCGGGTACGGCTTGTCACTCGCGTCAGCTGCGCGCGTAGGCGTCGATGCGCTTGAGGCACTCAGTCAGCACGCGGTCGCTGGTCGCGAACGACAGGCGCATGTGACCCGGGGTGCCGAACGCAGAGCCCGGCACCAGTGCGACCAGACGATCCTTCAGCAGGATGTCGGCCAGTTCGAGGTCGTCCTTCAGACCCTTGGCAGCAACCAGCCCGGACATGTCCGGGAACGCGTAGAACGTGCCGTCACTCGGCTGGCAGCGGATGCCCGGGATCTCGTTCAGGCCGGCAACGAGGAAGTCGTGACGACGCTTGAAGGCAACCGTCATCTCGGCGACGCATTCCTGATCACCATTCAGCGCCGTCTCGGCTGCCACCTGGGCAATCGACGTCGGGTTCGACGTGCTCTGGCTCTGGATGTCGGCCATCGGCGTGATCAGCCACTTCGGGCCGCAGGACCATCCAAGACGCCAGCCGGTCATCGAATAGGTCTTCGACACCGCGTGGATCACCACGGTGCGGTCGTACAGCGCCGGGCACACGTTGATGATGTTGGCGAACGGCTCGTCGGCCCAGAGGATCTTCTCGTACATGTCATCGCTGGCGATGATCACGCGCGTGTGCTTCAGCAGCACCTCGGCCAAGGCCGTCAGTTCGGCGCGCGTGTAAGCCACGCCCGACGGGTTCGACGGCGAGTTCAGGAAGATCAGGCGGGTCTTCGGCGTGATCGCCGCTTCGAGCTGCGCAGCGGTGATCTTGTAGCGGGTCGCCGCCGTGGTCGGCAGGATCACCGGCTTGCCATCGGCAAGCAGCACCATGTCCGGGTAGCTGACCCAGAACGGCGCCGGGATGATCACTTCATCGCCGTCGTTGAGCAGCGCCTGGCACAGGTTGTAGCAGGCCTGCTTGCCGCCGACCGACGCCAGTACCTGGTTCGGTGCGTAGTCCAGCCCGTTGTCGCGCTGGTGCTTGGCGATGATCGCCTTCTTGAGCGAAGGCGTGCCGCCGACCGGCGTGTACTTGGTGAAACCGTCGTTGATCGCCTTGATGGCGGCGGCCTTCACATGCGCCGGCGTATCGAAGTCCGGTTCGCCTGCGGAAAGCGAAAGCACGTCGAGGCCCTGCGCCTTGAGTTCACCGGCCTTGGCGGTGACGGCGAGCGTCGGAGAAGGCTTGATGCGACCCACCCGGGCGGCGAGTGTCTGATCCACGGTAGTTCCTGTCGGTTGTCGAGCGGTAGGGCCTGTTAACGATCAGTTTGATCGCTGCGGCGGAGGTCGTTTTTGCCCAGTGCAACTCGATCGGAGCGGCCAATGGTTGTTCCATTGGCGCGACGAAAGAGGCAGCAGTGGACAAAAACGATCCCGCCCCGAAGGGTTGCGGCCAGAAAGTCGCCGGGGCTTCGTTGCGAACCTTGACCATGGGTGGCCATGGCCTGCGGTTCGCGCCTCGTCCGGCGACTTTTTGACCTGCAACGCAGCGACCAAAGTGATTGTTAACAGGCCCCGTCAAAAGCGCGCGAAGAATACTTGAATGGGGGTTTGCTGCGCAGTGCAGGCGCAGCAAGTCGTCAGCTGCTGCCGGTGGCCGCTTCCATGACGGTGAGCGCCGTCATGTTGACGATCCGGCGCACCGTTGCCGATGGCGTCAGGATGTGAACCGGTGCGGCACAGCCCAGCAGCACCGGACCGATCGCGACGTTGTTGCCGGCAGCGGTCTTCAGCAGGTTGTAGGCGATGTTGGCGGCATCGAGGTTCGGGCACACGAGCAAATTGGCTTGGCCGGTCAAGGTCGACTCCGGCAGCACCGAGCGGCGTTGGGCTTCATCGAGCGCGCAGTCGGCGTGCATCTCGCCATCGACGATCAGATCCGGCGCCGATTCGCGCAGCAGGCGCAGTGTCTCGCGCATCTTCTGCGCCGAAGGCGTGTCGCTGGACCCGAAGTTCGAGTGCGACAGCAGTGCCGCCCGCGGCTCGACACCGAAGCGGCGAATCGCGTCGGCCGCCATCACCGTGATCTCGGCCAGCTGGGCGGCCGTCGGATCGACGTTGACATGGGTATCGACGATGAACAGCTGGCGGTTCGGCAGCACCACGCCGTTCATCAGCGCATAACAGTTGGCACCCGGCTTCAGACCGATCACGCGATCGATGTACTGCAGGTGTCGCCAGGTGGTCGTGAAGGTGCCGCAGATCATCCCGTCACCCTCGCCCATCCGCAGCAGCATCGCGGCGATCAGCGTGGTGCGGCGGCGCATCTCGATGCGCGCGTACTGCGGCGTCACGCCACGGCGCGCCATGATCGCGTGGTACTCGCTCCAGTACGCGTGGTAGCGCTCGTCGAACTCCGGGTTGACCACCGTGAAGTGCTCGCCCTCGCGAATTCGCAGGCCGTACTTCTCGATGCTCTGCTCGATGACCTTCGGGCGGCCGACCAGGATCGGCCGAGCCAGCTTTTCGTCGACGACGATCTGCACGGCGCGCAGCACGCGTTCGTCCTCGCCTTCGGCAAAGATGATCCGGCTCTTTTCAGCCGGCACCCGGCGGGCGGCTGCGAACACCGGCTTCATCAGCGTGCCGCTGTGGTAGACGAACTGCTGCAAGCTTTGCCGATAGGCATCGAAATCGGCGATCGGCCGGCTGGCCACGCCGGAATCCATCGCGGCTTTCGCCACCGCCGGTGCGATGTGCACGATCAGTCGCGGATCGAACGGCTTCGGGATCAGGTATTCCGGGCCGAACGACAGGTCCTCGATGCCATAGGCGTTGGCAACGACATCGCTCTGCTCGAAGCGCGCCAGTTCGGCAATCGCTTTCACCGCCGCGATTTCCATGGCCCGAGTGATCGTCGTCGCACCCGCGTCCAGCGCGCCACGGAAGATGAACGGGAAACAGAGGACGTTGTTGACCTGGTTCGGGTAGTCGGTGCGGCCGGTGGCGATGATCGCGTCATCGCGCACGGCGCGAACTTCGTTCGGCAGGATTTCCGGCGTCGGATTGGCCAGCGCCAGAATCAGTGGCCGCGCCGCCATCGTCCTGACCATATCCGGCTTCAGCACGCCGCCCGCCGACAGGCCCAGGAAGATGTCGGCACCGGGAATCACTTCGGCCAGCGTGCGAGCGTCGGTGACCTGGGCGTAGCGCGCCTTGTCCTCGTCCATCAGCTCGGTACGGCCTTGATAGACCACGCCGGCGAGATCGGTCAGCCAGATGTTCTCGATGCGGATGCCGAGTTCAACCAGTAGCTCGACGCAGGCCAGTGCCGCGGCACCAGCGCCGCTGACCACCAGTTTCACCTCGTCGATCTTCTTGCCGACCACTTCAAGGCCGTTGGTGACCGCTGCACCGACGATGATCGCCGTGCCGTGCTGGTCATCGTGAAACACCGGAATCTTCATCCGCTCGCGCAAGCGCCGCTCGATGTAGAAGCATTCCGGCGCCTTGATGTCTTCAAGGTTGATGCCGCCGAAGGTCGGCTCGAGTGCGGCGATGATCTCGATCAGCTTGTCGGGATCGCGCTGGTCGACTTCCAGATCGAACACGTCGATGCCGGCGAATTTCTTGAACAGCACGGCCTTGCCTTCCATCACCGGCTTGGCTGCCAGCGGCCCGATCGCACCGAGGCCGAGCACCGCCGTACCGTTGGTGATCACCGCCACCAGATTGCCGCGCGACGTGAAGCGAAAGGCGTTGGCCGGATCCTTGACGATCTCCTCGCAGGCCGCCGCCACACCGGGCGAATAGGCCAGCGCCAGATCGTTCTGATTGACCATCTGCTTGGTCGGCGCGATCGCGAGCTTTCCCGGCGTTGGAAACTCGTGATAGTCGAGCGCGGCCTTGCGAAGCGTATCGATCGGGTTCATGCGCGGCTCATCTCTGGAAACCTATGACGGGACGCGCATTCTAGGGAAAGTCGCGGCCGCGACCACGGCATGGCGCTGCTCAAATCCCATCGCAGCGACAACGTGATGTGATTCACATGCGCTGAGCGCCCGATGGCGGGAGCCCGCCGAAATCCCGTTCTTCCCAGTGCCCGGCCACCACGGCCGTCCCACCCCTGGAGAAAGACCATGAACACGACTCTTGCTGCGCGCCCCGCGCGCCTTGCGCTGCTGGCCCTGCTCACCGCAGCGACCGCGCCCGCCCACGCCATCGATACACAGAAGCCGGTACTGACCCAGGTCGATGTGCTGACAACAGCAGTGGACGTGTCGAAACGCGATGCCTACGTCGACGTGCGGATCACCGCGACCGACAACGATTCGGGCCTGTACGAAGGCGTGGTGCGCCTGATTGGACCGGGGCCGGCGACAGCCACCTCGCAGGTCAACGTGATCGAGCAGAACTTCGTGTTCGGTGGCGGCCGGTCGCAGACGTTCACGATCCGGGTTGGCGCACCGCGCTACAACGGCTATGTGACCCGCTATTTCGACGTCAACACCATTCCCGGCGAATGGAAGCTCGATTTCGTGCGGCTGCGCGATCGCGCCAACAACTATGCGGACTACGAGGCGGCCGATGGCGCGCTGGCTGCAGTGCCCGGCGCCAAGACATTCACGGTGGCCAATCGCCTGCACGACATTCGCGGCCCGAAGTTGATCACCGCGCGAGTGCTGACGCCGACCGTCGACCTGGCTCGCGAGTATCCGCAGGCGCGCGTCAGCATGGAGATCGTCGATGAAGGCAGTCCAAACCCGATCGGCAGCGATCTGGTGACCCTGGAGTTCTGCAAGCTGCCGGTTTACTACCTGCCATCCGGATCGGTGCAGTGCGCAGACCGGATCAAGGTTGAAGGCAGCGTTCCGGCGCGCTCGCGCACCGTCACCTACAGCGGCCCGTGGCGGTCGGAACTCGACAATAGCCGCGCGCCGGCGGAGGGCCGCTACTGCCCTTGGCTGCTGCAGATTCGCGACGTGACGATCGCCAACTTCTCGGAAACCTTTACCGGGCGACCGCAAACCGATCCGAACTTTCCGAACAGCCTGCTCGATGACTTCACCAGCACCCGTCCGCGTACCGGCGGTGCGCTGGCGCCACCCGCCGGCTACGGCGTATTTGCCCAAGGCGGCGAGTGCATCGACGTCGTCGACAGCCGCCGTCGCTGAGGTTCCGGGCAGTCCGGCTGCACAAACGAATCAGGGCGCTGAGGCGCCCTGATTCGTGCTGCAAGCAACGGATCCGAAGATCAGTTCTTGGTCTTGTCGACCAGCTTGTTCTTCGCGATCCACGGCATCATCGCGCGCAAACGGGCACCGACTTCCTCGATCTGGTGCTCGGCGCCAAGACGGCGGCGCGCCTTCAGCATCGGCTGGCCAGCCTGGTTCTCGAGCACGAAGTCGCGAGCGAACTTGCCGGTCTGGATGTCGGCGAGCACGCGCTTCATTTCCTGCTTGGTCTCTTCGGTGACGATGCGCGGGCCGGTCACGTAGTCGCCGTACTCGGCGGTGTTCGAGATCGAGTAGCGCATCGTCGAGATGCCGCCTTCGTACATCAGGTCTACGATCAGCTTCAGCTCGTGCAAGCACTCGAAGTAGGCCATTTCCGGCGCATAGCCAGCTTCGACCAGCACTTCAAAGCCGGCCTGCACCAGCGCCGAGGCGCCGCCGCAAAGCACGGCCTGCTCGCCGAACAGGTCGGTTTCGGTTTCTTCGCGGAAATTGGTTTCGATGATGCCGGCGCGACCACCGCCGTTCGCCGAGGCGTACGACAGGGCGATCTGCTTGGCGGAACCCGAGGCGTCCTGGTGGATCGCGATCAGGCTCGGCACGCCGCCACCCTGCGTGTAGGTCGAGCGCACGGTGTGGCCGGGGCCCTTCGGCGCAACCATGATCACGTCGAGATCAGCGCGCGGCTGGATCAGCCCGAAGTGAATGTTGAAGCCGTGCGCGAATGCCAGCACGCCGCCTTCCTTCAGGTTGTCGACGACCGACTGCTCGTAGATCGCGCGCTGGTCCTGGTCCGGAGCAAGGATCATCACGACATCGGCGGTCTTCACCGCTTCGGCGACTTCCAGCACCTTGAGGCCGGCATTGGCAGCCTTGACCCAGCTCTTCGAGTTCTTGCGCAGGCCGACGGTGACGTCGACGCCGGAATCCTTCAGGTTCTGGGCGTGGGCGTGGCCCTGCGAGCCGTAGCCGAGGATCGTGACCTTGCGCGACTGGATGATCGAAAGGTCGGCGTCTTTGTCGTAGTAAACGGAAATGCTCACAGCGGTTCCCTCTCGTGGGACGGATGAAGCGCGGATGCGGCTTCGGTGGATCGGATCGTTATCGTCTTGTCTGCCGCGAACGGCCGTCTTCAGACCGGTGCAGCCAGCACGCTGACGCCGCGTTCCAGCGCCGCGGTGCCGCTGCGGACCAGTTCAAGCACGCGGGCCGTGGTGGCAATCTCGGCAAGGAAGGCGTTCACCTCGGCACCGGAGCCGGTCAGCTGCACGGTGCGCGTGGTCTCGGTCTCGTCAAGGATCTGCCCGTGGTGGCGCAGGATGCAGTCGACGACCGGCTGCAGGCTGTCGCTGTCGACACCCAGCTTCAGCATGACCAGTTCAGCTTCCAGGTGATCGCGGCCGGCAAGGTCGACGATCTCGACAATCTCGATCAGCTTGCGCGACTGCTTGATGATCTGCTCGACGACCGACTCGCTGCCGTAGGTCACCAGCGTGATCCGCGACAGGCTCGGATCGTGAGTCGGAGCGACCGTCAGCGACTCGATGTTGTAGCCGCGAGCCGAAAACATCCCGGCGACGCGCGCGAGGGCACCCGCTTCGTTCTGAAGCAGGATGGAAACGATGTGACGCTGATCTTGGCGCATAGGGCGCGCACGGTAGCCGCAGCGGGCTTCGGACGCAAGACAGGAACGGGCCGAAACGGACAGGGACATGCTATAAAAGCGCCCCTTTTCGCCCAGCCGAACGTTCGGCCAGGGATTTTTCGCGTCAGAACACGAGCGTCGACCCATGAACGCACCGCAGCAGCACGACTTCCACCCTCTCGCCGGCCAGACGATGAGTGGTGCCGACATCATCGTCCAGGTTCTGGCCGATGAGGGTGTCGATGTCGTGTTCGGCTATTCCGGTGGTGCGATCCTGCCGACCTACGACGCGATCTTCCGCTTCAACGCCAAGCACCCGACCGCCAACGGTGGCGATCCGATGCCGCTGATCGTGCCGGCCAACGAGCAGGGCGCCGGCTTCATGGCCGCCGGCTATGCCCGGTCATCCGGCCGCGTCGGCGTGGCGCTGGTGACCTCGGGTCCGGGCGCGACCAATACCGTCACCCCGGTACGCGATTCGATGGCCGACTCCACGCCGATGATCGTCATCTGCGGTCAGGTGCCGACCAGCGCGATGGGCACCGACGCGTTCCAGGAAGCGCCGATCAGCAACATCATGGCCGCCTGCGCCAAGCATGTGTTCCTGGTCACCGACCCGACCAAGCTCGAAGCGACCGTCCGCACCGCGTTCGAGATCGCCCGTACCGGCCGTCCGGGTCCGGTGGTCATCGACGTGCCGAAGGACGTGCAGAACTGGAAGGGCGTGTTCAGCGGCCGTCGCGATGTCGGCGGACGCCTGCCGGTGCCGGGCTATCGCGCCCGCCTGCGCCTGACCGACGAGGCGCGCATCGACGACGCTGCGCTGACCCGGTTCCATGAACTGCTGAAATCCGCCAAGCGCCCCGTGATCTATGCCGGCGGCGGTGTGATCCATGCCGAAGCGTCGGAGCAGCTGCGTGCCTTCGCCAACGAGTACCGCATTCCGACCGTCGCAACGCTGATGGGTCTCGGTTGCTACGACACCACCGATGCGCTTTCGCTGCACATGCTAGGCATGCACGGCACGGCCTACGCGAACTACGCGATCGACGACTGCGACCTGCTGATCGCGATCGGTGCCCGCTTCGATGACCGTGTCGCCGGCGTGCCGGCCAAGTTCGCCCGCAACGCCAAGGCCATCCTGCATTTCGATGTCGACGCCAGCGAGATCAACAAGGTCAAGCGGGTCAACTGGTCGCATGTCGGCAACCTGAAGGTCGCGCTGACCCAGGTGCTGGAAAAGACCCGTGCCGAAGGCTTCAAGCCGGATTACACGGAATGGCATGGCCATATCGCGGACCTGAAGCGGGTCCACGCGATGAACTACGACCGTCAGTCTGCGACCATCCAGCCGTACGCGATCATCGAGGCGATCAACAAGATCACCAAGGGCGAAGCGGTCATCGCTACCGGCGTTGGCCAGCATCAGATGTGGGCCGCGCAGTACTTCGACTTCAAGCAGCCACGCCTGTGGCTGACTTCGGGCTCGATGGGCACGATGGGCTTCGGCCTGCCGGCCGCGATCGGCGCGCAGTTCGCCAACCCGGGCAAGATGGTCGTCGACATCGATGGCGACGCCTCGGTGCGGATGAACATCGGCGAGATGGAAACGATCACCAACTATGGCCTGCCGATCAAGGTCGTGGTGCTGAACAACTCTGGCGACGGCATGGTTCGCCAGTGGCAAAAGCTCTTTCACGAAAGCCGCTTCTCCGGCAGCGACAAGACGCTGCACAAGAAGGACTTCGTGAAGTCGGCCCAGGCTGATGGCTTCGAGTACGCGGTTCAGCTGTCGAACCCGGCCGACATCGAGCGCGTGGTCGGCGAGTTCGTCGCCTTTCCGGGACCAGCGTTCCTGGAAGTGATCATCGACCGCGATGCCGGCGTCTATCCGATGGTCGGCCCCGGCATGAGCTACGCCGAAATGATCACCGGCGACTGGATCGTGTCGCGCGAGCCGCCGAAGGTGCTCGACGTCAGCAAGACGCAGTTGTTCTGATGACGGCGGGCCCGGCTTTCGGCGACGCGATCGCGTTCCGGTGGCGGAGCGGCGCGCTGCAGCCGATCGCACACCCATCGACGACGCAGCTTGATCATCTGCTCGGCATCGATCGCCAGAAAGCGGCGGCGGTGCAGAACACCGAGCAGTTCGTCGCTGGCCGCCCTGCCAACCACATTCTGCTGACCGGCTCGCGCGGCACTGGCAAGTCGTCGCTGGTGAAAGCGCTGCTGACCGCGTTCGCCCCGCGCGGCTTGCGGCTGGTCGAAGTGCAGCCGCAGGACCTGGTCGATCTGCCGGAGGTCGTCGCACCGCTGCGCGGCCGCCCGGAGCGCTTCGTGCTGTATGTCGACGATTTTTCGATTTCGGCCAACGACAAGGCGTTGACGCAGCTCAAGGCTGCGCTCGACGGCGGTATCGAAGAGCCGGCCGAAAACGTGCTGATCTACGCCACCAGCAACCGTCGGCATCTGACGCCGCAGCTGAAGTCGGACAACGCCGAACATCGCTGGGAAGGCGAAGAACTGAATCCGGGCGAGTCAACCGAGGAAAAGGTCGCGCTGTCCGAGCGCTTCGGCCTGTGGCTGAGCTTCCAGCCGTTCACGCAGAGCCAGTACATCGATGCGGTGAGGCTGCATCTGCAGCGACTCGGCGTCAGCGACTGGAACGACGAAACCAAGGTGCTGGCGCAACGCTGGGCCTTGAATCGCGCCTCGCGGTCCGGCCGCGTCGCGCAGCAGTTCGCCCGCGATTTCGCCGGCCGAAACTGAAGCGCACCTGCCGGTCGAGCGCCGTTACTGCCGCCCGTTCGGCGATCACGGGCCGGGACTCGATCATCGGCAGGGCGCGTCGTTGCAGCAGTGGGCTGCAGGCGACGCGCCGCAACCAAAGCCGTATCAGCCCAGCAGCGCCTTGACCTTCGCGATGTACTTGTTCATCGCCTCATCTGGCGAGGTGCCCTTGAGCTTGGCCCAGGCGTCGTACTTGGCGCGGCCGACCATGTCGAGCATGCCGGGACGGGCGCCGCTGACATCGCCGCTGGCTCCCTGCTTGAACAGCGAATAGAGCGTCAGCAGGTCTTCGTTGCTCGGCTTCTTGGTCAGGGTCTTGACGTCTTTCTGGGCTTGTTCGAACAGCGCTTTGAGGTCGCTCATCAGGGGCTCCGTATCTAGGGTCGGAAGTGGCTGCGAAGTGTATTGCTCGACACGACGAAACGCGACAATGCGTTCAGGTTCAGCGGCGGCGATCGAGGGTCACGAAACGGAATGGCAAGACGTGGCGCTCATCGACGGCATGCGCCTCGGACGCGGTTTCCGTCCAGTCCGCGGGATCGACCGCTGGAAACCACGTGTCGCCATCGACCTCGCTCTGCACTTCGGTCAATTCGAGGCGCGTGGCGAGATGCAAGGTCTGGCGGTAGAGCTCAGCGCCGCCGATCACCACCAGGTCGCGGTGCTGAGCGGCATTCAGTGCTTGATCGAGCGTGCCGAAGACGGTGGCGCCGACCGGCTTGAATGCGCTGTCGCGGCTCAAGACCCAGTTGTCACGATCGGGCAGCGGCCGGCCGAGCGAGACCCAGGTCTTGCGCCCCATCAATACGGTCTTGCCGACGGTCAGGCGCTTGAAGCGCTTCAGGTCATCCGGAAGCCGCCATGGCAGGTCGCCGTCACGGCCGATGGTGCGATTGGCGGCCATTGCGGCAATCAGGGTGAGGTTCAAGGTTTGGATGCCTCGGTTCTATTCAGCACGTCGACGATTTCGTGGACCACGAGTTCCGGCCGCTTCCAAAGCACGAAATGGCCTTGGTCGGCGACCCGCACGACCTTGCCATTCGGCTTCGGCAGGACCTGCTCGGCGTAGTTGGCTGTTCGTGGGTCCACCAGTTCGTCCTTTTCGCCCTGCACGACGGTGACCGGCATCTTCAGGCCGGCCCAGCGCGGCGTCTGCTTCTGCAGCTCGGCAACCAGCGGCATAATTTCGTCGTTCGACCACGCGAAGGCCGCGGGCGCAATGGCCCGCACCAGCCAGAACGTCATCGCCCGGTTGTACCAGCGCGGTTGCTCGGTGTTCGGATCGATCGACGGCGCCACCAGCACCGCCGCTCGCACCTGCTGCGGGTAGCGCATCGCCAGCTCGGCCGCGATCGGTCCGCCCAGCGAATGTCCGACGACAACCGTCGGCGCACCTGCACCCTCAAGCAGTGGCGCCAGCAGGCGCGCCTGATCGGCCATCAGCGGCGCGACGCGGCCCGGGTCGGACGCCCCAAACCCGGGCCGGTCGACAGCGATCAGCGTTGCCCGCTTCTGCAGTTCCGGGTCGGCCAGATAGCGCGCCCAGGCCTGCCAATCGCCCGGGGTGCCGTGCAGGAACAGGATCCGCGCGGGGCCTCCGGCGATCTGCCAGTAGTGAATCGTACGGTCGTCGATCCGGTAGCTGTGCTCGATCGGTTGCGGCGGTGTCGGGAACAGCTCGGCGACAGACCCGTGCGGATATGGCGGGTTGCCCGCACCCGCCACAAAGCTCGAAACAAAAACAAGAACCACAAGCAAGGCCTTGATTTTCATGACATAGGGCAGCCGCCGTCAGACGGCGACCGGGGCCTTGATGTGCGCGTGCGGCTCGTAGCCGGACAGCGTGAAGTCCTCAAGCTTGAACGCGAACAGATCGCTGACGGCCGGGTTCAGCGTCATCGTCGGCAGCGGACGGGGTTCCCGGCTCAGCTGCAGACGGCTTTGTTCGAGGTGATTCAGGTACAGGTGACAGTCACCACCGGTCCAGACGAAATCGCCGGGCTTCAGTCCGCAGACCTGCGCGATCATCAAGGTCAGCAATGCATAGCTGGCGATGTTGAACGGCACACCCAGAAAAATGTCGGCGCTGCGCTGGTAAAGCTGGCAACTCAAACGGCCGTCGGCCACATAGAACTGGAACAGCGCATGGCACGGCATCAATGCCATCTGGTCCAGCTCTGCAACGTTCCACGCCGACACCAGCAGGCGGCGCGAGTCCGGTGTCTTGCGGATCTGTTCCAGCAGCTGCTTGATCTGATCGACATGACGACCGTCGGCCGTCGGCCACGAACGCCACTGCCGGCCGTAGACCGGGCCGAGTTCGCCGGTGTCCGGATCTGCCCACTCGTCCCAGATCGAGACGCCGTTTTCCTTCAGGTACGCGATGTTGGTATCGCCGCGCAGGAACCAGAGCAACTCGACGATGATCGAGCGCAGATGCAGCTTTTTGGTTGTTACCAACGGAAAGCCGGCCGCCAGGTCGAAGCGCATCTGATGACCGAAGACCGACCGTGTGCCGGTGCCGGTGCGGTCCGTCTTCTCGGTGCCGGTCTCAAGAACAAGTTTCATCAAATCAAGATATTGGCGCACGAACTTAATCCTGATTGCGACGGTAACCAACGATCATGATTGTGACGCCGGACAGCAGCATCGGCACGCACAGCTGCATGCCCATCGTGAACCAGCCGGTGCCGTACAGGTAGCCGAGTTGCGAGTCCGGCACGCGGACGAACTCCACCGCGAACCGAAAGCTGCCGTAGAGGATCAGGAACAGGCCGCTGATCGCCATCCGTGGCCGCTGCTTTGCACCGAACCACCACAGGATCAGCAGCATCGCCAAGCCTTCGAGGCCCGCTTCGTAGAGCATGCTGGGGTGTCGCGGCAGCCCGTCCTTCGCGGTCTGGAAGACCATGCCCCACGGCAGCGTGGTCGGTGCGCCGTAAAGCTCTCCGTTGATGAAGTTGCCGATCCGGCCGGTCAGCAGACCGAACGGGACCGTGACCGCGATGAAATCGGTCACCGTCCAGAAACTCAGCTTGTTCTGGATTGCGTAGACCTGCATCGCCACCAGCACGCCGATCAGGCCACCGTGGAACGACATGCCGCCTTCCCAGATCCGGAAGATCACCGCCGGATCCTTCAGAAAGATCAGGTGGCCGCTCGCGTCGACGTTGTAGAAGAACGTGTAGCCGATGCGGCCACCGAGGATGACGCCGATCACGCCGTAGAACAGCACGTCGGAAACGCGTTCGGCGGTCCAGAAGTTCAGCCACGGGTAACGTCCGCGCCGTGTGCTCAGCCAGTAGAAGCCGGCAAAGCCGAGCAGGTACATGATCCCGTACCAGTGGATCTTGACCGGCCCGATCGCGAGCGCGACCGGATTGATGTCGGGATGGGTCAGCATGCGGTCTGTCGTGTGGTGGCCCGGCGGCCGGCGATGCTAGCCGACCTGCTCGTTGATCGCCGTGACGATGTAGCCCTTCAGGTAGCGCGTCTCTGGAATGGCCGGATGGACTGGGTGATCCGGTCCCTGCTCCAGCGTTTCGAGGATCTGCAGACGCTTGGCGGCGGCGCGGGATTCGCGCAGCAGCACGCGCTGCAGTTCTTCCGGCGCCAAGTGGTGCGAGCAGGAGCAGGACACCAGCACCCCACCGGGGGTCAGCAGGTTCAGCGCCGCCCGGTTGAGCCGGCCATAGAGACCCAGGCCTTCCTCGTGATCGCGCTTGCGTTTGATCAGCGCCGGCGGATCGACGACGACGACATCGAACTTGCGGCCGTCGAGCGCCATCTGTTTCATGACATCGAGGGCATCGCCTTTCACGGTTTCGACGGTTCTGCCGTTCAGTTCGGCATTGCGGCTGGCAGCAGCGAGCGCTGGTGCGGACGAATCGACACAGGTCGCGGAGGCAGCGCCGTGGCCAAGGCTGCGCAGTGCCCAGCCGCCGGCATAAGAAAACACGTCCAGCACCGCCGAATCGGGCTTGATGTAGCGGGCCAGACGATCGCGGTTATCGCGCTGGTCGAAAAACCAGCCGGTCTTCTGGCCGCCACGCATCGCGACTTCGAACTTCACGCCGGCTTCGTCGATCACGACGGTCTCCGGCACGTCGCCGACTTCCTCGACGTACAGCGGCAGGTTTTCGGCTTCGCGCGAGGCGCTGTCGTTGCGCAGCACGATGCCGCGCGGGCTGAACGTGGCCTGCAGCGCTTCGATCAGGCGGGTTTTCAGGTGCTCCATGCCGGCGGTGCCCATCTGCACCACCAGCACGTCTGCGTAACGATCGACAACCAGACCCGGCAGGCCGTCAGCCTCGCCGAATACCAGGCGATAGAACGGTTCCGGATACAGGCGGTCGCGCAGTGCCGCCGCTGCCGCGAGGCGGCGCGACAGCCAGTCGGCGTCGAACACGGCATCGTACTGGCCAGTCAGCAGACGCCCGCACAGCAATGCCTGTGGGTTGATGTAGCCGGCGCCGATCGGCTTGCCGCGGCCATCCTCGAAGCGGCACAAGCTGCCGGCTGCAACCGCCTTGATTGGCGTGCGCGCGGTATCGATTTCATTGGAGTAGATCCAGAGATGACCGGCGCGCAGGCGGCGGTCCTCCTGGGCTTTCAGGCGGATGATCAGATTGGACAAGGAGAGGTCGTCGCGTTGCGCCCGGGACAGGGTGTCATCGGGGTAGTGTTCCGCGTATCATACCGCTCATCTGAAAAAAGACCCTTTGCCGAGACGCCCCGACACTCTGTCGACGTCCGGATTCGGGCGAGTGCCAGCGTTCCTGCAAGAGACGATCCGACGTGGAATTCCTGACCGCGTTTACACCCCAGACCTGGGCCTTCGGCATCTATGTCGGAGCAGTGTTGTTTGTTGTCGCGCTGATGGTCGGGCTGTCCTCGGTTCTCGGCAGCCGCAACAACGGCCGTGCGAAAAATGAAGCATTCGAATCCGGCGTCGTGGGCGTCGGCGGCGGGCACCTGCGTTTCTCCGCCAAGTTCTATCTGGTCGCCATGTTCTTCGTGATCTTCGATCTCGAAGCCGTGTTCTTGTATGCCTGGGCGGTATCAGTGCGCGAAAGCGGCTGGGCCGGTTTCGTCGAAGCCTGCATTTTCATCGGGGTACTGCTGATCGGTCTCGTCTACGTCTGGAGACTCGGAGGCCTCGACTGGGCGCCGAAGACGATGGCCGGGCGCCGCAGCCTGCCGCAGCTCGACCCGCCGGCCGACGTCGTCGTGCCGCCAGCGCCCATCAAGAACTGACCTCCCGAGAAACATGGAATACGCTCTCAAGCGCATCGACAAGAACGGCCAAACGCACTCCCCGACCCCGCCCGGCGTCAACGCTGGCGAGGGCTACATCGAGGACGACGTTCGCAAGAACATCGTCCTCACCAAGCTTTCGGACCTGGTCAACTGGAGCCGAAAGAATTCGATCTGGCCTTACAACTTCGGCATTTCCTGCTGCTACGTGGAAATGGCGACGGCTTTCACGAGCCCGCACGACCTCGCCCGCTTCGGATCGGAGGTTATTCGTGCGTCGCCGCGTCAGGCCGACCTGATCGTCATTGCCGGCACCTGCTTCCAGAAGATGGCCCCGGTCGTTCAGCGCCTGTACGAGCAGATGCTCGAACCGCGCTGGGTGATCTCGATGGGTTCCTGCGCCAACTCCGGCGGCATGTACGACATCTACTCGGTGGTCCAGGGTGTCGACAAGTTCCTGCCGGTCGACGTCTACATCCCCGGCTGCCCACCGCGCCCGGAAGCCTTCCTGCAGGCACTGATGCTGCTGCAGGATTCGATCACGCAGGAGCAGCGTCCGCTGTCGTGGGTGGTTGGGGATCAGGGTGTCTATCGCAAACCGATGATGGCCGAGCGCGATCGCAAACAGGCTGAGCGCAACGCGCAGACGATCCTGCGCAGTCCCGATTCCGTCTGAGGCACCCCACTCCGATGGCCGACGACGCCCCTCGCAACCCCAACATCCTTCCGCCGGTGGTCCTGCCACCGGTGGTCCGTGAGCTGTTCGACCGCTTCGGCGAACAGCATCTCGTCTACCAGCAGAGCAAGGACGACGCCCCGACGGTCTGGGTACCGCTCGAACTGCGCGACCCGGTGCTGGTTTTCCTGAAGCACCACGTTCAGAAGCCGTACAAGATGTTGCTGGACTTCCACGCGGTGGACGAGCGCATGCGCCGTCACCGTCATGGCCTGCCGCCGTCCGACTTCACGCTGTTCTACCACCTGCTGTCGATCGACCGGAATTCCGACGTCCGCATCAAGGTGGCGCTGCTCGGCGAGTTCCCGGTGGTCAAGTCGATCACCAACATCTACGCCAACGCCAACTGGTACGAGCGTGAGACCTGGGACCTTTTCGGCATCCAGTTCGAAGGCCATCCGAACCTGCAGCGCATCGTTCTGCCGCGCTACTGGAAGGGGCATCCGCTGCGCAAGGAGTACCCGGCGCGCGCGACCGAATTCGACCCGTATCTGCTGACTGCCGGCCGGCAGGATGAGGAGCAGAACGCGCTGCGGTTCAACCCCGAGGAATGGGGCATGAAGCGGTCCGAGAAGGACCACGACTACATGTTCCTGAACCTGGGTCCGAACCATCCTTCGGCGCACGGCGCGTTCCGTATCGTGCTGCAGCTCGATGGCGAAGAAATCGTCGACTGCGTACCGGACATCGGCTACCACCATCGTGGTGCCGAAAAGATGGCCGAGCGCCAGTCCTGGCACACGTTCATCCCGTACACCGACCGCATCGACTACCTCGGCGGCGTGATGAACAACCTGCCGTACGTGCTCGCGGTCGAGCGCCTGGCCGGCATCAAGGTGCCGGCACGGGTCGACACCATCCGCATCATGATGGGTGAGTTCTTCCGCATCACCTCGCACCTGCTGTTCCTCGGCACGTTCATCCAGGACGTCGGCGCGATGACGCCGATCTTCTTCATGTTCACCGACCGGCAGAAAGCCTATGACGTGATCGAGGCGATCACCGGCTTCCGCATGCATCCAGCCTGGTACCGGATCGGCGGTGTGGCGCACGATCTGCCGCAGGGCTGGGACCGCAAGGTCAAGGAATTCCTCGACTGGTTTCCGAAGCGGCTCGACGAATACCAGCGCGCAGCGCTCGACAACGCGATCCTGCGCAAGCGCACCAAGAACGTTGCCCAGTACAACACGGCGGAAGCGGTCGAATGGGGCATCACCGGCCCCGGCTTGCGTGCGACCGGCCTCGACTACGACCTGCGCAAGAAGCGGCCGTACTCCGGCTACGAGAATTTCGAGTTCGACGTACCGCTCGGCAAGAACGGCGACGCCTTCGATCGCGCAATGGTCCGCATCGATGAAATGCGCGAAAGCTGCAAGATCATTCGCCAGTGCCTCAGCCATATGCCGGCCGGCCCTTACAAGGCCGACCATCCGCTGACCTGCCCGCCGCCGAAGGACCGCACGCTCAAGGACATCGAGACGCTGATTACCCACTTCCTCGGCGTCAGCTGGGGCCCGGTGATGCCGCCGAACGAGTCGTGCCAGCTGATCGAGGCGACCAAGGGCATCAACAGCTATTACCTAACGTCCGATGGCTCGACGATGAGCTACCGCACGCGCATTCGCACGCCGAGCTTCGCGCATCTGCAGGCGATTCCCTACATCATCAAAGGCGCGCAGATCCCTGACCTGATCATGCTGCTCGCCACCATTGACTTCGTGATGGCCGATGTCGACCGCTAATTCCAGCTCGAACCCGAGCGCCGATGTCATCAAGCTGGCCGACCTCGTCGCCAGCGCCTCCCTGCCGCCGACCGACGGCTATGTGATGTCCGACGAGGAACGTCACGAGATCGAAGAATGCCTGCATCACTACGACGACAATCGCGCTGCATCGATCGATGCGCTGAAGATCGTCCAGAAGAAGCATGGCTGGGTGCCGGATGGCGCGATCGCTGAAATCGGCAAGGCCATTGGCATCCCGGCGGCTGACGTCGAGGGTGTGGCCACCTTCTACAACCTGATCTTCCGCCGGCCGGTCGGCCGCAATGTGATCAAGATCTGCGACAGCATCTCCTGCTACCTGACCGGGTACGACGAGGTGCGCAACGCGATCAGTGCGCATTTGCGGATCAACCTCGGCCAGACGACGCCGGACAACCGTTTCACCTTGTTGCCGATCTGCTGCCTCGGCGCTTGCGACAAGGGTCCGGTCGCGATGATCAACGACGACACGCACGGCAACCTGTTGCCGGACACGATTCCCGCCCTTCTGGAGCAGTACAAGTGACTGCAGACCTGTCCGAAACCAAACCGCTGACCGCGCGCATCGTCGCCGGTCGTGCGCCGCTGAACCTCAAGGAGTACGAAGCTGCCGGCGGCTATCGCGCCGTTCGCAAGGCACTGAAGGAACTGACGCCGGCCGACGTCACAAAGGCGGTTAAGGACGCCAACCTGCGCGGCCGTGGCGGCGCCGGCTTCCCGACCGGTGTGAAGTGGGGCCTGGTGCCGAGTCTCGAAAAAGCGCCTGGCAGCCGCTACCTCGTCTGCAACGCCGACGAGATGGAGCCCGGTACTTTCAAAGATCGCCTGCTGATGGAGTCGGACCCACATCAGCTGGTCGAAGCGATGATCGTTGCCGGCTACGCGATCCAGGCCACCCGTTCGTACATCTTCCTGCGTGGCGAGTACGTCACTGCAGCGAAGCACCTGAACGCCGCGATTGCTGAAGCGCAGTCGGCCGGCTATCTGGGCCGCGACATTCTCGGCTCCGGATGGAGCATGGACCTGCACGTCCATACCGGCGCTGGCCGCTATATCTGCGGCGAAGAAACCGCGCTGATCAATTCGCTTGAAGGTCGCCGCGCCAACCCGCGTGCCAAGCCGCCATTCCCGGCGATCGCCGGCCTGTGGGGCCGGCCGACGGTGGTCAACAACGTCGAATCGCTGTGCAACGTGCCGCACATCGTCAACAACGGCTCGGCCTGGTTCCTCGGCCTGAATCAGGGCAAGTCGAAGGACGGCGGCACCAAGCTGTACGGCTGCTCCGGACGCGCGAAGCGCACCGGCATCTGGGAATTGCCGATCGGCACCAGCGCGCGAGAGATCCTCGAGGAACACGCCGGCGGCATGAAGGACGGCCTCAAGCTCAAGGCCTGGCTGCCCGGTGGCGCTTCGACCGACTTCCTGATGCCCGAGCACCTCGACCTGGCAATGGATTTCGACACCATCGCCAAGGCCGGTTCGCGCATGGGCACCGGCCTGCTGACGGTCGTCGACGACCGCCAGAACATGGTCAGCGTGGTGCGCAACCTCGAAGACTTTTTCGCTCGCGAGTCCTGCGGCTGGTGCACGCCGTGCCGCGATGGCCTGCCGTGGACCTACAAGACGCTGGTCGCAATGGAAAAGGGCGAAGGCCGCCCCGGCGATATCGAACAGCTCGAAAAGATGACGCGCTTCCTTGCCCCGGGTCGTCCGTTCTGTGCACACGCACCGGGCGCGATGGAGCCGCTGCAGTCGGCGCTGAAGTTCTTCCGCGGCGAATTCGAAGCAACGATCAAGAAGATCGACCAGACCACTGCGGCTCACGCAGCGGCCTGATCACAACGGATACGACACCCACGTGGCCATCATTCACGTAGACGGCAAGGAACACACGGTCGACGGAGCAGACAACCTGCTTAAGGCCTGCCTGAGCCTCGGACTCGACATTCCGTATTTCTGCTGGCACCCGGCGCTCGGCAGCGTCGGCTCGTGCCGCCAATGCGCAGTCAAGCAATACCGCGACCAGAACGACACCGTCGGTCGCATCGTCATGTCATGCATGGCACCGGCCAGCGACGGCACCTGGATCTCGATCGACGACGCCGAGGCCAAGGCCTTCCGCGAAAGCGTCATCGAGTGGCTGATGTCCAACCACCCGCATGACTGCCCGGTCTGCGAGGAAGGCGGCCACTGCCACCTCCAGGACATGACGGTGATGACCGGCCATGCCTCGCGCAGCTACCGCTTCACCAAGCGCACTCACAACAACCAGGAACTCGGGCCATTCATCGGTCACGAGATGAACCGCTGCATCGCCTGCTACCGCTGCGTTCGCTATTACAAGGACTACGCCGGCGGCAAGGATCTGGGCGTCTATGGCTCTGCCAGCCGCGTCTACTTCGGCCGCGCCGAGGACGGCGTGCTGGAATCCGAGTTCAGCGGCAACCTCACCGAGGTCTGCCCGACCGGCGTGTTCACCGACAAGACCCACAGCGAGCGCTACAACCGCAAGTGGGACATGCAGTTCGCGCCGAGCATCTGCCAAGGCTGTTCGGTCGGCTGCAACATCTCGCCCGGCGAACGCTATGGCGAGCTGCGCCGGATCGAGAACCGCTACAACGGCACGGTCAACCACCACTTCCTGTGCGACCGCGGCCGCTTCGGCTATGGCTTCGTCAACAACAAGGATCGTCCGCGCCAGCCGATGGTCAAGCGTGACGGCGCGTTTGTGGCGATCGGCGCCGAAGAGGCGCTGCTGAACGCTGCCAATCTGCTCAAGACCGCGAAGGGTGTGGTCGGCATCGGTTCCCCGCGCGCCAGCCTTGAATCGAACTTCGCCCTGCGCCAGCTGGTCGGCAGCACGAAGTATTTCGACGGCCACTCGGCATCTGAAGGTCTGCTGGTCAAGCGGGTTGCCGAAGTCCTGCGCACCGGTCCGGTGCCGGC
>Ga0114983_1000300_pt1 | contig 20732 bp, 20 predicted proteins | sample Shrwel_input2_RT_FD_87182 | JGI IMG/M metagenome (GOLD analysis project Ga0114983, IMG submission 87182) | Subsurface microbial communities from deep shales in Ohio, USA - Utica-3 well 1 S input2 RT | ecosystem: Environmental > Aquatic > Deep subsurface > Shale gas/oil reservoir > Produced... | reverse complement strand
TTTTGCTTTTGTCCTCTTTTCAAGTCATTTATTTTAAAGTAGTATTTATATAATTTTGAACATTAAAACCACAAAATCCGGTAAGCTTCTATAAATGCGCTGGCCACACAAACACATCCTGGATATCGACCAATTTTCCCTATCGGAAATAAGGCATATATTTTCCACAGCGGAAAAATTTTGGGAAGTAAACTCCAGACAAGTCAAAAAAGTGCCTGTTTTAAAAGGCAAGAGCGTGGTTCTTTTTTTTGCCGAACCTTCGACCAGGACCAAAATTTCCTTTGACATGGCCGGGAAGAGACTGTCCGCGGACACCTTTTCTCTGAGCAGCAGTTCCAGCAGCCTTACAAAGGGCGAATCCCTGGGCGATACCGCCCTTACCTTGCGGGCCATGAATCCGGACGCCATTGTTTTGCGCCACTCCCAGAGCGGTGCCGCGCAGTATTTGAGCTCAATACTGGATATAAGTGTAATAAACGCCGGTGACGGCTGGCACGCTCATCCCACCCAGGCCCTTTTGGACGCTTTCACTTTGTCCCGAAGATGGAATGGTTTCAAAGACAAAAAGATCCTGTATGTTGGGGACATAGCCCATAGCCGAGTGGCCAGGTCCGGGATAAGCATATTTTCCCGGCTAGGGGCCGAGGTACGCGTTTGCGCTCCCCGGACTCTTCTACCTTATTCACCCTCCGCCTTGCCCGCGGCTCTTTATTCTGATCTGGAAAGTGCCTGCTCCGGAGTGGATGCTATAGTTTGCCTGCGCATGCAGCTTGAAAGACAGACTTCGGGTTTGTTTCCCGGCCTTCGCGAATATGCCGCAAATTTCCGCCTAAACCGGGAGCATCTTGAACTCGCCGCTCCGAAAGCCCTGGTCCTGCATCCCGGCCCCATGAACAGGGGGGTGGAGATAGACTCCGAGCTGGCCGACTCCGGGGAAAGTGTAATACTTGATCAGGTAGCCAGCGGAGTTGCCGTGCGCATGGCGCTTCTGTATATCCTTCTGGCCGGCTCCAAACCCGAGGGGACCCTTTGATGTCTGATAAACTGATTCGCAACCTGGTTTTTTTCGGAGAATCCGGAGACCTGCTTATAAATGATAAGCGGGTGGAAAAATTTTTTCCCGGGGGTACGGATCACTCTGCACAATGCGAATACTTTGCTGAAGGCCTTTTGGCCTTTCCCAGCCTGATTGACGGACATGTCCACTTTCGCGAACCGGGCCAGGAGCATAAGGAAGATATCCGCAGCGGCCTTTTTGCCGCCCTGGGCGGCGGATTCGGCCATGTCCTGAACATGGCCAACACCGATCCGGTAAACGACAATGCAACCACTACCCGGTTCATGCTGGAAAAGGCCCGGAGCGGTTTTCCGAATGGACCGAGGATGTATCCGGTTGGTGCGCTTACCAAAAACCTTAAGGGCTTGGAGCTGGCCCCTATGTCCGAATTGGCCGAAGCCGGGTGCGTTGCCTTTTCCAATGACGGGGAACCGGTAACAAACGGAGGGATATTCCGGCGTGGGATGGAATACGCCTCAGACCTTGGGTGCGTGGTCATTGACCATTGCCAAGACCCTGATTTTTCCGGCGCGGGATGCATGAATGAAGGCGAACTGTCTTCTCTTTTGGGTCTTCCCGGGGACCCCGTAGTCTCCGAAGCCGTTCAAGTGGCCCGGGATATCCTTCTCTCCCAGTATCTGGATATTCCCGTACACCTGGCTCATATAAGCTGTAGGCAATCGGTTGAACTAATTGCCTGGGCCAAGGAAAAATCAATTCGAGTGACTGCGGAGACCTGTCCGCACTATCTTTTTTTAACCGAAGAGGAAGTCCAAAACTACAATACGTTGGGCAAGGTCAACCCGCCTTTGCGCACGAACGACGATGTTCAGGCCCTCAGGCAGGCTGTTAGAACCGGTATAATCGATATCATAGTTACGGACCACGCTCCGCATGCTTTTTTTGAAAAGGATCAGCTTTTTTCCTCTGCTCCCAACGGCATTTCCGGACTGGACACGGCGTTCAGCCTACTTTACTCCTTGGTGCCGGAGACTTTATCATTACAAGATATCTTAAGGCTGTGCCTGGAAAAACCGCGAGAAATTTACGGGATTTCCGCTTCCGGTCTGGGCCCGGGGGAAAAAGCGGATTTTTTTCTGTTTGATCCGAATGAAATATGGACGGTTTCCGCTCAGAGCATGCTCTCCCGGGGCAAGAACACCCCGTTTATAGGACATGAAATGTCCGGGAGGACAAAAAAACATTTTTTGGGCGGCGAACTTGTTTTTTCCCGCAACTGACCATGTCTGCAGCAATCCTAATCGTTGACGACGACCTCAGCCTGCGAGAAGTCCTGGATATATCCCTAAGCAACAGCGGATACGAGGTGTTTTGCGCTCCGGATACCGGAGAAGCAAGGCGTTTATTGCGCACGGAACCCATTGATCTGGTGCTACTTGATCTTAAGTTGGGCAATGAAAGCGGCCTGGATTTTCTCCGGGAGATACGCCAGAATTACCCGGATACTCCCGTGCTCATGATTACCGCCTTCTCCGAAACGCAAAGCGCTGTGGAGGCCATGAAGATCGGCGCCAGCGACTTTATCAGCAAACCGTTTGACATCGGGGATTTTCTCCGGGTGGTGGATGAAACCATCCCGGACCTACCCGAACCTTCACAGGCCCAGCCGTTGGAAATCCGCGAGCGGGGCTACTATAGTGATATAATCGGAAACAGCCCTTGCATGCACAAGGTTTTTCAAATGGTCAGACGCATGGCCAGGACCAGCATCAACGTGCTTATAACCGGGGAATCCGGCACCGGCAAAGAACTTATAGCCAGAGCTATCCATGATGAAAGCGACCGCAGCGGGGAACCATTTGTTCCCTTGAATTGCGGAGGGTTGCCGGATACACTTTTTGAAAGCGAATTGTTTGGTTACAAAAAGGGCGCTTTTACCGGTGCGGAGACTTCCAAGCCCGGTTTTCTGGATACAGCCGCCCAAGGTACCCTGTTTTTGGACGAAGTGGCCGAGCTTTCTTCGGCTTCACAGGTCAAGCTGCTCCGTTGCCTGCAGGAAAAAACATTCGTCCCCCTTGGTTCTACCTCGGAAAAAGAGGTCAGCGCCCGATTTATTTCCGCTACTAACAGGGATTTGTCCCGGATGTTCGGGAATTTTTTTCGCGAAGACCTTTTTTATCGCTTAAGCGGAGTGATTATTAATGTCCCCCCCCTCAGACAGCGGGGCGAGGACATAAACAACCTGGCCCACTTTTTTCTGGACAAGGCGGCAAAGCGGCAAAACAAACGCTTTAAGGGATTTTCGGACAAGGCTATACAAAGGATACTGGATTATTCCTTTCCCGGAAACGTTCGCGAGCTGGAAAACCTTGTAGAGCGAGCCGTTGCCTTGGAGCAGGATAATGTCGTCTCCCCGGACTCGATCATAATTTATGACTTAAGCAACGAGTCCGGCCCTCCTGCCGGAAAAGACGCGGAGCTGGTGTTGTCCGGTGAATTGACTCTTGACGAGTATCTCCTGGATAAAGAAAAATATGTATTGCAAATGGCACTAAAAAAAACATCCGGGCAAAGAACCGAGGCCGCCCGGATGCTGGGTCTGAATCTGCGCAAGATGCGCTATCGTTTAAAAAAAGTCGGTCTGGACGATTGACGGGAGGAACCATGATATCTGCAATACTGCCCATCGTACTGGTAATACTGTTTCTGGCCGCTTCGCTGCGGGTTCTGAATGAATATGAAAGGGGGGTCATCTTTCGTCTGGGCCGAGTAATCAAAACCAAGGGCCCGGGCCTTATCATCTTGATTCCGGTGATTGACAAGATGGTCAAGGTCAGCCTGCGTATCTACACCCTGGATGTTCCCCACCAGGATGTCATCACTCGGGACAATGTAAGCATAAGCGTGAATGCGGTTATTTACTACCGGGCGATAGAGCCACAAAACGCGGTCTTGGAAGTTGAGGAGTACCATTTTGCCACCTCCCAGTTGGCCCAGACCACCCTGCGCAGCGTGTGCGGCGCTGCTGAACTGGACGAAATTCTGGCCCATCGGGATGAAATCAATGAAAAAATCCAGGGCATCCTGGATGAGCAAACCGATGCCTGGGGGATTAAAGTTTCCACTGTGGAACTCAAATATGTGGACCTGCCGCAGGAAATGCAGAGGGTCATGGGCAGGCAGGCGGAAGCGGAAAGGGAAAGGAGAGCCAAGGTGATTAACGCCGAGGGTGAATACCAGGCCGCGAACCGCTTGTCCGAAGCAGCGGAAATCATTGCCCGCAATCCCCAGGCCCTGCAGCTTCGCTACTTGCAGACAATGCGGGAGATGACCGCCGAAGGCCAAGCCAGCACCATCATCCCGGTCCCCATAGACCTGTTCAAGAACCTTAATCTTACCGGACAGGGCTAACTTTAACTGCCCAACAAGGAGACGTCGCTTGAAATTTCTAGTTACGGGCGCGGCCGGATTTATCGGCTTTCATTTGAGCCGGGCACTTTTGTCCCGGGATATACCGGTGGTGGGCATTGACAACTTAAACGACTATTACTCGGTTAAACTCAAAAAGGACCGACTGGACCAGCTAAAACCGCACGCCGATTTCAGCTTTCACCAATTGGACCTAACTGACCTTCCAGCCCTGCAAGAACTCTTCGCCGCGGAATCGTTCACGCATGTGGTCAACCTGGCTGCTCAGGCCGGTGTGCGCTACAGCCTGGAAAACCCCATGGCTTATGTAGAAAGCAATATCACCGGTTTTACCCATATTCTGGAGTGCTGCCGGCACAACAAGATAAAACACCTTATCTTCGCATCTTCTTCCTCGGTTTACGGGCTGAACACCAGGATGCCCTTTTCCGTGCACGACAATGTGGACCACCCCATAAGCCTGTATGCCGCAAGCAAAAAAGCAAACGAGCTTATGGCCCATACCTATGCCTACCTTTACGGCCTGCCCTGTACCGGTCTGCGCTTCTTTACCGTGTACGGACCTTGGGGCCGCCCGGACATGGCCCTTTTTCTTTTCACCAAGGCCATGCTCGAAGGCAGGCCGATTGATGTGTACAATAACGGAAATATGCGCCGCGACTTCACTTATATTGATGACATTGTCAAAGGAATCTACCTGGTCTCCAAAACCCCTCCCTCCCCCAATCCGCACTGGCGGAGCGACAACCCGGACCCCAGTTCCGGACCCACCCCGTACAAGATATATAACATCGGCAACAACAACAGTGTGTCCTTGATGCGCTTTATACAGTGCCTGGAACACGAACTGGGCATAACCGCGCGTAAAAACTACCTCCCCCTGCAGCCCGGCGATGTTCCGGAAACATATGCGGACGTTGACGATCTCATCCAGGACACCGGCTACAAACCCGGCACCCCCGTGGAAGAAGGCATTGCCGCCTTTGTTAAATGGTACAAGGAATACCACCAAACCAATTAAAACCCACCCTAAAACCATGAGCATCAAATCCTTAATGCAGAATTTGTCTCAGGCATTCGAACAGGTTGAGTCCAGCGCTGACAGCAACGAGCTTCCGCCCTCCGGACAAGTTTCCGACTTACTGCACTACTCTCGTCAAATCCAGATGGACGCACCGGAAGAATGGGCCTTTGAGGCCGAAGACTTCGCCCACCTGGTTGACCAGCTAAACAAAGCCGTCAAAAACGGGGATCTGCATTCGGCAATACGCATTATTCACTCATTGAAAGACGCTCAGTCTTTTTGCCACGACACCTTGCTCTAGCAACTTAATGTTTCACGTGAAACATTAAGTTGCTGACTCGACCATCTGGAGACAAACCCAGACGGGGTCAAGGCAATCGGCTTTTGTCTGAAGCAGCGTCAGTCGGAGGCGACCGAAACTCTTCCCGGACAGCCGGAGTTAACCCCGGAAAGGTGTATATGTTGCACAAAAAACAAATCCGGTATATCCAACTCCCTGAACTGGACAAACCGTTTTATTAAATCTGCATCCCCAAACGCGGGGGAAAAGCTTTTATGCGTGGAGGAAACAGTGCCCAGAAAAATAGCTATTGCCAATCAAAAAGGCGGGGTAGGGAAGACGACCACTGCGATCAACCTGGCGGCCTGCCTGGCCGTTATGGAGAAAAAAGTCCTTTTGGTGGATTGCGATCCGCAGGGAAACGCCACAAGCGGTCTGGGAATAAATCGGGAAGACCTAAAGACAAGTTTATACCCGGCCCTCATTGACCCCCGCCAAACACACGGACTGGTAATCAACACCAGCCTGAGCTATCTGGACCTGATACCATCCACCCAAGATCTGGTAGGCGCGGAGGTGGAACTGATCCAGGAAAAAAACAGGGAATATTTTCTACGCGAACTCCTCAAAAATATTCGCCTTAATTACGACTACGTACTTATCGACTGCCCGCCCTCGCTGGGAATTGTAACAGTGAACGCCCTTTGCGCCGCGGATGAGCTGCTGGTCCCCCTGCAGTGCGAATACTACGCCCTGGAAGGAATCGCCCATTTGATGAACACTTTTGAGCTGGTCCGGGAAAACCTGAACACAAAGACCAAACTCCTGGGCGTGCTTTTGACCATGTTCGACAAAAGAAACAACTTAAGCCATCAAGTGGCCGAGGAAGTCAAGGAATATTTCCAAGGCAAGGTCTTTGAGGGAATAATTCCCAGAAACGTCCGCCTGTCCGAGGCGCCCAGCCACGGCAAGCCGGTTATTGAGTACGATATCCGCTCCACCGGAACAAAGGCCTACCTGGACCTGGCCAAAGAAGTCATGGCCAGACAGGCGGCCTAGTCCTGTGAACGGGGCTGAAACTCGAAATATACGCTGTCTTTGAAATGGCGTTTCAACACCCGGGCACCGCAACTGCAGCAATGAAAGGACACAAGCCCGCCGATGTTTGCGGCCTTGAGAATAAATTTTCTGGGCTCGTCCCGGGTCCAGTCCTGGGTTTGGCTTCCGCAGGATTTGCAGAGCACGCTACATTCCGGGGGATACCTGAAATCCCAGAAACCGAGAAAACGCTCCCAGTCCTGAAGGGGCTCGCGGGCCAGGGCGGCCGCAGTCGGGTCGGCAAGCTCGGCCGGAGGAAGCACGCGTTTGATCTCGGCCTGGACGCTTTCTCCGATTTTCTCCCACAGTGCGGCGGTAATCAAAACTCCCTGGAAATCATTTTGGGAATCATATAAGTACTGAATATCCTTCGATGCCATAAAAAGCTCCTGATTTTATAGGTAAAGAAACGAAAAATGTGCACAAAAACATCTGTATGCAATATAAACACCTGATAAACAAAGAGCAAGGTCGGGAAACATGAACACAAAAAACAGAGGATTGGGCAGAGGACTATCCGCCTTGATCTCCAACAGAGAGGATGAGCACGCGCCTTCCGGGGGCACGCTTTATATAAATGTGCGGGAGATCACCCCCAGCCCTTACCAGCCCCGGAAAAATTTCGACCAGGAAAAGCTTGAGGAGCTCGCCGCATCCATAAAGGCCAACGGATTGATCCAGCCCCTGGTGGTCAGAAGCACTGACACCGGCTATGAACTGATAACCGGGGAAAGGCGATGGCGGGCAAGCAAAAACGCCGGGTTGGAAAGAGTTCCGGCCATTGTCCGGGATATGGACAACAATACGGCCATGGCCCTGGCCATGATCGAAAATCTGCAGCGCGAGGATTTAAACCCCATGGAAAAGGCCATTGGTTTGAAACGTCTGCGCTCCGAAGCCAAGCTGGGACAGGAGGAAATCGCCCGGGAACTGGGTATCAGCAGGGCCCAGGTGGCAAATATACTTCGCCTTCTCAAACTACCGGAAGACATCCAGGACATGCTTTACGAAAACAAGATCAGTTCCGGACATGCACGCACTCTTCTCGCCCTGCAGGCCCCGGAGGAGATGCTTCAGGCGGCCCGGAAAATAATCAAAAACGGCCTCAATGTCCGCCAGACGGAAAAAATGATCCAGGACTGGGGAAAGAAAAAAAACGCGCCACCCCAGACAGCAACAGACACCAATTTAAAACAAACCGTAAAATCCAAATTCGCTTCCGCTCTAGGCGAGGATGTCCGAATCGGATTCCGGGGGGACTCAAACTCGGGCAAAATTACCCTGGAATACAAAAACCGGCAGGACCTCAACCGTATCCTGCACTCCCTGGAAAATGAAAATTAGAGGTTGGGGAAAAACAAAAAATGCGTAACAAATTATTCAATTCCCTGGAGCGGATCAAAGACAAGAAAGTAACCATTGTCGGCGATATAATGCTGGACAAATACCAATGGGGTGAAGTGGAAAGAATATCTCCGGAAGCGCCGGTTCCGGTTGTTCGAGTGGAGAAGGAAGAATTCTTCCTCGGCGGAGCGGGCAATGTGGCCCGGAACGTAAAAAAGATGGGCGGGCGCCCGCATCTGATAAGCGTAGCGGGCAAGGATCAGGCCGGGCACGCCATTCAGAGATTACTGGAAAGAGAGGGGATTGAAAACGACCTCCTGGAAGTACCCGGGCGGCATACCACGGAGAAAGTGCGGGTCATTGCCAGAAACCAGCAAGTGGTACGCGTGGACAAGGATCCGGGTGAGAAAATCGACGGCCAAATAGCCCACAGACTGTCCGGATTGGTGCGGGACAAAACAGATCCGGGATTTATTATTGCTTCCGACTACGGGAAAGGGGTCATCCGGGAAGAGAATCTAAAGGAGCTGGCAAATGATTACCAAGTGGTTCTGGACCCAAAGACGGTAAACAAGGACTTTTACAAAGATCTTTTTCTTATGACTCCCAATCTATCGGAAGCCGGAGAACTGGGGGGGGAGGTCCTAAATGAAAGACAAAAAATCATTGCTGGCGGACAAAAACTACTCCGGACGCACAACCTAAAAAACCTGGTCATAACCATGGGCGGAGAGGGCATGGCCGTATTTGAAGGAGACAGGGTCTGGCATATCCCCACCTTGGCCCAGAAAGTATTCGACGTCACCGGAGCCGGAGACACGGTAATCGCCGCCCTGACTCTTTCCCTTCAGGCAGGCAACGATCTTTTGTCCAGCTGTCAGATTGCCAATGCAGCGGCAGGCCATGTCGTGGCCCAGATAGGAACGGCGGCTGCCGCAATAGACGACATCCGCAAAATTATCCAGGAAAAGAAAAAATGGCAATGCGAGAGCTGGGTAAACGGGACAAAAACGGAATAAATAAGGACGATCTAACTGCAGACATCCGAGCAGCAGCCGGAGGACAAGGCAAAAAAGGCATGGACCACATTCCTGGCCTGGGCCTTCTTCTTTTCGTCCAAAGGCGGGCAAAAATGGTTTGGGAGCATATCCTGCAAGGTCTTATAATCCGGCAGGGAGGAAAAGCCCTCGCCCAGTCTATGGCCATCCGCAGTGCGCATTAGAATTCCTTCATTGGTGTCCGTTACATAAACCAAAGCCGGTGGTGGCTCGGAGATTATCCTGGCCGCTGCCACATACTGCCTTAGATAGGAAGCTACCGCCCCCGGGCAAAAGGCAACCAGCAGGGCGGGATTTCCCCGGACATGGACTAGGAAATCCATCGCATATTCAACCGTTTCTCCCTGAACATCAAACCTGAGGGGAACCTTGGTTTTGATATGACCAGCAGGGTATTTTTTGTCCTCAACAAGGATGCGGGCTATGGACTGCCGCAGGTCCTCATATGTAGTGGCCTGGATTTCACTGCCTGTTATATAGTCGGTTATAACCTGATTTAAACTGGTTTCATGCATAATTGTCTTTCCGCTGCTGCTTGCATTTTTATACGCCGGAAGCTCCCGGACTTACTCCTCAGAAGAATAAACCAGGATCTTTTCCGCCATTCCGCTCCCAAGGACCATATCCGAGCCACGCACTTTTATGCGCAACGGCCCGCGGCCGGCACAGTTTACTTCCACCTCGGTCCCGGGTATCAAGCCCAGAGAGCAGAAACGGCACCTGGCCTTGCCACCGGCGTCAAAAGCTGCGATTTTCACTTTTGAACCGCAGGGAAATTCGGTTATGGGCTTGGGAATCATCTATTTAGTCCTCCTAACTTTTTAATATTAAGGTTACGCATTGACCATGTCAAGGAAGAGAACTACAAGGTGGCAGTTTGCATGGGTATTGATGAATTTTTCTCCGAGGAGCACCTAGCCCGGCTTTTGCGACTTCCGGAGGACCTGCGCAGACAACTATTTGACTCCAACAGGTTGTCCAGGGACGAAAAATTCGTGCTGGCCAATTTGTACCTGCTCGACGCCTACGGAAAACTGAGCCGGTTAAAAGACCTGCTCCCTAAAATGACGGACATGCCCTTAAACAAAATCAAAAAAGACCTTTTCGTGCTGGAAAAAAAACAGCTGATCGGCTGGAACAAAGGAACAATCTACTTAAAAATCAGACCAATGGATTACCGAAAATGCCTGCCAGAAAAGACATCAAAAAGATAATGCTCATCGGGTCCGGACCAATCATAATCGGCCAGGCCTGCGAATTCGACTACTCCGGAACCCAGGCCCTTAAAGCCCTGAAAGAGGAGGGCTACGAAGTCGTTCTGATCAACTCCAATCCGGCCACGATAATGACCGACCCGGAACTGGCGGACAGTACCTATGTGGAGCCTCTGGAGCCGCACACAGTGGCCGAGATTATCCGCAAAGAAAGACCGGACGCCTTGCTGCCAACCCTTGGCGGGCAGACCGGACTGAATACCGCCGTGGAAGTCGCTGAAAGCGGCGTCCTGGAAGAATGCGGCGTGGAACTGATCGGAGCCTCTATACCGGTAATCAAAAAGGCGGAAAGCAGGGAGCAATTCCGGCAAGCAATGGAAAACATCGGGCTGAAGGTACCCAAAAGCGGAATTGCCAGAAACATGGACGAAGTACGGGCGATGGCCGAAAAGATCCCATTTCCGGTTATTGTCCGGCCGGCCTATACCCTGGGCGGCACCGGAGGAGGAGTGGCCTATAATCTGGAGGACCTGGACAGGATATCTTCCACCGGTCTGGCCGCGAGCATGACTCACGAAATCATGCTTGAGGAATCGGTTTTGGGCTGGAAAGAATTCGAACTGGAAGTAATGCGCGACCACAGCGATAATTGCGTAGTTATCTGCTCAATAGAGAACTTCGACCCCATGGGCATACACACCGGGGATTCCATAACCGTGGCCCCTACTCAGACGCTCTCCGACCAAGAGTATCAAACAATGCGCAACGCAGCCATTGATATCATGCGCGAAATCGGTGTGGAAACCGGGGGCTCAAACGTCCAGTTCGCGGTAAATCCCCAAAATGGTGAGATGGTGGTTATAGAAATGAACCCCAGGGTCTCCCGCTCCTCCGCCCTGGCCTCCAAGGCCACCGGATTCCCCATTGCCAAGATCGCGGCCAAGCTCGCGGTCGGCTACAGCCTGGATGAAATCCCCAACGACATCACCAAGGAAACCATGGCCTCATTCGAGCCGACCATTGATTATTGCGTGGTCAAAATACCCAGGTTCACCTTTGAAAAGTTCAACAAAACCAAGGATGAACTGACCACGACCATGAAAAGCGTCGGGGAAACAATGGCCATCGGCCGCAATTTCAAAGAGGCCCTGCAAAAGGGACTGCGTTCCCTGGAAATAAATCAGCCCGGACTGGGCCGGGATTTCCAGGACCGGGAATTCCTGGAGGAGGAGATCCTGAGCAAGCTGCGCACCGGCAATTCCAACCGCCTGTTTTACATCCGCCACGGCCTGAAAAACGGCCTGGACCCTGAAGCCGTCAGAGAAGCCACCGGAATAGATCCCTGGTTCATAGACCAGATCCGGCAGATCGTGGACGTGGAAAACAGCCTCAAAGAGTTCAGCCTCAAGGAAAACATAACCCCGGAAAATGAAAAAATGCCGCATATCCTGCGCCGGGCCAAGGAATTCGGATTCTCGGACAAACAGCTGGCCACCCTGTGGAAAAAACAAGAGGCGGACATACGCAGGCTGCGGGAAAAAACCGGGATAATTCCCACATATTATCTGGTGGACACCTGTGCCGCTGAGTTCGAGGCCTACACTCCCTACTACTACTCAACATACGAACACGGCCGGGAGATACGCATTCCGGAAGGCAAAAAAATAGTTATTCTGGGTGGAGGCCCGAACAGGATCGGTCAGGGAATTGAGTTCGACTACTGCTGCGTGCACGCCGCCTACGCTTTGAGTGATTTAAACGTGCAGTCGGTGATGATCAACTCCAACCCGGAAACCGTGAGCACCGACTATGACACCTCCAACCGCCTGTATTTCGAGCCGCTGACCTTTGAAGACGTAATGGATATACTGGATCTGGAGGACCCGGACGGAGTGATTATCCAGTTCGGGGGACAGACTCCGCTGAACCTGGCGGTCCCTCTGCTTCGGGCCGGGGTAAAAATAATAGGCACGTCCCCGGACAGTATCGACCGGGCCGAGGACCGGGAGAGGTTCCAGAGCATGCTGAACAAGCTCGGCCTGAAACAGCCGGAAAACGGCACGGCCATGTCCTACGAACAGGCCCACGAAATAGCCGCGGACATCGGATACCCCGTGGTTGTCCGGCCATCCTACGTCCTGGGCGGTCGGGCCATGGAAATAGTTTACGACGAAAAGGACCTGACCGACTACTTCCGGGAGGCGGCCTATGTATCCCCGGACTATCCCATCCTGATCGATAAATTCCTTAAAAACGCGGTGGAAATTGATGTGGACGCCCTTAGCGACGGCACGGACACCTATGTAGCCGGGGTTATGGAACATATCGAGGAGGCCGGCATCCACTCCGGGGATTCAGCCTGCGTTCTGCCCCCGCACACCGTCAAACCGGAAATAGTGGAAAGGATAAAAAGGCAGACCCGGGCCCTGGCCACGGAACTGAACGTCATCGGGCTTATGAACATCCAGTTCGCGGTACGGGAAGAGGACATCTACATCCTGGAGGTAAACCCCAGAGCCTCGCGCACGGTTCCTTTCGTGAGCAAGGCCACCGGCGTCCCCCTGGCCAAACTGGCCACACGGGTAATGCTCGGAACGAGCCTTAGGGAACTGGACCCGTGGTCCAAACGCAAGCGGGGGTACTTCTCGGTAAAAGAAGCGGTGTTGCCCTTTAACCGCTTTCCGGGAGTGGACGTACTGCTCGGCCCGGAGATGAAGTCCACAGGAGAGGTAATGGGCATCGATGCGAACGTGGGCGTGGCCTTTATGAAAAGCCAGCTCGGGGCCGGACTGCGGCTACCGGAAAAAGGAAACATCTTTATCTCGGTAAATGATCAGGACAAGGATAGATGCACCGAGCTGGCCCGGACCTTCAAAGAACTCGGCTTTCAACTGACAGCGACCCGTGGCACGGCCCGCCACCTGGAAAGCCGGGGCATACAAACGCAAAAGGTAAACAAGGTGTACGAAGGCCGGCCCAATGTTATCGACATGATCAAGAACAGCGACATCCACATGGTTATAAACACCTCCTCGGGCAAAAGAGAGGTGCGGGACTCCTCCTCTCTGAGGCAGGCCGCCGTTTTGTACAATATCCCCTACACCACGACCATGGCCGGAGCTGAAGCAGTGGCCATGGCCATCAAGGAAAAATTCTCCTGCGGTTTAAGCGTAAACAGTCTGCAGGAATACTACAAACAATAGAACGGGCTGACGATCATGAAAAAGGAATACTGCGGTTTATTCGGCATAGACAGTCATAGCGAGGCGGCGCGGATGGCCTATTTCGGGCTGTACGCCCTGCAGCACCGCGGCCAGGAAAGCGCGGGGATAGTCACCTGGGACGGGAGCGCGCTGCGGGAGCAGCGCGGAATGGGACTTGTCCCGGAGGTTTTTTCCGAGGATCATCTGGGAAGACAACTCAAAGGGGAGACCGCAATCGGCCATTTGCGCTATTCCACTACCGGGGCCTCGCTCATCCGCAACGCCCAGCCGTTTATGGTCCGGTTCAAGGACAAACAGCTGTCCATCGGGCATAACGGGAACCTGGTCAACACCTGGGAGCTGCGCCGGGAGCTCGAGGAACAGGGCTCTATTTTTCAGACCACCATGGACAGCGAAGTGATCATGCATCTTTTGGCGGCCAACCTAAACGGAGCCAATACGGTTGAAAACGCCCTGTGCAAAGCCCTGCAGAGAATAAAAGGCGCATACAGCCTGGTGATGCTGGTCAACAACAAGCTCATCGGAGTACGGGACCCGAACGGGTTCAGGCCCCTTTCCCTGGGCCGGGTGAACGACGCCTATGTCCTGGCCTCGGAAAGCTGCGCCTTTGACCTCCTTGAGGCCGAATACCTGCGGAGCATCCGACCCGGGGAGATGGTGGTCATTGAAGACGGCAAACTCACATCCCGCGAATTCACCCCCGGCAAAAAAAGCACCTCCTGCGTGTTCGAGCTGATCTACTTTGCCCGACCTGACTCCATTGTCTTTGAAGAAACAGTGTACAGCGCGCGCAAAAAAATGGGAGCGCTTTTGGCCAGGGAGGCCCCCGTGGAAGCGGACATGGTCATGCCTTTTCCGGACTCCGGGGTTTATGCAGCAGTGGGTTATGCTCAAGAATCGGGAATCCCTTTTGAAATGGCCATGATCCGCAACCATTACGTGGGGCGGACATTCATCCAGCCCTCGCAGGACATGCGCGATTTCGGGGTGCGCATAAAACTGAATCCGGTTGCGGAAATGATCCGCAATAAAAGGATAATAATCATTGAGGATTCCATCGTCCGCGGGACCACCATCCGAACCAGGGTGAAAAAACTCCGGGAAATGGGGGCCAGGGAAATCCACATGCGGGTCAGCTGTCCGCCAATTCGCTTTCCCTGCTATTACGGCATCGATTTTTCCTCCAAAGGGGAGCTAATCGCCGCAAATCATGAGACCCAGGATATCGCCCGCTTTATCGGTCTGGACTCCCTGCATTACCTGACCATCCCCGGGCTTAAAAAAGCCCTGCACGGCCGGGAGGATTTCTGCTTTGCCTGCTTTGACGGACAGTATCCTATTTCCGCAGGCGAACATTGCAACAAAATGTGTCTGGAACAGCCCGAAAAATGAACGATAAGTACGAAAAATGGATCGAGACGGGCAGGCGGGTCATTAAAACCGAGATACAGGGCCTGGAACAGGTCTTGAGCGATTTGGACCGGGGATTTGCCAGGTCGCTGGACATCCTGGCCGCCTGCACCGGCCGGATCGTGATCACCGGCGTGGGCAAGTCCGGGCTTGTGGGACGCAAAATAGCCGCCACCCTAAGCAGCACGGGCACGCCTTCCTTTTTCCTGCATCCGGTGGAGGGAGCGCACGGCGATCTGGGCATGATCAGGGAGGAAGACGTAATACTCGCCATTTCCAACAGCGGGGAAACGGATGAACTGAACGCAATAATGCCCGCGTTCAAGAATCTGGGAACCCGGGTGCTGGCCCTGACCGGAGATCCGGACTCCTCACTGGCCCGGTTGGCGAATGCCACCATACGGGTTCGGGTACCGCGCGAGGCCTGCCCCTTGGGACTGGCCCCGACCGCAAGCACAACCGCGGCTTTGGCGGTCGGAGACGCCCTGGCTGTGGGGCTGATCGAGATCAAGGCCTTCAGCAAAAAGGATTTTCAAAAAAACCATCCCGGGGGAACGCTGGGACAGAGACTGGCCATGCGCGTGGGCGAACTCATGCACAGAGAAAACCTGCCTGTTGCCGAAAGCGGGGCCAGCCTGAAAAGCGCCCTGGATATTTTGAATACACGCGGCCTGGGCACTGTTCTTTTGACCGAAAACAAGCGCCTGCGGGGGATACTGACTGACGGTGACGTGCGGCGCATAGTATGCTCCGGCTCTCTTGAGCCGGATAAACCGGTGGAAAAATTCATGACCGTCGATCCCAGGCAGGTGACTCCGGACACAAGCGCGGCCCGGGCCATGGACATAATGGAGGAAAAGGCGATCACGGTCATTCCGGTAGTGGATGAAAAGGGGCTTTTGTGCGGCCTGGTGCATATGCATGACCTTTTGGGGAAGGGGCGTTTGAAATTCTCCCGGTAATAAATAAAAAATACGGGCCTCGGATATAGCGGATGGAATGCGAATCAAACATCGAGGACCACGGTATTTGCCATGCACCACTTCTCAGAAGAAAACATCTGCGCGAGATGCAGCAAAACAAGCCGGACCTGCTGCCGCACCCGGCCGGAAAACGCTGCAAACTGCTTTCCCCTGTCCACTCCGGAGATAGAGGATCTGAACCGCCACTTTACCGGGGAGAACGCGGTTTTGCGGACAAAAAACTCTGTCGCGTTTATTGGTAATCTAAAAAAACTGATTCCGGATAAAAAACAAGCAATAGAAAAAAAATTCCCGGAAAACGGGACCCATTACCGGCTGAAAACAACCGCGGACGGTTCGTGCCTTATTTTGGGGGACAGGGGATGCATTCTTCCCTGGCGGGCCAGGCCCATTTTCTGCCGTTTATACCCTTTTTGGGTGTATAAAGGAAAAATCACCCTGTTTGACGACCCGGACTGCCTTGCCCTGCAAGAAGAAAAGCAACCACGCCGCGTTTTGTCCCTGCTGCGGACCACCGGCCGGGAAGTACTGGATATGTACCTGGAAATGCTTAAGCACTTGAACCTCAAATAAACCATAGCCATGAAATACCTAAAATTATTTTTTATAGCCGCGGCCATCCTCATTATTATCTCTGTAGGAACGGCCACCGGTCTCTATTTCTGGGCCTCAAAAGACCTGCCCAGCATCAAAAGGATAAACGATTACAACCCCTCTCTGGTCACCCGGGTACTGACCAGAAACGGCCGGGTACTGGGGTATTTTTATGAAGAAAAAAGGTTTTTGGTTACCCTGGACCAGATGTCCCCCTGGCTGAGCGCGGCCTTCCTGGCCGCGGAGGACTCCCAGTTCTACGAACACGAAGGAATAGATTTGATGGGGATCGCCCGGGCGGCAATAAAAAATTTTATGGCCGGGGAGATCGTACAGGGCGGGAGCACCATCACCCAGCAGGTGATAAAATCCCTGCTTTTGTCTCCGGAAAGGAGCTACACCCGAAAACTCAAAGAGGCCATCCTGGCCTACAGGTTGGAAAGACACCTGAGCAAGGACGAAATCCTGACCATATATCTCAACCAGATCTACTTGGGCTCCGGAGCTTACGGGGTGGAGGCGGCCGCCCGGGAATATTTCGGCAAGCACGCTTCCGAACTCACTCTGCCGGAAGCGGCCCTGATCGCCGGCCTGCCCAAGGCGCCATCCCGGTACAACCCATACAATAATCCGTCCGGAGCCAAAGAAAGAAGGGAATACGTCCTTAAAAGGCTCATGCAAACGGGGGAAATCACGGAAAAGCAATTTGAACAAGCCAATGCCGCGCCCATCGAACTGAAAAAGATGGCCGATCCTTCCTGGCAGCAGGGAGCATATTACCTGGAAGAGGTAAGGCGCCGGCTGATTGAAAAATACGGGGAGGAAAAGGTGTACACCGCGGGCATGACCGTGCACACGGCCGCGGACCTGGAACATCTGGTGGCGGCCCAAAACGCGGTTCAGGCGGGTCTCCGGGCCTCGACCAAAAGAAGGGGTTGGCGGGGCCCTATCCGGAATCTGCCCCAGGACAAGTGGCAGGAGCATTTAAAAAACAATCCAATACATCCGGATATACTGGCCCCGAAAGAATGGATAAAGGTTCTGGTGGTCGGCGTGCGGGAAAAGGGAGCGGATGTCCGGTTCGGGTCCTTCCGGGGAAAAATCGATGTCCGGACAATGGCCTGGGCCCGCACTCCGAATCCGGAAAAGGCCCCGGAGGAGGTCCCGGACATAAAGGATGCGCGTAAAGTTTTGAGCAAAGGGGACGTGGTCTGGGCCTCGGTTCGCGAAGTCCCGGAAAACGGCCGCCCCTGGCCCCTGGCCCTGGAGCAGAAACCGCGGGTGCAGGGCTCCCTTCTGTCCATTGACCCCCGGACCGGGCTGGTTCCGGCCCTGATCGGAGGCTATGACTTCTTTGAAAGCCAGTTCAACAGGGCCACCCAGGCCAAACGCCAGCCGGGCTCGGCCTTTAAGCCCATAGTCTACTCCGCGGCCCTGGACAACGGGTTCACCCCGGCCTCCATGGTTCTGGACGCCCCCATAGTTTACACAAACGAAGAAGAATCCTGGAAACCGGAAAACTTCGAAGGAGTGTTTTACGGCCCCACCCTGCTGCGCACCGGGCTGGTCAAATCCAGGAACCTGGTAACCATCAGGCTGGCTCAGAGAATGGGTATCGAAAAGATTATAAAACGGGCCAAGGACCTGGGGATAAAAGAAAAATTTCCCAGGAACCTTTCGGTCTCCCTGGGTTCCGTTCCAGTTTCACTAATGGAGCTGTGCCGGGCGTATACCGCTTTCGCCCGCAATGGGGCCTATGTGCAGCCGCGGCTGATCACCAGGATTGAAAACGCCTGGGGGGAGACCATATACGAAAATAAGAAAAAAACCACCAAGGCCATAGGCTCGGACACTTCCTATATTATCACCAATCTCCTGCAGCAGGTGGTCCAAAGCGGCACCGGGTGGCGGGCCAGGAAGCTCGGACGACCTGTGGCCGGAAAGACCGGGACCACCAATGAGGAACAGGATGCATGGTATATGGGCTACTCACCCTATCTTTTGACCGGGGTGTACGTGGGTTTTGATAAGCCGACTCCCATGGGAAAATACGAGACCGGCTCCAGAGCGGCCTGCCCCATCTGGGTCAAATACAGACAGAGCGTGGAAGGCAACTATCCGGTTCAGGACTTCCAGGTCCCGCCGGGAATTGTGATGGCCAAAATCGATGCCTCAACCGGACTGCTGGCCGGGAAGGACAGCAAAAAAACATTCCTCCTCCCGTTCAAGAAGGGTACCCAGCCCACTGTCCGGGCTTCCTCTGAAGAGGAGGTAATGGGCGAGGAACAGGCCGAAGAAAACCTCTTAAAACAGATGTTCTGATCGGCATGGCCGGCATGGACTACAAACCCATCCGACTGGCCATGGGGATCCTCAAGGATTCCTGGCAGGCCTGCTTTGAGCTGTTCAAGGTCATGGTCCCCATTATAATTGCCGTGCGGGTCCTGCAGGAACTGGGGCTGATTTCCTATCTGGCCGTCCCCCTGGAACCGATAATGCGGCTCATGGGCCTGCCCGGGAGCATGGGCCTGGTCTGGGCCACCGCTTTGATTAACAATATCTACGCGGGAATGATCGTCCTGGTCTCCCTGCCGGAAAGCGCCCAATTAACAACCGCCCAGATCACCATTCTGTCCACGGTCATGCTTGTCGCCCACGCCTTGCCCGTGGAACTGAAAATCGCCCAGAAATCCGGTACCAGACTCATATTTCAGGGAATTACCCGGCTGGGAAGCGCACTTTTACTGGGTATTATCCTCAATCTGATATACTCCCATGCCGATATTCTGCAGCAACCCGCATCCATTCTCTGGAACCCGGACCCGACACCATCCGGCCATATCAGCTGGGCTGTATCCCAGCTAAAAAACCTGGCGGCCATTTACGGGATCATTGCTTCACTTATGATAATAATCCGTGTTCTGGACCGATTTAAGATAACCCGGTTCTTCATCTGGCTCTTTCGCCCCCTTCTAAAACAGATGGGAATCGGCAAACGGGCCGCACCCCTGTCCATTATCGGCATGACCATGGGCCTGTCCTACGGGGGCGGGCTCATCCTGCACGAAATCAAAAGGGGAGACATCCCGGCCCGGGATGTGTTTTTCTCCATCACCCTCATGGGCCTTTGCCACAGCATGATCGAGGACACCCTGCTCATGCTGCTCCTGGGAGCGCATCTCTCCGGCATCCTATGGGCCAGATTGCTTTACGCACTTTTATTTACCGCTGTGCTTGTCCACATGCAATCAGTAGCGCCGAAAAGATTCTCGCAGCGTTTTCTGTACGCAGGTCCGGCTGATTGAGGCGGAAATTTTTGGCACTGTGCAAAAAAAATAATAAATGAAACAAAAAATTATGGTGCAAAGTGGAGGATAAAGAAAATGGGACTTAATAGCGAACTCGTACATATACTGGCCTGCCCCCAATGCAAGGGCAAGCTGATTTTGACGGATGCGGAAGACGGCCTGATCTGCCGCCAGTGTGAAATAATCTATCCTATTCGGAATGAAATACCCATCATGCTCATTGAAGAGGCCGTGCCCGAGGAGAAATGGGGAAAAAAAGGCGGGACCGGGAAAGAAAATGGCTAAGAAAAAGCGCCCCCGGCCCCGGGATATGGCCCTTCCCCCGGGAGGAGCGGACAGCCATGCCCATCTGGACCTGGAAAACAGCGGAGACATAAAGGACAACCTGGACCTGGCCCGCAGGTGCGGGGTGAGTTGGATCGGGCAGGTCTTTCTCGGACCGCACGCCTACGCCCGGAACAACTCCATGTTTGCAAAGGAAGAAGACGTATTCTTTATCCTGGGAATCCATCCTCATGACGCGGGCAAGGCCGAATCCGGAGATATATCCCTTATCGGCGAATACATATCCGGAGAGGAAAAGATCCGGGCCCTGGGAGAAATCGGGCTGGATTACCACTATATGTTCAGTCCCAAAAAGACGCAGCAGGATATATTCTCTCGCCAGCTGGATCTGGCCGCGAAACTGGATATCCCGGTGGTCGTCCACTCCCGGGAAGCGGAAGAGGACACCCTGCGCCTTCTGGAC
>Ga0114983_1000299_pt1 | contig 20733 bp, 16 predicted proteins | sample Shrwel_input2_RT_FD_87182 | JGI IMG/M metagenome (GOLD analysis project Ga0114983, IMG submission 87182) | Subsurface microbial communities from deep shales in Ohio, USA - Utica-3 well 1 S input2 RT | ecosystem: Environmental > Aquatic > Deep subsurface > Shale gas/oil reservoir > Produced... | reverse complement strand
CTCGACCTGATCGGCCTGGTGCTGATTGCGGTGTTTCTGGGCTCGCTGGAGTTCGTGCTCGAAGAGGGCCCGGGCGATGACTGGTTTGAAAGCGATCGCATTATCCTCTTTAGCCTGACCTGTCTGGCGGCCGGGGTGTGGTTCTTCACTCGCACCCTGCGAAGCGACCATCCGATCGTTGATCTGCGCGCCTTCGCCAATCGCAACTTCGCGATCGGCGCCGGGATGGGCTTCATCATCGGCATTGCGCTCTACGGGCTGGTCTACATCATGCCGCTGTTCTTCGGCTATGTGCGCGGCTATTCGAGCCTGCAGATCGGCCAGGTGATGTTCGTCACCGGGCTGACGATGTTCCTGTGCGCGCCGATAGTGGGCCAGGCCTCCAATCGTCTCGACCTTCGGGTGCTGCTGTTCTTTGGGCTACTGCTGGTCGGCGTGGGCACCATGATGAACGCCAATCTCACCGTGGAGTCGGGGTTCTGGCAGTTCTGCGTGCCGCAGATCGTGCGCGGCATGGGGCTGATCATGTGCATCATCCCGGCCTCGCGCATCGCGCTGGGCACCCTGCCGCCCAGCGAAGTGGGTAACGCCAGCGGGCTCTTCAACGTGATGCGCAACCTGGGTGGCGCCATGGGGCTGGCGCTGCTCGATACGGTGCGTGACATCCGCGAGGACTTTCACTGGAGCCAGCTGGCCCCGGCCATCGATACCGGCCGTGAGGTGGTGGTGGCGGAAATCGCCAAGTACGAGGCAATGCTCGCAGGCTCGGTGCCCGATGCCTACCACGCCGCCGTTGGCATGCTGGTGCAGCGGGTCTCGCAGCAGGCGCAGGTGCTGGCCTTCAACGACATCTTCACCTGGATGGGGCTGATCTATCTGTTGAGCGTGCCGCTGGTGTTTCTGCTGCGGCGGCTATCGGCCTGACTCGCCGACGCGTCAGATGAGCCTCGCATGCAAACGCGGCCCCTGCACAAACAGGGGCCGCGTCGTTTTTATGACCTGCCGGTATCAAGCGCCAGGACGCGCTATCAGCGCCTCACAGGTGGCGGGCGCTTTCGTCGCCGACATAGGCCGGATCGAAAGCCGGGCGGCTGAAGATACGCCGGACCATGGGCGCGAAGTGCTCGAGCGACCGGGTGGGGTAGTCCGGGTCGAAGGAGGCCTGGTCCCAGCGCTCGCAGAAGTCGACGCAGCGCTGATACCAGGGGTGGCCCTGGTAGCGGTCGCGCTCCAGCGGATCACCGCCGAAGTGGTGAATGTAGTAGTAGTTCTGGAACAGCCCGTGGTGCTCGATGATCCAGGTAACCTCGGCCCGCACATAGGGGCGGATGATGGACGCGGCATACTGCGAATGATTGTGGGGCGCCAGGTCGTCACCGATGTCGTGGATCAGCGCCGCCACGATCATTTCCTCGTCTTCGCCGTCTTCCTCGGCCCGGGTGGCGGACTGCAGCACATGATCGAGCCGCGAGACCCGGTAGCCGGAGAGGGTATTCTCCAGCGCCCGAAGCGCTTCGAGAATGCGCTCCGGCAGGCCCTCGACGAAGCGCTCCTCGAGCTCGCCGAGCATCATGTACTCGTCCTTGGTGCCATCCTTCATCTGGGTGAACGTTACGGTATTCATGCGGCAGTCGCGCTCTCGGTTGAAACGGTGGCTTGAAAGGCGCGCTCCTGCTTGACGATCGCCCGGAAATGGCCGGTGGGGCCGTCCCGGTCGATGTAGCAGCCCTGCAGGTGGCGAAAGCCTTCGTTCTGATCGTAGGCGGTGCGGCCGTGCAGCACCCGGTTGTTGTCGAACATCATCAGCTCGCCATCGCCCAGCGCAAACTGGATTTCATAGTCCGCGTGGGCGAACAGCTCGCCGAGGCGGCGCCGGGCACGATGAAAGGCCTTGGTGCTCTCCTCGTCCATCAGCGGCAGGTAGTCCAGACGCGGGCTGTAGTGCACGCCGTCCATCTTGCCCATGGCATCGAGGTGAATCATCGGCCGGCGCTCGATCAGCTCGACGCCATCGTCGATGAAGCGAAAGCGCACCGGGATAGTGGACAGCAGCCGGTAGCCTTCCGGGTCCTCGGCGCGCAACTGCTCGGCGACGGCCAGGCTGTCGACCAGCGTCGACAGGCCACCGGTCGTCTCGTTGGTCAGGCAGTGCAGTAGCTGGATGCCGGGGACCGGCTCGCGATAGGGGTTGTCGGTGTGCGGCGCCAGGGGCACGCTGCGATAGGCCAGATCGTTGGACTCGGGGCGCGAGCAGACCTCGAAGTACTTGCCGAAGTTGGTGGAACGCACGTGGCCAAAGGTTTCGCCGACATCGACCAGGTGGCCGCCGTCGGTCGGCACATTCTTGAGAATGATCACCCCATGGCGCAGGTAGGTCTCGAGGGCCTCGCGGAAGTAGCCGTGATCGTCGATCTTCTCCCAGTCGCGGGTGATGCTTGCGAAGTCGATGCTGCTGTCCCAGAGCCGCGGGGCAGGCAGGCCGTCGTCATCATCGAAGTCATCGGCGAAATGCCGCAGATCATAGCGCCCGCTGTGGCCGTCGCTGAAGCTCAGGCGTACCTCGTGGTCGCCCATAAGCTCGGCTTCTACCAGCGTCAGGTCCTCATCCAGGTGGTGCGGGTTGAACAGGCGCTGCTGGGTGGCGACGTCCAGGCTCTCCGGCTCCTGGCAGCGTTCGCGAAGCCACAGGGCCGGCAGCTCGGTGCGGGTGCCGGCGGCGTCCGTGGCGAAGACCTTGGCGGGGGATTCTTGGACGTGAAAAGCGGGTTCTGACATCATCTCGGCTCTGACGGAACGTGTGGGCCGGCATTTTACGCATCGCGCAAATGCCGGGAAGGCGCGCCCATCTTATGCATCCCATAGAGTTGCCTTATGGCCGAAATTGACGAGTCATTGCCTAGCCTCAAGGCACTCATCGCCTTTGAAACCACCCTTCGCCTGGGCTCGCTGACCGCCGCCGCCAAGGTGCTCGGCGCCACCCAGCCGGCGATCTCCCAGCGCATTCGCGGGCTGGAGAGCCAGGTGGGGCTGGTGCTCTTCGAGCGAAGTGGCGGCCGCCTCGCGCCGACCCGCGAGGCGCTGCGCTTCTATGACGATATCGCCCCTGCGCTCAACCGCATCGACAGCGCCGTTCACTCGCTCAGAGCCCGGGCGCGCTCGACCCGCCAACGGGTGCTGATCGCCGCCAACTTCGGCTTCGCGCATCTCTGGCTGCTGCCCAGGCTCTCGAGGCTCGAAGCGGCCTTTCCGCAGGTGGATATCGAGGTGCTGGCCGTCGATCAGGACGATCAGGACCACCGCGCCGATATCGCCATTCACTGCGACCGCGATAGCGAGCAGGACGATATCTTCACTCCGGAAGAGGTGTTTCCGGTCTGCAGCCCCGCCTTCGCCGCTTTGCACGGCCTGCTCGAGGGCGATACCCCGGCGCGCTGGTCGGCGCTGCCGCTGCTGCACATGGACGAGCGCAATTCGCGCTGGATCGACTGGCGCGAGTGGAGCGCCCTGGCTGGGGTGACTTATGAGGTGCCCTATGAAGAGCGGGGGGCCGTCTTCAAGTACAACAACTATCCGTTGCTGCTTAACGCGGCCCAGGCCGGCAAGGGGATCGCGCTTGGCTGGGACCTGCTGGTCCAAGATGCGCTCAAGGACGGTAGTCTGATACCGCTGGCGCCGCCGATCCGGCGCGAAAGCCACGGTTATATTCTGCGCACCCGCTATGCCCACAGTGCCCTGATCGGCGAAATCATGCGCTGGGTCACGGCGGAAATCGGCCGCGCGCCCGCCTAAGCTGCGGGCGTACCCCGGCGGCGAATGCCCTCCCTTGACCTTGATCCTGTCACGACGGTTACACCCGGCGGACATGGAACTGTCAGCGATATGTCATCAAATCGAGAGACTATTCTTAGTGCCGGTCAACGGCGTCGGTGCTCGCCGAGAGGCGAAGGCGTCGCCGTTCGACATGACCTCTACCCGTGATGATCTCGATCCTCTTGATGACCAAGGACGTTCCAATGACTCAGTCTGTCGACAGAAATCGCCGCCGTCTCCTCGGCTTCATGGCGGGAGCGCCCCTGCTGCCCCTCGCCGGGGGCCTTGCCAGCCTAGGCGCCAGCACTTCAGCCTTCGCCGATAGCCAGGCGACAGTGACGTCCGTCAAGTTCCTGCCCATGGCGGCGCCTTCGTTGAGCAATCCGGCAGCCATGGCGACCACCACCATTGGTTCGGCCATGCAGCTGAAGATGAGCGACGGCACCAGTCGCCAGGTCAAGCTGGCCTATCATCCCTTCTTCATCACCGGTGATCGCGTGCCCGACGGCCAGGGCGGCACTGTGGTCGCCGGCGGCTATTACGATATCGATAACCAGCCGATCCTGGATCCGTCGGCCGACAATCGCCAGTTCTTCTCCGACTGCCCGGACGGCACCAGCCTGCTGACGGTCGAGAACGCCCGGGTCGATGGCGTGTACGGCAACCCGGTGTTCGCCGTCGTGCAGTTCGAGTACACCACCCGCAACGGCGCCGACGAATCGATGTACGGTCAACTGCCCTCGCCGATCGCGGTGCTGACGCTGGATCAAAACCCGGAAACCGGCGAGCTGACGCTGGTCAAGTACCACAACGTCGACACCTCGCCGGTCAACGGCCTGTGGATCACCTGCGGTGCCAGTCTGTCGCCCTGGGGCACTCACCTGTCGAGCGAAGAATACGAGCCGGATGCCGCAGCGCCCGACGACACCTTCAGGAGCTTCTGCAAGCACCTGTTCGGCGACGAGAGTCGCGGCAACCCCTATCACTATGGCCACCTGCCGGAAGTGACGGTGAACCCCGACGGCAGCGGCACCCTTGCCAAACACTACAACCTGGGCCGCATCTCTCATGAGCTGATCGAGGTGATGCCGGACGAGCGCACCGTGCTGATGGGCGACGACGCCACCAACGGTGGCCTGTTCATGTTCGTCGCCGACCAGCCGCGGGATCTGTCGTCCGGCACCCTGTACGTGGGCAAGTGGACCCAGGTCTCGGGCGAAGGGCCCGGCGCAGGCGATATCAGCTGGATTCGCCTGGGACATGCCAGCAGTGCCGAGATCAAGACAATGATCGACGACGGCATCCAGGCGGCGGACATCATGGACATCCGCACCGAGGATCCCCAGGACGATGGCTTCACCCGCATTCCCTTCAGCGGCAAGCTCAACTGGGTCAAGCTCAAGCCGGGCATGGAAAAGGCCGCCGCCTTCCTCGAGACCCATCGCTACGCGGCGCTGATGGGAGCCTCGATGGGCTTTACCAAGATGGAGGGCACCACCGTCAATGCCGCCGACAAGAAGGCCTATTCGGCCATGTCCTACGTCTATAAGACGATGACCGACGGCAGCAACGAGATCCACGTCGAAGGCCCGACCGCCGGTGCGGTCTACGAGCACACCCTGCGCGGCGGCCAGAAGGACAGCGATGGTCAGCCCATCGACAGCGAGTGGATGTCGGTGCACATGGCGGTGCCGCCCAACCTCATCGGTGAGGACCTGGCCGAGCCCGACGCGCTGGGCAACACGGCGCATGCCGAACGCATTGCCAACCCCGACAACATCAAGTATTCCGAGGCGCTGCGCACGCTGTTCATCGGCGAAGACAGCGGCAATCACGTCAACAACTTCCTGTGGGCCTACAACGTCGACAGCGGCGACCTGACGCGTCTGCTGTCCTGTCCGGCCGGCGCCGAGTCCACCGGGCTGCAGGCCGTCGATGCGATCAATGGCTGGACCTACATCATGAGCAACTTCCAGCATCCGGGAGACTGGGACAGCCCCTTGCACGACAAGGTCCGCGAGACCCTGGACCCCTATGTGCGCGCCAATTTCAAGGACCGCTATGGTGCCGCGGTGGGCTACATCACCGGCATGCCCAAGCTCGGCTGATCACTCCTGTCCCGCGTTACTCCTACACCCTCGGCCGGCTTCGGCCGAGGGTGTCTTCCCATCTGACAGCGCGACTGTGAGCCCGCCTGAATCATCAGGCGATCACCTCGGCGCGCAGCGGAGTCTGAGCGATGCCCTCGAGGCGATGCATCGCGAGCCATGTTGATTCAGGTCAAGGGGTTACAAAGCGCAACGCGTAGACTGGGCTCGAAACGGACCGCGGTGCGCCCGATGGCATGTCGCGTCCCATAACGAGACTGACTCCCTGACTCCGGCTTCGCGATGCAAACCACAACGACCAAACCCCTCGGCTGGCTCAAGCAGGAGAGCCGCCGCGTGCGCACGCCCGTCGCCTGGGCCATCGGCCTGGGACTCGCCAGCGGCGTGCTGCTCATCGTTCAGGCGACGCTGCTCGCCCATGTCGCCGATGGCGCGATCTTCCAACAGACGCCGCTCGCCACGCTGTGGCCGGCGTTCGCCGCCATGCTGGCGATTCTGCTGCTGCGCGCCGGGCTGACCTACGCCGTTGAACACTTCGCCTTCACTGCGGCGAGCACCGTCAAGCTCGCGGTGCGCGAGCGCCTGATGCGCCAGTTGCAGGCGCTGGGGCTGGTCTGGCAGCGCGGCGCGCAGACCGGTGACGTGGTCAACACCGTCACCGACGGCGTCGAGCACCTCGAGGCCTATTATGCCCGCTATCTGCCGCAGACCGCGCTGGCCGCGCTGATCCCGCTGGCGATCCTGGCGGTGATCCTGCCCATCGACTGGGTCTCGGCGCTGATCCTGATGGTTACCGCGCCGCTGATTCCGGTATTCATGATCTTCATCGGCAAGGGCGCGGAGAAGCTCAACCAGCGCCAGTGGCGGCGCATGGGCCAGCTTTCCGGGCACTTCCTCGACGCCCTGCAGGGGCTGACCACGCTCAAGGTCTTCAACCTGGGGCGGCGCGAGGCGCGACTGATCGAACGGCTCTCCGACGAGTACCGCACCAGTACGCTCAAGGTGCTGCGCCTGGCCTTCGTCTCGTCGCTGGTCCTGGAGTTCCTGGCCACGGTGAGCATCGCCATGGTCGCGGTGCTGATCGGTTTTCGGCTGCTGTGGGGCGAGCTGGACTTCGAGTCGGGCTTTCTGGTGCTGCTGTTGGCGCCGGAGTTCTACCTGCCGCTGCGCAACATGGGCGGGGTCTATCACGCGCGCATGGAAGCGCTCGGGGCCGCCGAGCGTATCGTCGAACTGCTCGACGCGCCGACCCTCGAGTGGACCGGAACGCGGCGCGACGGCCTCGGCGCGGGGCAGGTGCCGCGCGTTGAGCTGACCGGGCTCGACTATGCGTATCCCGCCGATGAGGTCTTCGGCGACGACGACTCCTCCGCCGGCGAGACGCATGCGCCGCGCAAGCCGGCGCTCGATGACGTCTCGCTGGGCATCGCCCCCGGCGAAACGGTGGCGATCGTCGGCCCTTCGGGCGCCGGCAAGAGCACCCTGGCGCTGATGCTGCTGGGCCTGCTGCGCCCCGACCGCGGCGCGGTGACGGTCGATGGCGTGGCCCTCGACGAGATCGATATCGCCGCCTGGCGTGAGTCGCTGGCTTGGGTGCCGCAGCAGCCGCGGCTGTTCTTCGGCACGGTGCGCGACAACCTCTGCCTGGGGCGAGACGTCGACGACGCCGCGCTGTGGCGTGCGCTCGAGCAGGCACAGGCAAGGGACTTCGTTGCGACCCTGCCGCAGGAACTCGACACCCCGCTCGGCGAGCGCGGTGTTCGCCTCTCCGGCGGCGAGGCGCAGCGTCTGGCGATCGCCCGGGCGTTGGTGCGCGACGCCGGCTTCGTGGTCGCCGACGAGATCAGCGCCCATCTCGATGCCGACAACGAGCGTGCGCTAGTCACGGCCCTCAAGGCGTTGGGCGAGGGCCGCAGCCTGGTCGTCATCGCCCACCGGCTGGAGACCGTGCGCCACGCCGATCGCATCGTGGTACTCGAGGCCGGACGCGTTCGCGAGCAAGGGAGCCACGACGAACTGCTCGCGGCCGGCGGGCTCTATGCCCGGCTGGTCTCAGGCGCTGCCGGGGAGGCGCTGTCATGAGCGATCTGCGCTGGTGGCTGACTCTGGCCCGCCCCTATCTCGGCTACTTCGCGCTGGGCATCCTGCTCAGCGTGGTGACCGTCTCCGCCAACATGGCGCTGCTCGCCGTATCGGGCTGGTTTCTGGCCAGCATGGCGGCGGCGGGGCTCGCCGCGGCTGACTTCAACTACTTCACCCCGGCGGCGCTGATCCGCGGCCTGGCGATCACCCGCACCGCCGGGCGCTATCTTGAGCGTCTGGTCAGCCACGACGCTACGTTGCGCCTGCTCACCGGCCTGCGGGTGTGGTTCTACCGCCAGGTGGAGCCGCTCTCGCCGCTGCAGTTGCAGGGCCTGCGCAGCGGCGACCTGCTGGCGCGCATCCGTGCCGACATCGACACCCTGGATAGCGTCTACCTGCGGTTGCTGACTCCTGCGGTGGTGGCGCTGGTCTGCGTGGCTGGGGCGGTGGCCGTGCTCGCCGTCTACAGCCCGGCGGTGGCGCTGGTCGATCTGGCGCTGCTGTTGGCGGCTGGGGCGTTACTGCCGGCACTGGTCGAGCGGCTCGGGCGTCGTCCCGGGGCCGAGGCGGTCGAGGTCGGCGCGGCGCTCAAGGCCGAGGTGGTCGATGCCGTCGAAGGACTCGGCGAGCTGACGGTGTTCGGTGGGCTCGATGAACGCCGGCGCCGGGTGGATGCTCTGGGCCGGCGCTGGATCGCCTGTCAGGCGCGCCTGTCGCGGCTCTCGGGGCTGTCTCAGGCCGGGGTGTTGGTCTTCACCCATCTGGCGGTGCTGGCCACCGCCTGGTTGATGGTGCCGCGGCTGCAGTCGTCGGGGCTTGACGCGGTGGACTTCGCCCCGGTGGTGCTGCTGGCGATGGGTTGCTTCGAGGCCGTGGCCCAGTTGCCCGGGGCCTGGCAGGCACTGGGCCAGATGCGCGCTGCGACGCGCCGGCTACGCGCCTTCGAGGCGCTGCGTCCGGGGGTGGCCGAACCCGAAACACCGGCCGGCGCGCCGGCAGGCGACGCGCTGCGCTTCGTGGGCGTCGGCGTGCGCCATGCGCCGGAGGGCGCCGCGGCGCTCGATGGCCTCGATCTGACCATCGCGCCGGGCGAGCGGGTCGCCCTGGTCGGGCCCAGCGGCGCCGGCAAGAGTACCGTCGCCCAGTTGCTGCTGCGGCTGGTCGAGGCCGAGCGCGGCACGCTCCACTGGGACGGCCGGCCGATCGGCGACTATCGCAGCGAGGACCTGCGCGCACGCATCGCCTACGTGCCACAGAAGATCTATCTGTTCCACGCCTCGGTCCGCGACAACCTGCTGATCGGCGATCCCGAGGCCGACGAGGCGGCGATGATCGAGGCCGCGCGGCTGGCCTGCCTGCACGACGAGATCCTGGCACTGCCCGCGGGTTACGACACCCTGGTGGGCGAGGAAGGGCTCAAGCTTTCCGGTGGCCAGATCCGCCGCCTGGGCATCGCCCGGGCGCTGCTGCGCGACGCGCCACTGGTGATCCTCGACGAGCCCTGCGAGGGGCTGGACAACGCCACCGCGGCCCGCCTGTGGCGCAATCTCGACCGCTATCTCGCGGGGCGCACGCTGCTGCTGATCAGCCACCATATGGCCTGGGTGCGCGAGGTCGACCGCGTGCTGATGCTCGAGCGCGGTCGCCTGTTGGCCGAGGGCGGTCATGCCATGCTGGCGCACGACTGCGCCGATTATCGGCGTCTCGCCGGTGGTGGGCTGTCGGGTGGCGACAGCGCCTGCGACACCGCGCCGCGGCCTGCCGGCGTCTACCCCTGAACGGCCCTTGATGCAGGTCAAAAAGCCCGCCCAGGCATTGGTTTACCCTGATTAGGTATCTTTCTCCGGTCTCGCTTGTGTCTCGCATCGGGCGCCGGTTCCTCCGCAGGGATCATAGAGAGCACTTCCGCCATGCAAGAACTAGACACCGTCATCGAGTTGTCGCGGACTCAGTTCGCGGCGACGGCGTTGTACCATTATCTCTTCGTGCCACTCACGCTGGGCCTGTCGGTCCTGCTGGCGACGATGGAGACCATCTACGTCATCACCGGGCGCGATATCTATCGCCAGATGACTCACTTCTGGTCGAAGCTGTTCGCGATCAACTTCGCCCTGGGCGTGGCCACAGGGCTGACCATGGAGTTCGAGTTCGGCACCAACTGGTCGACCTACTCGCATTTCGTCGGCGACATCTTCGGTGCACCGCTGGCCATCGAGGGCCTGATGGCGTTCTTCCTCGAGTCGACCTTCGTCGGCCTGATGCTGTTCGGCTGGGGCAAGCTGTCGCGCGGCAAGCACCTGCTGGTGACCTACATGGTGGCGCTGGGGTCCAACCTCTCGGCGCTGTGGATCCTGGTCGCCAACGGCTACATGCAGAATCCCACCGGCTCGGTGTTCAATCCCGACACCATGCGCATGGAGCTGACCAGCCTGCCTGACCTGATCTTCAGCCCCGAGGCGCAGGCCAAGTTCGTCCATACCAGCATCGCCGGCTACGTGACCGCGGCGATCTTCGTGGTGGGCATCAGCGCCTTCTACCTGCTGCGCCGCCGCCATATCGAGCTGGCCAAGCGCTCGTTCCGGGTCGCCGCGCTGTTCGGCGTGTTCGCTACCGTCGGCGTGATCTCGCTGGGCGACGCCCTGGGCTTCATCAACGGCAACGCCCAGCCCACCAAGCTGGCTGCCATGGAAGGGCTGTGGGAGACCGCCGAGGCGCCGGCCGGCTTCAATCTGATCGCCTGGCCCAACCAGGAGGAGCGGCGCAATGACTTCGAGGTGCAGGTGCCCTACCTGCTCACCCCGCTGGTCACCCACACCTTCGACGAGTCGATTCCCGGCGTGAGCGACCTGGAAGCCGATGCCGAGGCGAAGATCCGCGACGGTATCCCGGCGCTGACCGCGCTGAAGACCCTGCGCGAAAACCCGGACGATGCCGATGCGCGCGCGACCTTCGACGCCCATCAGGACAACCTGGGCTACGCGCTGCTGGTTCAGCGCTACGCCGAGGACGTCTCGCAGGCTACCGATGCGCAGATCGCTCAGGCGGCGGCGGATACCATCCCGCCAGTGGCGCCGGTGTTCTGGTCGTTCCGCGTCATGGTAGTGACGGCCTTCTTGATGATGGCCTTCCTGATCCTCGCGGTCATCTACTCGCTGCGCGGCACCCTGCATCGCAATAACTGGTTCCTGCGCCTGGCGCCGTGGATGATTCCGGTGCCGTTCATCGCCAACGAGGCCGGCTGGATAGTCGCCGAACTGGGGCGCCAGCCGTGGACGGTCTACGGTCAACTGCCGACCTGGTTGTCCGCCTCCACCCACAGCGTCGGTTACATGATCTTCTCGCTGGTCGGCTTCGTCCTGCTCTACACCCTGTTCATCGTCATCGAGATGTTCCTGATGGTGAAATTCATTCGCCTGGGGCCGAGCGAAGACAATCTCGAGTCGCCTGCCGAACCGACCCAACGTCATTCATCCCAGTGGAGCGAGGCCTAAGCCATGGATCCGTACATACTACTCAAAGTGACCTGGTGGGTGCTGCTGGGCGTGCTGTTGATCGGCCTGGCGGTGATGGTCGGCATGGACATGGGCGTCGGCGCTGCGCTGCGCTACCTGGGACGCACCGACGGCGAGCGCCGCGCGGTGATCAACATGATCGCCCCGCACTGGGACGGCAATCAGGTGTGGTTCATCCTCGGCGGCGGCGCGGTGTTCGCCGCCTGGCCGACCATCTATGCCACCGCCTTCTCGGGGCTCTACGTGGTCATGCTGGTGCTGCTGTGGTCGATGATCGTGCGTCCGCTGGGCTTCGAGTACCGCAGCAAGCTGCCCAGTGATCGCTGGCGCGGTGCCTGGGACTGGATGCTGTTCGTCTCAGGCGCGGTACCGATGATCGTCTTCGGCGCGGCGATGGGCAACATGCTCGAAGGCGTACCGTTCCACTTCTCCTGGAACATGATCTCCTACTACACCGGTAGCTTCATCACCCTGTTCAACCCCTTCGCCGTGCTGTGCGGGGTGATGTCGCTGGCGCTGGCGCTCTACCAGGGCGGGGCGATGGTGATGAACCGAGGCACCGGGGTGATTCGCGAGCGCGCCTGCCGACTGGTCACCGTCGCCGGTCTGACGGCTCTGGCGGTGTTCACTATCTGTGGCATCTGGGTGTCGATGATGCACGGCTACGAGATCACCGCGGGTGGCGATCCCGCCGGCCCGGCATTGCCGCTCAACAAGACGGTGGAAACCGCATCCGGTGCCTGGCTCGCCAACTACATGGCGCATCCGGCACTGTGGCTGGTCCCGGCGGCGGTCTACCTGGCCGTGCTGGGCGGCATCGCCTCGGCGCGCGCCGGCCTGTCGCATCTGGCCTGGTGGCTGGGCGCGCTGGCCTGGGCTGCCACCTTGGTCACGCTGGGCGCGGCGATGTTCCCGTTCCTGATGCCGTCGTCCAGCGAGCCCAGCCACAGCCTGACCGTGTGGGACGCCTCCTCGAGCCTGGGTACGTTGGGCTGGATGCTGGCCTTCACCGTGGTCTTCATCCCGATCATCGTCATCTACACCAGCTGGGCCTTCTGGGTGATGCGCGGCAAGGTGACGCCGGAATCGATCGCCCACGACGAACACGCCTACTGATTGCGGAGCGCGCACCATGAAACATGTCCTGATCTTTCTCTTCTGGCTGCTCGTCGCCGTGGTGGCAATCGCCCTGACTATCGTGCTGGGCGAGCGCGGCGCCTGGTACTTCGCCTGGGTGCTGGGCACGGTGATGATCGTGCTGATCGCCGCGGCGGGTACGGCGATCATCGATGCCCGTTACGATGAGCATCGCGACGACCAGTACTGAACGATACCTCGTTCACCCTGTTCTCCGACGCCCTGGCTATTGCCGGGGCGTCGGCGTTTCGGGCCAGGGACTTCCGGTTTTGATCACGCTGCTGACGCGCCTGCATGGGGTTGAATGAGGCTGAAGGGCCCTGTCTGATCCATCAACCGTTCGTGTGTCCCTTGATCAGCTCGCTGATCAGCCGCCGACCCGGATGCAGGTGGTCGGCCAGGGCGCGCTCTACTGGCAGCGGCTCATCACAGATTCGTGAGGCGATCACCTCGGCGCACAGCGGGGCGCTGGCAAGCCCGCGGGAGCCATGCGCGGCGCTGATCCACAGCCCCGGGTGATGGGCGCCGGGCATGTCGGGGATGCGTCTGGCGTCCTTGGCTAGCGTCGAGTAGGCCTCGCGCCAGTGCGCGGCGTCCGGCACCGGGCCTGCGTAGGGCGTCTTGTCGGGGCTCGCCGCGCGGATCGCCACACGGCCTTCAAGATGATCAGGCGTCAGGTCGACGCCGGCCTTTCTGAGGGCGGCGGTGAAGTGCGGCAGGCTCGCCTCCAGCTCGGCAAGGTTCGCCGCATGATCGGTGTCGCGCAGCGCCGTGTCGGTGTCATGGGGCGCGAAGGTGGCGCCGAAGCTCAGAATTCCGTCCGTCGCCGGGGGCACATAGCCCCCGGCGCAGACCACCCGCGAGAGCGTGGGTACCTCAGCGCCCTGTGGCAGCCTGACGGCGCTGACCTGCCCGCGGATCGGCTGCAGCGGCAGTGCGTCGGTCTGGGCGAAGCGGTTGGCCAGCGCCGCCGTGGCTACCACCACCTGATCGGCGACGAGGGGTTCGCCATCCTTGAAGCTCAGCGTCCAGCCGCCTTCATGTGTCACGGGATTAGCCCCTGGAATGAGTTCGGTGACCTCGCCTCGGTGCAGGGTGATGCCCGGTGTGGCGGCAAGGCGGGCGCACAACAGATCCGGCCGTACCCAGCCGGCGCCCGCATAGTCGAGCCCCGGCGAGTCGATGGCCACTCCGGATCGCGCGCTGGCTTCCTCGGCGTCCACACCCGTCACGACTTGCGTTGGCAGCGCATGGTTGGCCAGAAAGCGCGCCTGGCGTTTGGCTTCCCGTTGGCCGGTTGCCAGCTGCAGCACGCCGCAGTCGTCCCAGATGGTGTGCTCGGGGTCTAGGGTCGCCAGCCAGCGCCGGCTGTACAGGAGCCCAGAGAGATACATGCGGCTCTGGGCATTGGTCTCGGCGGCGAGTTTTACGTAGAGCGCGCCCTGGCGGTTGCCCGAGCCGCCGGCGCCGGGGGCTTCGCGCTCGATCAGGGTCACCGCCACGCCGCGTCGCGCCAGGGCCTCGGCGACCGTGGTGCCGGCGAGCCCGGCGCCGATCACCGCGACATGCCGTGCGGGCTTCGTTGTGGGCGGCGTGAACCAGGGGGTGCTGGGTCGCGGATCATGGTGGGGTGGCGTTTCAATTTCGCCGGCGAGCATCTCGCGCTTGCGCCCGTGTCCTGGCACCTTGCGCCAGGCGAAGCCCGCCGCCTTGAGGCCGCGCTTGACCACGCCGGCGCAGGTGAAAGTGGCAAAGGTGGCGCCCGGCCGGCTGGCACGGGCCATGGCGGTAAAGAGCGCGGGCTGCCACATCTCCGGGTTCTTGGACGGCGCAAAGCCATCCAGGAACCAGGCATCGACCCGGCCATCGAGCTGGCCAAGCCGCTCGGCGCTGTCGCCGAAGTGCAGATCCAGGATCACCCGCTCACTAAGGCGCAGCCGGTGCACCCCGGCCACCGGCGCCGGCCATTGGGCCGTGAGGCAGGCGGCCTTGTCGTGAAATTCTGGCCAGGCGGTCAGCGCCCGCTCGAGATCGTCCCGGGTCATCGGGAAGCGCTCGGTAGACACCAGGTGCAGCCGCGCCGTGGCCGGGGCGTGGCGTTCGAAGGCGGCCCAGGCACACAGCATGTTGAGCCCGGTACCGAAGCCGGTCTCGCCGATCACGAAGGGCCGCGGCCCCTGCCAGGCCGCCAAACGCTCGGGCAGGCGGTTGGCGTTGATGAAGACGTGCTCTGTCTCGGCGCGGCCGTCGTGGCGCGAGAAGTAGACATCATCGAAAGCGCTGGAGTGGGGCGCCTCGCTGTCGTTGTCGTCCCGAGGCCAATCGAGGTGCGCGACCTCAAGGGCGGCCAGGGCAGGCAGGGGCGCGGGGCGTTCGTCGGCGGCACTCAAGGCAGGGCTCCGGAAATCGGCAGGGTTAAAGAGGTACGGCTGACCGGGGTACGGCTGATCGAGACGGGGTCGGTCAGGGTGGCGTCGCTCTGGACTGTGTTGATGCGGACAGGGTTGATGCGGACAGGGTTGATCAGAAAATGACCAGTTTCGCCAACCGGGCGTCTTGGCTGGCTTATGGCAAGGCGTCCGCGGGCTTTCAACAAACTTTTCCACAGCCACTGTGCAAAACTGGCTGTGGAAAAGCGCTTGTGAAAAAGGCGGCGGCGGGCCGTCTCAGGCGCCGCTCAGGGCAGCACTTTCTTGAAAGGCTTAACGGTCACCTTGGCATAGACGCCGGCGATCACGTAGGGATCGGCGTCGGCCCAGGCCTGGGCGGTGGGCAGGTCTTCGAATTCGGCGACCACCAGGCTGCCGCTGAAGCCGGCGTCGCCCGGGGTCTCGGCATCAACGGCCGGATGCGGGCCGGCCAGCACCAGGCGGCCTTCATCGCGCAGCTTCTCGAGGCGGGCCAGGTGGTCGGGACGGGCGGCCATGCGCCATTCGAGGCTATTCTTCACATCTTCACTGATGATGGCGTAGAGCATCGCAGTTTCCTTCGATGGGTGAGGCAGGAAGGCGCCGACGCACCTGAAATTGACCGCAACCGGCGCGGCGCGCACCATGGTAGTCCTATTCTGACAAAGTCGCCTGCCGGCGTCATGCCGATGAACGAGACTCACGTGTCACCTGCCACACCCGCTGCTCCCGCCACCCAGGCGGATACTTCTCTCGCCGATGCCCAGGGCATCGACTTTCACATGCACTCTACCGCGTCCGATGGTGCTCTCTCGCCCGCCGCGCTGATGTCGCTGTGCCGCGAGCGCGGCCTCACCAGGCTGTCGCTCACCGATCATGACACCCTGGATGGCGTTGCCGAGGCGCAAGAGGTCGCCGATGCGCTGGGCATGACGCTGCTGCCGGGGCTCGAGCTGTCGTCTCAATGGCAGGGCATGAACATTCATGTGGTGGGCCTGTTGCCCCAGGGGGCACAGGGCAGCCTGGTCGCCGGTCTCGAGGCGCAGGCTAAGGCGCGAGTGACCCGCGGTGAAGAGATCGCCCGGCGCATGGAGAAGCTGGGGCTTCACGACGCCCTGGCCAAGGCGCGAGCTCAGGCCGGCAGCGATCGCCCGCTGGGGCGCCCGGACTTCGCCCGCGCGATGGTCGCCGATGGCCTGGTCAAGGACATGGGCACGGCCTTCAAGAAGTATCTGGGCAGCGGCAAGCGAGGTGACGTCAAGGCCGGCTGGCCGTACCTGTCCGAGGTGGTCGAGTGGATCAATGATGCCGGCGGCGTGGCGGTGCTGGCGCATCCGCTGCGCTATGGCCTGACCCGGCGCAAGCGCGGGCTGCTGCTGGATGCCTTTACCGCCGCCGGCGGCGAGGCCTGCGAGCTGGTCAGCGGCTTCCAGAACGCCGATGTGACCCGCGACCTGGCGCGCCAGCTCGATGAGCGGGGCCTGTATGGTTCGCTGGGCAGCGACTTCCACTTTCCCGGCGGGCCGGTGGCCCCGGGCAGCATGAGCCCGGTGCCGCGCACCGCGCTGCGCCCTGTCTGGCAGCACCCTCGTCTGGCGGCGATTCTTGATCAGGCGGCCTGACCTGCGGTTTATCATCACGGATCACGCAACTCAGGAGCGAGCATGACGCAATTCTTCCAGCTGCACCCCGAAAATCCCCAGAAGCGCCTGATCGACCAGGCGACCGAGATCATCCGCAAGGGCGGCGTGGTGGCCTATCCCACCGACTCCGGCTATGCACTGGGTTGCCACCTGGGCGACAAGAAGGCCATCGAGAAGATCAAGTGGCTGCGCTCGCTGGATGACAAGCACAACTTCACGCTGGTGTGCTCGGACCTGTCCACGATCGGCACCTACGCCAAGGTCGACAATGCGGTATTTCGGCTGCTGAAGACTCACACGCCGGGGGCCTACACCTTCATCCTCAACGCCACCAGCGAGGTGCCGCGGTTGCTGCTGCATCCCAAACGCCGCTCGATCGGCGTGCGGGTACCGGACCATCGCATTACCCATGCGCTGCTCGAGGCGCTCGGCGAGCCGATGATGAGCGTGACCCTGATCCCGGTCGGCGAGGAACTGCCGATGACCGATGCCGAGGAAATCCGCGAGCGCTTCGGAGCGCACCTGGACCTGGTCATCGACGGCGGCGCCTGCCACCTGGAGCCGACCAGCGTGATCGACCTGCGCGACCTGCCGCCGGTGATCCTGCGTGAAGGGCGTGGCGATCTGGCACCCTTCCAGGTCTGAACCGCTCGCCGGGGCGACGCCAGCGCTGGTGTCGCCCCGGCTGTCCCGCGAGCCTTATTCCTTCTCAGAGCCCTTATCCGGGGCCTTCTCTTTGTCCTGCTCGTCGTCCTCCTCTTTCGCTCGCTCTTCCTCTTCTTCTCGCTCGGCTTCTTCGCGACGCTCGGCCTCGCGTGGGTCTTCGGTGTTTTCGTCGAGCCAGGTCCCGCATTTCATACAATACTTGGCTTTTTCTTCGTGACGGTCGTAGCCGCAGCCCGGGCAGGCTTCATCGGAGTAACGGTCGGCTCGGATCGAGCGAATCACTTCGGCCGAGAACACCCCGGTGGGAATGGCGATGATCGAGTAGCCCATCAGCATTACCGTCATCGAGATGAACTGCCCCAGCGGGGTGGTGGGCGTGATGTCGCCATAGCCGACCGTGGTCAGGGTGACGATGCCCCAGTAGATGGATTTGGGAATGCTGGTGAAGCCGGCCTCCGGTGGCTCGATCATGTAGACCAGTGAGCCGAAGATGGTCACCAGCATAAACACCGTGAACAGGAACAGCAGGATCTGATGCGAGCTGCGCTTGAGCGCCTCGATCAACAGCCGGCCCTCGCCGACGAACTGCATCAGCCTGAGCACCCTGAAGATGCGCAACACCCGCAGCAGACGGATCACCACCAGCGAATGCGCGCCGGGAAGCAACAGCACCAGCCAGGTGGGCAGAATCGATATGAGATCGATGATGCCGTAGAAGCTTCTCAGGTAGCGGGCCGGTCGCTCCAGACAGTACAGGCGAACCAGCAGCTCCAGGGTGAAAAGCCCGGTGAAGCCCCACTCCAGTGCCTTGAAAAACCGGCCATAGGCGGCGTGATAGGCCGGCACACTGTCGAGCAGCACTACCGTGACGCTAGCCAGGATCAGGCCGATCAGGACGATATCGAAGCCCTTGGCCAGCCGGGTATCCGATTCGAAGATGACCTGAAAGATCCGGGTGCGCAGGCCTTCACCGGCCGGTTTGAGAGTAGGGAACAAGGGACCTCCCGATCCTAGGGTGTGAGAGCGGGCCGTTGGACGCGGTGCACCAGGGGCCGGTGTGCTTCAGGTCCGCGCGTCCGTCAGGCCCGTGTGCCAGTCAGGCCGGGGCATAGAGGGCGCGCGCCAGCGCCAGGGCCGCCTGGCCGAAGGCCACATCGAGCCAGGCATCGTCTTCCGGTGCCTGATGGCTCAGAGCCGTGAGCAGGGTGGCGGCCGGGCCCGTCAGGCGATCATCGCCCAGGGCGACCAGCCGGTCCAGCGACCGGCGGGCCTCGTCCTTGAAACGGCTGTCCTGACTGTCGGCCAGGGCATCCAGCGCCAGGATGGCGTGCTCGTATAGCGCTGCCGGATCGTCACCGGCTGCCGGGAGCGACCACCGGCCTTCGCCCAGTGACGCGCCGCGGGCGGCCTTGCTGGCCGTAGCGGGGCGCAGCGGCACCGAGGCGGCGAACTCTTCGGCCAGCGCCCACAGGGCCGCGGGGTCACCGTCCTTGAGTTCGAGTTCCAGTTCGCGGATCGTCGCCCGGCGTCCGTCCGCGCGCACCTCGCCATCATCCAGCGCCACCTCGATGCGGCCCTGCTCGCCGTCGACGATCCAGGTGCGGCGGGCGAAGTCGGTAGCGAAGCGCGGTGCCAGAGCGGCGAGTGTCTCGTCGCCTAGCGCCTGCATGGGCGCCAGCGTCTTGAGCCCGTCGAGGTCCAGCCGGTTCTCGTCAATCGGCCACTCCCATTCGCCACGTACCGAGAGCCCGCCCTGGCCGTTGCCGGTGGTCTTCAGGGTCTGCACCCGGCCCTTGCCGGTATCGCGGATGCGCAGGGCCACCCGTGCGGCTTCCAGGGCGCCATCCGGGGTGTCGTAGTAGGTGTTGGCAAGCGTGCGGTCTTCGGCCGGGAGCGCCGCCAGGCGAGGATGGCGACGCAGTCGCTCGGGGCCTTCTGGCGGTAGCGCGAGCTTGAGTTCGATTTCCTGACTCATGGCCGATGCTTCCTATATGACAAATTGGTGAATTCTTTATGACGTCGGTCGGTGCCACCACTATAATGTCCGCGCCATTTCCAACGCGAATCGCTTACCTATCATGGTGACATCTAATCCGTTTTCGGCGATCTTCGGTCGCTCGCCCTTCCAGCCGCTGCTTTTGCATATCGTCAAGGTCAGCGAGTGCGCCGACGAGCTGCTGCCATTCTTCGAGTCCACCCTGAGCGGTGACTGGGAGGCGGCAGAACGCCATCGTGGCGCCATTACCCGCATCGAGCACGAGGCCGATGAGCTCAAGACCGAGCTGCGCCTGAACCTGCCCAATACCATGTTCCTGCCGGTCTCCCGCTCGGACCTGCTGGACCTGATCAGCGTGCAGGACAAGATCGCCAACAAGGCCCGCGACATCACCGGCATCATGCTCGGCCGGCAGATGCAGGTGCCCGAGTCGCTGGCGCCGACGATGCGCGACTACCTGCGCACTTCGGTGGCCGCCGTGTCTCAGGCCCGCAAGGCCCTCGGAGAGCTCAAGGATCTGCTCGAGTCCGGGTTCGGCAGCAACGTCGCCGATGTCATGCAGAACCTGATTCGCGAGCTTCACGTCCTCGAGCACCAGGCCGACGACCAGCAGGTGGCCATTCGTCGCCAGCTGTTTCAGCTCGAGAGCGAGCTGCCGCCGGTCGACGTGATCTTCCTCTACAAGATCATCGACTGGATCGGCGAGCTCTCCGACGGTGCCGAGCGCGTGGGCAGCCGCCTGCAGGTGCTGACCGCCCGCTGATTCTCTCCCTCGAACTCTCCGCCCCACGACCACGGTGAGTGCCCTGTGACGCACTCGCCAAGGATAGGCGCATCGAGGCGTGTCACGGCGGACCTTCAGTCATCCCTAAGGATGTAGCTCTTATGTCGATCATTGCGCAACACGGCGACATCTTCATTATTCTGGCCTGTGTCTTCGGCTTCTTCATGGCCTGGGGCGTAGGCGCCAACGACGTGGCCAACGCCATGGGCACCTCGGTGGGCTCGCGGGCCATCACCATCAAGCAGGCGATCTTCATCGCCGTGATCTTCGAGTTTCTGGGCGCCTGGCTCGCCGGCGGTCAGGTCACCGAAACCATCCGCAAGGGCATCATTGACCCGGCGCTGCTCGAGAGTGATCCCCAACTGCTGGTTTACGGCATGCTGGCCTCCTTGCTGGCGGCCGGGACCTGGCTGCTGGTGGCCTCGATGCGCGGCTGGCCGGTGTCGACCACCCATTCCATCGTCGGCGCCATCGTCGGCTTCGCGATGGCCGGCCTCGGCCTGGATGCCGTCGGCTGGGCCAAGGTCGGCCAGATCGCCGCCAGCTGGGTGGTCTCGCCGCTGATGTCGGGCTCGATCGCCTTCATG
>Ga0114983_1000297_pt1 | contig 20758 bp, 16 predicted proteins | sample Shrwel_input2_RT_FD_87182 | JGI IMG/M metagenome (GOLD analysis project Ga0114983, IMG submission 87182) | Subsurface microbial communities from deep shales in Ohio, USA - Utica-3 well 1 S input2 RT | ecosystem: Environmental > Aquatic > Deep subsurface > Shale gas/oil reservoir > Produced... | reverse complement strand
GTTCCAGGCCGGGGGAGGGAATGCCCTTGAGGGCATCCACGTAGAGCGGACACTGGCGGGGATCGACGTCGAACAACGTCTCGAAGTTCTCGCGGAAGCAGGCGATCGCCGAGCGTGACAACGAATACTCGTGGGCGGGCAGCAGTTCAACGCGCTCGACCCGGTCCTGGCTGCGCTGGGTATCCGGGTCGAAGTGGCGCAGGGTGTCGATCTCGTCGTCGAACAGGTCGATGCGCAGCGGCGCCTCTGCGCCCATCGGGTAGAGATCGATCAGCGCGCCGCGCAGGGCGTATTCGCCGGGTTCGTAGACCGTCTCCACGGCACGGTAACCGGCCCGCGACAGGGCATCGCGGAAGGTCTCGCGCTCCAGCGTCTGGCCGGTTTCCAGAGTCATCACTCGCCCGGCGATGTAGTCCACCGGCGGCAGGCGCTGCATCAGGGTGTGGATGGCCGCCAGCACGATGCCGTGCTCGCCATTCTGCAGCCGGCGCAGCGTGCGCAACCGCGCCGAGACGATGTCCTGGTGCGGCGAGAAGTTGTCGTAGGGCAGCGTCTCCCAGTCGGGGAACGGCAGCACCGGCAGGTGGCCATAGAAGCACAGGTCACTCTCCAGGCGCTGGGCCGCGGCGGTATCGGGGGTGATCACCAGCAGCGGGGCATCCTCGGCGAGGTGGGCCAGGGCCAGGGCAGTGGCGCTGCCCGGCGGTGTCTGCCAGTAGAGAATGTCGCGCAGCCCCTGGGGGCGAGGCGGGTCGAGCGGCGAGAAATTCGGCATGCGTTCGGTTACCCAACCGTGGTCGTGAGCGAGGGTGAAACTGAGCAAGGGTGAAACAAGGTTGCGAGCATGATACCAGCCTCGTGGCATCGCTGTAGTCCGGGGCTGATTCCTGTAAAACGCCTACAGCGGCTGCGACCATCCTGCGATTGCCCCGCGCGGCGCCACCCCGGATAATACGCCGTAATTCGTTTCCTACTGTTCTCACCAAGGAGAGGTCACCCGTGAGTCAGCACTCCCTCGATAGCGTCTTCCAGGAATGGCACGACAACCAGGCGATCGCCGAGCAGATGATCCCGATGATCGGCAGTCTCTACCGTCGCAACAATGTGGTAGTGACCATGTTCGGGCGCTCGCTTTTTAATCGCAGCGCGATCCGCATCCTCAAGGATCACCGCTTCGTGCGCAAGATCGAGGGAACCGAGCTCTCCGTTCAGGACACCTACCCGCTGGTCCAAGCGATGACCGAGCTCAAGCTGGGCCCGGCTCACGTCGATGTCGGCAAGCTGGGTGTGGCCTTCAAGAAGCAGGGCGGTGGCGATGCCATGGCCTTCCTGCGTCGCGAGCTGGAGGAGATCATCGGCGCCCATGATGCGAGCGGCAGCAATGGCCAGCCCAAGGACGTGGTGCTCTATGGCTTCGGTCGTATCGGCCGGATACTGGCGCGCGTGCTGGTCGAAAAGGCCGGTGGCGGTAGCCTGCTGCGCCTTCGCGCCATCGTGGTGCGCGGCCGCGGCGACATCGCCAAGGATCTGGAGAAACGCGCCAGCCTACTGCGCCGCGATTCGGTGCATGGCCCCTTCAACGGCACCATCAGCGTAGATACTCAGGCGCGCACCATTACCGCCAACGGCAACGTCATCAAGGTGATCTATGCCGATTCCCCCGCTGAGATCGACTACACCGCCTACGGCATCGACAACGCCGTGGTGGTCGACAACACCGGCATCTGGCGCGACGAGGCGGGCCTTGGCCAGCACATCCAGTGCCAGGGCGTGGCTAAGGCGATCCTGACCGCGCCGGGCAAGGGCAACATCGCTAATATCGTCTATGGCATCAACCATCAGGATATCGGCGAGCAGGATCGTATTCTCTCCGCGGCTTCCTGCACCACCAACGCCATCGTGCCGGTGCTCAAGGTGCTCAACGACGAGTTCGGCGTCGAGCATGGCCACGTGGAGAGCGTGCATTCCTATACCAATGACCAAAACCTGATCGACAACTACCACAAGGGCGATCGCCGCGGCCGCAGTGCTCCGCTCAACCTGGTGCTGACCGAGACCGGTGCCGCCCGCGCAGTGGCCAAGGCCCTGCCGGAGTTTGCCGGAAAGCTGACCGGCAACGCCATTCGCGTGCCCACGCCCAACGTCTCCATGGCAATCCTCAACCTTCGCCTGGAGAAGGACACCGATGCCGAAGCGCTCAATGACTTCCTGCGCCGGATGTCGCTGGACTCGCCCTACCAGAAGCAGATCGACTACGTCGATTCGCCCGAAGTGGTCTCCACTGACTTCGTTGGCAATCGCCATGCCGGCATCGTCGACGCCAAGGCGACCATCGCCAACGGCAAGAATGCTGTGGTCTATGTCTGGTACGACAACGAGTTCGGCTATAGCTGCCAGGTGATTCGCATCCTGCAGCACGTCTCCAACGTACATTTCCTCAAGCTGCCGCGCGTCCAGGGCTGACGGCCCTTCGGGCAGTCGCAAGCGACAAGAAGCAAGCCACAAGGAGCCCCCTTGGGTTTGCTTCTTGCGTTTCTGGGTCATTGTGTCTTGCAGCTTGCCCCTCTTTGCGACCATCGGTCAGGTGGTGATCCCCTACGCTTATCTTTATAATATGGTGGATTTTTCGCGGCGGTTCGAGCAAGGCTCGGACCGGGCTGGTAAGCTACTGAAATCGAAGTGTTCGAATCCATTCGAACCCCTTTCTTCATCTTTCCGATCCATCAACTGGGCGAGACTATGATCGACGTCAAGAAAGGCCTGGATCTCCCCATCGCGGGGACACCGGAGGCGCGATTCGAGGATGCGCGTGCGGTGCGCCATGTGGCCGTCCTGGGCACCGACTATGTCGGCATGAAGCCGACCATGGAGGTTCGTGAGGGGGACAGGGTCAAGCTGGGCCAACTGCTGTTCACCGACAAGAAGATCGACGGCGTACGCTTCACGGCACCGGCGGCAGGCGAAGTAGTCGCCATCAACCGCGGCGAGAAGCGCAAGCTGCTTTCGGTGGTGATCAAGGTTGATGACAGCGAGGAGGCGATCGAGTTTACCGCTCACGGCCGTGACAAGCTCGAAGCGCTCGAGCGCCAGACCGTCGTCGATCAGCTGGTCGAATCGGGGCTGTGGATCGCGCTGCGCACCCGGCCCTACTCGCGCACCCCGGCCATCGACAGCTCACCGACCGATATCTTCGTCCCGGCCCTTGATACCCACCCCCTGGCCGCGGACCCCGCCGAGATCATCAACGCCCAGCCCGAGGCCTTCGAAGACGGCCTGAAGGTGCTGGCCCGTCTCACCGAGGGCAAGGTCTACCTCTGCACCGCACCCGATGCCCGCATCCCGGGCACGGATCTCAACGAAGTACAGCACGAGACCTTCGCCGGCCCGCATCCCGCCGGTCTGGTGGGCACCCATATCCATTACCTTTCACCGGTGGCCCTGCACAAGCGCGTCTGGCACATCGGGTATCAGGATGTCATCGCCGTCGGTAAGCTGTTTGCCGAGGGCAAGCTGGATGTCCAGCGCGTAATCGCCGTGGGCGGCCCGCGGGCCGAGAATCCACGCCTGCTGCGCACCCGCCTCGGCGCCTGTACCGACGAGCTGCTCGACGGCGAGGTGATCGATCCCGACGACACCCGCGTGATCTCCGGGTCGGTGTTCGGCGGGGCCACCTGCGCGGGCAGCCTGTGTTACCTGGGGCGCTTTCATAATCAGATCAGCTTGCTCGAGGAGGGCAACAAGCGCGTCTGGATGGGCTGGCTGTCGCTCGGCAAGAACCGCCACTCCGTGATGGGTATCTACCTGTCTAAGTTCACCGGCCTGCACGACTACGCGCCGACCACCTCGACCAATGGCTCCGAGCGTGCCATGGTGCCGGTAGGGGTCTACGAGGAAGTGATGCCGCTGGACATCCTGCCAACCCAGTTGTTGCGCTCGCTGATCGTCGGCGACATTGAGACGGCAATGCAGCTCGGCTGCCTGGAGCTGGATGAAGAGGACCTGGCATTATGCACCTACGTGTGCCCCGGCAAGTACGAGTACGGTCCCATCCTGCGCGATAACCTCACCATGATCGAGAAAGAGGCCTGATGATGGGTATCCGACAGACGCTCGACAACCTCGAGCCGCACTTCCACAAGGGCGGCAAGTACGAGAAGTTCTATCCGCTCTTTGAAGCGGTAGACACCATCTTTTACTCGCCGCCCGATGTGGCCAAGACCACCGCTCATGTGCGTGACGGCATCGATCTCAAGCGCATCATGATCACCGTCTGGCTGTGTACCTTCCCGGCGATGTTCTTTGGCATGTGGAATGCCGGCTGGCTGACCAACCTGGCCATCGCCGACGGTTTTGGCGCCCCTGGCGGCTGGCGAGAGGCGATCGTCACGACCCTGGCCGGTGGCCATGACCCGAGCAGTCTGTGGTCCAACCTGGTGCTGGGCGCCACCTACTTCCTGCCAATCTACCTGGTGACCTTCGTGGTTGGGGGCTTCTGGGAGGTGCTGTTCGCCATCAAGCGTGGCCATGAGGTCAACGAGGGATTCTTCGTCACCTCCGTACTCTATGCGCTGATCCTACCTGCGACCATTCCGTTGTGGCAGGTGGCACTCGGCATCACCTTCGGCGTGGTGATCGGCAAGGAGGTTTTCGGCGGCACTGGCAAGAACTTCCTCAACCCGGCATTGACCGGCCGCGCCTTCCTGTACTTCGCCTATCCGGCGCAACTCTCCGGTGACTCCATCTGGGTGCCGGCCGACGGCTACAGTGGTGCCACCGCGCTGTCCATCGCCTTCCAGGATGGCATGACGACACTCTCCAACCAGTTCAGCTGGTGGGACGCCTTCCTCGGCTTCATCCCGGGATCGATGGGCGAGACCTCGACCCTGGCGATCCTAATTGGGGCGGCGGTGCTACTATGGACCAAGATCGCCTCTTGGCGGATCGTACTGGGTGTTTTTCTGGGCATGGTGGCCACCAGTGTGCTCTTCAACCTGATCGGCTCCGACACTAACCCGATGTTCGCCATGCCCTGGTACTGGCACCTCGTGGTCGGCGGCTTCGCCTTCGGCATGGTGTTCATGGCCACCGACCCGGTCTCCGCCTCGATGACCAATCCGGGGCGCCTGATCTTCGGTGCCCTGATCGGCGTCATGACGGTGCTGATCCGTGTCGTGAACCCGGCGTTCCCCGAAGGCATCATGCTGGCGATCCTGTTCGCCAACCTGTTCGCTCCGCTGATCGATCACTTCTTTGTACAGGCCAACATTAAGCGCCGCCTACAGCGCACCGGTGTGCCGGCCGAGGAGAATGCCTGATGGCACAGAGCAACAACTCCATCAAAAAGATCCTGACGGTGGCGTTCGCACTTTGTATCGTGTGTTCGATCATCGTCTCCACCGCCGCCGTGGCACTGCGCTCCAAGCAGCAGCTCAACCAGGAGCTCGACCGTAAGTCGAATATCCTCGCCGTCGCCGATATCTATAAGCCAGGTATCGACGTCGAGAAAGTCTACAGCGAGAAGATCACCCCGCGTGTCGTCAACCTGGAGACCGGCGAGTACTCCGAGCAGCATGATCCGCAGCGTTACGACGGTTTCCAGGCCGCCAGGGATCCGGCGCAGTCCCGAACCCTGTCCGGCGAGAAGGATATCGCCGGCCTGTCGCGCATCGAGAACTACAGCACGGTCTACCTGGTGGGCGATCCCAACGACCCCCAGCAGATCATCCTGCCGATTCGTGGCCAGGGCCTGTGGGGTCTGATGCGCGGCTATCTCTCCGTAAAGGGGGACGGCAATACCATCAACGGCATCACCTTCTATTCGCATTCCGAGACACCCGGCCTGGGTGGCAGGGTGGATGATCCTCGCTGGAAGTCCCAGTGGGAAGGCAAGCAGATCTTCGCCGATGCCGATAGCGTCCAGCCGGCCATTAAACTCGTCAAAGGGCAGGCCAGCGGCGAGACCGAGGTTGATGCCTTGTCCGGTGCCTCACTGACCAGCAAGGGCGTGAGCAATCTGGTCCAGTTCTGGTTAGGCCCGCAAGGCTTCGGCGAGTACTTGGCCAAGTTCCGCAAGGGTGTGTCCCCGTCCGCCGTCCAGGAAGCGGGCACCGCATCCAAAGCTACTGAAGGAGCCTGATCATGTCTGCACCGACTCCCAAAGGCGTTTTGTTGACGCCGATCTTCAAGAACAACCCCATCGCCCTGCAGATCCTGGGGATCTGTTCGGCGCTGGCGGTTACCAGTAGCATGAGCGTGTCGCTGGTTATGGCGCTGGCGGTGATCTTCGTGACGTCGCTCTCGAGCTTCTTCGTGTCGCTGATTCGCAGCCAGATTCCATCGGCCATCCGCATCATCGTGCAGATGACCATCATCGCCTCGCTAGTCATCGTGGTGGACCAGATCCTCAAGGCCTATGCCTACGAGATGTCCAAGCAGCTCTCGGTATTCGTCGGCCTGATCATCACCAACTGCATCGTGATGGGACGTGCCGAAGGCTTCGCCATGCAGAACCCGCCGCTGCTCAGCTTCCTCGACGGCATCGGCAACGGCCTGGGCTACGGCTTCATCCTGATGGTGGTGAGCTTCTTCCGTGAACTGCTCGGTTCCGGCAGCGTATTCGGCTTTACCGTGCTGAAATCAGTGCAGGATGGCGGCTGGTATGTCCCCAATGGCCTGCTGCTACTGCCGCCGTCGGCATTCTTCATCATCGGCCTGCTCATCTGGGTGATGCGTTCGCTCAATCCGGAACAGGTCGAGGAGAACGAGTTCACCATGAAGCCCAACACCCAGCCGCAGGAGGCCGTGTAACATGGAACACTATCTCAGCTTGTTCGTCGCTTCAGTGTTCGTCGAGAACATGGCCCTGGCGTTCTTCCTGGGGATGTGTACCTTCCTGGCCGTCTCCAAGAAGGTCTCCTCGGCCATTGGCTTAGGTATCGCGGTAATCGTGGTGCTGACCGTCACCGTGCCGGTCAACAACCTGGTCTACACCTTCCTGCTCAAGGAGGGCGCCTTGACCTGGACGGGCATCAGCGGTGCCGAGAACATCGATCTCTCCTTCCTCGGTCTGCTCTCCTATATCGGCGTCATCGCCGCCTTGGTGCAGATCATGGAGATGTTCCTCGACAAGTACGTGCCGGCACTCTACAACGCCCTGGGCGTGTTCCTGCCGCTGATCACCGTGAACTGCGCCATCCTGGGGGGGGTGCTGTTCATGGTCGAGCGCAGCTACAACTTCGGTGAGTCGGTGGTCTATGGCCTGGGGGCCGGCACTGGCTGGGCGCTGGCCATCACCGCACTGGCCGGAATCCGCGAGAAGCTCAAGTACAGTGACGTGCCCGCTTCGCTCCAGGGGCTGGGCATCACCTTCATCACCGTGGGGCTGATGTCGCTGGGCTTCATGTCCTTCTCCGGCATTCAGCTCTGAGGCAGGTCGCGCTTTCCCGGCGGCACGCCTTGCCGCCGGGGTTCAGGCAACGCAAGCAATAGGAAACCGACATGGTTGATACAACAGTCATCTTGCTCGGTGTGGTCATGTTTACCGTGATCATTATCGGTCTGACAGTGGTGATTCTGGCCGCCCGCAGCAAGCTTGTCAGCACCGGGGACGTGACCATCGAGGTCAATGGCGACCCCGAGCACACCCTGACCACCCAGGCCGGCGGCAAGCTGCTCAACACCCTGGCCGCCAACGGCATCTTCCTCTCTTCCGCCTGCGGCGGGGGCGGCTCCTGTGCCCAGTGCAAGTGCCGCGTGGAGGAGGGGGGGGGCTCGATCCTGCCCACCGAGGAGTCCCACTTCACCCTGCGCGAAAAGAAGGAAGGCTGGCGACTTTCCTGCCAGGTGCCGGTGAAGCAGGACATGAAGATCGAGGTGCCGGAAGAGGTCTTCGGGGTCAAGCAGTGGGAATGCGAGGTCATCAAGAACCCCAACGTCGCCACCTTCATCAAGGAGCTCAACCTCAAGTTGCCCGAGGGCGAGGAAGTGGCCTTCCGTGCCGGCGGCTATGTGCAGCTGGTGGCACCGCCCTACGATATCTCGTTCAAGGATTTTGACATCGACGAGGAGTACCGCGGCGACTGGGAGAAGTTCGGGCTGTTCAACATCTCCCACAAGAACACCGAGGAAGTCATCCGCGCCTACTCCATGGCCAACTACCCGGAAGAGAAGGGCATCCTCAAGTTCAACATCCGCATCGCCACTCCGCCGCCCAACACTGACTATCCGCCGGGGCTGATGTCCACCTACGTCTTCTCGCTGAAGCCGGGTGACAAGGTCACGGTGATGGGGCCATTCGGCGAGTTCTTCGCCAAGGATACCGACGCCGAGATGATCTTCATCGGCGGCGGTGCCGGCATGGCACCGATGCGCAGCCACATCTTCGACCAGCTCAAGCGAATCAAGACCGATCGCAAGATCTCCTTCTGGTACGGCGCGCGTTCCTGGCGCGAAACCTTCTACAACGAGGATTTCGATCAGCTGGCCGAGGAGTTTCCCAACTTCGAGTGGCACCTGGCGCTCTCCGACCCGCAGCCCGAGGACAACTGGGATGGCCCGACCGGCTTCATCCACAATGTTCTCTACGAGAACTACCTCAAGGACCACCCGGCCCCCGAGGACTGCGAGTACTATATGTGCGGGCCGCCCATGATGAACGCCTCCGTCATCAAGCTGCTGACCGACCTGGGCGTGGAACCCGAGAACATCCTGCTGGATGACTTCGGCGGCTGATCTCACCCCGCGTAGTACGACCCCGGGCCGGCCACCAGGCCGGCCCCTTCGCCTCTGCTGCTCGACATGCCGATCGCCAGGCCATCGTCTGCTGTCGGCATCTCAGGCACCGGCATCGTGGAGCTTGAGCGTTTCCGCGTTGTCACAGTGATAAGTTATCACTGTGATAAAGTGGTTTACCCCGTTTCGAAATCCAGGAGTCTTACAATGACCCTTTATCTGATGGCATTCGCTTTCATGCTGCTGGTCGTGGCCGCCATGGCTATCGGCGTGATCATGGGGCGCAAGCCCATCGCCGGAAGCTGCGGCGGTCTCAACCGACTCGGCCTCAAGGAAGGCTGCGAGGTCTGCGGCGGCAAGGATGAGGTCTGTGAGGAAGAGAACCGCAAGCGAGGCAGTGCCCGTCGCCGCAGCGACGAGAGCCGCGGCGCCGACCTGGGCTACGACGCCACCCGGCGTTGATGCTTTACTCTCACGCCAACACTCTCACGCCACTTTGGATCAGGAGTTCTTTTGCCTCACTCCAAGACAAACGCACGCCGATGATGATTCTCCAGCATCGAGTGATACCACAACGTGGGAGCTCATTTTACTGAGCGATTGGCGCCGCCAGGCACCTGAGATGTGGCTGCGGGAGCGCAATTTATTGCGCGATAGCCAGGGTCCTCGAGCCAACTACCCCTGTGGAAGCGAAGTCGCGCAAGCCGCAGGCGTGACGATGGTGCCCTTGCCTGTGCCACCAATGCCGGTCATGGCATCGCGGCAAGCTTTCTTTGCTATCCGCAGCAAGCTTTCTTTGCTACCTCCTGTAACTATAGAGTAACCTGAAATAGGTACCCTACGTCATTCCTAGCATCGAAGACATACTGGCCTGTTGAGGCGTCTGGACGTGTCAACGTCTCCTCCGCAGCGAAGAACCAAGGAGGGTTCCATGTCTCCGCTCTTGTCGTCGCTTCTTGGTCTGTCTCGACAGCTTTGCTTTTCTTCTCAAGCCAGGCCAAAGGCTCGGCTTGAGGTCGCTGCTGTTCGATCTTCCGCTCCCGCGTGGTTCCCTTATTCTATGCCATGCTTGTCTCGATCAAGGACGACGGTGCCAGGTTCTGGCGCCGTCAGCTGCCCTCATGAGCAGCAACAGCAAGAAACGTGCCCCCGATCCAGCGGGCCGCTGGAATGGCCCCGCTGATATTTAATAAGGCCCGCAGAAAATAAACACCGCCCGACGATGACCAGGTCTGCTTTCAGGACCAACAGTAAATATATAAGTTATTGACAGGCCTCGAGAATGTGCCAGCATCTCGGGGCGGTAGCGTGGTGAAGCAAGGCCCGGCAGAGACAGACAACAGCCGAAGCACAACAAAAAGGAAGATACACATGCCGATACCCAGAGCACTTCAGCTCATGCTTGCGGGCCTGGCACTGCTTGGCATGACGGGCTGTGCCATCGCCCCCGGCGGGCATATGGAGAGTTGGGCAGACGAGGCCGAGAGCGTAGACCTTTCCGCCATGGTGGATATCCATGCCATCACCCCGGCACTGCTGCAGCGTATCGAACGCCAGCGGCCAACGCCCAAGGCGCAGCCGCAATCACTACGCCGTGAGATCGCCGCATACCACTACCAGGTAGGCCCTGGCGATGTTCTGAGCATCATCGTCTACGATTATCCTGAACTCACCAATCCCACGGGCGCTGAAAACAGTGCCGCCGAGTCGGGCAAGGTGGTGAGAGCTAACGGTACTATCTTCTATCCCTTCCTGGGGCGCATCAAGGTTGCCGGAAAGACTACCGATGATATCCGTGTGCAGCTGACGCGTGGCCTCTCGGAATACCTGAAAGACCCGCAGGTGGATGTGTTTGTCGCCGAGTTCAACTCCAAGAAGATGTACGTGACAGGTGCCGTGGGCTCACCGGGCGCGCTGCCCATTACCAATGTGCCCTTGACCATCGTGGATGCCATCAGCGCGGCCGGTGGACCCAGCGAGGATGCCTACTGGCATGGGCTCACCTTGATTCGTGACGGGGAGGAACAGCAACTATCGCTGTTTGCGCTGCTCAGCGAGGGGGATCAAACCCAGAATCGTCTGCTGCGCGACGGTGATCAGCTTCACCTGCCAAGCGCCGACAATCAGGGGATTGCCATGCTCGGTCAGGTCAAAACGACTGGCAACCTTCGTATGAATCGCGAACGCCTTTCGCTAACCGACGCATTGGCGCGTGCCGGAGGCATCGATGAAACGCGCGGCGATGCCTCCGGCATCTTTGTGCTACGCCCCAAGCCGTTGGGAAGCGACAAGTTGGCCACGGTCTATCAGCTAGACGTCAGTGACGCGACCGCCTACATGATGGCCAGCAAGTTCCCGCTCGAGGCCAGCGATGTGGTGTATGTCACCACCGCACCGCTGGCTCGCTGGAACCGTGTGATCAGCCTGCTGCTGCCGTCCCTGACTTTCCCGGGTGATGTCAATCGCAGTGGTCAAGAGCTCGGAGGGATGCTCTAGGCATGTTCCAGCGGATATTGATCGTATGTACTGGCAATATCTGCCGCAGCCCCGTGGCAGCGGCACTCTTGCAACGCCGGCTACCGGGGCTGGCGGTAGAGTCCGCCGGCCTGGGCGCCCTGGTGGGGCAGCCGGTGGATGACCAGGCCCGTCGGCTGGCCATGGCCGACGGGCTTGACCTCGATGCCCATCGGGCTCGCCAGCTTGATGACCCTTTACTGGCTGAAGCGGACCTGGTGTTGGTGATGACAGACGGCCAGCGCCAGGCATTGGCCAGGCGCTGGCCGCAGGCACGTGGCAAGACCCTGCTGATGGGCAAATGGCTAGATCCACAGGCACCGATCGACATCCCCGATCCCTACCGCAAGAGCGTGGACGTGTTCGAGCACGTGTACCAGCTACTGGACGAGGCGACTCGTCTCTGGTCACAACGTCTCTAATGCCTTTGCTCAGGCCCCTTCTCTCTTCTTTTTCCGCAGACTGAGTTCATGAACGAGACACCCCCTCCATCGCCAGCACAGCCAGACAGTCGCGAAAACAGCGTCGATTTCGGGCGCCTGCTGGGCGTGCTGCTGGACCACAAGTGGCTGATCATCATCATTACCTTGCTGTTCGCCGGCTTTGGGTATGTTCAAGGCCAGCTGGCCACGCCGATCTACCAGGCCGACGCCCTGGTGCAGGTAGAGCGCCGCTCAAGCGTTAGTCCGTTGGGTACCGTAGGCAGTATCACCGGTGATGAGGTGGTCAGTGCGCCGGCAGAGGTGCAGATTCTGCTGTCGCGCATGGTGCTGGGGCAGGTGGTGGATCGCCTCGAGCGCGACGTTATCGTGCAGCCGGTCGAGTTGCCCTATATCGGCAATTTCGTCAAGCGGCAGGGGATTGCTCGCCCTGAATTCATGGAAGGACAGCCGTATGTCTGGGGCGATGAGTCGATCGAGGTGGCACGCTTCGATCTGGCCGATAGCCGTCGCGGGCAGCGGCTATTCGTCGAACGTCAGGAAGAGGGGTATCGGGTGCTGCTGGACGATCAACCCATCGGCAGCGGCCGGATCGGCCAGGTTGAACGCTTTCTCGATGATGAACTGACGTTGCATATAGCCAGCTTCGATGCAGCGCCCGGCGCCCGCTTTCGCCTCATGAAGCAGCGTCGCACCTCAGCGATTCGCAGCATCAGCGCCCGCCTGCAGGTTCGCGATTCCGCCGGTGGCGCGAGAGGCAGCGAAGGCACCGGCATGCTGCGTCTCTACATGACCGGCGATGACCCTGCCGAGCTCACTCGCACCCTGGACGCAGTGGCCGAGACCTTTCTGACCCAGAACGTCGAGCGTCAATCGGCCCAGGCCCAGCAGAGCCTGGAGTTTCTCGAGTCGCAAGCGCCTGAACTTCGCGCTCAGCTCTCCGAGGCCGAACAGCGCCTCAATGAGTATCGGGCCAATCTGGACAGTGTCGATCTCGATAGCGAATCCCAGGCAGCCATTCAACGCTATATCGAGCTGGAAACCCGCCTGAACGAGCTGGAGTTCCAGGAGGCTGAACTGGCGCAGCGCTATACGCCCAGCCACCCCACCTACCAGGCGTTGCTACGTCAGCGCCGCCAGATTATGCAGGACCGGGCCGAGCTGAACGAACGCGTCAGCGAATTGCCTGCCGCCCAACAAAAGGTGGTGCGTCTGCGGCGGGATGTCGACGTCACCCAGGCGATCTACGTCAACGTGCTCAACAAGATTCAGGAACTGGAAGTGGCGCGTGCCGGCACCATCGGCAACGTGCGCATCATCGATACAGCAGTAATCAGCGCCCAGGTGGCGCCCAATCGGGATCGCATGCTGATTCTGGCGACGCTGCTGGGGCTGGTGCTGAGTGTGGGCCTGGTGCTGACGCGGGAGCTGCTGCGCCGTGGCGTGACCTCGCCCGACCAGATCGAGGCGGCCAACATTCCCGTGTATGCCACCATCCCGCTCTCCACTGCCCAGTCGCGCCTGACCAAGCGGATACGGCGCAGAGGCTTGAGGCAGACCAAAAGCGTGGTGACCGGCGTGCTGGCCGAACGCGATCCGGCCGACCTGAGTGTGGAAGCGATTCGGGGGCTGCGCACCAGCCTGCACTTTGCGCTGTTGGAAGGCTGCAACAACCGCATCATGATCACCGGCTCCAGCCCGGAGGTAGGCAAGAGCTTCCTTAGCATCAACCTGGCCTCGGTGTTTGCTAAGGCCGGCAAGCGGGTTCTGCTGGTCGATGCCGACTTGCGCAAGGGCTACCTACACCGCGCCTTCAAGCTGGAGGCCAGACCCGGGCTTTCCGACTATCTGGCAGGGCAGTGCGGGCTTGCCGAGATCATTCGCCCCACGGGCATCGAGAATTACTACGTCATCACCCGCGGCAGGGTAGCGCCCAACCCCTCCGAGTTGCTCATGCAGTCGCGCCTGGCGGAGGCCATGGAATCGCTGAGTGACCGTTTCGACCTGGTGCTGATCGACACCCCGCCGATGCTGGCGGTAACGGATGCCAGCGTGGTCGGCAAGCACTGCGACACCACGCTACTGGTGGCGCGCTTCGAAAAGAACCCGGTACGTGAGATCAAGGCGGCCAAGCGGCGCCTGGAAGACAACGGCATTAGCGTGCGTGGCGCCGTACTCAATGCCGTGGAGCGCAAGCCCTCGACCGCCGGTGGCCACTACGGCTACTACCATTACCAGTATCGTTGAGCCATAGCACCAAACAACAGCACCGAACAACATTGCTAAGCACAACCGCTGAGCAGCATCACCGAAGGAACTCCGGATTACATGAAAATTCTCGTTACCGGCAACGCCGGCTTCATCGGCTTTCATACCGCCAGGCGCCTGCTCGAGCGCGGCGACAGCGTGGTCGGCTTCGATAGCGTCAACGACTATTACGACCCCGCCATCAAGGAAGCCCGCCTGGCGATTCTCGAAGCCACTGCCGAGTGCTGCGGCAGCGAGTACCAGTTGATTCGCGACAATCTGGCCCATCAGCCGGCGGTGAGTGCTTGCTTTGCACAGCACGCGTTTGACCGGGTGATCCACCTGGCCGCCCAGGCCGGCGTGCGCTACTCCCTGGAAAACCCGCACAGTTATGTGGAAAGCAACGTGGTGGCCTTCACCAACGTGCTGGAAGCCTGTCGTTATGCCAAGGTGCCCCATCTCACCTATGCCAGCACCAGCAGCGTTTATGGCGCCAACACACGCATGCCGTTTTCCGAGCACGACGGAGCCAACCACCCGCTGCAATTCTATGCCGCCACCAAGAAAGCCAACGAGATGATGGCCCACAGCTACAGCCATCTGTTCGGGCTGCCCACCACCGGCCTGCGCTTCTTCACCGTGTACGGCCCCTGGGGGCGCCCCGACATGGCGCTGTTCAAGTTCACCCGGAACATTCTCGCCGGTGAGCCCATCCCGGTGTTCAATCACGGCCAGCACACTCGCGATTTCACCTACGTGGACGACATCGTCGAGGGTGTGATTCGCGCCAGCGACCAGATCGCCACTCCCCATCCAGAATGGAACAGCGACGCGCCGGACCCGGCCACCAGCAATGCCCCGTACCGGCTGTTCAATATCGGCAATAACGACCCGGTCAAGCTCAGCGCCTACATCGAAGCGCTGGAAGAGGCCCTTGGCAAGCCCGCGATCAAGCAGCTGCTGCCGCTGCAGCCCGGCGACGTGCCCGATACCTACGCCGACAGCAGTGAACTCGAGAAAGCGGTGGATTACAAGCCCGCCACGCCGGTTTCGCAGGGCGTGGCCAATTTCGTGGCCTGGTACCGCGAGTTCTACGGCCAGTGAATCAGTCCACCGCCCGTCAAGCGCGGAAAGGATGAACGTCGCGGCGTTCGACAAGGGCTGCACTAGCCAATCCCGGAGGGCAGGATACCCAGCGTGGCAGCCAGGCCGCCAAACAGGGCAATCGCACGTCGATAATGAGTCTCAAGCAACGAGCGATATCACCATGTGGGCGCTCAGTTGACTGAGCGATTGGCGCTGGCAGGCACCCGGCGTATTGCAGAGGTATCGCGCAGCACGCTGTGTTCCCACAACATTACTCGCCGCTCATCGCTGCTATCCTTCAAACCATACTCAGAATACCCTCCACCGGCCACCTCATAGAGCGATTTCTCGCGCCTTATATGCTTGCACAGCTCAAAGAACTCTACTCCCTGCTCACCGCCGAGCAGCGCAAGAAGCTTTTGCGCCTGCAGATGCTGGTGGTGCTGATGTCCTTCGCCGAGATTGCTAGCGTGGTCTCCATCGGCCCCTTCATGGCCCTGGTGGGCGACATCAGCCAGCTGCAGGGCGGCGGGATGATGGCCGAGCTCTACCGGGCCAGCGGCTTCAGCGAACCGCGCACCTTTCTATTCTGGCTGGGCATTGGTGTGCTGGTAGTGCTGACCGGGGCAGCGCTGATCTCGATGTATACCATCTGGCGGCTCTCGATGTATGGCGCGCGGGTAGGTGCCGAACTCAGCAGTCGGCTATACAGGCACTACATGCATCAGCCCTGGTTGTTCCACGCCAGCGGCAGCAGTAGCCAGCTCACCAACCAGATCGCCCAGGAGTGTCAGCGCATCACCAACAGCATCATCAACCCGCTGATGCAGATGAACGCCAAGTTGATGATGGCGGTATTCATGACGGTGGCGATTTTTCTCTACAACCCCGTAGTGGCCTTGGCGGGGCTGGCGATATTTTCAGTGGCCTACATGCTGCTCTATCGCACCGTTCGCCGCAGGCTGATGCGCAACGGCAAGAGTATTTCCGAGACCCAGCAACTGCGCTTCAAATTGATGAATGAGGGTTTTGGCGGCATCAAGGATGCTTTGCTGCTGGGTCGCCAGCAGGTATTCACCGACCGTTTTGATAAAGCCAGCGAGCGTTTCGCTGAAGCACAAGGCACCACTCAGGCCTTGGGCCAAGCACCACGCTACGCCATGGAGCTGGTCGCGTTTGGCAGCGTGATTTTCCTGGTGCTCTATTTATTGTCGGTCCACCAAGGGAATCTGGGGCTTATCTTGCCTATACTTTCCGTTTACGCACTCGCCGGCTTCAAGCTGCTGCCCGCCTTCCAGCAAGTGTATACCAGCCTCTCACAGATCCGTGGAAACCTTGCGGCGTTTGATGCGCTACGCGATGATCTTGAAGCCAGCGTTTCGCAGCCTCAGAGCGAGAAAGCAAAGGCAAAACCAGAACCGCTGGAAACGTCTTTTCTGGCACCCCGCAAGTCAATACAGCTAGCCAATGTGACATTTACCTATCCAGGCAAGGACGACCCCGCGCTGACATGCCTTGATATGGTAATTCCTGCGAATAAGGTGATTGGGCTGGTGGGTGCCTCCGGCTCCGGCAAGTCAACGGCGATCGATTTAGTCCTCGGCCTGATCGAGCCCCAGCAAGGGCAGATTCTTGTCGACGGCCAGCCATTGACGGATGAACGCCGTCGAGCCTGGCAGAATAGCCTGGGCTTTGTACCCCAGGCCATCTTCCTGGCGGACAGCTCAATCCGAGAGAATATCGCCTTCGGCTTGCCGATCGACGAAATCGACGATGAGAAAGTGCGTCGTGCAGCTTCGATGGCATATTTGGATGAATTGCTGAAAGAGCTTCCCGATGGATTGGACACTCGAGTAGGCGAGCGCGGCGTGCAACTTTCCGGTGGCCAACGTCAGCGCATCGGCATCGCGCGGGCATTATATGACGACGCTGACGTGTTGGTGCTGGATGAGGCGACAAGCGCTCTGGATGGCATTACCGAAAAACTGATCATGGACGCCATTCATGGCTTTATCGGAAAAAAGACCATCATCATGATCGCTCACCGCCTGGCCACGGTAAAACAGTGCGATGCCATCTATCTGCTGGCGGATGGCCGGGTCATCGATAACGGCAGCTATAAAGAGCTGGCCTCGCGCAATGAGGTGTTCCAGCGTATGGCGGAACACGCGTAATCGTAATCGATAGGAAATCACTCAATGTTCAATGACACATCCATCCTGGTCACTGGTGGCACCGGTTCCTTCGCCCACACCTTCATCCCTATGCTATTGAAACACTATGACCCCAAGCGCGTTATTATCTTTTCCCGCGACGAGATGAAGCAGTGGGAGATGGCCAAGAAGTTCCAGGGCGATACCCGGGTGCGCTTCTTCATCGGCGACGTGCGCGACCGGGATCGCATCTACCGGGCATTGGATGGCGTTGACTACGTGGTGCATGCCGCGGCCACCAAGATCGTGCCCACCGCCGAGTACAACCCTTTCGAGTGCGTCAAGACTAACGTGATGGGCGCCATGAACCTGATCGATGCCTGCATCGACAAGGGCGTGAAGAAGGTGGTAGCCCTCTCCACCGACAAGGCTAGCAGCCCGATCAACCTGTATGGCGCCACCAAGCTTACTTCCGACAAGCTGTTCGTCGCCGGCAACTCCTACGCCGGCGGTCATGAGACGCGCTTCGCGGTAGTGCGCTATGGCAATGTCATGGGCTCGCGCGGCTCGGTCATTCCGTTTTTCACGTCGATCCGTGACAGTGGCGTGCTGCCGATCACCGATAATCGCATGACCCGCTTCATGATCAGCCTGGAGCAGGGTGTGGAACTGGTCTGGCACGCCTTTGAAGATATGGAAGGTGGCGAGATCTATGTCAAAAAGATTCCCTCCATGAGGGTCACCGACCTGGCTCGCGTTATCGCTCCGGAAGCTAGGCAGGAGATGGTGGGCATCCGCCCCGGCGAGAAGCTGCACGAGCAGATGATCGGCGCCGAAGATGCCTACTACACCTACGAGTACCCCGAGCACTACAAGATCCTGCCAGCCATCAACAGCTGGGACAAGGACGCCAACCGCATCAAGGATGGCAAGAAGGTGCCCGAGGGCTTCGAGTACGCCAGCGATACCAATCCCGAATGGATGAGTGAAGCTCAGCTCAAGGCATGGCTCGATACGAACTGGGACAAGATCGGAGCCATTTGATGATTCCCTATGGACGCCAGGATATTCAGCAGGCCGATATCGACGCCGTGCTGGCGGTGCTGCAGTCAGACTTCCTGACCCAAGGCCCAATGGTGCCACGTTTTGAGCAGGCCGTGGCTGACAAGGTGGACGCGCGCCATGCGCTGTCGGTCAACAGCGCCACCTCGGCGCTGCATATCGCCTGCCTGGCGCTGAGCCTGGGGGAGGGCGACTGGCTATGGACCTCGCCGATCACCTTTGTCGCCTCCGCCAACTGTGGTCTTTACTGCGGTGCCAAAGTCGACTTCGTGGACATCGACCCGCGTACCTACAACCTCTGCCCTGAAGCCCTGGCGGCCAAGCTCGAGCGGGCCGAGGCGAAAGGGTGCCTGCCCAAGGTAGTGGTGGCGGTGCACCTGTGTGGGCAGCCCTGCGACATGCAGGCGATCCACGCCCTTGGCCAGCGCTACGGCTTTCGGATCATCGAGGACGCCTCCCACGCCATCGGCGGCAAGTACCAGGGTGAAACCATCGGCAGCGGACGCTACAGCGATATCACCGTCTTCAGCTTCCACCCGGTGAAGATCATCACCACCGCCGAAGGCGGCATGGCGCTGACCAACGACGCCGCCCTGGCGAGCCGTATGAATCTGCTGCGCAGCCACGGCGTGACTCGCGACCCGGCACTGATGCACCATGAACCCGATGGTCCGTGGTATTACGAACAGATCGATCTCGGCTTCAACTACCGCATGACCGAGCTGCAGGCGGCCCTGGGGCTCTCGCAGCTGAAGCGCCTGGAGGACTACGTGGCACGGCGCAACGCCCTGGCCGAGCGCTACGATGCCGCCCTGGCCGAGCTGTCCGTGACCACGCCCTGGCAGCACCCGGATAGTGACTCCGGCCGCCACCTCTATGTGATCCGCCTGCAACTCGACCAGATCGGCACCACGCATCGCCAGGTCTTCGAGGCGCTGCGCGAGCACGGCATCGGCGTGAACCTGCACTACATTCCCGTGCACACCCAGCCCTATTATCAGCAACTGGGCTTCCGGCCGGGCGACTTCCCCGAGGCGCAGCGTTACTACGCCGAGGCCATCAGCCTGCCGCTCTATCCCACCATAACTCCTGTCCAGCAGGATGAAGTTATCGACATTCTGGGACAGCTGCTTAAGCCGGTGAAGAGTTGACATGAAGCTTCTATCGATTATCGTTCCATTTCATAATTCGGCAAAGAAGTGTGAAAGACTTCTAGAAACGCTAAGTAACTGTGCTGATGATAGCGTAGAGTTGATTCTTGTAGATGATGGCTCTGGTGATGATACGCTAGACATACTACAGAATTTCAAGCGCAACGCTCACTGTTCGGTAACTATAATTTCGCAGGAGAATAAAGGCCCTGGGGGTGCCCGCAATGCGGGCTTGGATGTAGCAAAAGGAACCTATCTCTGGCTCGTTGACTCGGACGATAATATTGATCTGGATGCAGCGCTATTCTTGTTGAAAGAAAATATCATTAAAGATCCGGATTTTATTGATTTTAATATTTTTTCAAGAGGGAGCAGATTTAGCAGCATGGAGCTTCCTTCCGGATTGTATAGTAGTGGCGAAAGGCTTTTTAAAAATTTTGGTAGAATATTCTCAAAGATATTCCACTCTCGTTTATTTAATAGATGCAATATTCGGTATTCTGAGTTTTGTATTTATGAAGACAATGCGCTTCTTTTTATTTTGCCACACTTTGTTGATCGGTTTGTTGTCAGCGATATTTGTGCTTATGTTCACCAAGAAGAATATTTCTCAGTAACTAGGGGAAAGCAGAGTGATCGCTATTTTGATCGCATGTTGACTGCTTGCTGGGGGTACTCATTCGGTGCCGGAATGTCGCAAAATATTACTATAAAAAAAGCAATGGATGACAAGTTTGTTGGGCTTTATCTCGTTAATACTGGTGGACTCTCAAGAGTTCCAATCGTCAAATGGTTGGAGAAGATGAGAGTCATGAGAAAGTTTAGGGAAGACTCAATCCTTATGGGAGTTGGCGCAAGTACTCGAAGAGTGAAAGAGGTGCTTGAAGAAAGAGGTGTTAGTAAGAAATTTAAGTTTGTTTTTGTGATGCTTTACTTGTTTTCTAGATGTATGCCTTCCCAAAGATCATATTTTGAGAAGAAGCGTATGAGTGCTTGGGGGCGACCATTTTCACCACCAAATATCGTTCCTGTGAGAATTGAATGATGATTGCCATCATCCCCGCCCGCTGCGGCAGCAAGCGTATTCCGCGCAAGAATATTCGCGAGTTTGCCGGCAAGCCGATGATCGCCTGGTCGATCGAGGCGGCGCTGGCCAGCGGCTGCTTTTCGCGGGTGATCGTCTCCACCGATAATGACGAGATCGCCGCCGTTGCCGAGGCCTATAGCGCCGAGGTGCCGTTTCGCCGCCCCGCCCAGCTCGCCGTCGAACCATACCGGCACCATCCCGGTCATCGCTCACGCCATCGACTGGCTGCGCGAGCACGGCATCGGGGTCAACCTGCACTACATTCCGGTGCATACCCAGCCCTATTAT
>Ga0114983_1000296_pt1 | contig 20845 bp, 16 predicted proteins | sample Shrwel_input2_RT_FD_87182 | JGI IMG/M metagenome (GOLD analysis project Ga0114983, IMG submission 87182) | Subsurface microbial communities from deep shales in Ohio, USA - Utica-3 well 1 S input2 RT | ecosystem: Environmental > Aquatic > Deep subsurface > Shale gas/oil reservoir > Produced... | reverse complement strand
GAGTTAATTCCCCTGCACTCAAACAAACATTAGATATAAATCAACAAGTTAATCCTGTATTGGAACTGGCACGTCTCTTGCGATTGCCTAGCCGTATGTCAGTCGTCATTCAGGAAATAGCATGGTTCAACAGGCAAGACAGTCATCGGAAGCGATTCCGGTCACTTTTATCCCCTCCCCCCAAGATAAAAAGAGCAGCCACCAAGGCGGTAAAATCCACTTTCGTAGCCAACGCGGTTATTTTCAGCGTTGGCGCAGCGGCCTTAACGCCCTGTTGATAGCCCTGTTTCTGTTACTGCCCTTTATCGACTGGCAGGGGCGGCAAGCCATCTGGTTCGATCTGGCCAATCAACAGTTTTACTTTTTTGGTGCTAGCCTCTGGCCCCAGGATTTTACCCTGTTGGCCTGGTTCTTTATCGCCGCCGCCTTTGCCCTGTTTTTTGTGACCCTGTTTTGGGGCCGCGTCTGGTGTGGTTATCTCTGCCCGCAAACCGCCTGGACGTTCGGCTTCGCCTGGGTAGAGGAGAAGCTGGAAGGCAGCCGTAACCAGAGGATCAAGCTGGACGCTTCGCCCATGAGCCTCAGCAAGGCCAGCAAACGCGGCGGCAAACACCTGCTGTGGATATTGATTTCACTGCTCACCGGCTGTGGCTTTATCGCCTACTTTGTACCGGCCAAGCAGTTGTATCCGGAGATTTTTACCTTCTCCGCCGGTTTTTGGGATAGCGCCTGGGTGTACTTTTTTGCCCTGTGTACCTATCTCAATGCCGGTTGGATGCGTGAGCAGATGTGCCTGCATTGCTGCCCCTACTCAAGGTTCCAATCAGCCATGTTCGATTCCTTCACCAAGACAGTGACCTATGATACCCAGCGCGGTGAAAGCCGTGGCCCAAGAAAACGCAAGCAAGCCACAGAGCTTGGCGACTGTGTCGACTGTAATCTCTGCGTCGAGGTGTGCCCAACCGGGATAGATATTCGTAACGGCCTGCAATATGAGTGCATCAACTGTGGCGCCTGCGTCGATGCCTGCGATCAGACCATGAGCAAGTTTGGCTATCGCCCCGGGCTCATCTCCTATACCAGTGAAGAGTCACTGACCAGGCAAACTCCGCCACTATGGCAGCGCAAACGCTTTATTGGCTATGGCGCCGCCTTGCTGGCGATACTCTGCACCATGGGGCTGGATATCTACTCGCGGGATCCCATCACGCTCAATGTGATCCGCGACCGCCAGAGCCTGTACCGGGAAACCCTGGATGACGGCATAGAAAACAGCTATCTGCTGAAAATACGCAATAAGACCCAGCAGGATAAGCAATACCGGATAGAGATCAGCGGCGCCCTGCCCTATAAGTTGTCGACCAATCGCGTTCACATCGCCGCCGGCGAGCAGTACGAATTGCCGCTGACCTTGACTGTGCCTGTGGCGCAAATCGACAACAACCGCAGCAATCTGCTGTTTAAAGTGCTTGAGGCCGATGCGCCAGATAATAGCGTCAGCCAGAAGTCGGTATTTTTTGCCCCGTGAGTTGCCTCAGGGCGGCGAAGTGTTTCACCCTGCTTCGCCGCCCGCTTTTTTATCCTTTTCTCTGCTGGGCAATCAGCCCCTGCAGTATGCTTTTCACCTTGCTCTGCTGGTCATCTCCCAGCAGAGAACCATCTTCGGTAAAGGCTTCGTGAGCCTTGGCAAGCGCCAACTGCTCGGGCAATACCAGCGCCCCCAGGTTAAACATCAGCTCACGGACCGGGGTCAAACCTCTGAGCCCCCCGAGTGCCCCCGGGCTTGCCGCCATCAAGGCCACCCATTTACCGGCAAATACATTACCCGCAGGTTGAGTTGCCGGACGGGACAGCCAATCGATGGCATTTTTCAGTGCCGCGGTAATGGATCCATTGTACTCAGGACATACCAGCACCAGACAATCGCTCTGCAACAGCTTGCTCTTGAGTGCCACGGCAGCCTCGGGGGCGCCAAATTCGGCCTCGTCATCCTGATTGAGCAGGGGCATGGGAAACGCATTCAGTGTCAGCACCTCAGACTCCAGCCCCAGCTCGGCGGCCACGGCGGCGGCATAATGGGCTAGACGGGTGTTGAACGAGCCTTTTCTCAGGCTACCGGAAATAAACTTTATCCGCAGTTGCTGCATGTTTTTATCCTTAATTACAGTCAATTAACCCATTTATTGCAGAGGATTTTTCATCTGGCACCATTGCCTTGGCCGCGCTTTGCCTCTAACCTGAACTCTGATCATTACTAAGCACCCCAAAAGGTGCAGAAAGTGTCGGGGGAAGCACGGGCCAAAGTTAACATCATGGCTGGATAAGCATTCAAAACCCAATAACAATAATAAATTCCAAAGGAAAAGGTGATGACAAGAGTGATACAGAATCAGGTATACGATAGCCAGACTCAGTTGGATTTTTCCCGCTATGACTCTCTTGCGGATATGATAGTCAGCAGCTGTGAGCGTTACGGCGACAAGAGCGCCTTTGCCTGCCTCGGCAAGGCCATCAGCTTTCGGGAACTGGAGAGGGATTCACGCGCCTTTGCCGCTTTCCTGCAGCACAACACCCAGCTGCAAGTCGGCGATCGTATCGCCATTCAACTGCCCAATATCAGCCAATTCGTTATTGCCGCCTATGGCGCGATTCGCGCAGGCCTGGTGCTGGTAAATACCAACCCCTTGTATACCGAACGGGAATTGATCCATCAGTTCAAGGATTCCGGCGCCAAGGCGCTGGTGGTGTTGTCAGATCTCTTGCCGATTCTGGCCAAAGTCGTTGCCAGCACCCCGATTGAAACTGTGATATCCACTCATCCGCTGGATCTTATCGAGCCGCAAATTCAGCCCAAAACCGGCCTGAAAAACCTCGAATTTACCAAGGTTCTTGAACAGGGACGTCAGCTGGAGTTCACCGAAGTAAAGCTGAAGCTGGACGATCTGGTGGCGCTGCAATACACGGGCGGTACCACAGGCCTTTCCAAGGGAGCCATGCTCAGCCACAAAAACCTGATTGCCAATGCCATGCAATGTGAATCCCGTATCGGCGCCAACCTGGTACAGGGGGAAGAGATCTTCGTCGCCCCACTGCCCATCTACCATATTTACGCCTTTTTGGTGAATCTGGTGCTCTATTTTGAGCGCGGCGCCCTGACAGTGCTCATTCCCAACCCGAGGGACATCGCCTCGCTGATCAAGACCTTGGCCAAATATCCCTTTACCGGATTTGCCGGGCTTAACACCCTTTTTGTTGGCCTGTGCCATCAGCAAGCCTTCCGTGAACTGGACTTTTCCCATCTGAAGATCACCATTTCAGGCGGTACCGCCCTCACCGAAGCCGCAGCCAAACTCTGGCAACAAACCACAGGCTGCACCATATCTGAAGGTTATGGTCTGAGTGAGACCTCACCGGTTATCTCCCTCAACGCGCCGGGGCTTGAACGTCTGGGCAGCATAGGCAAGCCGGTTATCGAAACTCAAGTGCAAATTCTCGATGGCAATGACCAGCCCCTGCCGCCAGGTCAAGCCGGTGAACTCGCGGTGCGCGGCCCTCAGGTGATGAGTGGTTACTGGCAAAAGCCCGATGAAACTGCCGCTGTGATGACAGAAGATGGCTTCTTCAAGACAGGGGATATCGCCATTGAGAGCGAAGATGGCTATCACAGCATAGTGGATCGCAAGAAAGATCTGATTATCGTCTCCGGCTTCAATGTTTACCCCAATGAAGTCGAAAACGTGCTGGCCCGCTGTGAGTTGGTACTTGAATGCGCGGTTATCGGAGTTGAAGATGAGCGCAGCGGTGAAGCCGTCAAGGCGGTAATAGTGCTCAAGCCCGAGGTCGATGCCGCCAAGGCTCAAGCAGCCATTGAGGCCCACTGCCGGGCAGAACTCGCGGCCTACAAGGTGCCCAAAATGATAGAGTTTGTCGCCCAGTTGCCCAAGAGCACGGTCGGCAAAATACTCAGGCGTGAACTGCGCAAATAAGCCAAATAAAAATGCCGCTTAAAAGCGGCATTTTTATTATAAGAACTCTTTTACTTTCAGCGTTCTACTACTGACGAAAGAAGTCCAGCAGATGGCTGAGGGCACAGATGGCGTGCACTATCAGAAAACCGATAAAACCGTGGGCCAGATGCTTATGCCAACCACGCCAGAGCAACGCATCACTGGAGCCTTGGGTCAAATACCAGAGTAAGCCTGTCAGAGCCACCCCAAGCAGCAACAACATCCCCAGCCCTTCTATCAGGCTGAACAGCCCCTTGCCGCCAGCAACCGGTAACTTGCCTTTGAACAAGCCGCCGATATCGGCACCTATCTGGCGCCAATCGCCGATAAACAGACTAAAGTACTGACGCCAGCGGCCGGAGGTGCAGTTACTCACAAGAAACGTCAGCGACAGCGGCACACACAGGAGCCCAAGATAGACATGGCTCAGATCCCAGAAACCGGCACCGGCCCTGATGCTGCGGATCATCATCAAACTGCTGCTACCCAGCACCAGAAACAAACACAAGAGAATTAACAACAAGTGTTGATGGGCACTATAGAAGCGCCAAAGACGTTGCAACAGAGCCATTTCAGCCTCGCTTTAACCCGCCCTGGAGATCAGAGCCTGCGCCGCCAATTGCTCGGCAAATTCCTGCACCTTGTCCCAATTAGTGTATTCAATACAGGTATTGGGATCGGTCGGTCCCTTGGTGATCCACATGATGAAACGTATGATATTTCTGTCCATGGCTCCATAGCCCTGATAGTCAAGGTTGCCGCCAAATACGGCCAACTGCTTGGGCTTCCATTCAGTCTTGGCAAGAAACGCCTGCATGTAGGGATTGGTTTCCGGGGTGTTTTTTTCCGGCTTGCGCGCCACCAGACTCACAGAAAAGAAGCCATTGGCCTTGCTTTCCAGTTGCTGCTGATGTTGACGGATATAGTCGAACACGGCGGGATTGTGCTTGCCGTGACGAATACTGGCTCCAATGGCGACCCGATCAAAATCGGCCAGATCCGGCGCATCATCTATCGCCGCCATGGTCACTTGCTGCCCCAAAGCGCCAAGTTGCTTTGCCATAACGTCACAGATCTTGCGGGTCTGACCATGCACGCTGGAATACAGCAGAAGAGTCTTGCTCACCTTAACCCCTAGTAGTTCAATCTCTTAGTACTGATGCCATCTTAGGTGATCCATTAGCTCATTTACATGAAACAGATCACGGGCAAAGGGCGAAACGCTATCCAAGCCGCGGAAATACCGAGTAGTTCACAAAAAATAACCGCTGTCGGAACCTAAGGATCACCGCCACCCAAGAAGCCGTTATGGCAGTGGAACCTTGGCGCTACAGCAGCTTTACAGCCGGATAATATTTTTCAACAAAGTTTTCTGGTTATCTCCAGGTTCTGGTATTAGCATAAGCTGATACTCTGCAGCCATTTTCGAAACAAGATGCAGCAACCAACCCGCAATCCCGAGGCCTTGCTACTGTGGATGACCTTTGTCATGTCCTTGGTATTTGCCGTCTGGCAGGCCCTGCTGAACAACTTTGTTATTGAAAGAGCACTATTCACCGGCGCCGAAATAGGCATGCTGCAAAGCCTCAGGGAGGTTCCCGGGTTTCTGGCTTTTAGCGCCATTTTTGTGCTGCTGTTGATTAAAGAACAGGCCTTCGCCCTGTTGTCACTGGCGCTGCTGTGCATCGGGGTGGGCATTACCGGTTTCTTTCCCCAGGTATTGGGGCTCTATCTGACGACCATTTTAATGTCGGTCGGCTTTCACTACTTTGAAACCATCAATCAATCGCTGACCCTGCAGTGGGTCGACAAGTCCCAGACAGCAGGTTTCATGGGAAAGGCCATGTCATGGCGCGCCGCGGCCGCCTTGGGCGGCTACGGCAGCATCTGGTTGGTGATGACAGTCTTCAAGCTGGACTATGTCTGGATGTACAGCCTTATAGGGGCCTTGGGGCTTTTGATGGTAATCACTCTCTACTGCTATTTCCCCAAGTTCGATACCGGCGAAGTCCAGCACAAGAAAATCATCCTCAGAAAACGCTACTGGCTCTATTACCTGTTGACCTTTTTCTCGGGAGCCAGAAGGCAAATCTTCATGGTGTTCGCCGGCTTTATGATGGTGGAGAAGTTCGGTTACAGCGTCAGTGAGATCACGGCTCTGTTTCTGATCAACTATGTAGTCAACCTGCTGTTTGCCCCGGCCATAGGTCGCTTTATCGGCCGCATAGGAGAAAGGCACGCCCTGACCCTGGAATATATAGGCCTGGTGCTGCTGTTTATCAGTTATGCCCTGGTGGAGGACGGCCACATGGCAGCGGCGCTCTATGTGATAGATCACCTGCTGTTTGCCATGGCGATTGCCATCAAGACCTATTTCCAAAAAATTGCCGATCCCAAAGACATTGCCGCCACCATGTCGGTCAGCTTTACCATCAATCATATCGCGGCCGTGGTGATCCCGGTATTGCTCGGAGTGCTCTGGCTCAGTTCACCTGCGGCAGTGTTTTATATCGGTGCCGGACTCGCCGCCTGTTCGCTGTTGCTGGCACGCCTGGTGCCCAAGGCCCCGGCCCCCGGACGAGAACTCAGTTGGCACAAGGCCCTCGTTGCAGAAACCCAACAGCAGGAAGCCGGCTGAACTGCTGGACAACTAACTGAAAATTATGCATAAAGAAGCATAGTTTTCGCGAGAAGATAATCAGAATGGCAGAGGAAAAACTCCCCAGAGAAATAGAAGAGCCAGGTCAGGCATCGGCCCGCAAGAAGGCACTGCGCCTCGGGCGCCTGCTGGGGCTCGCCTCTGAACAGGACTATAAACCTGCCAACGCCAGCGTTGCCGAACGGGCGGCCTTTCGCATCGACAAACAACAAGCCCAGTACCAACGCAACCTGGAAAACATCTACGCCATGGCACTGAGCTATACCCCGTCCGATGTGACCGGGGTGGAGCTGGATCCCGACTGGGTACATCAGTTCTTCCAAATGGCCGAGCAGATCCACAATCGCAAGATGCAGGATCTGTGGGCTCGGATACTCTCAAGTGAAATCATCAATCCAGGTAATTTCAGCCTGCGTACCCTGGCAACCCTGAAACAGTTGACCTTGAGAGAGGCACACATACTGGAAAAAGCGCTGGGGATGGCGGTCAAGGTCAACAATGAGAGCCGACTCAAGCTTATCAGTGGTTACAGAGTCAGCGGCGGCATAGGCCAGTATTTTCGTAAACACAGCGCGGTCAACCTGGGGTTGTCGCAATTCGGCATGCCCTACTCAAGCATACTCACCCTGGTGGATGGCGGCATACTGCACAGGGGCGAGTTCGAAACCGGCATATTGGACAGCAAGAGCCCGCTGCAACTGCAGATCCAGCAGCAACACCTTAAGCTAACCCCAAAATCAGGCCACCTGCTGTTCAGCTACTACCGCTTTACCCCAGTGGGCGATGAACTGGCACTCTTGGTGCGTCCAAGGGAAGACGAAGCCTATATCAATGCGCTGAAGGCCTTGTTTACCAAAGACTTCAGCATTAGCTAGGCATCTACTAAGCCTCAGGCGCTGGCCTGTAATCGCGTCGACGGGATCACTTCCAAGGCTGAGAGGTAATCCAGCAATGCCTGCACCTGGGTATTGAGATCGCCCTTGCTGGTATCTATGGTCAACTCGGCAGCCAGCGGCTCTTCGTAGGGCGCCGAAATCCCGGTAAAGTCACGGATCTCCCCCTTACGCGCCTTCTGATACAAGCCCTTGGGATCGCGGGCCTCACACACAGCCAGCGGCGTGGAAACATGCACTTCGATAAAACGTCCCGCGGCAAACCGGCAGCGAATGGCATCGCGCTCGGCCCGGGTCGGCGAGATAAAGGCCGACAGTACCAGCAAACCGGCATCCACCATCAGGTGCGCAACTTCGCCCACTCTTCGCAGGTTTTCATCCCTATCGGCGGCGCTGAAACCAAGATCTTTGCAAAGACCATGACGCACATTGTCGCCATCGAGCAGATAGGTGTGAAACCCCGCCTCGAACAGTGCCCGCTCCAGGGCGCCTGCCAAGGTCGACTTGCCAGCGCCGGACAACCCGGTGAACCAAAGCAGCACAGGTTGTTGGCCCTTCTGGGCTGCCCTTGCCGCCTGATCGACAGCATGCTGATGCCAAACGATATCGGCATTGGGCTGGGTAGAATTCTTCATCGTCACTCCTTAAAGACCCGCATCAAAGGGGAACAGCATGGGCACCAGAAACAAAACTATCGCCGAGTAAAGCAACGACAGCGGCAGCCCCAAGCGCACAAAATCAATAAAGCGGTAATTACCGGCGTTGAACACCATCAGATTGGTTTGGTAGCCATAGGGCGAAATAAAGCTGGCGCTGGCACCAAACACCACTGCCAGAATAAAGGGCCGACTGTCGACCCCGAAGCTGGTCGCAATCGCATAGGCCACGGGAAAAGCCAGGGCCGCCGCCGCGTTGTTGGTGATGAGTTCGGTCAACAGCAAGGTCAGCAAATAAACCCCGACAAAGGCGCCAAAGACCCCAAAGCCGGAAAAGGCGCCGAGCAGAGTATCGGCCATCCCTTTGGCCAAGCCGGTATCCAACATCAGCTTGGCCAGACTTAGGGCGCTGCCGACAATCAACACCAGCTCCAGCGGGAACCGCCGTTTGAGCTCGCCCAGGGTCACGGCACCTATCGCCAGATAACTGAGCAACAAGAGCACCAGCCCCTTGGCCAGCGGCAGCCAGCCCAGCAGACTGGCAGCTATGGTGAGCACAAAGCCCGCCAGCACCCACTGACTGCGGCGACTGTCCAGCCTGACACTCAGGTCCAGGCCGCTGACGGCGGCAAAGTCGGTACTGAGACGCGGATTACGACCAAAGCCATCGCCCGGGGTCAACAGCAACACATCTCCTGCCTGCAGCACTATGTCGCCCAAGCCGCCCTTGAGTGGATGATGGCCGCGGCGAATCGCCATTACGGCGGCATCAAACTGCTCCCGAAATCGTGAGGCCTTGAGCGACGAGCCCACCAAAGCCGAAGACGGCGCCAGCACGGCTTCCACCAGATTCTGGCCCCTGGCCTGCTGCTTGCCGAACCACTCCAAACCATCGAATTGATGCAGCAACTCCACCGACTCCACCGCGCCGCTGAAGCGCAGCACATCCCCCGCGGCCAGCACGAGTTGCGGCGGCACAGGGCAGATGCGAATGCCGCTGCGCTCGAGCTCAGCCAGATAGAGCTTTTTCAGGGCTCTGAGTCTGTTGTCCTGCACGCTGCGGCCCACCAGGGTCGAGCCGGGCAGCACTTTGGCTTCCAACAGATAGGGCAGACTTTCATCACCATGTTGCTCATCGCCATCGGGCAACAAGTGTGACAGCAACACCAAAAGCGCGATACCGGCCACCACCACGGCCAGGCCAATCAAGGAAAACTCAAAAAAGCCCAGGGGTTTCAGCCCGGCGTTTTCAACAAAGGAGTTCACTATCAGGTTGGTCGAGGTGCCAATCAGGGTCAGGGTGCCGCCCAAAATCGCCGCGTAGGATAAGGGCAGCAATAACTTGGCCGGTGCGTGCTGCTGATTGCGACGCACCACGCCAATCAGCGAGGCCACCACGGCGGTATTGTTGGTAAAAGACGACAGCAGCGCAGTGGAAAACCCCAGCTTGGCCATGGTCAGCCCCAAGGAGCCGGAGCCTATGACCTGGCTGAGCCTACCGAGCAAGGGCGTCTTCTCCAGTGCCGTGGTTGCCAGCACCAGGAGCACCAGAGTCACCAGACTGGCGTTGGTAAAACTGCCCAGCAGCGACTCAAGCTCCAGCATACCCAAGAGGTAACTGAGCAGCGCCGCTATGGTAAACAGCATGGCCGGTGATGCCAGACCACTGACGAGTCCGGCCACCAGCGCGAGCAGTATTAACCCCAGGATCCAGGTTTCAGACAATTCAGTCTCCCTGAGCGCGGATATTCAGCGCCTGCCAATGGGGGAAATGCTTGCGGATCAGGGCATTGAGTTCCAATTCAAACTCACTGAAATGGGTCGTTTTTTCAGTTTTCCCAAGCGCCTGCTGCACCATACCGGCACCGACAGTGACATTGCTGATGCGATCGATAAAGATAAAACCGCCGGTATCGCGATTGTCACTATAGGCATCGAACACCACGGCCTCACTCAACTCCAGTTCAACCAGGGCTATGGTGTTGAGGCTCAGCTCGGCAACACTGTCCTGTGCTAGGGTATTCACATCTATGCTGTGCAGTATGCGGCTGACACTGGCTGGCACCTTTTTGGTTCCCAGCTTGATGTTGTATTGCTTGCCGGGTGTCAGCGGCTGCTCGTGCATCCACACCACCTTGGCCAGCAACCGGTTGGAAACGCCCACTGGGCTCGCCGCCGGCACTATCACATCGCCGCGGCTGATATCTATCTCATCACTCAGGGTCAGGGTCAGTGCCTGGCCGGCATAGCCCTGCTTGAGCTCACCATCGAAGGTGACAATCGAGGCGATAGTCGACTCTTTCCCCGAAGGCAGCACCTTGACCCTCTGACCAACTTGCAGACTGCCGGAAGCCAAAGTACCGGCAAAACCGCGGAAATCCAGGTTGGGACGGCTGACATACTGCACCGGGAAGCGGGCATCAAAGGCGTGGTTAAAGCCGGTCACAGGCGCATTCTCCAGCATGGCAAGCAGGGTTTCGCCCTGATACCAAGGGGTGCGCGCCGAGCGGTTCACCAGGTTGTCGCCATCGAGTGCCGACAGCGGTACAAAGCGGATATCGTCCAGCTGTAACTGGCCGGCAAACGCCAGATAGTCGGCCTTGATCGCCTCGAAACGCTCCTCACTGAAATCCAGCAGATCCATCTTGTTGACGGCCACGATGAACTGCTTGATCCCCAAGAGAGAGCAGATAAAGCTGTGCCTGCGGGTCTGGGTCTGCACCCCGTAGCGACCGTCGATCAGAATAATCGCCAGATCGCAGTTGGAAGCGCCGGTCGCCATATTGCGGGTGTACTGCTCATGCCCGGGAGTGTCGGCAATGATGAACTTGCGCTTCTCGGTAGAGAAATAACGATAGGCCACATCTATGGTGATCCCCTGCTCGCGCTCGGCCTGCAGGCCATCCACCAGCAAAGCCAGATCCACGGCTTCGCCCGTGGTGCCATGGCTCTTGGAATCCTTGTGCAGTGCCGCCAGTTGATCTTCATAGATCTGGGCGCTGTCGTGCAGCAAACGGCCTATCAGGGTTGACTTGCCGTCATCCACGGAACCACAGGTCAGAAACTTCAAAAGCGATTTATGCTGCTGATTTTCAAGATATTGCTCTATACCCAGCTCATTGACTTGTTGTGCAACCGACATTAGAAATACCCCTCACGCTTTTTCTTTTCCATCGACCCGGACGAATCCCTGTCGATGACCCGTCCCTGACGCTCACTGGAGCGGGACAGCAACATCTCTTCGATAATCTCTGCCAGTGTCGCGGCACTGGACTCTATGGCGCCGGTCAGGGGATAACACCCCAGAGTGCGAAAACGCACCCGGCGATACTCAGGCACTTCGCCTTCATTGAGCGGCATCCGCTCGTCATCGACCATGATCAGGCTGCCATCGCGCTCCACCACCGGGCGCTGCTCGGCAAAATAGAGCGGCACTATGTCGATGTTTTCCTGATAGATGTATTGCCAGATATCCAACTCGGTCCAGTTGGAGAGCGGGAAGACCCTGATGCTCTCCCCCTTGTTGACCTGGCCGTTATAGGTATGCCACAGCTCGGGGCGCTGGTTCTTGGGATCCCAGCGGTGATGGCGATCGCGAAAGGAATAGACACGCTCTTTGGCGCGGGACTTCTCCTCGTCGCGGCGGGCACCGCCAAAGGCGGCATCGAAACCGTATTTATCCAGGGCCTGTTTCAGGCCTTCGGTCTTCATCACGTCTGTGTGCTTGGCCGAGCCGAAGGTAAAGGGATTCATGCCCATCGCCAGGCCTTGCGGATTCTTGTGCACCAGAAGCTCGAAGCCGTACTTCTCGGCCGCCTGATCACGAAAACGTATCATCTCGCGAAACTTCCAGTCGGTATCCACATGCAGCAAGGGGAATGGGATCTTGCCCGGATAAAAGGCCTTGCGTGCCAGATGCAACAGCACGGAAGAATCCTTGCCGATGGAGTACAACATCACCGGGTTGTCGAATTCGGCGGCAACTTCGCGAAAGATCTGGATGCTCTCGGCTTCCAACTGTTCAAGGTGACTCAACACTGGCCCTGACATCTTATTTCTCCAATTGATTCAAAGTGCTGTAGCAGCATCATGTTGTAGTTGCTGGTCATTATTCGCCGCCTCGGGTTCAAACCAGCTGAGGCTGTCTGCCAGAGCGACGACTTCGCCTATGATCATCAGCGCCGGCATCACTACCCGCGGGTCCTGAGCCAGGGTTTGCAACTGCTCCAGAGTGCCGATAACACGCTGCTGCTGTCTGGTCGTGGCCTTGGATACTATGGCCACCGGCGTCTGCGGGCTGCGACCATGGGCAATCAGTTGTTGCTGAATGAGCCCGGCATTGAGGATCCCCATGTACACCACCAGGGTGTTGGCCGGGTTGGCGTAGCCTTGCCAATCCATGGGGCGGTTTTGCAGCTGGCAATGACCGGTAATAAAGCTGACCCCCTGGGCAAAATCCCTGTGGGTCAAGGGAATACCTGCATAGGCGGCGGTACCGCTGGCGGCCGTGATGCCAGGCACCACTTCAAAGGCCACGCCGGCCTGTGCCAGAGTCTGCAACTCCTCGCCGCCGCGACCGAAGATAAAGGGATCGCCCCCTTTGAGCCTGACCACGGTTTGGCGGGTAAAGGCCTTGGTCAGCAACAAACGGTTGATTTCACTCTGGGAAGCACTGTGCTCACCGGCCCGTTTGCCCACCGCGATGCGCTCGGCACCTTCGGGGATCAGCGCCAGGATCTCGGGACTGACCAAGGCATCGAACAGCACCACATCGGCGCGCTGCAGCAGGTGCCAGGCCTTGACAGTCAATAGCTCAGGATCGCCGGGACCGGCTCCAAGCAGATAAACTTTGCCTTTGGCCCGCTTGCCGGGCAGTGTCAGTAATTCCATGCGCTATTCCCCATCTTGCTGATGCAAGCAATATAGCGGCTAGTTATATTCCACTATAAATATAGAATCATTAGTTGTTATTACTTTTAGATATATAGAGGGAAATCGCGGTAACGGGAAAAATATCTGGGACTGAGAAATCTGTTAATAAAAAACATTACTTTTTATTTTCAATGGATTACAAAATAATAGCCGAACTGGGTTAATGAATTTTTTTATTGTTTACTACCGCTTTTAGCACTAACTTATGGCAAAAAATTATAGTTTTATCTCGGTGACAGCAGCTTGGGATGGGAATGTGCAGGCTAAAGCCAGGATGTTACACTCTCAAGCCGAAACAACAGCCGGGCACTCCATCAAGCCTCAGAGACAACAGGGAAGAATATGTATACCAAAATCCGTTCCAGCCTCAGCGGCCTGACATTGGCCCTGGTAATATTACCGTCCAGCCAACTCTCTGCCGCCGAAGACAATGGCCCTTCGCTGGTCGATCAAAGGGTGCAAGAGGAGCTGGAAACCTCAGAGCGGCCCTTTGTAATCACCCCGCACAAGGTCAATTACATACTACCGGTCACCTATAATCCTTCGCCCAATATGGCCCCTTTTGAATCGAAAACGACTTCAGAAGATGAAACTTTGGATAAATATGAAGCCAAATTCCAAATAAGTTTCAAATTCCCACTGATGTACAACGTGTTTGGCGACAATGGTCACCTGTTTTTCGCCTATACCAATCAATCTTGGTGGCAGGTGTACAACAAGGACATCTCCTCGCCGTTTCGTGAAACCAACCACGAGCCCGAACTCTTTATGCTATTCAACAACGACTGGAAAATAGCCGGTTTCACCAACTCCTTCTGGGGCTTTGGTGCCGTACATCAGTCCAATGGCAAGTCGGGCGACCTGTCCCGCAGTTGGAACCGTATTTATGGCACCATGGTGTTCGACAAGGGCCCTATAGCGCTGGCGGCCAAGGTGTGGTGGCGGATCCCGGAAAGCGAGAAGGACTATGAGGGAGATCCCCGCGGAGACGATAACCCGGATATCACAGATTACCTCGGCCACTTCGAGCTGACCGGCGTCTACGGCATAGACGATCACAGATTCAGCCTGATGTTGCGTAACAATCTTCAGAGTTCCAACCGCGGCGCAGTGGAGTTTACCTGGAGTTACCCCATACTCGGCAACCTGCGCCTATATGCACAATACTTCAATGGCTACGGCGAAAGCCTTATTGACTATAACGATCACAATCAGCGTATAGGTATAGGGGTCGCCATCAACGATATCCTGTAAGCTATCAAGGGCGAGCTTAATGATTGCCTCTGTGCCATTTATAGGCCCTGAGGCTGGTATCAGGGAGAGATATGAAGCCGGGATTCCGTGAAATAGTTAGCTGCTTTATCCTGCTGTTGTTGATCTCCTGTCTGCAGTTGGGACGATTCCTGCTGCCTGAGCCTGCGAAAAAAGAGCTGTTGAGCCAAAGGCAGATGAAGACCGATCTGACTGTACTAGTCAAACAATTGCAGCAGCACTCAGCCTTTCTGGTACTGGATCCCGACATTGAATCCCGACTCGAGAAAAGACTGCAACGGCTGAAACAGGAATACCGAGACAGCATAGCTATCAATCGTTTCACCGCCGAAGTCAATAAGTTGCTGGGAGAACTTAAAGACCCCGGGGTCAGGGTCAGTCAAACGGCGCTGCCCTCCGGCGTCTTGCCCCTCAGGCTCAAACCCATGGAAGACAAATGGCTGGCGCTCAATGACAAAGACGAGCCCCTTCAAAATGATACACCTTTTATCAGCCATATCGATGGCCTGCCCATCAGCCATTGGCAGAAGATTGCCAATCACTTTTTGCCGCCGGAGCAGCGAAATAGCGTACCTATGCAGATGCCTTGGCTGCAACAGCTGGATCTGCTAAGGCGGGAGATGGGGCTTAGAGTAAAAGATGAGGTGCTGCTGACGCTCTATGGGGCTGACCTCCAGCCGCAAAACATAGAGGTGAAAGTACCGCAGCAGTTTCTCAGTGCCCCTCTATCTATTCTGGCCAGTTGGCAGCAACTGGCGCCTGAGATTGCACTGTTTACCTTGACAGATCTCAATGCGATAGAGACTGACCCTCAGCTGCAACAAGATTTGCTGCGCGCGATGAGTCATCACATCCTGGTGCTGGATCTGCGCCATGCCCACGGCTTCAGCGACAGCCTGTTGCAGTTTCTCGGCAACTATCAGGATGGACTCAGCAGCCAACCACTGGGCTATGGCCGCTACCGCCGTTCACCACAGCTACGGCGCGACTTTCTGCGGCCGCTGCACTTTGAGCCGCTCACTCAATTCGCACCATTTCCGCCGGTACAGGCCGCACTGGACAATCAGCCACAGCCCAACCTGAGTCACTGGTATGCCCGCCCGATCCCCAAACTGGTTGCAGCGACCGTCCCTGACTCGGGACGCCTGGTACTGCTTATCGGCCCGGACTGCCGCCAGGAGTGTGAATGGATTGCCTATGCAGCCAAACGTTGGCGCAGAGCGCTGTTGGTGGGCGAACCGACCCGCGGCGATCTGGGGCGTTTACATCATTTTACCCTGCCGGCCAGTGGCCTTAAACTGAGTATCAGCGCTTCGCTTGGCTATGATGGCTATGGCCAATTACTTTCAGGAATCGGCACAGAACCGGATCTGCAGCTCCCCACAGATGCCCCCTTGCAATGGCAGGGATTGCTGTCTCTCATCTCCCCGGAGCAGCGTCTGCGAAAGCCTACGGATGCTCAATCAGAACTAGCATTACCCAATACTCAATTAAGCTCGGCTACGCCCAGTTCAGCTGCCCGGCAGCACTGAACTGACGTATTGTTACCATTAGTTGACTCATTCAAAAAGTTGCTCGGCGAAAAACTGGGGGAGTGGAGACACAGATGAAGTTGAAGTTTGGAACAAACAATTCCCGGATAGCCCCATGAAAGGGTGATCGGGCTATCCGGGACACGGAGAGTGCTTTGAAGCTGCGCCAGCAAGCCAATCAAAGCTCGGGGTCACTCGCGACCGACTGCTGAAAAAACGGGGCAACCGATGCCATAAGGGCGAGCCGTCTTGATGTGTATTGCCGACTGCACTGCCTGCCGCTAAGCCGATGTTCCATAAAAACACCCGATACAGAATGGCATATCACACTTCCCCTGCGGGAACTTTGGATTATAAACCAGAAAACCACCCTGTGCATAACCCTGTGAACAAATATGTACTAAAGTATGAGTCCAGATTATCTAAAGGCACTAACAATCGACATTGCCAAAACTAACGCCCCAAGATGACCACAAGATGACAAGCCGGGCAACTTGTCCACAGGCAGAAAAAAGCCGCTGATGACAGCGGCCACAAATCAGATCTCGTAGTGCAATCCGCACTCACGTTTTAACCCGTTGAAACGTGTCTCTTCCTCTGTCATCCCCAGCTCCAGGGGTTTGCTCGAATGGGTATCCCCCACAGAGACATAACCCTGCTCCCAGAGGGGGTGATAGGGCAAGTCATAGCGCTTGAGATACTCATGCACCTGTTTATTGCTCCACTCGATAATCGGCAGCATCTTATAGCGCTTGCCGTGGATAGCCAAAATCGGCAACGCCTCCCGGGTCGATGCCTGGGAGCGGCGCAACCCGGCAAACCAGGTGCCAACATCCAGCTCAGCCAGTGCCCGCTGCATCGGCTCTACCTTGTTGATGCGGTTGTATTGCTCCAGCCCCTCAAGCCCCTGCTGCCAAAGCTTGCCGAATCTGGCCTCCTGCCAAGCGGCGCTCGTCTCGGCCCGATAGACCTTAAGATTGAGTCCGAGCCGCTCTGTCAGTTGATCGATAAATCGATAGGTCTCGGGAAACAGGTAGCCGGTGTCGGTCAAAATCACTTGTGTACCTTGCTGCACCGAGTTCACCAGATGCAGCATCACCGCCGCCTGAATGCCAAAACTGGACGACAAGGCATGGCTCCCCGGCAGATAGGCCAAGGCCCATTGGATCCGCTCCTCGGCACTTAATCCGCCAAGATAGCCATTGATGGCAGCCAGGGCGCTTTGCTGCTCAGAGGCCGGCGCATCCAGCAAGGCCAGCAGCGCTTCGGCGCTGTGCAATAAACTTGTGGTATCAGCCATGAAAGTCCCTCGCCGCGTCCAATACAGGTTTCACTATCCCGGCGCGCACCGTGAAATCACCGAAGCTCTCGCCGGTTTCGCGCTCGGCGGCGTAGCGACCAAACAGGGTATCCAGCTCACTGAGGATTTCGGCTTCCTGAATATTCTCGCGGTACATCTTGTTCAATCGGGTGCCTTCGAAGCTGGCGCCCAGATACATGTTGTAGCGCCCAGGGGCCTTGCCCACAAAACCGATTTCGGCGGCAAAAGGGCGGGCACAGCCGTTGGGACAGCCCGTCATGCGCACGACTATCGCCTGCTCACCTATGGAGTGCTTGGCCTGCAACGCATCCACATGGTCGATAAACTCGGGGAAATAACGCTCGGCTTCGGCCATGGCCAGGGCGCAGGTCGGCAGCGCCACACAGGCGATAGAATGACCACGGGTTGCGGTGATTACCTGCCCCATCAGGCCATGCTTACGTGCCAGCGCTTCGATTTCAGCCCTATCCTCATCCGCCACTTTGGCGATGATGATGTTCTGGTTGGAAGTCATCCGAAAGTCGCCCTTATGTATCTTGGCGATTTCCCGAAGCCCGGTCTGCAACAACTTACCCTGGGTATCCTTCACCCGGCCACCTTCGATAAACAGGGTCAGATGCCAGTGGTTGTCTATGCCTTTAACCCAACCGTATCTGTCGCCGCGATCCCCAATGACAACCTCACGCTTGGGGGCGAACTTAACCCCGGCGCGCTTTTCAACCTCGGCCTTAAAGGCCTCAAAGCCGTGATCCACTATGGTGTATTTGAGACGGGAGCGTTTACGATTGCTGCGGTTACCCCAATCGCGCTGCACTGTCATCACGGCCTCGGCAAACTTAATGGTGTCTTCGGCCTTGATAAAACCAAAGTCATCGGCCAGCCGCGGGAAGGTTTCCACTTCGCCATGGGTCGAGCCCATACCGCCACCAGCCACCAGATTGAAGCCCACCAACTCGCCCTCTTGCGCCACGGCAATAAAACCCAGGTCATTGGTGTAAACATCCACGTCGTTGTCCGGTGGCACAGCTACTGCCATCTTGAACTTACGCGGCAGATAGGTCTTGCCGTACACAGGCTCAACCGCGGCCGGCTGCTCGTCCTCTGTGCTGAGCAGCTTCTCCTCATCGAGCCAAATTTCGGCATAGGCACGGGTGTGCGGCAGCAGATGATCCGACAGCTTCTTGGCCCAGAAATAAGCCTGCTGATGCAGCTTGGACTCTACCGGGTTGGGGTTACACATGACGTTGCGGTTCACATCACCACAGGCGGCAATCGAGTCCAGCGCTTCCCTGTCCAGCCCCTGAATAATGGTTTTCAGGTTGCGCTTGGGGATACCGTGGTACTGGAATGTCTGCCGGGTCGTCAAACGTATGCTGTTGGAGCTGGTAAGCTCCGAGGCTATCTTGTCCACCCCCAGCCACTGCTCTGGAGTACAGACACCACCCGGCACCCGGGCTCGCAGCATAAAGCTGTACAGCGGCTCGAGTTTTTGCTCCTTACGTTCGTTGCGCAGATCCCTGTCGTCCTGCTGATAGAAACCGTGAAACTTGATCAGCTGCTGATCGTCGTCGCTGAAGGCGCCTGTCACGTCTGTGCCCAGGCCCTCGCGTATGGTGCCGCGCAGATAGTCACTGTCGGTCTTGATATGCTCGTTGGCGGATAATTTCTGCTCACTCATGGCCTTATCTCTTTATTCCTAGGTTCTTCAGCTCAGTAGACGTCTTTCTGGTAACGCTTGGCGCTGCGCAGTTCATCGAGAAACGCTTCGGCGGCCTCGCTCGTCAACCCCCCTTGCTCCATGGCCACTTCCAGCAGTGCCTGGTGCACATCTTTGGCCATTCGCTCGGCATCGCCGCACAGGTAGATATGAGCCCCGCGCTCAAGCCACTGCCACAGCTCTTTGGCCTGTTGTTTAATCTTGTGCTGAACATAAACTTTCTCCGCTTGATCCCGGGAGAAGGCCAGCGAGATCCGGCTCAGGGCGCCACTCTTGAGGTACTGTTGCCACTCGGTCTGATAGAGAAAATCCTGCTCGAAATGGGGATTACCGAAGAACAGCCAGCTGTCGCCGGCCACGCCCTCGGCCACTCTTTGCTGCATGAAGGCCCGAAATGGCGCGACACCGGTTCCCGGGCCTATCATGATCACAGGCGTCTGTGGGTCTTCGGGCAAGCGGAAGTGCTTGTTGGGTTCCACATACACCCGCACCTGAGCCCCCTCCTCGGCCCGGGCCAGGAAGTGAGAAGCGGCGCCGAAACGGCGTTGGCCATCACGCTCCTCTTCCACCAGCGCCACGGTAAGATGCACTTCGGACTCCACTTCACTCTGACTCGAGGCAATGGAGTATAGCCTTGGGGTAATGGGGCGAAGCTTGTCCAACAGAGCCTGGGCCGAATCCAGCTTGGCGCCATTGAGAGGGTAACGTTTCACCAGGTCCACCAGTTGGTGGCTGAGAATAAACCGCCGGGTCTGCTCCTTGTCTTGGCTAATAGTAAGCAGCTCGCCGCTCTCTACTGTTTCGGCCCAAAACTGCACCAGACCGGGATAGAGTTGAGTCAGCTCTTTGTGTTCAATCAGGGCATCACGCAACTCCAAAGACTCGGCGCCAAGCTGAACCCGGGTATCCGGCTCCAGCGCCAGCGCCTCGAGAATTTCGGCCACCAGAGCCTCATCGTTATGGAAATAGACCCCCAGCGCATCACCCGCCTGATAGCTGATGGCCGACTCGCCCAAATCGATTTCCAGATGACGGATATCCTTGAGTGAATCCCGGCCCGTCAGTTTCTGGCTGACTATCACTTCAGCGCTGTAAGGGTTTTGCTTGTCATATTCCTGGCCGATATTGCCATTGATACCTGCATTGACGGTATTGATGGACACCACATTGGTCGCTGCGCCATCGGCCGCCTGCAGCAGAGGCTTAACCCGCTCAAGCAGCTCGGTTTGCCAGCTGTCGCTCTGTGATTGATAGTCCACATCACAGTCCACTCTCGGCAGTAAAGGCTTGGCCCCGAGGGCACTCAGGCGGGCATCGAAGTCTTTGCCTGTCTGGCAGAAAAACTCATAGGAGGAATCTCCCAGAGAGAGAACCGCATACTGAAGCTTATCCAGCTTGGGGGCGCGTTTGGAGCCGAGAAACTTGTGCAGCTCAATGGCATCATCGGGGGCTTCACCTTCACCATGGGTACTCACTACGGCCACCAGCAGGGTTTCCTGCTTGAGGTTACGGACATTGTATTCGCCCATAGATGCCAGATTGACCCCATAGCCCAGACTCTGGGCCTTGGCGGCCAACGCCTTGGCGACACCCCGACCATTGCCCGTCTGGCTGCCATAGAGTATGGTCAGAGTTTGCCCGCTCTGTTTTTTGGGGGGAGCACCCTCCTGCCCCTGAGCGCTGGCGGCCAGATAACCACTGACCCATGCCAGCTGCAGCGGGCTGAGCTCGGCGGTGAGTTGTTTAAGCTTATCCACTTGTGGCGCTGAGAGTGGCGAAGCCAGTGAAGTGAGTTCTTTCAGTAACATTGAGACGGCCCAGTGACAGAGTAATGTCAGCAAGCTTAGCCCCACCAT
>Ga0114983_1000295_pt1 | contig 20875 bp, 23 predicted proteins | sample Shrwel_input2_RT_FD_87182 | JGI IMG/M metagenome (GOLD analysis project Ga0114983, IMG submission 87182) | Subsurface microbial communities from deep shales in Ohio, USA - Utica-3 well 1 S input2 RT | ecosystem: Environmental > Aquatic > Deep subsurface > Shale gas/oil reservoir > Produced... | reverse complement strand
TTTTTACACCTTCTTTTTTTAATAGCAGGATTTACAGGATTTATAAGAGTCTTTATCGTATTTCTAGTTCTGCATGCAGGGCGCCAGCCGCATCAATTTTCTGGATTATAGAAATAATATCACGTGGAGTAGCTCCAATTGCATTTAAAGCTGTTACTAAATCTTCAATGTTGTTTTCCTGACTGACAATCAGCATATTACTTTGCTGACCTTCATCAACTTTAATCTGAACATCTTTAGTAACCTTAGTTTTGCCTCCACTAAATGGAGCCGGCTGTGAGACATTTTCCTGAGTTGAGATACTTACAGAAAGATTTCCATGAGCTACTGCCACAGTTGAAATCTGCACATTATGACTGAAAACTACAGTACCAGTTCTCTCATCAATTACAACCTTTGCTTCAATAGCTGGTTTTACTTTAAGACTGTTGACTTCAGCAATAAAATCAACTATGCCATAATTAAAATTATCAGGCATAGAAATATTAATGGTTGAAGCATTTGAAGCCCGTGCAGTTCCGTCACCAAAATTACTATTAATTGTTGTTGCAATTTGACTTGCCGTTTTAAAGTTTGGATTGGAAAGTACATATGTTAAGTTATTTTTATTTAAGGTGGAAGTTATTTCTTTTTCTACCAGAGCCCCATTTGGTATTCTACCTACAGTAGGATGGTTCTGCTGCGCAGAATCACCTCCACCACCAACACTATATCCACCTACAGAAAGCGGTCCCTGAGCTGAAGCATAAATATCTCCATTAGGAGCTTGAAGTGGTGTTAAAAGGAGCGTTCCTCCAAACAAACTATCTGCATCACCGATTGAGCTAACTGTAATATCCAGCTGATCACCATTATGGGTGACAGCTGGAAGTTCTGCAGTTACCATAACTGCAGCTATATTCTGACTTACAACCTGACCATCGCTTACATTAACTCCAAAATTCTGAAGCATATTGGCCACACTCTGCACTGTTGCCTGACTTCTATTTGAATCTCCACTACCATTTAGTCCTACAACAATACCATAACCAATTAACTGATTTACACGCTGTCCCTTGATTCTAGTGATATTACCAATCTCAACTACAGGATTATTGGCAGCGGCAGCTGTGTTGACAAATATTAAAAGAGATATCAGAACTAATAATATAACAACTGAATTTTTTTTCTTTTTTAAAATAAACAAACTATCCCTTCTTTCAAATACTTAAAAAATAAAATTAAATAATTTGGTTAAGAGTCCTGAATCCTGTTTATCTCCAACAACACCTTCACCTTCATATTCTATGTTGGCATTACTTACTCTTTTAGAGGAAACCTCATTATCAAAATTTATATCCTGAGGTCTGATTACTCCTTCTAAAACTATTGTCTGAATTTCTCCATTAATTTTCACTCTTTTTTTACCCTCAATCTTTAAATTACCATTCTTTTCTAAGTCAACAACCTGAGTAGTAATATCTGCCTGAAGAGTTCCACTTCTTTGAGTTTCCCCATCAGCAGATTCAGAATCAGAATAACTAAAATCAAAAAATGGGAGAAAATCCAAAAGACCTCCACCTTTTTTAGCACTGTATTCACTGCTCTGACTTGCATCTGAATTAGCACTCTGAATAGCACTTGCATCTTCTTCAATTACAACAGTGATTATATCTCCCAGCTCATAATCTGGGTAATCCTGATACAAATCTTTAGAATTATCACTCCAGAGAGATTCTGCAGCTGCAGGTAGAACAGCAAAAAATACAATCAGAAGTACTAAACTAATAATTTTAATTTTATTAAAATACATTTCCACACCTCACTTAATCTGAGATCATTTTAACCTCAGTTGGTGAAACAACTTCAACCTGAAATTGATAACCACTATTAAGATTCTCAACAGTTATAATTTCACCAATTTTTCCTCTTTCTTTAGCTTCTACAAATGTAGAAACATGTATATTATTGAGATTAAGCCTTAAATTTAATTTTTGCCCCCATTTTATCACATAAGGGATTTTTAAACAATTAGACTTTAATACCTCACCTTTTTTTAAAGAGCGTGACAGCTCTACGTTATTCAAATTTATTTGTGACCAATCTCTTATAATTTTATCTGGATCTCCAGAAATACTCATCTCTTTTATATCAAAATCTGATTTTCTAATTTTCGAACCACTATTCAAATCCTTATTTGCAGTCAGAACCTCCAGCTGCAAATTAATCTTCACCGGATAAAAAAGGCTGCGCAGTCTGGCTCCATTCTGCCAGACTTCCAATTTTAAATTTATATTTGGAAGTGATAGATTTTGATCATCTGCGATTTTAAGCTCATAATCTCCCGCTGCAATTTTAACTTCATTGAGAGATTTTCTGCTTTCAATTATTAACTGTTCAGCCTCAAAACCAAGGTTATTTTTTAAATAATTATCGATCAGAGTTAAAATTTCAGCTTCTTTAATTAGATTACTTTTTCGATTTACCATGACAGTATTGGGCATCTGCAGCTGATACTGAGATTTTCGATAACCCAGATTACGAATACTCAAATCCACCAGCACCTGGCTCAATCTCTTACTATATCCAGGATTAGGAGATTTTTTTAAACTTAGATTTTTTAATTCTTCCAGACCAGAAGCAGAAAGTTCTGGTGCCTTAATTTTTGAAATTTCCCCTAGAGTAATTTGAGAAGCACTAACTTCTACTTCCGAATTTATTGTAATCTGAAAAGCAGCAGCATTACAAGATATCAGTAAAAATATGACTACTGTTAAAACAAAAATTAATTTTTTCAAAATTTAACACCTCTTACTACCGCTTTATTGATAGTTGATTATCTCTTTAACTGATTTGCAGTCTTCAGCATCTCATCTGAAGCCTGGATAGACTTAGAATTTGTCTCATATGCTCTCTGAGCTGCAATCATATTTACCATTTCTTCTACTACCTTAACATTTGACATCTCTAAAAATCCCTGAGTAATTGTACCAAAACCTGCTTCTCCTGGAACACCCTGCATTGCCTGTCCGGAAGCGACTGTATTGGAAAACAAATTTCGTCCCTCACTGGAAAGTCCAGCAGGATTTGCAAAACGATATAACTGAATCTGGCCCAGCTGCTGATTTTCGCCATCTACTATAGCATTTATTGTTCCATCAGAAGTAATTGTAATTTCTGTTGCAGCTTGAGGTATTTGAAAACCAGGATCAATCTGATAACCATCTGAGGTAACTACATTACCATTACTGTCCTGTTTAAAAGATCCGTCTCTTGTATAAGCAAAATTACCATCAGGCAGCTGGATTCTAAAGAATCCATCCCCTTCAATAACCATATCTAATGAACTATCTGTATTTTGAATGTTTCCCTGAGTAAATATTTTTTGAGAACTGCTAACCTTAGAACCATGTCCGACCTCAATCCCAGTAGGTATCTGAGCACCCTGTGCATTTGGAGTACCGGGTTCTCTCATATTAGTATAAATTAAATCTGCAAAATTGATCTTTGATTTTTTAAATCCATTTGTATTAACGTTTGCTAGATTATTGGAAATAACATCAATATTCGTCTGTTGTGAGTTCATTCCTGTTGCTGCTGTCCATAAAGCACTAATCATTTTTTCCACCTCAATTATTTTTTTGTTGAAGCAGACATTATAAATATTTGACTTAATTAATAACTGCTGTCTCTTTCAGTCAACAGCAGTAAAGAGCTTCCTTTTCAGGTCCGGCTCTATCTAAATAAATATTTACGCCCGCCCCACTTCGTTGATCACTTTATCTAATGATTGGTCAATACTGCTGATTACCTTTTGATTGGACTCATAATGGCGGGTAGTTTTAATCATCTTTGCCATCTCTTCTACAATTTTAACATTGGAAGCTTCTAAATAACCCTGAGCTATTCCAGCTTCACTTTCTGCAGCAGCCGCCCCTTCCTGAGCTGCATAAAGATTATCACCTTCCTGTATTAGTGCTGCCTCATTTTCAAAATTAACCAGATCAATCTGAGCTCCCTGCAGGCCGTTATTAAAAGTAATCTGTCCATCTGAGTTGACCCTAAAATCCTGATCTGGTATTAACTGAATTTTATTACCTTCAGTATCCAGGACATGGTTTCCCCTCTGAGTTACAAGTTCTGAATCAGCATTAATTGTAAAATTGCCATCACGGCTGTAGCGCTGTCCTGCCTCAGTTTCAATCACAAAAAAACCTTTACCTTCCACTGCGAAATCAAGCGGATTATCAGTTCTTTTAAAAGCCCCCTGGCTCATATCTTTAAAACTTTTTTCCATAAAAGCACCGGTTGATAGCTCTCCAATTTCCTGATCAGGTTCACCAGCTTCAATCCGACTTAAGATCATTTCCGTAAAGGATCGGGTTATGCCTTCTGATTTTTTGAAACCAGTTGTATTAGCATTGGCCAGATTATTGGAGCGGATATTTGTCTTTTTCTCCAGGACATTCATAGAAGAAGCCGCTGTATATAAACCTCTAATCATTTTAACACCTCCTTTTATTTCTTAGTGCTGTAAAATCTTTTTATGCATTAGTTTTTTGTCTTAATTCTTTATTTACCTCTGTAAAGGCACATTTTGATATTTTGTTTCTAATAATCATTTTATCTTTACTGCTTAAAAGCTGAACTCCAGGAAAAATACAGTTATTAACTTTAATTACAGCCTCATCAGAAGCAGTTAACTGTTCCTTTAACTCTTCAATTTCTTCCTCCAGCTCTATTTTTTTAGTTTCAAGCTCATCTTTTGTGGTCTTTAATTTAGAAAACATTTCTCTTTTATTTGGTGGTAATTTCATTCCCTTTTCTTTCATTTTTCTTAGGAGATCTACACTCTTATTTATTTTATCCAGATTATCTTCTACAGTTTCGAGCTCATCTTTGGCAGCTTTAAAATTTTTCCTCAACTCTGGTTCAAGCCCAATTTCTACATATGTTTTAGTTGCCAGGCTGGAACCAATTATATTGGCCTCGATTACATTTTGAGCCATTACCCGACCGCCGACAATTAAACCTCTACCACCACTTACAATAATGCTATCCTTAGCAGTAATATAACTGTGCATTATTGCCTCATAAATTCGGACATTATTTGCATTTATTTCTGCATTTTCTACAAAACGGGCATTTACATCACCCTTAGCGGTAATTTTACCCTTGTTTCTGCCTAAAAACCCTTTTTTGATTAAAACACTGCCGCCACTTTCAATTTCTGCAGCAGCAACATTCCCGCCAACTTCAACATCTCCAGAAGCTTTAACAATAAATCCTTCGCGGACATTACCACTAATTTTAACACTGCCAACAAAATCAATATTGCCCTCTTCCAGATCAACATCACCTCTGACCTGATAAACAGGATCAATAGATATTTTCTTTCCCTCTCTGACAATCTGACCATCTTTTGCAGCATAGACATTATTATTTTTGCTAACAGTGTTTTTAGCCGGGGGAAGTTTAACTGATTTAAGTGTTGGGGGTTCAATTTCATTCCCAAAAATATCAGTTCCAGGCTCACCCGCAGTCGGTTCAACCAGTGTTACAATTTTTTCGCCTCGTCGAACATTATCAATTAGATTTTTAGAATGAAAATCCATTGTTCCATCTTGACGCATAGTCCCAATATTATTTTCTTTTTCTTCAAAGTGATAGATTAAATAACCATCTTCACCTGGCTTAGCTTTTTCACCCTCTGCAATCACTTCTTTGCTGACCGGCTGTCTTTTCTCCAAAACTCTTTTTAACTTCTTTACCTTTATACCATAACTAATATTTTTTTCAGTCAGCAGCTCTTTTAAATCCTGATATGTAAGTTCTTTTCCATCTCTGCCGGGAGTAAAATTCAGCATAGCTTTTAAACCATCTCTGGAAATTTCAATTTCTACTTTATCATCTTGAGAAGGTAAATTTAGGTTTTCAGCAATTTCAAACCAGTTTTCATCCTGATTATTCAGCTTATTTTTTATTGTATCATAATCTGCTTCTATAATGCTATTTTTTTCTAAAAAATTTTCTATTTCCATTAATTCTGGATTATTTTTTAACATTAACTTTAATAGTACCTTATCTTCAGTAAATTTTAGCAGACAATTTTTGTCTTTTCTATCAACCCGCTCTTCAATCACTTTTAATTACCTACCTCTCATTAGAAAAAATATTCTTTTGATCTACTTAACATTCCTCTTAAGCGCCGAATCGCCTGACTGTGAATCTGGGAAACTCGTGCAGCCGATAGATCAATTATTTCTGCTATTTCGACTTGAGTTAATTCTTCATAGTAATATAAAGTTAAAACCAGTTTTTCGTTTTTCGAAAGCATATCCAATTTTTCTGTCAACAAATCTACTGCTTCTTCTTCAGTAAGTTTATCAACAGCCTGATCCAGATCAGCAGAAATTAGTTCTATTAGTTCAACACCTTCAAAATTATGTGAAAGTGAAATCCAGTTTGCCAGCTGACTGTGCCTTTCAATCGTATTCAATCTATCTTTTCTTATTCCTGCCAGCTCTGCCAGTTTTGACTGTCCTGGTTCTCTACCAGTTTCAGCCTTAAAAGCTTCTCTTTCTTCTTCTACTAGTTTAAGTTCTCGGCGCATATTATCAGGCAGCCAATCTTTACTTCTTAAATAATCATAAATTTCTCCTTTAATTCTGGGCAGGGCAAAAGTAGAAAATTCAACTCCTCTTTGATAATCAAATTTTTCTACAGCCTCAATTAACCCAATTATACCATAACTTTCTAAATCTTCAGCATCAATATGATCCGGGAGTATAATAATAATTCTTCCTACAGCATATCTTACCAACCCCAGATGTTTTAAAATAATCTCTTCTCTGGCCTGTTGATTATCATTAACTTTGTAGTTTTTCCATAGTGATTTATCTAAAGCCATAATAATCTTCCTTTAGTAAATATATTAATTGTTGTTATTCTGCTGATAATCAAAATCCTCTGTATTAAGTGCTGAAAATCCTTCATTATCAAATTCATTCTCAACAGCAGATTCTTTAGACTCTTGATTTTCAGAATCTGATATTTCTATATTTTCTGCTGTTTCTATATTTTCTTCAGACTCAGCCGAAGAATTATTACTTTCTGCTTTAGACTCATTTCCAACTTCCAGCTCATCTTTAGAATTATAATTTTTAACAAGATAAAAGCTAAGCTGCAAAAATAAAGCCATTAGAGTTGTATATAACAGAAATCTTAAACCTAAATAAAATACAGTCTCCAGACTTTTTTGGACCAGCAAATTATAAACAACTGAAGCTGTATATGTAATTAATCCCGCAATAAGTGAATTTGCTAACATCTATCTCAAACCTTTTTTTCTGCTTTTCCGCTGATAAGCAAAAATCCACTGAATAACTTCTTCCCGCTGTTCATCTTCAATTTCCATAAACTGAACTCCATAATTATAGAGTTCATCATTTTCTCTGTGAATTCTTACTATTTTTGATTTGATAAATTTTTTTGGTGCCAGAATATTTTTTAGGCTGAGTAATATTTCTTCCCCTTTATTTAATTTATTTTTTAACTGCATCTGAATGCCGCCTCCACTTATATCAAGCAGTCTCGCAGCAGATATTTTTTTAGGATAGCTATGATCATCAATCATTTTATAGACATCAACTTTGCCCGTAACATCAAGTCTAAAATAATCACGGCGCTGAATCCGCTTTACCGAATCGGATTTTTCTATCAAAAGTAAGGGGATCGGTTTATTTGTTCTTTTTAAAATTTCAGACTCAAATTTAAAGGCTGCTCGATCAGTCGTATAATAAACATTAACTGTCTGATTTAATCTAATTGGAAGTGGAGCCCCTTCTCGATAAAGACCAGTAATGATAATTCCCGCTTCCAAAAAATCAGCAACCTTACTCAAATAATTTCCCTGATAGGCACCCGATAAAACTTCAATTTCAAGTTTTTGATTTATCTCTAACTCCTTCATATTCTCAACTCCATCAACTATTTACATGTTTATTAAAAAAACCAACCATTTTGTAAAAATAACTTTTTACCCCTTTTGCCTGCTGTTCTTTTTCTTCTCCAGTTATCTTTCTGGCTACATCTTCGAAATCTCTGGCTGCTTTTCGATTTGAAAAAATTTCAGCATAGGGTTTTTGCTTGCGTAAAGCAGCACTTATTTTACGATCATGGGCTATACTGCCAATTAAAGTTAAATCTAAATCTAGATAATTTTTTACAGTTCTAATAATTCTATTTGCAGTTTTTTGAGCATCTTTTTCGTCTTCAGTCTGATTGATTACAAGCTTAATAGATTTTTTATACTTATGATTTGACAGAATCTTAATTAAACTATAACTATCCATGACTGAGGTAGGTTCTGTGGTTAATAATAAGATTAACTCCTCTGCAGCCAGTATTGTACTAACAATGCTTTGTGCTGCACCAGCGCCCAGGTCAATCAGCAAATAATCATAATCTTTTTCTATCTGATCACCTAGTGCTACTAATTGCTGCATCGCGTTATTCTGAATATCAATAAAACTATCATCACCTGTAATACCACTTAAGAGCTTAATCCCGGCTGGTCCTTCGATTACTGCATCTTCCAGACTGCACTCACCACGCAAAAGATGGCCCATATCATAATTGGGCTGTACTCCAAGCATAATATCAAGATTGGCCATTCCAATATCACTATCAATAATCAAAACTTCTTTATCTAATTTCCGCAGATTATAAGCAAAATTAACAGTAAAAGTTGATTTACCAACTCCACCCTTACCACTTGCAATAGCAATTGTTCGGGTAGATGAAGTATTAAATTCTTGAACTTCACTTTCTTCTTTTTTCTTCTTCATTATTTCTTTCAATTTTGCTGCCTGATTACGCATAAAAATCACCAAATAAGTATTTATAGATTCTATCCGCACTTGCTGGATCAAGATCTTCAGGAACATCCTGGCCACAGGTCAGATAAGAAATTGGTAAATTATAATTTTCTTTAATATTTATTATATCACCATAAGTGCTTGTCTCATCAAGTTTGGTCAGCAGAGCACTATCCGGCTCCAGTTGGGAAAATTTAGAAACAATACTTCTTAAATCACTGCTTTTTATGTTTAAACTCAACAAAAGGTGAACCTCATCCACAAAACTGCGGTCGACAAAATCTTTTAGTCTGCCCAGCTGCTGCTGATCTTTCCAGCTGCTGCCCGGTGTATCAACTAAAATCAAATCACAATTTCTAAACTTCCCTAAAATCATCTCTTCTAATTTGGAACTGCTGTAACAGACAGCAAAAGGAATATCTATAATTTTACTATAAGTCTGAAGCTGATCTACAGCAGCAATTCTATAAGTGTCAGCTGTAATCAAACCAACATTCTTATTATTATCAACTGCAAAAAGAGCTGCAATTTTAGCAATAGTTGTTGTTTTACCAACTCCAGTTGGACCAATAAAAGAAACTACTTTTTGATCTGAGTCCAGCTTTATTTCATGATTGTTTTCAAAATAAAAAGTTAAAAACTCTTTTAATTTAGATTCAAAATCAGTATTATCTTCTTCATCCATCTGTTTTAAAAACAAATTTACATTTCTGCTGTCTACTCCCTGATCCAGTAAGTAATTATATAATTGATTGCTGTTATTTATATTTTTATTATTGTTTACAGAATTTTTATCCTGAAATTTATTTTGCAGTTTTTGAGCAGCAGTTAAATTTCTCTCTTTTTTTACATCTTTCTGCTCCTGCAGTTTTTTGTCTTTATTAATATTTTTCCTATCTTTATTTTGCTGCTGATTCTTTTGCTGCTTATTTTGTTCTTCATTTAATTTATTGCGAAAATCATTTTTCTTTTCTTTCTTTTTTTCTTCAGCAGCATCAGCTTCAGTTTTTAAATCAGTAATGAATTCTTTAATTGCATTTTTATTTTCAGGATTTTTACTCGCTGTTTTCTGGATTTCAGCTCTCTCAGTTTTTTTAACTTTTCTACCGTAATCTGATATTTCCACCACATCATCCACCTGCTCATCATCAGCCTGCTCATCATCAGCCTGATCACTCTTTTTTTGAGCAGATTTCTTTTGAACTACAGCCTCTGAACTGCCGTTTTTAACTTCTAAAGCAGCTATGACCTCAAACATTTCCTTGCCGAAAAAGCCAAAAAAACCACCTTTTTTAAACTTTCTTTTGTTTACAATTACTGCTTCCGGACCCAGATCAGCTTTAACCTGAAAAATTACATCCTGCATAGTTTCACCTGTATATTTTTTTACCTTCATTTACTTAACAACCCCCTGAACCTGCAGATCAACATCAGATTCCAGTTCATTAAAAGAGAGTACTGTTAAATCGGAAAAAGTACGGTGTACCATCTCTTTAATCGGTCTTCTAATCATTGGCGAGGTTAATAAAATTGGTTCGTTACCCTTTTCTAATAATTGTTTAGCCTGCTGAACTATATTGTTAATCAAATTTTGAGCCTCAGCTGGCTGTAATGATAAATAATTACCCTGATCAGATTGTTCTAAGGAATTTGCAAGTTTTTCTTCTTTTTGTGGATCTATGGTAAAGACATTTAAGTTGTTCTCCTGATCAGTAAACTGATTACTGATCTGTCTGGATAATCCCTGTCGTACATACTCAGTTAATATTGTCTGATCTTTTGTCCGAGCTGCATGATCAGCCAGAGTTTCCAGAATCAAAACTAAGTTTTTAATCGGAATATTTTCCCATAATAAATTCTGTAATATTTTTTGAATATCTCCTAAGTTCATTAAATCCGGTATTAATTCATCGACAACTGCCTGATTTTCTTCTTTAACATTATCAATTAATTTCTTGACTTCCTCTCTGCCAAGTAATTCGTAGGCATGAGATTTTATGATTTCTGTTAAATGAGTTGCCATAACTGAACCAGGATCTACCACTGTGTAATTAGCCATTTCAGCTCTTTCCCGCTGCTCGGCTTCAATCCAGATAGCAGGTGTACCAAAAGCGGGTTCTTCTGTGTCAATACCCTCAATATCTTCAAAAGTATCTCCAGGATCCATAGCCAGATACTTATCAGCAAAAAGTTGGTATTCGCTGATTTCTACTCCCTGTAATTTAATCTTATAAATATTTGGCTGCAGCTGTAAATTATCTACAATCCTGACCGGAGGTAAGATTATCCCCAGGTCCATTGCAATCTGTTTTCTAATATTGGACACTCTATCTAAAAAATCTCCTCCCTGCTCGGGAAGAACAAGTGAAATAAGATTATAACCTACCTCAATTTCTAATTTATCAACTTTAATTAGCTGCTTAATTTCCTGTTCTTTCATTTCCTGTTTTTCTTCTGGACTTAATTCAGATTTTTTCTGTTTTCCTTTTTCTTTAGGTGCCTCATCTTGTGCAGTTCTGATAATTAAGTAACCCATGATAGCAATAAATATTGCCAGCGACAAAAAAGGAATCGTAGGCAGACCTGGTACAAAACCAAGTAATAATAAAACAGCTGCAGCTATAAAGAGAGCTTTGGGCTGTTTTAAAAGCTGTTCTGTCATTTCATTACCCATATTATTATTGGATGCCGCTCTAGTTACAACCATACCTGTGGCTGTTGAAATTAAAAGAGCCGGGATTTGAGATACCAGACCATCACCAACAGTTAATAATATATATGTTTCAGCAGCCTGGGAAAATCCCATATTCTGCTGCAGCATACCAATTACCAGACCCGCAATAATATTAATAAATGTTATTATAATACCTGCAATTGCATCACCTTTAACAAACTTACTGGCACCATCCATTGCTCCATAAAAATCTGCTTCCTGACGAATCTTTTCTCTTTCTCTTTTTGCTTCATGTTCATCAATAATACCGGCATTTAAGTCAGCATCAATACTCATCTGTTTACCTGGCATTGCATCCAGGGTAAAGCGGGCTGCTACTTCTGCAACTCTTTCTGCACCTTTTGTAATTACCACGAATTGAATTACTACTATAATAATAAAGATAATCAAACCTACAACATAATTACCCCCGACAACAAAGTCACCAAAACTCAAAATTATTTCTCCTGCATATCCCTGACCCAAAATCAGTCTGGTTGTAGAAACATTAAGTCCCAGCCTAAATAAAGTTGCAAACAGCAAAAGGGAAGGAAAAACTGAAAGATCAAGCGGCTCAGTTATATAAATACTCACCAAAATAACAACCATTGAAAAAGTTATATTTGCAGCCAGCAGCATATCTAAAATCATTGTTGGAAGCGGAATAATGAACATTACTATAATTCCAACTACCATTAGAGCAAAAACTATATCCATATTTTTTGTTATTTTTGTAAAAACTGCAGCATTATCCACTAATAAAATTAACCTCCATCATTTTAAAAAAACTATACACGGATTATTATTATTATATCAACTATCATATAAAATTAAAACCAAAAATAGAAATTAATAAAATTAAACTTTAATTTCTATTTTGAAATATTTTTGCTAATATTTCAGCAACCGCCTGATAAAGTTCTACCGGGACCTGATCGCCTATCTTAGTCATTTTATTTAAAGAACGAGCAAGAGGCTTGTTTTCCACTATTTTAACCTCAGCTTCTCTTGCTTTTTCCTTTAATTTCTGAGCAACAAAATTTTCACCCTTTGCTACAACTACAGGTGCTTCCATTTCGTCTAGGTCATATTCTAAGGCTACAGCAATGTGAGTCGGATTTGTGATAACAACATCTGCATCTTTAACCGAAGTCATCATTCTATTCATACTCATCTCACGCTGCCTCTGCTTACGCTGCTGCTGGACCATTGGATCTCCTTCCATTTCTTTTCTTTCCTGTTTAACCTCATATTTAGACATTTTGAGATCCTTATTATGCTGCCAGCGCTGATAGAGCAGATCTAATACTCCCAACACAATTAAAGCAGCAATAATTGCAAAAGCCATCCGGGATATTAAACCAGCAATAGCAATTAATGATTCATTTAAACCCTGATGAATACTTTTTTCAAATATTTCAAGGTTACCCATTAAAAATCGATAAGCAATTGCTGCAATCATGGCCAATTTAAATAAAGATTTTAATAATTCGACAACACCTTTAAGTGAAAAAATATTTTTAGCACCTTTAATTGGATCAATCTTTTTAAGATCCGGTACCAGCGGTTTGGTGGTAAAAAGAGCTCCGACCTGAAGAAAATTAACAAGTATTCCAACAAATGCTGTAACAATCATAATCGGATATATTGCTTCAATAACAGCATAAAAGGCATCATATAAAATATTAAAGCTCATATTAATTGTAAATGGTTCAACAATTAAATTTTTAAAATAATATTTAATTTGATCCAGAAGTCCTAGAAATATCTGATGCATCAGAAAATAAAGAAACATAAAACTTGCTAGTAAGGTAACAGCCTGACCAATTTCTTTTCCTTTGGCTACATTACCTTCTTCTTTTGCTTCTCTTTTCCGTTTCGACGTAGGTTCTTCAGTTTTTTCTCCAGTTCCACCATCAGCCATAATTTTTTCTCCTTTTTATAATACTCAAATTAAAAAATCATTATTAAACAATCCATAAAATTAAAATTCTAAAATTCATTATGGTGCAATCAGCCGAAAAAGTGCTGGTATTTCATTAATTACATTCATTATTATTTCAGCATAATAATTATTTACTACCGGCATCAAGACATAAAGTAAAATTAATCCAGCCATAATTTTAATTGGCAGACCAATTACAAAAAGGTTCATCTGTGGTACTGATCTGGCCAGAAAAGCAAGAATAATATCTATAAAAAAGATTGCGCCTGCAATTGGCAGGGCGACTTTAACAGCCAGAACAAACATATCGGCACTTCTTCTAAAAAAATACTGCCAGAGCTGAGAAGAAAAATTAACTCGACCAGGTGGTATGATTTCAAAAGATTCATATAAATGTTTTACTAAATATAGATGACCATTTAAGGATAAAAAAATCAAAGTCACAAAAATATTTTTCAGCTGACCAATAACTGGGGAATTTGCACCACTAAAAGGGTCAATTACATTTGCAATTCTAAAACCCATCCGCATATCAATTATCTGACCCCCAAGCTGAACTGCTGAAAAAACTAAAAAAACAGCAAGTCCCATAAAAAGACCAATGCTGGCTTCACTAATAATTTCTACAATTACCAATAAATTATTTTCTGGAAAAGGCGCTGGATACATCCCTAATACAAGTGGAAAGCTAAAAACAGTTAAAGTTAGAGCTATTAAAACTTTCGCCTGATAAAAAATAACCCGACTGCCAAAAACTGGGGTCAAAATCATCATCCCAAGATAGCGGCTTAAAATGAGAAAAAATAAATAGATATGTTCATTAATCATTAATTGGTCTATCAATTTAAATCAACACCTTATCCAATATAGGTAGGAATGTTTTTTAAAAGCTCCTGTACAAATTCTATTACTGTTCTCATAATCCAAGGGCCAAAAAATGCTATTGAACCTAAAACAGCAAATATTTTTGGAACAAAAGCTAAAGTCTGCTCTTGAATCTGGGTTGTAGCCTGAAAAATAGCAACTAAAAGTCCTGTGATCAGAGCTGCACCTAAAACAGGTAATACCACAATGATAACTGTATATAAAGATTCACGCCCAATATCAAGAACTACTGCTTCTCCCATTATTTTCAACTCCTCAATTATAAAAGCCTCAAAGCTCATAAAATTAATATCTATAAAATCTTATTAATAAAAAGTTTCAACAAGTGAACCAATTAAAATGTGCCAGCCATCTGCCAGAACAAATAGTAAAATTTTAAAGGGTAATGAAATAATTACTGGAGGTAACATCATCATTCCCATCGACATTAAAATACTGGCAACAATCATATCGATCATCAAAAAAGGTATGTATAATAAAAATCCAATTTGAAAGGCAATTTTAATTTCATTGATTAAAAAAGCTGGTATCAGAATAAAGGTAGGCAGATCTTCCCGTGTTTCCGGTCGTTCAATCTCAGCTATATTAGTAAATAAAGCTAGAGAACGCTCGTCAACCTGATCAAACATAAATTTTCTGACTGGGGTAATTGTATTTTGATAAGCTTCATCTAAACTTATCTCTTCTGCCAGATAGGGCTGTAAGGCATTCTGATTAACTCCCTGCCAGACCGGTGCCATAATAAAAATTGTTAAAAAGATTGCAATTCCTATTAAAACCTGATTTGGCGGCATGTTATTTAAAGCCAGAGCTCTTTTTAAAATTGAAAATACAATTATAATTCTGGTAAAAGATGTAAATAAAATTATAATTGCTGGGGCTAACGATAAAACTGTTAATAAAAGTAAAATCTGCAGTGATAAGACCAAATCATCACCCTGATTTTCAGCTGTTCCATTTCCAATTTCAAAGGAGATATTAGGAATATTAAAATCCTGAGCAGAAACAGAAAATGTAAAACTAAATACTAATAGTACGATAAAAATTAGTAAAAATATCTTCTTAAACATCCTGATCACTGCTGTTAGAATTATCATCTTTAGCCAGTAAATTTTTCAACTTATTTTTAAAGTCTCCTTTTTTTCCTTTTTCTTTTTTTAAATTCTTAAAGTCTAAATCAATTTGATCAATCGGCCAGCTTTTCAAATAATTAAGTTCTTCTTTGCTGCCGCCAAGCATTACAATCTCGCCAAAAACTTTGACCAGATAAATAGTTTCTCCATTGGCAAGTCTCATAGTGTCAATTATTTCCATCTGTCTGGAGTTGTTTAAATTAAATCTATTTTTTATCAAATAATAAATTGCTAAAATAAAACCAATTACTAAGAAAAGATAAAAAGTTATTTTGAGAGTTTCCCATAGATAATTCATTATATCACCAGCCTATATCTTTGATAGTCGTTCAGCGGGACTAATAATATCTTTAACTCTAAAACCAAAGTTTTCATCAATAACAACAACTTCTCCCTTTGCAACAAGTTTACCATTAACTAGTAAATCAACTGGTTCTCCGGCAAGTTTATCCAGCTCTATAATTGAGCCATCACCAAGATCCAGTATGTCTCTAATCTTCATCACAGTTTTACCAAGACGTACTGTTACTTCCAGCGGCACATCTTTAATCAATTCCATATTATTAGGAAGCGGCTGAGTTGAAGATTCGCTGAATTCCGGAAATTGAGCTGACTGGATATCAACTTTTTCCTCGCGTTCAATATTTCTGTTTTGAGGCTGTCTATGCTGCCGAGACTGCTGTTGCGGCTGCTGCTGTCTGGATTCAGGCTTAACATTGGCAGCTGGAGTGGTACTCTGAGCTGCAGATTTTTGTGAATTCGCTGCTGCAGCAGGCTGCTCTTGATATTCCTCTTTAACTGAGGTATCAACCTCCTCTTTTACTTCTTCTTCAATCTCTTCTTCGTCAATAGTATTATCCATTAGACCGGTGTTTCCGTGCAAAAGAGATTCAGCCAGATTTTTAACAAAATTATAAGATGAAATCTGTTTAAAGCTGCTGTCAATTACATCTCCAACTTTTAATTTAAAAGAGGTAACAACAATTTCCTCATCCGGATCAAACCAGTCTCTACCTTCTTCAATTACATCATCAAGATCAATATATTCTGCTGTAGGAGGCGAAATATTTACCAGTTCATTTAAAATATTTGACATTGCTGTAGAGGCTGCACCCATCATTTGATTCATTGCTTCTCCGACAGCACTGATTGATATTTCATTTAACATTTCCTGGTCCATTCCTTCCAGACCATCTCCACCCATCATTAGATCTGCAATGACTGCAGCATCTTCTGTATCAATGACAAGTAAACTTAAACCTTCAATACCTTCTACATATTCTACCTTAACTAATACACAGGGCCTATTATACTGTTCAATTAACTGCTTAAAAGTTTGAACTTCAACTTGAGGAGTTGTAATATCTACTTTTTCATCGAGTAATGTGGAGAGCGCTGTAGCTGAAGAGCCCATAGCAATGTTATTTACTTCTCCAATAACATCTATTTCTTCTGAACTTAAATCAGAAATATTTGCTCCCCCAGCTTCATTCTGAGCAGCCTCAGTTTCTGCTGCAGATTCTTCGTCACCCTCATCATTCATTAAAGCATCTATTTCGTCCTGTGATAAAAAGTTACCATCATTCGTCATCGTCTTCACTCTCCTCTAACAAGTTTTCCGCTACGCCAATTATTTGTATTGCTTTATGATTGTTTTTATTACCTACAACTGCTTCGTATTTTCTACTGCTGCCAATTTTAAGTTCGGCATTTTCTTCGATTTTTTTATCCAGACGAACTACATCTCCAGCTTGAAGATAAAGAAAATCTTCCACTGTGATTTCTGTACTGCCTAAAACTGCATCAACTTCAACCAGAGCCTCATTTAATCTTTTACGTAATTTTGCTATATGTTCTGGAGTCTGTTTTTCTCTTGTGCTTGAAAACCAGTACTGAGCATTCAAATTACTTACAATTGGCTCCAGCATAATATATGGCAGGCAAATGTTCATTAATCCCTCACTACCACCAATTCGAGCTGAGAGAGTAATAATAATTGTCATATCACTATCAGGAACAATCTGGGTAAACTGAGGATTTGATTCTAGTTCAAGCAGCTTTGGTTTTAAATCAGAAATATTTTCCCAGGCTTCACTAAACCCTTCTAAAAGCCAGTTCATAACTTTCTTGATTACTACCTGTTCAATATCTGTAAACGACCGAACCTCATCAATTGGATTACCAAAACCTCCAAAGAGGCGGTCAATAATCGCAAAACCAATCTCCGGATTAATCTCAAAGATAAACTGTCCGTCCAGAGGTTCTAATTTACTTATTCCAATAATTGTTGGCTCAGGTAAGGAATGAATAAACTCAGTATATGAAAGCTGTTCTATTGATGCAACTTCAAAATTAACCATGCTGCGAAGTTTAGTTGATAAGGTTGTTGTAAATAATCTAGATAAATTTTCGTGTATCATCTGTAAAGTACGCATCTGCTCTTTAGAAAGCTTATCAGGTCTTCTAAAATCATAATCTTTGATCTCTTTTTCTTCTGATTGTTCTTTAGCTTCCTCTACATCAAGACTTCCATCACTAATTGCAGAAAGCAGAGAGTCTATTTCATTTTGGTTTAGTACATCAGCCATCTTTTATCCTCCCTACTGGACAACCAGTTCTGTAAACCAGACATTTGTAATCTTTCCGGAAATTAAGATTTCATTTACTTTATCTTTTACAATTCCCTTAATTGTAGTTGCCCCTGGTTCTTCTAAAATTTCCTGGTTTTGAGCTCTAAGTGTTGAAATTATTTTGTCTCTAACTTGAGATGAACGTTTATCCAATTCTTTTGTCATTTCCGCATTTTCCAGTTCAAAAACAACACTTGCTCTAACAAAATTCATCTGATTATTATTAGAAATATTTACTGTAAAATCACCAACTTTATATGTAGATCTAATATCTTCTACAGTTTTAACCTTATTATTTTTATTTTCTTCATCACCAGAAACCGAAAAATAAGTAAAAAAAGTAAAACTTGCCACCCCGGTTATAATAATTACTAAAACTACAATTAAGGCCAGTATTTTATAATTCATCTGTCCTTCTTCAGCCATCTTTATTTCCTCCTTCCTCAGTATTATCAGTTCTGTTATTTTCGTTATTTAACCCGGTTACAGCTGCTGTATTTTGTATTTCTGCTGTTTGGTTATTTTTCCCTTCAGCTTCAGAACCATTATTTAGAGTATACTGAGAATTTAATACTACTACTTCAACCCTTCTGTTTTCTGCTCGGCCAGCTGCAGTATTATTCTCCGCAGCAGGTCTGTATTCAGAATAACCAGCAGCAGAAAGACGGGCCGGTTCAAAATTTCTTTCTTCAATCAAAAACTTAATTACATTTACAGCTCTTGCAGTTGATAATTCCCAGTTAGAGGGGAATTCATCTGTTCTGATAGGTACATTATCTGTATGTCCTTCAATCATGATATCATTTGGAACATCCTTTAATATATCAGAAATCATAGCCAGAACTTCCCTACCCTGTTCTCTAATATTAGCTCTCCCCTGCTCATATAATATTTCACCTGTCAAACTAATTACAAGTCCTTTTCTTTTGTTTTCTACATTGACTCTATCTCCAAGCCCATTTTTTTTAATATAATTATCTAATTCTTTCATTATCTGTCTTATGTTTTCAGGAGCTTGAGCATAATCAGCACCCAGGGTTCCAGCGTCAATATTCGGATTAGGTGTAATAGTCTTACCACCTTCTAAAATACCGAGCTGACTCTGCAGGGCTGAAATAAAACCCTTAAATTTCTCCACATCCATTGAAGAAAAAGAATAAAGCAGAACAAAAAACACTAAGAGTAAAGTCATCATGTCGCCAAAGGTGGTCATCCAGGCAGGGGAACCGCCTCCATCGTCACCTCCACTATTTTTATTCCTATTAGTTTTACGAGGCATTTTCTGCAGCACCTACCTCTCCTGCTTCATTGATACGAGCTTCTACTTCTTCTTTTTCTCCTTCCGAAAGGAAAGCATGTAATTTTTCTTTTACAATCCTTGGATTTTCACCAGCCTGTATTGATAAAATACCTTCGATAATAACTTCTTTAACATGGATTTCATGATTACTCTGAGTTTCTAAGTTTTTAGCAAGAGGTATAAAGATCCAGTTGGCAAGTAATGCACCATATAAAGTAGTGATTAAGGCTACTGCCATTCCTCCTCCCAACTGATCAGGGTTATCGAGCTGACTTAACATTTGAATAAGTCCAATTAAAGTACCTATCATACCAAAAGCTGGTGCCAGCTGGCCCATTGTAGAAAAAATACCTCTCCCTTTAGTATGTCTTTCTGCTAAAAAGGTTAGTTTTGTTTCCAGAATGTTTCTAACAAGCTCTGGATCTGTACCATCAACTACCAGCTGAATTCCTTTTTGTAAGAATTCATCATCCATTTCTGCTGCGTCATCCTCTAGAGCTAAAAGCCCTTCTCTTCTCGCTTTTTCAGCAAAATTTACTAAATTTTCGATTACATGTTCAGATTCCATTTTGTCATCCTGAAATGAAACTTTTAAAAGATTGGGGATATTTTTTAAATCTTGTAAAGTATAACTGATCATTACACCAGCCAGGGTACCACCGAGAACTACCAGGGCAGACTGAACACTAACAAAGATTACTACATTACCACCCAGTACAGCTACTGATGAAAATATAATTGCTCCTGCTACTAATCCAACTATTGTCGCTAAATCCATTTAAGATCTCTCCCCTGTTCTAGAAATTCCAGCCATTATCTTCTTGCGATAAGTTACTACTTTATTAATTATATCATCTGCTGAATCTTTGACAAGCAGTTTCTTGCCATTAGTCAGAGTAATTACAGTGTCTGGTGTTTCCTGCACCTCAATTATTAAATCAGCATTTAACACAAATTCTTTTCCACTTGTCCTGGTCAATTTAATCATCATACACTTCCTTTATTATCTATCAGGCCGAAATCAAAAATAGATTTCAGCCTGACAGTTTAGATCAGATTATCTTTTTAGATTAACTAATGTCTGCAGCATCTCATCTGAAGTTGTAATCAGCTTAGAATTAGCCTGAAAACCTCTTTGAGCTGTGATCATATTTGTAAACTCCTGTGAAAGGTTGGCATTTGACATTTCTAAGGTTGCAGGAGCTAAGGAACCAAAACCACCCTGAGCTGCAGCACCTAATTCCGGATCTCCAGAGTTACTTGTTGTCTGGAAAACTCCTTCCTGTCTGGATAAACCAGAAGGATTAGAAAAGTTTGCTAAACCAAGTTTGGCCAGAGTTTGAGTTAAGCCATTACTGTAAGAACCAACTACATCTCCAGTTTCGGTAAAGGAGAAGGACTCTAAAGCACC
>Ga0114983_1000289_pt1 | contig 21180 bp, 17 predicted proteins | sample Shrwel_input2_RT_FD_87182 | JGI IMG/M metagenome (GOLD analysis project Ga0114983, IMG submission 87182) | Subsurface microbial communities from deep shales in Ohio, USA - Utica-3 well 1 S input2 RT | ecosystem: Environmental > Aquatic > Deep subsurface > Shale gas/oil reservoir > Produced... | reverse complement strand
GTGGTTGAGATTCTGGTTGAGCCGGCTGCTGAGTCAGCGGCAATAACCTTAGCCTGACCCAGGAGGAAAGCGCCTGCAACTGAGGATAACGCTCGCAGATATCGGCCACATAGCCGAGTGTAAGCGGTATATCCTTGAGATAACCTGACTTGCCATCTCTGTGGTGCAAGCGGGCAAAGATACCCGCCGCCTTCAGGTGTCGCTGCACTCCCATGAGATCGAACCAGCGACTGAAGGTGGCAAAATCAACATCTTTGCCAACCAACCCCTGCTCGCGGCACTGTTCAAAGAAGGCTTTGAGCAGCGGCTCGACTATCGCATCCGGCCAACGTATATAGCAATCTCTCAGCAGCGAGACTGCATCATAGGTCACAGGCCCCAACACGGCATCCTGAAAATCTATCACCCAAAGCTTACCGTCTTTAAGCATCAGATTACGGCTGTGAAAGTCCCTATGCATGCCGACTTGGGGTTGCGCAAGCGCGCTCGCCGTCAAAATAGCAAAGCTTTCAGTCAACATGGTATGCTCAGCGGCTGTCAGGGAGACTTGCCAGTGTTTATCCAGCAGCCACTCGCTGAAAATCGCCAGCTCGCGCTCGACAAAGGCCGCATCATAGTCAGGCAAGGGGCCAAGCTCACTTTCCCGCACCGCCGCGATATCCGGCAAAATCGCCAGCGCCTTGAGATACCAAGCACTCACATTGGTTTCAGTCAACTCGGGCAACAATAACTTATCACCAAGATCCTGCTGCAGAATAAAGCCCTCCGCCTCATTGAACTCAAGCACCTTGGGCACTCGGATACCCGCTTGATGATACGCCCGCGCCAAGGCAATAAAGGGCTTGTTATCCAATAAGTTGGGCGGAGAGTCTGTGACTATGTAGTCACGACCATCCACATTGAGACGAAAATAACGCCTAAAGCTGGCATCACCGGAAATCAGCTTGGGTTGCAAAGGCTTACCGAAAAGTTGCTGCAACCAGCACGACATGGAAAGAAATCTGGGATCAGACAAGGTCATCTCATGGCTCTTGACGAAAAATTGCTTTATTATACCGAGGTAAAAAACAGGAAACAGCCAATAAATACAGAGTTTTTATGGCTGCGTTGCCCGAGGCAGGATGCAACTTTTCCCTCCGAATACTTGTCCAGACAAAGAAATCTAAATAATTGACCTAAGATGCAGATCCGATATTTTCTGGCACTGAGCCTTTTACCCCCCCTGACGCTGGCTGAACCCCTTCCTCAGGAGGGCGGCAACAACGCTCAATGTGTTATCTTGCCTCCGGTTCCCTACCATCAGGATGGGGAAAGCAGCGGCCCTTTGGCCGATCAAAAAATACAGATCCATTCGGATGCTTCTTCGGCGCAATTGGGGCTCGAGGCCAGCTTTGAAGGCAATGTGACCTTTTCTCAGGCCGGGCGCAAAATTTCCGCCGAAAGGGCTACTGTTAATCAGCAGGAACAACAATTAACCGCTCAGGGTAACTTGGTATTTCAAGACCCGCTGTTTACCGTGACCGCCGACTCGCTGATGGCGCAGATGCGTTCCAACAACGCCACCCTTGAAGGGGCACAGTACTGGCTCCACGGTCAACAGGTTCACGGTGATGCCCAGAAACTGGAAATCACCCAAAACAACAACCTGATCCTGAACAACACCAACTTCACCACTTGCCCACCGGATAATGTCTCCTGGCTGCTGGAAGCCGAGAAGATCAAAATCGACAGCAAAGAAGAGTGGGGGGAGATCTGGGACGCCAAACTCAGAATAGGCGGAGTGCCGGTATTCTACATCCCCTATATGACAGTGCCGGTTTCGGAGAAACGCAAGACAGGTTTCCTGTTTCCCAGTTTCAGCTCCAGCACCACCAACGGGGTGGAATTTGCCGCGCCGTTTTATTGGAACATAGCCCCCGAGTACGATCTGACCTTTACCCCGCACTATATGTCGTCGCGGGGCTTGTTTACCAAGACAGAATTCCGCTATCTGCTGGGCGACCCCGGCGATCGGCAAACGCCTACAGGCCAGTTCAATCTGGAGTACCTGGGCAGCGACAACATGCTCGATGGCAGCCCCAACCGCTATATGTATCACTGGGAACACAGCGACGCCCTGGATGAAAACTGGCGGGTGCTGGCCAACTATACCGATGTTTCGGACAACAACTACTTCAACGATCTCAATTCTGATGTCAATCGTGCCACGGACAACCAGCTGTCCCGGGTTGGCGAAATCGCCTATTTCACCGATAACTGGGACTTCAGTGCCAGGGTGCAGGACATTAAGGTACTGGGCAAGGAAGAGCGGCCCTATCAGGTGATGCCGCAGTTGAACTTCAACTACCGCACTCCGGGAATGTGGCAAGGCCTGGATTTCAACTTCGCCTCAGAGATAACCAACTTCCGTCACAAAGAAGATATCTACACCACGGCAACACGGGTACATATGGAGCCCAGTATCCTTTTGCCTATACATGGTCCGGCTGGGTCGCTGACCAGTGAAGTCAAGTTGATGCAAACCAACTACTGGCAACACAATATTCAGCAGCCCGACCAGGAGAGCAGTATCAGCCGTACCTTGCCTCAGGTGAGGATTCACGGTCAGATAAACTTCGAGCGCTATACCGACTACTTTAACCAGAACTATCGCCAGACGTTGGAACCTCAGTTCCAGTATCTGTATGTCGGCTATGAAGACCAGTCCAAAATCGGTCTTTATGACACGGGTGAACTGCAACAGGACTATTTCGGTCTGTTCCGCGACCGCCGGTTTTCGGGGCTGGACCGCATCGCCGATGCCAACCAGTTGACCCTGGGTCTGACCACCCGCCTGTTTGATGAACGTAACCTGGAACAACTGAAGTTCAGCCTGGGCCAGATCATCTACTTCGACGACAGCAAGGTCAGCCTCTATGAAGATGACCTCACAGAGCAGCCATCCACCTCGGTACTGGCCGCTGAGCTGGATGCCAGAGTCTACAAAGACTGGTTTGTCAGCGGTGCGATTCAATACGATACCCGTAACAGCTCCAACAAGAAGAGCGAAGCATCTCTGGACTACCGCCCCGGCCCTAACAAACTGCTGCAGTTCAGCTATCGTTATGTGCCGGATCTGCTCAACAGTAACACCAACGACAGAGTGGATATCTCCCAGGCTGGTTTCCGTACTACCTGGCCTATTACCGATGAACTCTATTTTGTCGGCAACTGGTATTACGATCTTAAAGAGGAACGCTCAGTGGAAAGCTATACCGGCTTCCAGTACGAATCATGCTGCTGGGCAGTGCGTTTGAGCTACCACTACCGCATCAAGACCAACTATGAGGACGACCTCAGGAGTGCGGCCCCCAACGAACGCGAAATGTTCGAAACCGGCGTCTACCTCAACTTTGTGATCAAAGGTCTCGGCGGCTCAGGCCCGCTGGGGGTCAACGACATGTTGGATGAAGGTCTGTTCAACTACCGCAAACCACTTTATCTGAGGAATTAATCAAGATTTGTGGTAGATTGCTGAACCTCGGACAGGACAGAGAGTCCAATCTGGACAACCCGGGCCGCTGCCATCGGCGGCCAACGAAACGAAAATGTGGCAAGGATTTTGTGGATGAAACCCTGTAAGAAACTGATTTTTGGATTTTTTGCTCTAGTCATGAGCCAGGCTTCCCTGGCTGCACCACAACTGCTGGATCGCGTTGCGGTGCAAATCAACGACGGCATAGTGCTGGAAAGTGAAGTCCAGAACATGGTCGACACAGTCAAGGCCAACGCCAAAGCCGCCGGCCAGAGTCTGCCTTCAGATCAGGCACTGCGTACCCAGGTTATTGAGCGTTTGATCCTGACCCGTCTGCAACTGCAGATGGCCGATCGTATCGGCCTGCATATCGGGGATCTGCAGCTGGATCAAACTATAGAAAATATCGCCAAGCAACAGAACATGAGTGTCGCCCAGATGCGCGCCGAGATTGAAGCCGATGGCAATAGCTTCAGTCAATACCGCGAACAACTGCGTGAAGAAGTGACTCTGGGTGAAATCCAGCGCATTCAAGTGCAACGCCGAATCCAGGTTTCGCCCCAGGAGATCAACAGCCTGGTGAAACTGATCAAAGAACAGGGCCTGAAAGACGTGGAATATCAGGTTGGCCATATACTGATTGAAGTGCCTTCCAACCCAAGCTCAGAGCAATTGGAAGCGGCCAGTAAACGTGCCAATGCCGTATTGGAACGTCTGAAATCCGGCGCAAACTTCCGTGAAACCGCCATTGCTTCCTCAGCAGGCCCCAAGGCACTGGAAGGCGGTATCTGGGACTACATGAACATCAATGAGATGCCGACTCTGTTTGCCGAAGTCATCACAGATGCCAAAACAGGCGACATCATAGGCCCCATCAAGAGTGGTGCCGGTTTCCATATCATCAAAATCATGGACGCCCGCGGCCTGCAGACCCAGGAAGTTGAGGAAGTCAAAGCCCGCCATATTCTGCTCAAACCGTCACCGATTCTGTCTGAAGACAGAGCCAAGGCGATGCTGCAGCAGTTCCTCAAGCAGATCCGCAGCGGTGAAGCCAAGTTTGAAGATTTGGCGCGCCAGTATTCGGAAGATCCCGGCAGCGCCACCAAAGGCGGTGAGCTGGGTTGGGCCGACCCAAGCATTTATGTGCCCGAGTTCGCCCAGACACTTAACAGCCTGAAGCAGGGTGAAATCAGTGAGCCGTTCCGTTCAACTCACGGCTGGCACATCACTCAATTGGAAGAGAGACGCAAGACAGATGCCACAGATCAGTTCAACACCAACCGTGCGCATCAGTTGATCTTCCGCCGCAAATTCAATGAAGAGTTACAAAACTGGCTGGACGAAATGCGGGCCGACGCATACATTGAACTCTTCGACCCAGAAACTGATAGAGGTTAAGTCGCTTGGATATTAAACGTATTGCCATTACCCCCGGAGAGCCTGCCGGCATAGGCCCGGATCTGGTAGTACAGCTGGCGCAGCGCGACTGGCCGGCCGAGCTGGTTGTGTGCGCGGATCCTGCCTTGTTGCAGGCGCGCGCCAAGATGCTCGGGCTCAGTCTCCAGCTCAAGCCTTATCAGCCAAGCCAAGCAGCCAAACCACAACAAGCCGGTAGTTTAACCATAGTGCCCTTCCCCATGGCCTGTGAGCCTCGCTGCGGCGTGCTCAATGAGCAAAACAGCGCCTATGTGGTCGACACCCTACGCTATGCGGGTGAAAAAAACATGAACGGCGAGTTTGATGCCGTGGTGACAGGCCCTGTCCACAAGGGCATTATCAATCAGGCCGGGATCCCTTTTTCCGGTCATACCGAGTTCTTTGCCCATCAGGCCGGTTGCCAGGATGTGGTGATGATGCTCGCCTGCCCTGGTCTGCAGGTAGCCCTGGTGACTACTCACATTCCACTGGCTTACGTTTCCAAGGCAATCACCCGCGAACGCCTGCATCAGATCATTAAGATACTGCATCAGGACTTAGTGAATAAGTTTGCCCTGGACAACCCCAAGATTTATGTCTGTGGCCTCAACCCCCATGCCGGTGAAGATGGCCACCTGGGACGGGAAGAGCTGGATGTGATCATCCCGGCGCTGAACGAGCTCAGAGAGCAGGAGCAGATGCGCATTATAGGCCCCCTGCCTGCCGATACCCTGTTCCAACCCAAGTATCTGCAAGACGCCGATGTGGTGCTGGCCATGTACCACGACCAAGGCCTGCCTGTGCTCAAGTCACAAGGCTTTGGCAAATCGGTTAATATCACTCTGGGCCTGCCCTATATCCGCACTTCGGTGGATCATGGCACGGCGCTGGAACTCGCAGGCACAGGCAAGGCCGATATCGGCAGCTTCGTCTGTGCACTCAACAAGGCCATAGAACTGGCCGGTAAAAACTGATCCAACTGAGTATCAATGAGCAATAAAGTACACTTAGGCCATACCGCCAGAAAACGTTTCGGACAAAACTTCCTGACCGATGACAATGTGATCAACCGTATTGTGGCGGCTATCGCCCCGGATAATGAGCATGTCATGGTCGAAATCGGCCCGGGTCTCGCGGCTCTGACCGAACCTGTGGCCAGCGCCATCGACAAGCTGACCGTGGTCGAACTGGACAGAGATCTGGTGGAGCGTCTAAAGCAGCATCCTGTGTTGAAAGACAAACTGGAAATTCATCAGGGTGATGCCCTGCAGTTTGACTTCAACAAACTGATGGTAGAAGGCAAGAAGCTCAAGGTCTTCGGTAACCTGCCATACAATATCTCCACACCGCTGATGTTCCATCTGTTCGAATACGCCGAGCAGATCACCAACATGCACTTCATGTTGCAAAAAGAGGTGGTGTTGCGGCTTTCGGCCAGCCCGGGAAGCAAGGCCTATGGCCGCCTGACCGTCATGGCCCAATATTATTGCCAGATAGTGCCGGTACTGGAAGTGCCACCGGGCAGCTTCACGCCGCCACCTAAGGTCGATTCCGCCGTGGTGCGCCTGGTGCCCTATGAAACCAAACCCTGGCCGGCCAAAGACGTTGCCATGCTCAGCAAGGTAACCAGCACCGCCTTCAACATGCGCCGCAAGACCCTGAGAAATAACCTCAAGGGGCTACTTGATGATGCCGATTATGAGGCCCTGGGAATTGATCCCGGCCTCAGACCCGAGCAGATCAGCGTCGAGCAATATGTTGCCATCGCCAACTTGCTGAGCGACCGTCAGGCATAACATCCGGACGCCGGGCGGCGTCCTTCCTTTCCATCAGAGATTTTGGCCAGGAACTTAAGATGAATCCCCAGAAGAGCCGTATCAGAGTCGAGGTGCAGACCCAGTATATAGAACACCAGTCCGCGCCGGATGAAGACAAGTATCTTTTCAGTTACACCATCACTATTATCAACCTGGGTGATGAGGCAGCGACCCTCAAGAGTCGCCACTGGGTGATAACTGATGGCAATGGCCAACAAAGTGAAGTCCAGGGCGCCGGTGTCGTCGGTGAGACCCCGAGGATCAAGCCCAATACCGCCTACCAATACAGCAGCGGCACAGTGCTGGAAACGCCGCTGGGATTTATGGAAGGCCGTTATCTGATGGAAACCGATGCGGGCGAGAGTTTCTACGCCCAGATCCCTCCTTTCCGCCTGGCCGTACCCGGCCAGGTACACTGATGGGCAGATAACAGTGGCTCACTATTTTGTCGGCGATATTCAGGGCTGTTTCAACGAGTTGCAACGCTTACTGGATAGAGTCGATTTCAATCCCTCCAGGGACGAGCTTTGGGCGGTCGGCGATCTGATCGCCCGCGGTCCGGATTCTCTCTCGACCTTGAGGTTCTTCCGCGACCTCGGCGATTCGGCCAAGTCTGTGCTGGGTAACCATGATCTGCATCTACTGGCGGTAAAGGCCGGGCTCAAACGGGTCAAACCCAGCGACAAGCTGCAACCGCTGCTGGAGGCGGCGGATATCGGCAGCCTCATCGACTGGATTCGAAGCCAGCCCCTAATGCGCGAGTTGCCCGAGCATAAACTCATCATGACCCATGCAGGCGTGCCGCCCCAGTGGGATATCCAAACCTTACGCCAGGAAGCGAATGCCGTCAGCCAGGCGTTGCAGCGAGCCGACTATTTAGACAGTCTCATCGCCCGGATGTACACAGAAGAGCCGGAAGACTGGTCTGATGCGCTCAGCGGCCTGCCCAGACTCAGGTACTGTATCAACGCCCTGACCCGGATGCGTTACCTCTATCTCGACGGCACTCTGGATTTCAGTTGCAAAGTGCCGCCGACCAAATGTGACGACCCCAATCTCAAACCCTGGTTTTTATTCCCATCCAACACCGCTGACTACACCAAGGTCTTTGGCCATTGGGCCGCCCTGATGGGTAAAGTCGACGGTAAAAAACTGCAGGCGCTGGATACCGGCTGCTGTTGGGGAGAACACCTAACACTCTGGCACCTGGAAACCAATCAAAAAATTACCCAATCCAGGTTAAAAAAAGGTTAAGCTTAGCAAACATACGCCGATAACCAATTGGTAACGTGCCTATGAAAACTAAAAGATTTTTCCAAGAGAAAAACCATAACCTTTTCCGGAGTAGCCTATGAAGTTGAACGTAGCAACCCGAGTCATAGCAGGGTTTGCCTTAGTCACCCTGCTATTGATTCTGCTTGGTGCTGTTTCCTGGTTCACCAACAATGAACTGAAAAACACCACCGAAGTTCTGCAACAACTGAGTATTCCGGCACTGAAATCAACCGGCTCGCTGAGTGAGACCCTCAGCGAACAACAAAGATTGGTTCTGGTAGGCTACCATGTCACCAAGGCCAATAAGCTTCCGCCGCTCCAACAGCAGTTTGCCAGTCAAAAGCAAAGCTTCAAGGCGCAATTTGCCAGTCTGTCGAAGCTGGTACAGCAGGAGCCCGGGCTCAAAGAGATCCTGCCCCAGGTAGAGCGCAATTATCAGGCTTTTATTAACACCAGCGAACGCATGATGGCTGACCACCTCAGAGCGCTGGAACAGCAGGAAAGCCTCAATGAACAGCGAGATCAACTGGAGACAACCGCCGATGATGCCGCCAGTTTGCTGCTGGACCTGATGGATCTTGAGCAAAGTGAAAACACCACTGAGCGGGAAATTGCCGCCTCAGCTGCAGCACTGGACAGCAATGTCACCAATGTGATCAGTACTGTCTACGATCTGGTCGCCACCGAGGACCGCAGCAAGTACGAAATCATAGTCAAAGAACTTAGCTATATCAGCAACGAAGCCGAGGCCAAACTGGAGTACATCGGTCGCCATGGCGCCGGTGTCATTGATGCCGATGTGCTCAGCGAAATAAACGCCGAGCTTGGCAAGCTCAGCCAGCATCTTAAGGGCAATAACTCGATTCAGGCCCAGAAAGCGACCCAACTTGAACTTCAAGCCAGTACTCAGGCAGCACTGGCTCAGGTGGAAACCGACAAACAAAATGTCAATCAGGCAATGGCTGCCCTTTCCGGAGCCATCGAAACCCTGACCAATGAGATCAACGCCAAAACCCTGGCTAGTATCGACTCGGCCAGTATGCAGACCCTTTTGGTGGTGCTGGTGGCAATAGTGGTTGCCATCGCCGTGAGTATTGCCGTGGTGAAACCTCTTACCGCCTCACTCAACCGTATCAATCAAGCATTGAATATCCTCGCTTCCGGTGACTTGACCCATAAGCTGGACGACTCTGGCCAGGATGAGTTTGCCGAGCTTTCCCGCAACTGTAACCGCCTTATCGACAGTCTCAGAGGCCTTATTCGCGGCATTTTGGATAGATCCAACCAATTGGCAGCCGCTGCCGAACAAACCTCGGCGGTCACCTCACAAACCACTATCGGGATCCAGGAGCAGAAGAGTCAGGTGGATCAGGTAGCCACAGCCACCACAGAGCTGAGCTCCAGTGCCCAGCAGGTATCCCACAGCGCCGATCACGCCCTGCGCCAGATTAAACAGGCCGATGAAGAAGCTCAGCATATGCGAATCATTGCCGAGGAAAACCGTCGCACCATAGAAGCTCTGGCTGAGGAAGTTGCCAAGGCAGGAGAAGTGATTAACAAGGTGCACTCCGACAGTGACGCCATAGGCTCAATTCTGGATGTGATTCGTGGCATTGCCGAGCAGACCAATTTACTGGCACTCAACGCCGCCATCGAGGCCGCCAGGGCCGGTGAACAGGGACGCGGCTTTGCCGTTGTCGCCGATGAGGTACGCAATCTCGCATCCCGTACCCAGGAGTCGACCCAAGAGATCCAGCAGATGATCCAGGTGCTGCAAACAGGCACCCAAGAAGCAGTCGCTGTCATGGAACAGGGGCGCGCCCAGACCAACTCCTGCGTCGCCAAGACAGAGCAAGCTAATCAGGCTCTGGAAACCATCAGCACATCTGTACATCAAGCCTTTGATGCCGGCACCCAAATCGCCAACGCGGCTCAGGAGCAGAACCAGGTCAGTCAACAGGTTTCAGAAAAACTGGAACAGATCGCGCTGATCTCGGAAGAAACTGCCTCAGGCGCCGAACAGACCGCCCAATCCAGTCACCAGGTAGCACAACTCGCCGAAGAGTTGCAGGCTTCCGTTGGCGAGTTCAAAGTTTAATGCCAATAGTTGGCCTGAGCCGAGAATGTTTTATCGTCTGAATAGAGAAAAAATTCGGCGCTCAATCCTGAGGTCGGTGGATTGACGCCCCACAGACTCCAAAGCAGAACCAAGCTTTAGGGGCTCAAACAAGGTATAAGTTCGTCATTGGTTATTTCCCTCATCGATTACTTCTGTGTTTCGCCTCTCTACAGCAACGGGCACAAGCAACAAAAGTGACACAAAAACCTGTTTTATTTATTGACAATCAACCTCTGTCGCTTGTTAGCTTGCAGATAAGGAAATTAGCGGGAGCTTTCAATGGAATACAGACGTATCCCCCACTCCACTCTGGAAGTGAGCAAACTGTGCCTCGGCACCATGACCTGGGGCGAGCAAAACAGCCAGGCCGACGCCTTCGACCAGTTGGATATGGCCCTAGCCGAAGGGATTAACTTTATCGACACTGCCGAGATGTATCCGGTGCCGCCAAAACCCGAAACTCAGGGTGAGACCGAACGCATCCTTGGCGCCTACCTCAAGGCCCGCGGCAACAGAGACAACCTGGTGATAGCCACCAAGGTGGCGGCTCCCGGCGGCAAGAGTGACTATATCCGCAGTAAAATGGCACTGGACTGGCGCAATATCCAGCTGGCGGTGGATGCATCATTGCAGCGCCTGGGCGTAGACTGTATCGATCTCTACCAAATCCACTGGCCCCACAGAAACTGTAACTTCTTCGGCGAACTCTTCTATGAGCAGCAGGAGCAGGAGTCGATGACTCCCATCCTGGATACCCTGGAAGCCTTGAGCGAAGTGATCCGCGCCGGCAAGGTGCGCTATATCGGGGTTTCCAACGAAACCCCATGGGGCCTGATGAAATACCTGCAACTGGCCGAGAAACATGGCCTGCCGCGAATTGTCAGCGTGCAGAATCCCTATAACCTGCTGAATCGCAGCTTTGAAGTAGGCATGAGTGAAATAAGCCACCGTGAAGAATTGCCACTGCTGGCCTACTCGCCATTGGCCTTCGGTACCCTCACAGGCAAGTATCTCGACGGTCAGTGGCCAGCAGGTGCCAGGTTGACCCTGTTCAAGCGCTTCGCCCGCTATACCGGCAGCGAGTTGGCGCTTGAGGCCACCGAAGCCTACGTCAAGCTGGCCCAAAAATTCCACCTGAGTCCGGCGCAGATGGCACTGGCATTCGTCAACTCCCGTCCCTTTGTGGGCAGCAATATCATAGGTGCCACCAATCTGGAGCAGTTAAAGGAGAACATTGCCGCCTCGCAGCTTAAGCTGAGTGATGAACTGCTCAATGAACTCAACTCGCTGTCGAGCCGCTTTCGCCTGCCCTGTCCTTAAGGGCTGAGATATTTCGCCTTGCATTGAGCGCACAAATCCATAAAGATCTGTGCGCCCTTTTGATTGAAGATCCACAGCAATGAGCACTCCACAGTTGCGCGCCCAGTTTCCCGCGCTCACCCAAATGCTGGGGGATTATCCCCTGGTCTATCTCGACACGGCCGCCACCAGCCAAAAGCCTCAGCGGGTGCTGGAAGCTATGGCGCGTTTTTACCGTGAAGATTGCGCCAATGTGCACAGAGCGGCCCATCAGCTTTCCGCCCGGGCAACCCAGGCCTACGAAGCTGTGCGTGATGCCTTGCAGCATTTTATCCATGCTGCCCGGCGGGAAGAAATTATCTTCACCCATGGCACCACCGAAGCCATCAACCTGCTGGCCTGGGGCCTTGGCGAGCGCTTTGGCAAGGATGACCTCATTCTGGTCGACAGCTGCGCTCATCACGCCAATCTGCTGCCCTGGCAACAACTGGCCAAACGCAGTGGTGCCAGGCTGGAACCCATACCACTGGATAAAAATCTGCGCCTCGATAAGGCGGCCTTTAGCCTGCTGCTCCAGCAAAAGCCCAAATTGGTGGCCCTCAGCCATGTTTCCAATGTATTGGGTACAGTCAATGACATACAAGCCCTGTGTCAGGATATTCGCGCCGCCGGCGCCAACAGTGTGGTGGACGGTGCCCAGGCCGTCGCCCATCTGCCGCTGGATATGCAGCAACTGGGGTGCGACTTTTATGCCTTTTCCGGCCACAAGATGTATGGCCCCAGCGGCATAGGCGTACTCTGGGGCCGCTATGAATTGCTCGACACCTTGGAGCCACTGCTGACCGGCGGTGAGATGATAAAAACCGTCAGTTTCCAAGGCAGTACATTTGGCGACTTGCCCAACCGCCTCGAGGCCGGCACCCCGCCGATAGCCGAGGTCATAGGTCTGGGAGAGGCCGTCGCCTTTCTAAAACAGCAGGACAGACAAGCCCTGGCACTTGCCGAACAAAAACTGCTAAGCAAGTTGCAACAGGGGTTATCCGCCATTGCCGGGGTCGAACTTTACGGCGCTCACAGGGATAATCTGGGCGCCGTGGCCTTTAACCTCAAGGGTGAGCATCACCAGGATGTAGGCATACTGCTGGATCAACAAGGCATAGCGGTACGCTGCGGCCATCATTGCGCCATGCCACTGATGTCGCTGATGGGTATCAAGGGCTGCTGCCGGGCCTCTGTGGGGATCTACACTGATGAGCAAGATATCAAACGTTTTCTCGATGCCTTAAAGGCAAGCGCCGAACTATTGGGATACTGAACCATGACAGAGCAAACACTCACTGCTGCCGACTTTATCCAGTTTGCCAAGCAAACCCAGGCGCCCCTGGCCGACTTATTTGAAGCCGTTTCCTCAGCCAATAATTGGCAGGACAGATACCGCCAGTTGATGCAAGGAGCCAAACTGTTGCCGGCCCTGCCACCCGAGCTGCAAACAGAAGCCGCCCGGGTACGCGGCTGTGAAAGCGCCGCCTGGCTCTACCACTGCCAAGTCGAGGGCAAACATCTGTTTATTGCCGACAGCGAGGCCCGCATCGTCAAGGGGCTAATCGCCCTGTTGCTGCATGCGGTGAATAACAGCGACAGCCAAACCCTGGCGCAATTTGAGCCCAAGGCTTATCTCAAGCGACTGGGTTTGGAGGGGCAACTGAGCCCATCCCGCAGCAACGGCCTCTATGCCCTGATAAGCAGGATCATCGAGCTCAGCCGAGAGTAATGGCATGCTGATTTTTTCAGCGTTTCAACTATCCAGCTCACATCGGAGAATAATTTTGCGGCCTGGTTGGCATTTTTCCAATTAAGCTTCACTTACCATCTGGTTCCAGAGTCGGAGCGTAGCTCAGCCCGGTAGAGCGCTGTCTTCGGGAGGCAGGGGTCGCAAGTTCGAATCTTGTCGCTCCGACCAATCAAACCGCTACCCAAGCGGCATAAAGACTCAAGGGCAGGTTCATTGAACTTGCCCTTGTTGTTTCTGTTTCGTCACACTGCCACAACCATCATCAAGCCGGCCAGCAACAAACAAGTGCCGAGCACGTATTGCAGTTGTTTCTTGGCCAGCACTTTACAGGTTACCTCCCCCACCATGCTGAGGATCAACACAGTCGCGCCTATTCCCACCAGGTAGCCCAAAAACAAATTGGAGCCACTGAGGGTCCAGTCGGCTACGCCCAGATTGGTGCTGCCCAGGGTGTAGCCATGGGCGAATGCCAACATGGCAACCATGGCCGCAGCGATATGGGTGGCAAAACAGATATTGCCGGCAATCAACATGCCGAGCACAAACATGGATAAGAGGACAAAGGATTTACTGACGATAAGCGCCACAGAGGTTTGCGCCGTCAAAGTGCCGGCCAACATCACCAGCACAAAAGATAGCGGCACCACCCACAAGGCTTTGCCGCCAAGCTGCGCCGACCAGACGCCGACTCCTACAGCCACCAGCAGACTGGCCAACAACATCAATGGGTTGAGTTGCATCACCTGCTCGGGAAAGCGTCCCACAACCCCAACGACAACAGCAGACTGGCGCCAACACCCAAGAACAGCCAAGATCTGCCAGCAAACAAGGACCGCATCATAAGCACCTCTCACTTGCCGAGTGACGATGCTTTAACTTTATACCTTAGGGCCAGAAAATGCTTGACCTGGCACAAACTCCTGACAAATAACCCAGCTTTATTAACTTGCATAACACAGACTCAAGCCTTACTATCCTTGGGTCTTTAAATCGATTGTTATTTCAAAGCCTATGTATTCCCCAGCAGACTCACTGCTCATGCTACAGACTTGGTGGCGCAGCCCAAACCGGCGGCGTCAGGATTAAACATAGGTAAAATCATATCTTCCGGGCCGCCATAAGGCGGCCTTTGTGTATCTGTACGTCTTATGGCTCCGGCAATTTCAAGGAGAACAAGATGAAACAGATCATACTCACAGGCGACAGACCCACAGGCAAACTGCATATCGGTCACTATGTCGGTTCACTCAGGCAAAGAGTCCAAGTTCAGGACGAGTTCGATCAGAACGTGATGATTGCCGACTATCAAGCCTTAACCGACAACGGCCATAACCCGGCCAAGGTGACCGAAAACATTCTCGAAGTCATGGCCGACTACCTGGCGGTCGGGCTGGATCCTATCAAGACACGTTTTTGCCTGCAAAGCACACTACCGGCGCTGTCGGAACTCACCTGCATCTACTTGAACTTGGTGACGGTTGCCCGGCTTGAGCGCAATCCCACAGTCAAGGCCGAAATTCAGCAAAAAGGTTTTGAGCGCAGCCTACCGGCGGGTTTTCTGGTCTACCCCGTCAGCCAGACCGCTGATATTACCGCCTTTCGCGCCACTCATGTGCCAGTGGGTGAAGATCAGTTGCCCATGCTGGAGCAAAGCAATGAAATCGTCCGTCGCTTCAACAATCTGGTGGGGACTGAAGTGCTCAAGGAGTGTCAGGCTATTCTCAGTGACACAGGCCGCCTGCCTGGGCTCGACGGTAAAGCCAAGATGTCCAAATCCCTTGGCAATACCATAGAACTGGGAATGAGCAGTGACGAACTCAAGCAAGCGGTGTTTTCCATGTATACGGATCCCAACCATCTGATGGTAGAAGATCCGGGCAGAGTCGAGGGCAATACGGTATTCAGTTATCTCGATGCTTTCCACCCGGACAAGGCGCTGGTAGCTGAGCTCAAGGCCCATTATCGCCGAGGAGGCCTCGGGGACATGAAGTGCAAACGGATACTCAATGACTGCCTGCAGGAGTTACTCGCGCCCATGCGTGAGCGCCGCAGTCAGGCTATGGCAGACAAGGGGCAACTGCTGGCGATACTGCAGCGGGGCACGGAAGAAGCCAGAGCCATCAGTGATGCTGTACTGCAAGATGTCAAAGCCGCCATGGGGCTTAATCTATTTCGCTAACCAATGGGTCACTCAGCTGTACTAGCTCAGCCCAAGGGGCCATAAGCCCGCCCCTTGGCTGAGCCTCTCGCAGCGCAATCGGTCGGACTTTTCGCCGGCCGGCATTGCCCGCCAAGATGCAACACACTGTCACCGTCTGAGTGACTAATCCTGGCATACCAACAGAGTTAGAATAGTCACATACAGCGAGATCCCCTCTGTAATACCCCTTAAAGGCGTTAAATCCACTTGGCCTTAACCAACTGAATCTAACCACCTCATTTGCTTGCCCCAAACAAGGCTCGGTTTGCATTCGATTTGGCACAGGTAAATATTTCTATTTATTCAGAAAAATTCCTTTATGGCGACATTGTTATGATTTTAAGGATTTAAACTGCCGACATCATTCGAGAGGCAGAAACGAGATGAAACACTCACAGAAACGATTCCCCTTGCTGGCACTCATGCTCAGCTTGATATTGCCGGGCTCTATATTGCCGGGAGATGCCAACGCAGCCGAACAGGGCGTGGCAATCAACTATATCCATGGCGAAGGCCAGGCCAACGGTATCAAACTGGCTTATCAGCTGTATCTGGATACCCTGACACCTATCAGTGAAGATTTGGAACTGACCCTGGAAGCCAGTATCAACTTTTGGGAATATGGCGAAAATAACCAGCATGATGTCAATCATGTGCTGGCCATGTCACCCATATTGAGATATCCGCTGATGAGGGGGCAGTGGCTGGACTTTTATCTGGAGGCCGGGATCGGCTTTGCCCTCTTGGATGACAGCCAATTTGCCGGTAAGGATGTCGGCTCACACTATCAGTTTGAAGACAGATTGGGCTTTGCCTTCAAATTTGGCCGGGAGCGCAAACAGACTGTCTCCATCACCTACCTGCATTATTCCAATGCCGGCCTCAGCAAGCCCAACCCTGGGCTCGACTTTGTCAACCTGGCCTACAGCTACCGTTTCTAACCCCTTTTTAGGGAATCGGGCCAATCAATTTAGCGGATGATTGGCCCGAAAATAGGCCCACTCTTCCACAATGCTGCCATCCGGCAGGTGACAATAGCCTATTGTGCCCTTTTGTTCCTGAACCAGCTGCAGCCTACCGCCGGATTCGACACAAAATACCGCTGCCGGATTAGGGCTTCCCACAGCATCTTTCAGACTCTCGGGCTCGGTTTTTGCCGCCTCTTCAGAGCAGCCCCCCCAACAACAACAGAGTGCCCACAGTCATTACCGTTAATACTCGCATCTTGGCTCCTTACTCAGTCCCTTGGGCGCGCTCAATTGCAGCCAAAGATTGTCCGCGGTCAGCACTCCCCCTCTTCAGGCTACAAAGGCACGAACAATTTATCCAAGTTAATAAATTGAAAATGATAAATATTGTTAAAAACGAGCAGCAGTTTTTGCCAGGTGGATCGTGATTTTTCCAATTTGATCAGGCTTGTTTTTTGGTGTTTGACAGTAAAGCGGGTAAAGTGTCGCGGTTATCACCTTTTTTGATACAAGGCATTAGCCTGCAATTGATAAAAGACCTACAAACATAATAATACAGACAAGGGAAGAGTATGAGCGACTCCAACTCCTGTGCGGGCAATGACCTGCGCGAAGTCAAGCAACTGGGAATGTGGGCCTCCATCGCCAGTTTAAGCTATATCTTCTGGCTGGTCGGCGGTATGGAACTGGTTGAACGTATCGCCTACTACGGCGTTAAGGCCAGTGCCGGACTCTATGCCAAGGCACCGGCTTCCGAAGGTGGCCTAGGTATCAGCCTCAGCGATTACGGTATCATTATTTCAGTCTGGGCCTTACTGCAGACCTTTGTGCCGGTATTTACCGGCGGGATCTCAGATAGGGTCGGCTACAAAGAGACCATCTTTGCCTCAACCATTATCAAGATCTGTGGCTACCTCTGTATGGCCTTCTTCCCCAGCTTCTGGGGCTTTTTGTTCGGCGCCATGTTGCTGGCAGCCGGTACCGGCATCTTCAAGCCCGGCATCCAGGGGACGCTGGTGCTGTCCACCAACCGTAACAACACCTCCATGGCCTGGGGTATCTTCTATCAGGTGGTGAATATCGGTGGCTTCCTTGGCCCCTTGGTGGCAGTGCATATGCGGCAGCTGTCCTGGGACAATGTGTTCTACGCCTGCGCCGCCATTATCTCGCTCAACTTCCTGTTCCTGCTGACTTACAAAGAGCCGGGTAAAGAGCAACGTCTGGAGCGGCAACGTAAGATCAAATCCGGCGAACTCAAGCAGGAAATGCTTTGGAAAGATGCCTGGAGCGAGCTGAAAAAGCCGGTAGTCATCTACTATATGCTGGTGTTCTCCGGCTTCTGGTTCCTGTTCAACTCCCTGTTTGACGTGCTGCCTATTCATATCGCCGAATGGGTGGATACCAGCGTAATTGTCACCAGCCTGTTTGGCCCTGAAGGCACCAGTAATGGCATACTGCAATTCTGGCTCGGGCTGAACAACGAAGGCACCAAGGTCATGCCGGAAGGCATGCTCAACCTCAACGCGGGTCTGATTATGACCAGCTGCTTCCTGATAGCCGCCCTGACCGCCAAGTACCGCATCACCAGCGCCATGTTGGCCGGCTGTCTGCTGTCTATATTTGCCTTTGTGTTGATTGGCGCCACCCATGCGGCCTGGTTTATCGTGTTGGCTATCGCCATGTTCTCCCTCGGCGAAATGATGATAAGCCCAAAAAAGAACGAGTTTATGGGCAATATCGCCCCCGAAGGCAAGAAGGCCATGTACCTCGGCTTTGTGATGTTGCCACAGGGCATTGGCTGGGGCCTGGAAGGCTATTTCGGCCCCAAACTTTATGAAATTTTTGCCTCCAAAGAGATCTTCTCTCGTGAGATGCTGCTGGATAAGGGCATGTCACAGACCGATGTGGCCGCCATTCCGCAGGGGGAAGCCTTTCATAAACTGGTTGAGTTCACCGGCCAAAGTGGCCGCGAGCTGACAGAAATCCTCTACCAGAGCCACAACATAGGTATGGCCTGGTACATCATAGGCGCCATAGGCACCATTTCCGCCGTCGGCATCTATATCTACGGTAAGTGGCTGCTGAGAATGCAACAAGCCCAAGCCTAATTGGAAACGCCACCTTAGGGTGGCGTTTTTATATATTGATTGTAAATGAGAGCTTGATCCCGCCAAGGGAACGGGCCAAATCCTATGCTTAAAATAGCCATAAATAGAATGCAACCATTTGTATCCAAGGAAGTTTTATGCTTTTTAACCATCGTCTTCACCGACAGATAGATTCATTGAAACAACGACTCGAGGAACAGGGCCAGCAGCACCAGGCGACACTGGAGCAACTGCAGCTGCAACTGGGGCAGCTCAAACAGGAAAGGGACCAGGCACTGGCGCAAAACCGCGACTTCACCGCCATGCTGGCCTGCCAGAACCAGGGTGGGCTCATGTTGCAATCGGTACGCGAGGCCATGGCCGAAGACGCCGGACATCTGCTTGAGGAGCAGAGCAAACTGCAGCAGCTCAACGCCCTGTTCGAGCAAACCCGCAGCGCGGTTGCCAGGCTGGGAGAGCGAGCCCATCTGCTCAGTTCACAGTCACAGCATAGCCTGAGCACTGTGGCGCAGCTGGATACCAGTACCCAAAGCATCAGCCAGTTTGTCAGCGCCATTCAGGGTATTTCGGCACAGACCAACCTGTTGGCGCTCAATGCCGCCATCGAAGCCGCCCGCGCCGGAGAGGCAGGTCGCGGCTTTGCCGTGGTGGCCGATGAAGTCCGGCAGTTGGCGGCCAAGGCCAGTGACGCCAGCCAACAGATAGAGCAGTTGGTGCAACAGATCATCACTCAGTCGGAAAGCATACGAACCCTGACAGATGACAACCAAGGCTGCGCCGATGAAGTGGCCAGCTCAGCGGTGCAGATAGACACTGTGGTCACTCAGGTGTTGGCGCAATCGGCGCAGATGCAGCAGGTGATCAGCCATGCCGCGACTGTGTCTTTCCTCAACACCACCAAGCTCGATCATGCGGTATGGAAGCAGAATATCTATGAACTGCTGCAAAACCAGTGTTTTGATCAGCCGGTAAACAGCCACCATGACTGCCGTTTGGGTAAGTGGTACTACGAAGGACAAGGCGCCAGCCTCTATAGCTCACTCCCGGGTTTCCGCGAGTTGGAAGCGCCACATGCATTGGTGCACGAGAGTGGCCGCCTGGCGCTGGAGCACGCCGCTGCCGGCGACACCACAGAGCAGGTGATGGCGCTGCAGCGGATGGAAGATGCCAGTATGCAGGTGGTGCAGGCCATAGACATGCTCATCGCCGCAGTTCAGTAGCCGTCAGTAAAATCGTCAGTAAGTGACCGACTCCACCTCATCCCGAGTCAACTCTCTGGCTTCGCCCTCGGCCAGAGAGTCATCCAACACTATCTGACCTATCTGGCTGCGATGCAGCGCCAGCACAGGGTTACGAAAGCGGCCGAACATGCGTTTTATCTGGTGATATTTGCCCTCAGTGAGTATCACCTCTGCCTCATGGCTTGCCAAAATTCTCAGTTCGGCCGGCGCTGTAATGACGTTTTCAAACTCAAAGAAAAATCCGTCCCTGAAAGCCTCGATATAAGTGTCATCCAGCGGATTGGCCAGACGCACCCGATAACGCTTGGCCTTACTCGATGAAGGCAGGGTCAACGCCTGGGTCCAGCGGCTGTCATTACTGAGCAGCACCAACCCGGTACTCTGCTTATCCAGGCGGCCGGCGATATGCAGCCCCGGCACCAATGCCGCCGGGGGCAGGCAGTCGAGTACGGTTTTATGCTCGGGATCTTGAGTGGCACTCACTACTCCGGCAGGCTTGTTCAGCATCCAATAGACAGGGTTTTGCCGCTGCAGCCATTGCTCATCGAAACGAATATGACTGAACTCATGGATAAGCCTGTCTGCGGCAAACACCTGCTCGTCATCGAGCCAAACCCTGCCATCGGCAAGCAATTGCCTGGCCTGTTTGCGGGGAATATTCAGTTGCCCAGCGAGAAACCTGTCCAGCCGCCCCCTCTTACTGCGCATCGTTTAAAGTACCTTTAGCTTCAATCCGATAAGCACAGCGACGTGAACCATCCAGAATGTGTTCGCGGCGACTGACTTCCACCTCAGGCCCCAGCAGCTGCCGGAACAATGCCAGCTCAGAGCGACAAAAGTTCTGGCAACTCGTGGCCGCCGCACAAATAGGACAATGGTTTTCCAGCAGCCAAAAGCCGGTACTGTCCACTTCAATCTGCGCCATATAGCCTTCACGGCTTCGGATCTCGGCCAGGCATTCCAGCTTATCGGCAAGGGAAGCGGCAGCGGCCATCTGGCTCGAATAGCTCTCGAGGCTTTGCTGCTCCCTGTGACTGATGAGTTTATCCAAGCCCTCGTCACCAAAGACCTGACGCACTGAAGTTATCAGCTGCAGGCTCAGCTCATCGTGACGGTCGGCAAACAGCGAGCGACTCTGCTCGGTCAGCGTCCAATAACGTGCAGGTCTGCCGCGGCCTTCGGCCCTGTCTTCGGTCCGCACCAGCCCCTCGGCTTCAAGGGCTTGCAGATGTTGACGTACCCCCATACTGGTCAGCCCCAGCTCTGCGGCCAGGCTTTGGGCCGTCTGGGCTCCGTTCAACTTGAGAATATCGACTATCTTGTCTGTGGTCTTCATGGCACCTCCAGCGCTGATTATGCCCGGATCAGGACGCCGCATCCAGAATAAATAAACTTTTTTGTTTATTTTATCTTTACATCATTAAGTAAAGC
>Ga0114983_1000288_pt1 | contig 21201 bp, 12 predicted proteins | sample Shrwel_input2_RT_FD_87182 | JGI IMG/M metagenome (GOLD analysis project Ga0114983, IMG submission 87182) | Subsurface microbial communities from deep shales in Ohio, USA - Utica-3 well 1 S input2 RT | ecosystem: Environmental > Aquatic > Deep subsurface > Shale gas/oil reservoir > Produced... | reverse complement strand
GTTTGATAGGAGCGCCGAATACCGCCTTCACCGGGAAAGAAATGCCCCAGCGCGATTTTGAGCCGGCCCTGGGTGTCGGCCGGCAAACGGGCAAGCAATTTCTCGATTCGCAGATCCTCAAGCGCCGGATCCCAGCTGCGACCATCGAGAAAGGCGGGTTTGAGGATCACCAACTGATCCATGGCGGTCATGGCCACCAGGTTGTCCCTTTGGGGATACTCGAGTAAGCGCTGGATCTCCTTGAGATCTGTGGCCTTGCTTTCGCCTTTGGCGAGTTCTATCACGGCGGCAACTCTGGGTTTTTGCAGATCTATCTGCAGCTGGGCGGCCCAGGCACAAAAATCGCTTTCGCTATAACTGTCACGTTTCAGCAGTTGCAGAATAAACTCTTCCCGCTGGCGTTTATGCCAGAGATCCAGCTCGAGGGAGTTGGCTTGCTCGACCATCATTTCGGCGGTCATTTTCAACAACTCGCCATAGTGCAGCAGCTCCGCCGGATTACCGGTAATGCCAACAACGCCGATTATCTTGCCGTGGTAGTGCAGCGGCAGGTTGATCCCGGGTTTGACGCCGTGCAGGCTGTGGCGACTGCCTTCATCTATCACTACAGTGCGGTTTTGGGCTATGGCCAGAAGGGCGCCTTCATGGACACTGTTGAGTCGCTGCTTGTCGCCAGAGCCGAGGATCACCCCTTGACTGTTCATCACATTGATATTGTGGTCGATGATGTTCATGGTGCGATCCACTATTTGCTGCGCGGTCGCGGCGTCGAGAAAATACATGCGAGCCTCTAGGGTCTGTTGACCTTTCATGGTTGAATTTTGCTCGTACTAGACGCGTTTAAATCGCGACGCAAGGTATGCAGCCTAGGGGCCTAGGTAAATACCTTGCAACAAAAAGTAAAGCGCGTCTAGCCGAGCCCTTTGAGTAGCATTTGTCGTTGTTTGGTATAAAAAACGACAAAAGCTGCAAAAACCATCTTCAAGGGTCAACAGACCCTAATGTGCCAATAACTCGGCGACTCTCTGCCTGAGCCTGGGTAACAGGTTTTGCTCAAATTCCGGGTGCTGTTTAAACCAGAGGCGATTACGCGGACTCGGGTGAGGCAGCACCAGTTTTGTCGGCCACAGCGAGTCAGCTTCTGCCACGGCGGTGCTGACGGACGCCTTGGCCAGCGGACTGCCATTAAGGTGCCAGGCCATGGCGTATTTGCCAAGGATAAGCGTCAGCTCAATATTGGGCAGGGCGGCAAAAAGCCTTGGGTGCCAGGTGGCTGAGCATTCTGGCCGCGGCGGCATATCACCCTGCTTGCGACCCTGTTTTTCAACTGTTCCCGGATAGCAAAATCCCATGGGAATGACAGCAAACAGCCTGGGGTTATAAAACTGCTCTCGGCTCACCCCCAGCCACTGCCTTAGCCGGTTGCCGCTGGCATCGGCAAAGGGCAGGCCACGCTCATGGGTTATTCTGCCGGGCGCTTGCCCCGCGATTAAAATCCTGGCGTCAGGGTGGGCCTGCAGTATCGGCTTGGGCGGCAGCGGCAGTTTATCCCGGCACAGGGTGCAGGCTCGCACCTCATCGAGTAGCGGGAAATCACTGGGCAGAGCGGCAGTTTTCATTATATTTCCTGGTTTTTGATGGATATCAGACCCTACTTAGGCTTCGAAAACTAGGCTCCGAAAACTAGTCTCCGAAAATCAGGCACCGAAAAAATGTTGCCAGGCCTGAAAGCCTTCATACAATGTCAGCCCCAGCGCCGCCAGCAGTAACACTATCCGGCTGAGCTTAAAGCCGTTTTCTCTGCGCTGCTGCCAATCGCTAGCACTCCAGGCGATAAGCATCGCCGGGATAGTCAGTGGCCAGATGAAATTGGCCAGCAGCAACAATAAGGCGGAGGTTGCCAGCAGGCGCCAACCAGCCTGAGGTCCGGCGCCCTTGGCCGAGTTTTTCAGTTGTAGTGGCAACAACGCCAGTGCCACGGCTATCAACACCAAACCGAAGTTCATACTGAGATCGGCAACAGAGGCATGATCCCAGAGGACAAGTAACAGGGTAATGAGCGGAATGGGCAAGGTCCAATAGATATGGCTGCGGACAAACCTAGGGCGGCTATATTGGCCGTTGAAGTAAAAAACCAGCTGCAGTAGCAGGTTAACCAGAGTAAAACCACCCAGCACCAGTATGGTAAACACCCCGGCCATTAACCCCTCGGGTTGTGCAGCCATGGCCGATAGCGGAAAAAGGGCGACCAAGGCACAAGGATATTTCAACTTCATCAATAGATTCTCATCATAAAGGTTGCGCCTTACATTGGCTTAAAGGCGAAAGGCTTGCAAGTGCTTGATGGCTGTTATGGGATGGCTCTGAGACTATGAGGAAAAAAGGGGCAGTTCCGTCCGCCCAATCTCACAAGGTAACAGGGAGGTGGGCCGGAGGAGCCGGCCCACGAAAGGTAAACTAATCTGCTATAGCTTCCTTAGTTTTGAAAGGGGGTGTTTTCAGCAAAGTATTCGTGGCTGTCGGCGTTTTGAATCGCCTGGGCAGGATTACTCAGGGCCAGCGATTTGGCGCCACTTTGGCCGTAGACAATGTCATCGGTTCCCGCCACCACATTGAAGTGACTCATTTCATGGACTATGGTGCCGCCCTTGGAGTCGGTGCCCGATACCGGTGCGCTCCAGAAGGCGTTACACATGTAGATCTTGTAGGGTTGAGTCGGGTAAACGTAGGCGTAATAGCTCTTCTTACAGCTGCAATCGAAGGTCAGTGGCTGATTGTTCAAGGCCGAGTCTATGGCACTGAAGTTGCTGCTGACGCTATTCCAGCGGCTGCTGTTGTAACTGCCAAACCAGGTGGCATAACGCACCGAGCTTGAGGGGTTGTTGTTGCTCGCGAGGTATTGTTTGCTGTCGGCCGCCATGGCGCGGGCGGCGTCCAGTCCCGCCAGAATATCGCTCTGTTGGGAATTGCTGCAACGGCCGGTAAAGCTGATACCGTCGGGTGACGTACCGCCATCGCCACTGCCGGGTTTACCCTTGTTGGCGCCGGACTTGAATTCACGGCCTTCCACATAGAAGCTGACCGGATCTGAATGTATCCCTTCTATCCCTAAGCGGGCCAGTTTCTTTTGTTGGCCCGGGTTGGGGGAGAAGAGTTGCAACGAACTGACATCATAGCTTATCTCGTAGTTGCCGCTGCTGCTCATGTCGTAAAGTGAGGATAACTCTACCTGATAGGACACACTCTCACCGGATTTGAGTTTGATATAGTCCTGTTTGCCGGGTGCCGGGCGTTTGAAATGGGCACCAAGATAGTGACGGTCAAGGCCATCGGCATTGACTTTGAACAGGGATTCTTCCACTCCATCAGCGGCTGTGTACCACTTGAGCAGTTTTACCGGCTGGTTGGCGTCATTGGTCAGGGTCACAGTGACCAACACGTTATCACTGGCCTTATAGCTCTGCTGGCTCATCTCCAGGCTGGCACGAATGTCATCGGCCAGCGCGCTGGTGCTGGAAAGGGCCGCGAGCAAGGCTATTCCTTGTAGTGTATGAGTGATTCTCATGCCATTGTCCTCAGGTCATATAATCTTAATTGTTATAATTGTTGCAAAGATGTAACGTTTCGCAGTGTAAGCTGCAAAAAGGGCCGCTGGCAAGAGGAATTTTACCGAATGCTTGTTGGTTTGGGGTGAGGGTGGGAAGAGATAAAAAAGCCCGCGAAAAGCGGGCTTTTGGGAGCGAAGAGCGAGAATTACAGACGGTAGTTGACGCTCAACATGATCAGGTGAGCCGTGTAGTCATGGCTGTTGTCACCAAAGCTGACCAGGTTCCAGATACCATCCGGGGCGATATCGTTACCTGCGTCGTTGTCCTCGTATTTCTCCATCTTGTAGTCAAGACGCAGCGCCATTTTCTCAGTAGCCTGATACTGGGCATAGAGGTTAACGTTGTGCACTTTGGCATAGTAATCGCCATAGTCGCCTGTGATGCCTTGGCGTACCTGAGTGCTGGAATCCGAGTCAGAGTAGGTGTAATCCAGCCCCAGACGCAGTTTCTTCTCCAGCAGGTTGTCGTAGGCCAAACCGGCCCCTATGACATCTACCTTGTCTTCCACGGTTCCTGTCCAGGTGACAGTGCTGAAGTTGCTGCTGCCGGCCTGATCTGAGTCTATGGTCTGATGGTTGTAGAAGGCACTCAGGCTGAGATCGTCTGTCAGCAAATAGCTGATACTGGCGTCATAGCTGAGGTCTTTGGATTCAGTCAAACCGATAACCGTGTTGTTGTAGTCATCCAGCGCATAGCGGGCACCGAAATCCAGGGTCAGGGTGTCGATAGGGCTGTGAGTCACCCTGGCCTCAACCTGAGTGCGCTTGCGGTCGGCCAGATTGTATTTGCGCAGCAACTTGTTGGACTCGGAAGAGGTCCATTCAGATGCTTCGTACTCTGAGCCATCGCGCTTGCCATAGCTGCCCTTGATCCACATATTCCAGTGTTCAAAGCTGTTGAGACTGAAACGGGCCCAAACGCTGTTCTCGTCGGTGATTTCCCTGTCCTGATAGCTGCGTTCATCACGACGGTAGTCATAACCTGCGTCCAACTTCATGCCGTTGGCAATCCGGTAATCCATGGCCAACTTGGCCTTGTGACTGGTGTTGTCATAAGGGGTGTTGTAGGCCACACGACCACTGACGTTATTGATACTGATCTGAGTCCATTCCTGGATCTGGGTCTGGTTGTCCCTGTCGTAGTAATCATAACTGCCGCTTATCCGCAGATTGCGGGTGGCGCGTTTGACCGCCTTGAGGTTCATCCCGAGGATATCGACTTTACCGTCCAGGGATTCCTGCGGCAATTGATAGCCGTAACCCGAGGTGATAAAGGCCTCATCCTGGGTCATCTGTCCGGCAAACAAACGGCCGCTGACCACGGCGCCTTTCTGGGCAAATTGGCCGCTCAAGGTCACTGTGTGAGACTCGTTATCCGGATCCAGGCTCATATAGCCCGCCCTTTGGGCACCAAAGGTTGGGTTGAAGGCGTTATCGAATCTCAAGGTCTGGATGTCATTCTTGAAGAATGAACCATTGTAGTTGAGTGCGGTAAACCAGTTGTCACCCTTGAGTTTGATCCCGGCCTCTATGGTGTCTGTGGTGTAGTCCACAGGCTCGGCCAGCATCATTGACTGGTTGAAGAAGCTGCCGGACGCAGTTTTCAGGCCGGTTTTTTCTTCGCGCATATAGGTGACATAGGTGCTCCACAGCTCTTCACCCTGATATTCAAGGCCCAGGCCCGCGCGCTTGCGCTTGAGCGACAGCTCCAGTGGGCTCAGGCTGTCATATAGCATGGGCATCTCGCTGCTGCCACCGGCTGTCTGCCAGTTGGCCGGCAGTGTCAGGTTGCCGCTGCCAGCTCCCAGATAAGGGCTCATGGCTGAGTCTGTCTTATAGGTGTGGATCTGACGGTAGTTCAGGTTGATGTTGTACTGCCCGAGTTTACCGGCATTGATATCGACCCGGCCGTTTTCCATACCCAGATTATCGGCTTCGATACTGGCTCGATAGCCGTTTTCACCGCGATAGCTCAGGTCGGCGTCCACCTTGCCGGCAAAGTCATCTTCGGCGGCAAAGGCGTTGGCAGAACGGATATCGTCAGAGTCGTTATAGCCGACCCCGGCGCCAATAGTGCCGGATACACCGGTTTCACTGACGCAACCCTTACAGCTCCAGGCCGAAAACTTCACCTTTTCGGTATTGGCGTTGGCCAAGTCATAACCGTCAGCGGCCATCGCCAGGCTGGCAGGAGCCAGCAGAGCCAGGGTGATCAAATTAAGTTTGAATTTCATCTTCCCGCCTCCTTAGCGTTGGAACAACTTGCCGGATGGATGGTTGGAACCATGGATCTGGCTGTGACAGTTCAGGCAGCTGCGACCACCGGTAAAGGCGTTGTCGTTGACCTGAGAACCCATGCCTGTGTTACCCAGATAGGCACGGCTGGCGTGGCCGTCGCTGGCGTGACACTGTTGACATAGTTGCGGCGCTCGGGTCTTCAGCATGCCATCGTTAACACTGCCGTGGGGATTGTGGCAAGTGACACAGTTCTCAGTGACGGGTGCATGCTCCCAGAGTTTTGGGCCGCGCTTCTCCGCATGGCAGCTGTAACAAGTGTCATTGACTGACGCCTTGTTCAGATCGGCATCTGTGGTGCTGCCGTGAGGGTTGTGACAGTCGCTGCACACCATCTGTGCCCACTTCAGCGGGTGGCTGGAACGCTTGTTCATATCAGCCTTTTGCTTGGTGTGACAGCTGGTACAGACTTCCATTTCAGTGTTCTTGGAGAGCACAGGATCCTTGGCGGTATGCACGCTGTGGCAAGAGGCACAGGCAACATCGGCGTTGTCGTGGTGACCACCGTTCCAGGACATACGCTTGTCATCCTGGTGACAGGAGAGACAGACACTGTTCTGCTTGTCGGCTGCCAGGGTTGAACCCTTACCGAAGGTAATCATGGGTTCGTTACCGCCACGGTTGTGTTTGCCCATAGGGCCGTGACAGGCTTCGCATTGTAGTCCGGCCATAGGACTCTTGCTGGAGTCGATGGCACCGTGAACCCCTTTGAACAGGTCCATGACCTTCTCTGACTTCTTGTGGCACATCAGACAGGAGTCGGCGCCCTTGGAAGAGTAGCTGCCTTCGGCAAACTTCTGATCCAAAGTCGCTTCCACTTCTTCCGGGCTCATTTTGGCGTCCCACTTGGAGGCGTGAGCCACCTGGGTGATACCAAAAGATAACACTGCCGTCGCCAGAAGGGCGCTTAGCAGTGTTGGTATATTTTTGCTGATTCTCATATTAGGCATCCTTAATTTGTCCAAACCCTTGAAAGACGGGGGAGGTAACTCCCCCGGCCTGGGCAAATTACATCTTCACCTGAGTGTGATCTGCGGCGGTTGGTTTGTGGCAGTAGAAACAGGTTTCCAGCTGCGCAGCCTGGTTGGCAGCGGTGTAATCACCATCTACCACAGCGCCGTAGGCTTCCAGTTGCTCCTTGGTGTGTACCATGTAGTCACCACCGACAGTGTGACAAGAAGTACAGGTAGCAGTGATAGGCGTGGTGTACTTACCTGCTGAGGTGGCCAGAGCGCCTTTGTTCTTGAAGGCATCAAGATTCAGCTTACTGTGACAGGCTGAACAGTTGCCACCGATCAGGCCGTGAGCCTTTTCAATGTGGGTCTTGTGCAGTTTCATCTCCAATGCGCCTTTGTTGGCACCGCTGGCGTATGTACCATCAGGAGTATGACAGGCCACACAGCCATCAACACCGACGGTGAGCTTGCCGTTCACTTCGCGAGCAAGCTGTTCTGTCATTACAAAGCCTGAGTGGTGGCCTTTGTGCAGTTCGAAGGTGTCACTGTGACAGCCCTGACAGGTAGCGAAGTCCACTGAGTCGATATGACGGTGACTAGGCGCATCACCTGACTTGGTAGCGAAGGCCAGTTGAGCTTTCATACTGGTAGTGGCAACGCCATCGGCACAGGCGATGAGCTCGCTGCCTTGGTTGCACATTTCCAGACCGATAAAGCTGAAGGCAGTATCGGCATCACCGGCACCGAAAGGCAGGTCTTGAACGGTAAATTGCAGCTTGCCGTCAACCAGAGTCACGGCGTCCTGCAGCTGGCCGTCTTTAACCAGATCTTTGGCAACCTTGGCTTTACCGCTTCCAGGGCTTTTGTTGTAGCCCATGACAGGGAAGTTAGGGCCCACGTTAGTGATGGTTTCCAGGCGCTTGATCTTGGCCAGCTCCTTGTTGGCATCCAGCGCATTACCGGCTTTATCCAGCAGAGTCACAGTCAGAGTGGCACTGTTGTCGGCATTGCCTGTCATCTCTGCGGCCAGACCGCGCTGAGCGATAACGGCGCGCTTATCAGCGGTTACACCTGTGTGCAGCTCTTCTGTCCACTTGCTGTTGTGACAGGCGATACAGTTGGAGTTGTCGGTTTGTTGGCTGTGGCCTTGGCCTGCAGCAAAGTCGATGTTGCTGTGGCAGCTACCGCAACTTGCAGCAGTAGGCACTTTGGACCAGTTGCCCCAATCGGGCGTCAGCTCGACATTGGTGTCGTTGTGACAGGATTGGCAGCTGTTAAGCGCATCCAGCCCCAGGTCCTTGTGCTTGGCGTGAATAAGGACATTGAACTCTTTTCCTTCACCAACCCGACCAGGAGTGTGGCAAGTGGCACAATAGTTGACGTCAGGATAGCCACCGTTATGTTTGACGTCGGCCAAGTCACCGTGACAGGTATTACAGCTATCAGTACTCACCAGCATGCGGCTGTATGCGGCAGCACCTGAGTCGGCACTGAAGTCGACGAAGGCGTTGCTGTTGGGGATCAGAGTGCCGTCAGGCAGTGGTGTGTTGTAAGCACGCAGCAATACCCGCTGAGCCAGCTCAGGGTTGAAGCTGATGCTATCTTTACTCAGTTCATTGAGTGTCTTGCTGAAGGTGTAGCTGTAGCTACCGTTTTTGTGGTCAACGAAAGTGCCTGCGCAGCTGCTGCTTACAGTGCAGTCTTCGTTGCCGAAATATTGCCACTGAGAGGCGTTACCTGCACCGGTTGCGCCTTCCGGCAGCAACTGAGCGGCGGCGAAGCGGAACTTCTGCAAGCCAACTACCGGCATATCGTCTTCGTTGGTCACGGTAAATTCGACAGTTGGGATACCGTCTTTGACAACGGCCTGCTCAAAGCTAAAATGCAGTGCTTTGATTTCGCCTGCCGGCTCGCCGCCTGGGTTACCTGGATTACCATCGTTGCCATCATCGCCACCACAGCCACCTAAGGCCAGAGTAGCTGCACTGGCTGCCAGCAGCAGTGCGATTCTGGTTTTTTGTGCGTTCATCATCTTGTTCCCTGCAATAGTGGAAGTATCTGGTTTAGGGAGTGGTTGATTTGAGTCAACCAAATTGATTATGTAATTGGCCCTTAACCCGATACCGGAAATAGGATTTCCCCTTGAAAAGGCTAACTCAAGCAGGGCCGAAAAGCTGCATAACTGGTGTTAATGTGTGACTTGGATCTTTCTATTTATAAAGAGGTATTTGAGCTGGTAGGAAAAACTTAATCTCGATCAAAAAAACGCTGTTTTTTAATTCGATTTTAACAATTTGACAGATAAAAAAAGAGAGGCCGAAGCCTCTCTTTAGGGTTAAGTATTAGTGATCGAAACTCCAGTTGGAGTGAGCTTCCAACAGCTGGGAGTCTGTATGACAGGTAGCGCAGGCTTCCTTGACTTGCGGGTATTCACTTGCAGGTACGCCGTGGCCTGTGCCTATCACACCACCATTGGAAACTATGTGGTTGATAGTGGTTTCACTCAGACCGTATGGCGGTTGGTGACAGCTGGCGCAGGCGGCAGTCTGTGGCGATACCAGAGTCTGCTCTGTTTCATCTTCGGTCTTGCCGAAGGCAACCGGCGCGGCATCGGCGGCAATTTTCTTCAGTGAGAAGCCGTCTTTACCGTGACAGGTCTGACAGTCTGTCTTCTTGAAGAAGCCATTGCCTGAGCTGTCATACAGGTAGTGCTTGGAATGCACTATGTATGCCAGGTTAGATGAGCCATTACCCTTCTTGTCTTTGGTTCCGTTGTGGCAGGAGGCACAACCGTCGATATCGTTGGAGAAACGGTGCGTAATAGCCGTGGTGTGACACTGCTGACATGCGGCCATTTCGGCATGTTGCACTCTTGGTGTCTTGTCGACTTTGCTGCCATCGATATTGAAGTAAGTCGTATCGGATGGTACATAAGGGCCGGAGTTGGTAATTTTTCCATCAGCATCAAATTCGCAATCGGCCACGGTTCCAGTACCGTCGAAACAGACATGCAACTGGCTGCTCAGAGCCACTTTAACTTCTGGCGTCCCCATGACTTCGGCGACTTTGAAAGCGCTATCGCTGAAGGTGACATTAATGCTGCCGTCGGCGCCTGCACTGAAATAGCGATAGCCAACTTTCTGGTAGTTAACCAGGAAGTCGTCTTTGACCACGCCGTTGAAGACGATGGCGCTGGTGTCACCACCATATTTATATGGGCTGGAGTCGATCTGCGCCAGCGTCACATTGGTGTCGCCGTGCTTGACCGTCATATTGGCCGTGATTGTCTTGCTGGCCTCATCATAGGTCATGCTATTGAAAATGACGCGGGTCTTGGCGGCTTGGGCACTGTCGTTGTTGCTGTAGTGAGCGCGCTCGGCACCACGGCCATGGCCATCAGGATCGCTGTGACAGGAAACACAGTTTTGCACTTTTTCGTTAATCTGGCTGTTTTCCGCGTCCCAGTGCGAGGAAGGTACGGCATATGGGCTATTGTGGCAGCTCAGACAGGTTGCAGCATCCAGATCGGCTTTCCAGGCATCGGCCATGGTCAGAGTTTCATCTGGTTGGTGACAGGTCTGACAGTTGCTGGCTGATTGCGGGAAAATACCGTTGTAGAAGGCATGACTGTGCACTTCGTGCGCCATGGCCTTGATGGAGCCGTCGACTTTGTGGCTGCCGATCACTTGGCCATTTTCGTCCTTGTCATCCTTCATGTAGCTGTTGTAGTCGGTGTGACAGAAAGTACAGCTTTCCAGGGTGACGTGTTTGCCACCGTGCATGGCAAGTGCGCCATCATGACCGGGTCTGTGACAGCTTTGACAGGTTTCATCGGCGATAATCGGCTTGGGTTTGGCCTGAGTAGTATCGGAAGAGGGTTGCCAGTAGAAGAAACTGTTGTTAACCAGATTAACGTTGGCCGCATTGGCTGTCTTGATGCCAAGATAAATACCGTTGACCATGTCGGCCTTGTAGTCGTATTTACCCAGAGTATCTATGGCTTTGTTCAGTTTCAGTGTGTAGGTGCCGTCCTGATTGTCGGTCAGACAGTCTTCACAGTTTTTACCCTGGAAGTAGGAAGAGCCAGTGTAGAAGCCATCACCTTTGTCTTTGTTAAAGTAGCTCAGCCAGATTTCTCTCGCTTGGCCTTCTACATCGGTCAGGCCTTCAATCTCATCTTCGCTGCCGACACGGCCGAAGGAGACTGCACCTATGTCAGTGTTTTTCAAACCAAAGACGGCGGCGCCGTTGGCATCAGACAAGCTGAAGTTGATTGTCAGGAAGCCGTTGGTGTCTACAGACGCGGAATTAATCTTGGATTTCAGCGTGTTGACTTTGCTTATAGGTGTGCCGACAGGACCTGGCTTACCTGGTTCGCCATCTGAACCGTCGCTGCCACAACCGGCCAGCATCAGAGACAGCAAACCGGCACCCAACATCGCTTTCGTCGCGGCATTGAAATTAAACCGTTTCATCATGATATTTCCCTGCAAGTGATTTTAATCATCACTAACCAGAGGTTAAATAAGAATAAATCTCATCAACCATGGAAAGTGTGTGGAATTATTTTTCCAAGGCCAAGGCTACCCAAGTGGTGGGGATTAATCAGTCACTTTAGATGGGTTATGTGATTAAGATCCGACTATTTCTTTAGGGGTATACCGCTAGATCAAAAAAAGTTAATCCTGATCAAAAAAACGTGTGTTTTAAAGGCTTTTTTAACGAATTTTGCTGCATAAAAAAGGGAGGCGAAAGCCTCCCTTTGGTAGCAATATTGAGTTTAATTGCCGTGTGCTGTCATCAGCTGAGCCGGGGTGTGACAGGTGGCACAGGCCTCTTTGGCACGATTACGGACATCGGCTTCATCCATGCCATCCAGAATACCGCCGTTGGCCTGAATATGCGATTTGGCTGCATCACTCAGGTACTGCTGGTGGCAGCTCAAACAGGAGCCGGCATCTGAGGATACCCAGATATCCGCGCCGCCATTGCTGATGTCACCATAGCGCCAGACGCGATCCGGTGAGCGACCCAGAGTGATACCTGTGACGCTGCCGGAGGACTCTGCATGACAGGTGGCACAATCGGTTTTCAGCACAGTGCCGGACTTAAGCCCTGCATATTTGAGGAAGTGGCCTTCACGCTCGTGTGCCTTCCAGGCAAAGCTTGAGGGGATTTTGCCGCCGGGATAATCGGCATCATTTCGCAGTGTCTTATCCGGTGTATGGCAGGTTTGGCAGTTGACGCCATTGTCATAGTGATGGATCTCCTTGCCATGACAACTCTGACACTTGGTCGGGTCTATGATGGCGCGGCGGGCCATGGCATCCATACTGCTGTCGACACCATTGTTGCCCCAGACAAAGCGGTAGGGTTCCTGCTGGATAGCCACAGAGCGAACGCCGTCGGTTGCACAGTCTGTCAGTTGAATATCGGCAACACCATAACCGCCGTTATTGAAGCAGGCTTCCAGTGCCGACCAGATTTCAAAGCTCTTGCCATCCGGGTTTGCCGGCATATCAAACGCCGGAGTCAGCGTATAGCTCTTGCTGGTGGCGTCAAAACTGCCTTCACTGAGACGAATACGGCGCTGGCTGTAGGAGGCTTCGTTGTAGGCTGGGTAGTCCTTGTCTACATCCCAGCCCACTATCATACGGCTACTCTGATCGATAAAGCTTTGCTCCATGGCGTTACCGTCTTTGTCCAAAACCTGCACTTTAAAGGTCATCTTGCCGGTGTTGCTGCTGACCTCCAACACCTTGACGCTCAGTTCGGCAGCCAGAGTGAAGGCTTGCATCACATCACCGTGGCGCTTGGCTGCGCTGCCGGTACCGTGATAGGTATTGTCCGTGTTGTGGCAAGCCATACAATCTGTGCTGGAGTGGTGGGATGAAGGTTTTTCCGTGTGACAGGCGACACAGGCGGTATTGCTTTTCTCGGCCTTGAACAAGTCGGCATTGGCCGGGGCGCCACTGCCTTCCTGGTGACAGACGCTACAGTCTGAAGCAGGCTTACGGGGGAAGCCGACCACACCATAGTCGTGGACGCTGCCGCCATAACCGACAATCTTGTATGGTGCCGGCACTTCATTGCCATCGGCATCATAGGTATGCCGTTCTGCGCCGCGGTGAATGGCGTGGATCAGATAGGTGAACTCCACACTGTTACCCGACTCAGGATCACCAGAGGTCGCAGTATGGCAGGAGGCGCAGTTTTCCAGCGCTATCCGCCGTCCGCCGTGCAGCTCCAGGCTGTCCGGTTGGTGACAGGTGTAACAGGCATCAATGGTGACCACATTGCGGGTCTGAATGCCTTCAGTTTTGCCGCTGGAGGGTTGCCAGTCATAATGGGCATTGGCGGTAATTTGAGGCAGTTTCAGTTCCAGCGTGGCCCTTTGAGTGGCATCGGCATCATAAGCTATGGCCAGCGGCTCTGTGACTTCGGCAATATTGACCTGATAACTATAGCTATAGCTGCCATCGCCATTGTCCACCAGACAGGTCTCGCAGGCGCTGGCGGCTTCGACTCCAGCCTGATACTGAGGCGATGGACTGAGGTTGTCCACCCCATCGGGAACTGTTGTAGGCTGTTTAAGGCTATTGATATAGGCTTGCCATTGGAATCCCCAATCGGCTTCTCTGGATTCTTCGCCTTCACCTATGGTTTCGGTTACATGGGTCAGCTGAGCGATACCAAATCTGAGGTCATAGTCTTTGTTCAGACCCAGCACAGCTACGCCATTGGCGTTGGTCAACATAAAGTCAACAGTGACCTTTCCTGCTTCCACTTTGGCGTCGGTAAACTTGACCTTGAGGGTGGGAGTGGCATCGATATTCACTCCGATCACGCCGTCCTTACCGTCTTCGCCATCCTTGCCGTCACTGCCACATGCTATGAGCGTCAGCGACATCAGAGTGGCCAATGCCAGGCGGGTATGCCCTTTAACCAGTCTTGAGCTTTTCATCATTATTTCCCTGCATTGCTTTGATTGCACGACTGAGCCAGTGTTTAAATACCGGCCCTTTCCTGTAGTTGCCGCCCTTAAAGGGCGGCTTATTGTTGTTACTGAGCGATAGGATGCACTTTGGTGACATCGGCCAGGCCGCCTTGTCCATGACAGGTGGCGCAGCTTTCCGTTCCTGCCTTGGCATCGGCTTCAGAGCCCTGGAATACGGCTCCCTGTTGTGTCATATGGTTACGAGCACCATCGCTCTGGTGGCAGTTACTGCAAATTGCCGCCGTTGGGCTGGTGAAGCTGCCGTCATTCAGACTTAAGGGTTGCACTGCCGAGTTGAGCGGCAGCGCCATACTCAGCACGCCATTTTCATCTTTGCTGTGGCAGTGAGCACAGTTGCCTATGTTCCCCGGGAATTGCAGCGTCTCGAACCCTTCGTAGCGGGCAGAGTGCAGCGCATGGATCAGCTGTTTGAAGTCGGCACTCGTTGCCGACGGATTGGCAGCGGTGGCATCGGCCTGCATATTGGGGTTGTGGCACAGTTGACACTGACCGGCCAAGTCGTTGCGGGCACCGTGGAAGTTCAATTGCTGATCGCCATGGCAGCTGCCACAGGTTTCGTTGCTGACCACCTGGCGCCGCCCGGCCGTGGTGAGGCCCGCCATGTTGAACGACTGATGGCTCGACTTGATAACCAGCACACTGGCGGCGCTGTCACTGCAGTCAACCAGCATGCCTTGGCTGGCACAGACGCGGCCCTGAATCGCCAGGGTGCCTGCATCGGCTTCACTGCCGGCGGGAATGGTCAGTCCATCCAACTGATACTGATAGACTCCATTACTTCCGGACAGCGGCGCCACTTCATGCACTCGAATTGAGCGGGCAGAGCGGGTGGCGTAATCAAAGCTGGTGCCCCAGTTGGCGTAGATCCTGAGATCGCTGACAAACAGCTGTTTGTCGGCGCTGTCGTTATAGGCTGCACCTGTCTGCGGGTTACTCAACTTGAGCGAGAAGCTCAAACTGCTGCCGCTGACACTGGCGTTGGTGACCTCGGCCTTGAATTGCTCTAGGGCCGCCATGTTCTGCTGATTGGCATGGACTTCGCGGGTCCAATCCGGATTGTGGCAAGCGACACAATTGCTGTTATCCGCTTGCGCCGGATGACCTTCGCCTTTAATGAAGTCGATATTGTTATGACAACTGCCACAGGACTCCATGGTTGGCACCCGGAACCAGTTGTGCTGTTCGCTGAGGGTTTCATCCTCTTTATGACAGGTCTGACAGTCAGACAAGGGTTTGGGGAATCCGGCCAGATGTTTGGCATGGATCATTTGCGGGAAGATGTTTTCCGGATTGCTGATCCGAGTGGCATTGTGGCAAGTGACACAGGTTTCCACCTGGTTATAGTTACCGCCGTGAAACGCCAGGTCATTGTGACAGCTGTTACAGGTGTCGATGGAGACAATGTCGCGGCTGTAGGCCGGAGCCCCAGAGGGTGGCTGCCAGTCGTAATGGTCATTGGTTACCGGCAATGTGGTGCCATCGGCCAAGGTATCACCACCGAGTTTGATCACCACTCTGTGGGTGGCGCCGGCGATTTCAGCTATTTCATTCATACCGTCGAAAGGGGCACTGAAACTGTAGGAGTAGTTGCCATTTTTATGGTCAACATAGGTGCCAGGGCAGCTGCTGGAGCAGGTCTCGGCGGTGAAATACTGCCATTCACTGCTGTTGCCTGCGCCACTGGTGCCTTCCGGCAACAACTGCGCGGCAATGAAGCGCCCGGAGGGGATACCAACCACAGGCTCGTCATCCTGATTGGTGACCCGGTAATCTACCCGGGTAATGCCCTCTTCGAGAGCCGTTTCCTTGACCTCAATTTTGAGCATACTGATATTCATCGCCGGCTCGCCGCCTGGTTCGCCTGGGGTTCCCGGGTTGCCATCATCACCACCGCAACCTGAGAGAGCCAACGTGGCGGTCAGCAGGGGCGCGCCTAGATAAAACAGGGGAGTTTTTGGGGTGTATTCCTTTGACATCGCTCTTCGCCTCTTGCTCTTATAGGGAGTAACTCAGTGTCAGCCCCAGATAGTGGGCGTTATAGTCCTGGCCAAGATCTCCAAAGCTGAGCACGTTGGGGATGCTATCTGGGGTTAATCCCTGATTGAGCCAGTCACTGTCCTGATAGTGTTCAAACATCCAATCCAGCCTCAATGCCATCTTGTCGCTGAAGTGATACTTGGCAAAGGCGTTGAAGGTATGACGGCGTGAATAATAGTCGCCGTAATCCAGTGTGAGCCCCTGGCTGACATCTGTGTCGCTTTCGCCTTTTGAGTATTGCCAGTCGAAGCCCAGATCCAGTTGTTTATCCAGCAACTCGTTATAGTAGATGCCGAACCCGGCGACTGTGCTGCTGTCACTGGCACGGCTGTACCAACCGCTGGGGCCGAAAGAGGCTGAGCCGGTTTGATCTGTATCCTGCCAGTCCTGATTGAGCCAGGCATTGAGGCCAAATTGGGCTGAGAATTGATAGTTGCCACTGAGGCCATAGCCCCAACTGCTGACTTCATCCAGGCCGATAAGCGTCTCATCATAGTCTTGCTTTTTGTGATTTAGCGCCAGGCTGAACGACAGGGCATCGCTGAAGCGGTAATCGTTTTGCAGTCGCAACAGGGTTTGCTTGCGATCCGCCAGCCAATACTGACGCATCCATGGATTATTGGGGCTTTGGCTCAGCTCGGAGGCCTGATAACTGCCGCCACTGCGCTCACTGAGTTCACCTTTGAACCACAACTGCCAATCGCGGCTGGCACGCAGGTTCAGCTTGGCAAACACGCTGGATTGGAACAGGGATTCGCGCGCCAGATCGCTATAGCTGTGGTGTTCATACTCGTAACCTGCGTCAAGAGACAGGGCACGGGTAAAACGGTAGTTAAAGGCGATATCGGCTCTTTGGCGGGTGTGGTCATAGGCCGCGGGTGTAGCACTGCCCTGGTGCCAGCTGTCACTGCTCACTTGTGGCCAGTCTTTAAGTTGTGTCTTGTTTTCCCGGTCGCGATAGTCATAGCCACCGCGAACCGACAAGCCTCTGCTGATGCGGGCGGCATACTTGAGTTTGAGTTCCAGCACGTCGACCTGCATGTCGCCATCGATTGCGGGCAACTGGGGTGAAGGACCATTGATGGTGGCCGGTAACAGCGCCTGATCCTGAGTCATGCGGGTGAATGCCGTGTGCATCAATATTTGATGTCCGGCCTCGGATAACTGCAGATCGGCGCCGACTCTCAATGCCTTGTTATCCGGATTGTCGGCGAGTTGACCATTATAGGCGGCGCCAAATGTGGGTAAGAAGGCGTTTTCCCAATAGAGTGCCTGATAGTCGTTACTGTATTGGCTGAGGGTCGAATTGAAGCCGGCCAACCAGCCTTTTCCTTTGAAATAGAGTTTGGCTTCCAGTTCGTCGGTGCTGTCATCCACTCGGGTGGCTAATGCCATGGAGTTGGTTAGAAAGTTGCCGTTGGTTTGGCGAGTACCATCCCTTTGCTCGTGACGGTAATTGAGCCCCGCTTTATAAAAGCTGCCCAGGTAATGGGCATCCAGGGTGAAGCGATCCCGCTTCATTTCCAGTCGCTGGCTTGTCAGGCTGTCATTAAGCCCTGGCATCTGCGAGGTGAGGGCGGCCGCTTGCCAGTTGTCCGGCAACATCAGCCTGTTGTCCTGATTGATATAGGGGCTCATGCCATTGTCCGGGCCGAAGTTGGCCAAGGCGCGATAACCCAGACGGATATCAAATTGGCCGGGTCTTCCCATGCTCAGGCTGGCACTGCCGGTGTCATAGCCCAGTTTGTCGGCTTCAATGTGGGTGCGGTAACCCCGCTCACCGTAAAAAACGACATCGCTGCCAAGGTGCCCAGTGGCGCCATCGGCGTCTGTGCCGCTACTATTGGCAAACACCGCATTGCCGCCATCATTGTAGGCCACACCGGCTTCAAGCGTGCCGCGGCTTTCCTGTGGCAACTTGCACTGGCCGCAACTCCACTTGTCTTGCTTGAGCTCGGCGCGATTGGCCTGTTGCAGCGAATAGCCACCGGCCCAGGCCGGTTGCAGTGCACAGGCTATGGTGAGCGTCAGCAGTGACAGCTTCATCTGTGTCTGTTTCTCGATAACCATACTCTGCTCCTTATCGCTGCAAGAGTTTGCCGGATGGATGGTTGGAACCATGCACCTGGGTGTGGCAGTTCAGGCAGGAGTTGCCGGCGTTATAGGCGTTGGGCATCAAGCCGGTTTGCTCATTGGCAGGGAAGTAGGCTCTGGCTGCATGGCCATCGGAGGCATGGCACTGCTGACACAATTGAGGTGGTTTGGCCAGCAACATGGCTTCGTTGACACTGCCATGAGGGTTATGACAGCTGGCGCAGTTGTCTGTCACCGGGGCGTGTTCCCATAGCTTGGGCCCGCGCTTTTCGGCGTGGCAGCTGTAACAGTTTTCGTTGACCGTCATCTGTTTCAGGCTGGCGTCCCCAAGACTGCCGTGAGGATTGTGGCAGTCGCTGCAGACCATCTGCTCTGTGCGTATCGGGTGAGCGGAACGTTTGTGGATGTCGGCACGTTGCTCTGAGTGACAGCTGCTGCAAACGGCGACTTCGGTTTCACGGCTCTGGATGGGGTCATGGCCTGTGTGCACTTGGTGGCAACTGGCACAGGCAACTCCGGCGGTGTCGTGGTGGCTGGCACTCCAGCCAAGACGCTGTTCATCCTGGTGGCAACTGAGGCAAACGCTGTTTTGTTTGTCTGCCGGTATCGGCGAGTCGGCACCGAAGGTGATCATCGGCTCCTTGCCGCCGCGGTTGTGTTTTCCCATAGGACCGTGGCAGGCTTCGCATTGCAGATCGGCCATCGGAGACTGAGAGACGTTGGGATTGCCGTGGACACCATCAAAAAGCGCCATCACCTTCTGGTTCTTTTTGTGACACATCAGGCAGCTGTCAGCCCCTTTGGGAGAGTATTTTCCTTCAGCAAACTTGGCATCCAGAATGGCTTCAACCTCGGTTGGATCCTTGTCGTCCCATGGGGTGGCTTTGGCTGCAAAGGCCAACAAAAACAATAAGGGGAGAGCACAACCCAACCCCCAAAGGCTTGGTTTACTCGAGTTATCCATTTTCATCATTCCATCCTGAGCGCGTTCATTGCCGATTTATAGTTATTGGGCATGCTTCAGTAATTTACTGAATTGCTAATGTTAAAGAATAGAGCAAAAAAATGACAAGGCGATAACTTTTTAATGATGCTTATGAATAAAGAAGGCTGATTTAAAAAAGAAAACAACAAAGTGTGATCTGCGCCACATTTTGTTGTGACACTCTTTAAGCTGAAATTGGGATCTGAAGCAGAAAAATACCGGATTCAGTTTGGGTTATTTGAGCTTAAGCGGTTTATTCCCGAGCGCTTTTGACTCATAATAGCCAACACAATTGAAAACTATTATCGTTACCAGTTGAAAAGCTTGATCCAGATAAAGTTCTTATTTGACGGTTTCAGGTAAAATCGAATCATTACCCGCATGCTTGCATGCTGTTTTCAGTGGTAGAGGCAATGAAGTTAAGTGAATTGAAACCCGGTGATCGCGCCATGATTTCCGAAGTTGGCCATCTGGATCTGCCTGCAGTGGTCAAACGCAAGCTCCTGTCCATGGGGATCACCCCAAATACCCGTTTTTCTTTGATCCGTCGAGCTCCCATGGGATCCGGGTTGGAATTGGACATCCGCGGCAGTAAGTTGTGCATGCGTCAGGATCTGGCACAGATTATAGAGGTGGAAAAGGCCAATGACTAAGCAGTTTCATTGTGTCACTGTCGGCAACCCCAATGCCGGTAAGTCGACATTGTTCAATGCCCTCACAGGTGCCAATCAACAGGTGGGTAACTGGTCCGGGGTGACAGTTGAAAAGAAAACCGGCCACTTTTCGCTTAATGGCGATGATGTCTTTCTCACTGATTTACCCGGCATTTACGATCTTCTTCCCGCCGGTAGCAACTGTGATTGCTCGTTGGATGAGCAGATTGCCCAGCAGTATCTGGCCAGCCAGAAAGTAGATGGCATTATCAACTTGGTGGATGCCACCAATATCGAACGTCACCTGTATCTGACAGTGCAGCTGCGTGAGCTGGGTATTCCCATGGTTGTGGTACTCAATAAAATGGATGCGGCGGTCAAGCGTGGCATTCGGGTCGATACTCAAGCCATGAGTCGAGAATTGGGTTGCCCCGTGATAGGCGTGACTTCAAGAGAAGCCCAAGACGTCGAGCGGGTCAAGGAGCAGGTGATAGCACTGCTGGAAGGGCGGGTTTCAGAATCGCCTTTGATGCTTAAGTATGATGCCACGATTGAAAGCGGTGTCGCTGCCATTATGGGTAGCGACAGTCAATTAAGTCGGGGCCGAGCCTTGGCTATGTTGGCTAATGGTCTGGGTTGTGGTTCCTGTCAAAACAATTTACTCGATGAACAAGTCTCCAGAGTGACAGATCAATTGACACTCGAAGGCAAAGACATTGAGATCATGGTCGCTACCACACGTTTTGACTTTGTCGAGCGCGTTTACAAGGGTTCTGTCAATGCCGACGGTCAACTGACCTTGAGTGACAGACTCGATAAGTTGGTATTGCATCCTGTATTGGGTATTCCGGTATTTTTGCTGGTGATGTACCTGATGTTCATGTTTGCCATCAACGTGGGCAGTGCCTTTATCGACTTCTTCGATATCAGTGCCGGTGCACTGTTTGTTGATCATTTCGGTGCTTTTCTCACCAACATAGGTGCTCCTGCCTGGTTGGTGACTCTGCTGGCCGGTGGTATAGGTCAGGGTATTCAGACGGTATCGACCTTTATTCCGGTTATCGCGGCGCTGTTTTTGGCTTTGTCTGTGTTGGAAGGCTCTGGCTATATGGCCCGTGCGGCCTTTGTTGTTGACGGTTTGATGCGCCGCATCGGCCTGCCCGGCAAGGCCTTTGTGCCCATGATAGTCGGTTTCGGCTGCTCTGTGCCTGCCATCATGGCGACCCGCACACTGGGTAGTGAACGTGAACGTATCGTCACGGGTATGATGGCACCCTTTATGTCCTGCGGTGCCAGATTACCGGTATACGCCTTGTTTGCTGCGGCTTTTTTCCCTGATTCAGGTCAGAACCTGGTGTTCGGTCTCTATCTCATAGGTATTTTGGCTGCGATAGGCACAGGCCTGCTGCTGCGCAAGACCTTGCTGCCCGGTAACAGCAGTGCCGTAGTGATGGAGCTGCCAAGCTATGAAATGCCCAAGCTAAAAGCTGTGGCTTCCCGCACAGGTAAACGTACCAAGAGCTTTATTCTCGGTGCCGGCAAGACCATTGTAGTGG
>Ga0114983_1000285_pt1 | contig 21415 bp, 22 predicted proteins | sample Shrwel_input2_RT_FD_87182 | JGI IMG/M metagenome (GOLD analysis project Ga0114983, IMG submission 87182) | Subsurface microbial communities from deep shales in Ohio, USA - Utica-3 well 1 S input2 RT | ecosystem: Environmental > Aquatic > Deep subsurface > Shale gas/oil reservoir > Produced... | reverse complement strand
GAGATAGACAGAGCCGCTATCATTCGTGCCCTGGATCAATCGTCACTGGCGTTCAAGGTGCTGGAGGCCAACTGTGCCCAGAGTGGCTTGGAGTTCGCCTGCCAACAGCACTTCGATGGCATACTGCTCGACTATATGTTGCCCGATGCCAATGGTCTGGAAGTATTGAGCCGCCTCAATGAATCGGCCGGAGAGCAAACCGCAGTAGTGATGATCTCCCGTTATGAAGACGACAAGCTGGCGCAGCGCTGCATCGAGTTGGGGGCACAGGATTTTCTGCTCAAAGATGAAGTGAATACCAGCCGCTTGACCCGTGCTATCCGCAATGCCAAGCAAAGGGCTTCCATGGCGTTGGCATTGCGCCAAAGCCACGAGAAGCTCAAAGAACTGGCTGAACATGATTCCCTGACCAAACTGGTCAATCGCTACGGTTTTGAACTCTGCCTGAATCGCACCTTGAGTCAGGTCAAGCGCCATCAGGACATGCTGGCGGTGATCCTCTTGGATCTGGATGATTTCAAGGGTATCAACGACACCTTAGGGCACCAGGTGGGGGATATCCTATTGGTGGAAGTGGCCAACCGTCTAAACGCGGCGCTCAGGGAAGGGGATCTCATTGCCCGTCTCGGTGGTGACGAGTTTGTGGTGTTGGTGACAGAGTCCGAGAATCGTTACTTCCCTATGGCGGTGGCCAATAGGCTGCAGCAGGCCTTCGAAGAGCCTTTCCCGCTGGGGGAACATGATGTGCTTATCGGCGCCAGCATTGGCATTGCTGTATACAGCGATTCTGTCTGCGACAGCTCAGAGCTGCTCAAGTGTGCCGATATTGCCATGTATCGCGCCAAAAAAATTGGCCGTAATCAGATCCAGTTTTATTCCGAAGAGTTGGCCAGGGAGGTCAGGTTTCGTAACCGTATCGAGATGGGACTGAGAACTGCGCTGGAGCGGGATGAATTCAGGGTCTTTTATCAGGGCAAATTTGATGCAATTTCCGGCGAGCTTTTGGGAATGGAAGCCTTACTGCGCTGGCAACATCCGGAAGATGGCCTGCTGGCGCCCGACAGTTTTCTACCGATAGCCGAAGAGATAGGCTTGATTGATGAGATAGGTGAGTGGGTGTTGGCACAGGCCTGCGCGCAAACCGTCGAGTGGCTGACGATGCTGGCTCCGGTAGGAAAGCAGTTATCTGTGGCGGTTAACCTGTCACCGTCGCAGATCATTCGCGAAACCTTGTATCAGACCATAGTCAGAGTATTGCAGCAAACCGGGCTGTCGGCATCGCAGCTGGAGCTGGAACTCACCGAAAATGCCCTGATTGAAGAACCGCTGGAGCTGGCCAAGGTGTTGGAGCGGATTGCTGCCTTGGGGGTAGTGTTGTCTTTGGATGACTTTGGCACCGGCTTTTCGTCCCTTGAGCACATCAAATATTTTCCTATCAATGTACTGAAAATCGACAAGAGTTTTGTGGCTTCGGTCGAACAGGATGAACGTGGCAAGCGTTTGTTGTCTGCCTTGATTAATTTTGCCAACGGTTTTAACGTGGTGTCTGTGGCTGAAGGTATAGAGACTGAGGCGCAGGCGCAGTTTTGTCGTGAGCGGGGCTGCAATCTGTTGCAGGGATATCTTTATTGTCGGCCGATTCGGCCCGTGGATTTTGAAGTGCAGCATATTTTACCTTTGCTGGCTGAGGGGAATGTTTGATTTTGCTTGCCTATTGGCAAAGTATGGTCAAAGATGCCCCCTCTTTTTTGCTGGGCCATAACTCTCTTTACCGGGTCTTCCAAACATGAAAATCGGTATCCTTTCTCAATTTCCCGAGCTCTATTCTACCCGCAGGCTGGTGGAAGCCTGTGAGGGTCGTGGTCATCAGGCCTTGGTGATCAATCCACTCAACTGTTATATGAACATCAACTCGGTGCAACCCAGTATTCATCTTGAAGGTGAAGAGCTTGCCGGTTTTGATGCCATTATCCCGAGGATCCATGCCAGTGTGACTTTTTATGGCTGCGCCCTGGTTCGCCAGTTTGAGATGATGGGGGTGTACGCCGCCAATGATTCCATCTCCATTGCCCGCTCAAGGGATAAGCTGCGGGCACTGCAGTTGCTGTCCCGCAAAGGGGTGGGCATGCCGGTCACAGGCTTTGCCAGCAAGCCGGATGATATTCCGGATCTTATCGCTATGGTGGGTGGGGCGCCGCTGGTGATAAAGCTTTTGGAAGGTACCCAGGGAATAGGTGTGGTGCTGGCAGAAACCAAAAAGGCCGCCGAGAGTGTGATAGAAGCCTTTTTGGGGCTTAAGGCCAACATTCTGGTGCAGGAATATATCAAAGAAGCCAACGGCAGTGATATCCGCTGCTTTGTGGTGGGTGATAAGGTGGTTGCGGCCATGAAACGCCAGGGGCCGGAGGGCGATTTTCGCTCCAATCTGCATTTAGGCGGCAGCGCCGAGAAGATTAAGATTACCCCTCAGGAGCGCAAGACAGCCATTGATGCGGTTAAGGCGATGGGGCTGGCTGTGGCCGGGGTGGATATTCTTCGCTCCGAGCGTGGCGCCTTGGTGCTTGAAGTCAATTCAGCTCCGGGTATTGAAGGTATAGAGTTGACCACAGGTATCAAGGTGGCCGAGCCGATAGTGGAACATATCGAAAAAATGGTTGCTGCCCGTAAACGCAATCGACCTGTCATCGCCTGATTGCGCCTCGGGCTTTCCCATCCTTAGAATTCGAACTCATAGACATAGCTGAGCACTATCTTGGCATCGTCGTTCGGCCGATCCGTATCGGCCACCATAAAGGAGACAGAGCCTATGCCTGTCTCCTTGCTGATGGCCAGATGGTAGTCGGCGTAGTCGGAAACTCCAAACCAGCTCTGCACCACATCACCGTCTGAATAACCATAGTGTGCCGTCAGCGTCACGGTTTCCGTGAGGGGATAACTGAAACCTGCGTGGATATAGCTTAAATCCTTATTATCCAGCGGCGCTTTGGCTACATCATCACCAGCGTTAACCACTTTGGCATAACCCAGCTCAAACCACTTCCAGCTGAGAGTCAGCGCCAGCTCACCAAAGTCGATATCGCCTTCGGCATCCGGGTAGCCATAGTAAAGATAGCCGATGTCATAGCCAAAGTCTTCGCCTATGCTGCCGGAGTAACCGCCGTAAAAATCGAGCTCGTAACTGGTGTCATCACCAAAGTCGACATTGGAGGCCCAGGTGCCCAGGTAAAAGCCTGTGTCGTGGCTATAGTCTATACCACCTTGAACGGCGACAGAGTCATCCGTCTGGGTAACCCCACGCCACAGATAGTTGGAGGTGGCTCCTATATTCCCTGATACAGTCGCCTGGGCTTCGCCGGCCAGCAACAACAGACCTGCGATAACTGACATTGAAAACTTGGTGTGTTTCATTCTCATCCCCTCAATGGTTTGGATTCCGAAACCGGTAATAGCGACCGGCGCAGACACTCGTTATTGTCTGTGCGGAATGAGCGAATCTTGTGCCAAGTTTAAATAGGCATTAAATACATGTGGTTAGCTTTTGAATATAAAGGAGGTTAATGAAATGTTGCGTTTAAATGGGGCGTTTTGCCCTTTTTTTGTGCAGTTGAGTGTTGGGCACGACAGGCAATAAAAAACGCCTCATTATGAGGCGCTTTCATCCGTGAAAAGCGGCTTAGTTGACGCTGTCACGCAGTGCCTTACCGGCCTTGAACTTGGGAATCGTAGCGGCAGGGATCTGGATCTCTTTACCGGTTTGCGGATTACGGCCAGTGCGGGCCGCGCGGGTTGAGGTTTCGAAAGAACCAAAGCCTACGATGGAGATTTTAGATCCTTCTTTCATGGCATCAGTCACTGCTACTTCGAACGACTTGAGGGCGCGGGCAGCTTCTGCTTTGGACAGGTTTGCATGTTCTGCCATTTTTGCGATCAGTTCAGTTTTGTTCATCTGGAGCGTCTCTTCTTTCCGTCGATTGAATTATTATTGCCCATCTAACATGCCATAAGGTTTTTGGCTTGAAAAGGCCTTTCAGCGGGCTTCTTGAGCTTTATTTGTTATTTTTTAACCAAAATTATACAAATTTGTGAGCTGGGCGCCGATTTCCTTAAATTCAGTGCGATCTAGTCAGATTTTTCCTGTTGCAAAAAGCATTTTGTGTTGGCGGAAAAAGCCACCCAATACTGGAATAACAGTAAGGCCAACAACACAGCCGCCAGCGGCAGCAAGGGGATATTGCGCCCAGCCAGCTCAAGTTTGACATCTTCAGGTGTTATCTGCAGTGCCATCAGTGCAGTAGCGGCCAATGCCAGCAGCCCCAGAGTCTGGATAAAGAGATAGATACGCAGTGCCCACAGCGACCAACTTGTACGTAACACTATGCCCACCAATACTGGGATGACTCCCAAGGTAAATAGATCTATTGCCCCCGTACTGATGGTGCGCCACAGTGCTACCCCGGCCAGTACCAGATAGAGGATGCAAAGTAGTACCAAGGGTATTGGTCTTGAAATGGACATAAATGACTCCTGTGAGAAATTGGCCTAAGTCTATGGAAAGCCCTGGAGTGAGTCCAGCCGGATTTTAATCGCTTTTTCCGGTAAAATGAGCGCTGACATTTTTGGCAGGATAACACTCAATGACAGAAGAGCAGTTCTGGGAGCTGGTCAGCCGCGACTATCCCGATCAGGACCAACAGCAACTCCAGGCGCGTTTGACCGAAAAACTGCAAAGCTTGAGCGATGATGAACTGGCAGAGTTTGATAAACACTTTGCCCGGCAGCTCCGGCTGAGTTACAGCTGGGATCTTTGGGGCGCTGCTTACATCATCGCCGGAATCGATTCAGATTATGGCTTTGCCGAGTTTCGCAATTTCCTGGTGACTCTGGGAAAGGAGCGTTATCAGGCGGCCTGCAATGCAGCGGATTCGTTAGGGGAGCTGGAAGTTTGGCCACAATTGAATGGTTATGCCTATCCTTTTGTTGAGGAAATAGATCTGTTGGCCGGCCAGTTATACGAGACTCGTACCGGGAAAGAGTTACCGTTTGTGCCTTCGGGGCTGAGTCAGCCCAAGGGTAAGCGTTTCAACGATCAGCCCAAGGCTCTGCGTAAACTGTACCCCAAGCTCTGTGCCCGTTTTCCTTTCTAAGTAGGCTTAGTCGTTGCGCATCTGTTCACACTGAAAGCCCTGACGGCGGGAGTCGAAGCGGCAATAGCTGCCACACTCCCAAGGTGCCCCCTCTGCGGCCTGGGACTTCTCGGTAGCAAACGCCTTACAGCTGGCATAATCACCAAAATCGTCCTCTTTGATATAACGCCCCGAATCAAAGCCATGGGTATAAATGAAGGCACTCCAGGTTTCCGGCCCCTTGGGTTTGGCATCCTGATTGATGGCGATAAGAACAATTCCCAGAGCGGTAAATAGTCCCAAGGTAATCAGCAAAGGCGGTGAGAGTTTCACTGGTGCTCCTGTTATGGCTCGGTTTTTGGTTTATTAGATTACTTCCTCGGGCCTGACTCAAGCCGCATTGTTTGAAAGTTTGTTGTTGCTGCTACAAATTGATACTCAGGTTAATCTTTTTGGATGGTGTATTGCGAAAAATACTACATTAAAATAGCTACTTATAACACAATGCTATTCTCATATTAGTTTTGCGTTAAGCCCGGATTCAGGTTAAATTTTATACTCTGAGTTCGAAGCAAAAGCATACTGACAATCGCTCCCAAAGGAGGCTGATATGAAAATCAGACATCTGTTACTTGTAAGTGCCCTGGCCTCTGGCTCGGTGCTGGCGGCCGATAAGGCCGATGAAAACCCGGTTACTGAATCGGGTAAGGTGAAAATAGAGTGGCAGTCACCCAAGGATTTTCGGGATATCAAGTCTGCCGGTGAGCTGCAATCCCGGTATGAAAAACGTCTGTTTGATACTTTGACCAAAGCCTTGGATAAAGATGTTTCCTCATCTCTAAAAGATAACCAAAAGCTGGAACTGACAGTCACAGATGTGGATTTGGCCGGTGATGTGCGGCCTACCTTTGGCGCTACCGCCAACGATATACGCGTAGTCAAGAATGTCTATCCGCCTAAGATCAGCTTCAGTTATCGCTTGATGGAAGGCGATCAGCTAGTCATTGCCGGCGATGAAAAGCTGACCGATATGCAGTTTCTCGACCATGTAGACAGAATCAACAGTGACAGCTTCCGCTATGAAGAAAGAATGCTGAAAGACTGGTTCCAGAAAACACTCAAGCCCAAACTCTAAGCCGTTTTCGGCATCTCCAGCAAGCACAGCCCTTGAGGGGTGTGCTTGGCCTGCTTTTTCGCCAGCGCACACAGGCGGGACAATTCATGCTCGTTGGCGTCCAGGCTTAATGGCGGTGGCAGTATTCCGACGCTGAGGCGCAATAGCGGTTGAAAGCATTCCTGCTCTTGTCTGTCCTGGGCAAACAAGTGCTGCCTTTGCCAATGTTCATCACTGAAAAATTGCCTCTTGCCCCGTTCAAACTCTGTCAATATCTGCTGACAAACCCTGAGCATTTTTGGCTCTGTGCCTATCATCACAAAATCATCGCCACCCACGTGGCCGATAAACTGTGCCTTGCCATATTGTCTGAGCAGGCCGGCGACGGCCCTTATCACCTCATCACCACGACCGAAGCCATAGATGTCGTTATAAGGCTTGAAATTGCATAGATCAAAATAGGCCAGATAAAAATGCTGTCGCAGTTTACGTAGCCGTTGCAGCTCTTCCTGAATGGGCACATTTCCGGGCAATTCAGTTAATGGGTTTGCGTGGCGTGCCATCTGTATTCTGTGTTCAGTGATGCGTTGCAGCAGCTCGCGGGTGTGACCAAGACCGATAAATTCCCCTTGACGCAGAATAATGAATTCCTGCGCTATTTCGGAGCCAGGCTTAGCGGTAAGTTTTTGGCTCACCAATGACAGAGGTGTAGCCGCATCGACCATAAGCACATCTCTGTCCATGAGTTCTGTGACCGCCTGGTGCTCATGAAGGGCGCGGCCATAGGGGCGGAAAAATAGCTCCATCAGCCGATGGCGATAGATCAGTCCCAAGGGACGCTTTTGCTCCAACACCACTATGCACTGAAGCTCCGGCTGGGCGAGAAAGCGTTCACTCAACTGCTTGAGCTCAGTCTCGGAGGGGCAGGTTTGTGCCTGATGGCACAGGCTCTCTGCCGCCTCGTTGTATCTCGGTTGTTCCTGCTGACGAATGGCAAGATAGCGGGTTTGCAGTTGTCTATCTGGCTGCGCCTCGGGTCTGCCGAGCAAAAAGCCCTGGCAATAAGTGATCCCGAGCTGGCGCAATATGGTCAGCTCGGCTTCAGTCTCTATACCCTCGGCGATGACTTTACAGGTCAGGCTTTGGCAAAGCTCTATGATGGAGCGGACAAACTCCTGTTTTACCGGAAACTTGTCTATCTGATGAATAAAATGGCGATCAATTTTGACATAGTCGGGGGAGAGTTCTGACCAGAGACGCAGGCCAGAATAACCGGCACCCAAGTCGTCGAGAGCGGTTAAAAAACCTTGGTTACGATAGTGATTAAGGCAGGCTTTGAGCTGATCTATGTCATCGGCCGGGTATTGTTCCGACAGCTCTATGACCACATTGGATGGCGCTATGCCGAACTGTTGCAAGAGCTTGAGGGTTTGCCCCTTAGGATGGGTTGGATCCAGCAGTGCCTTGGGGGAAATATTGATAAACAGCTTGCCAGGCAATTGTTTTTGCTGAAATTGGGCTATGGATACCCGGCGACACAAGGTCTCCAGCTCGGAGAGACGTCCTTGGCGTTCGGCAGCGCTGAACAGATGAAATGGAGAGTGAACACTGCTGCCTATGGGGCCGCGGCTAAGAGCTTCGAAGCCGTGGATACTATTACTGTCTATATTGATAATAGGCTGAAACAGTGCGGTGACATCCTCGTTATCCAACACACTTCCAAGTTCAGCTATCCTGTCTATGGCCATCAAACTGCAATACCTCTCCAGGCCCAAATCGGATAGAGTTTAGTCTTGCTAGATGACATTTAGATGACAAAGCCGGGGTTGGCCCGGCTCATATTATTGATTCAGCTGTTTGAACTCTCGCTGCTTACTCTTATGTAAACTTCTCTAGCTACTTACTCTGCTGTTTAAATTTTTGCAGTGTTTGCAGCAAGACCGCCAGTTTCGGTAGCAGCGCCTCCAACTGTTCCGGGGTAGGTGCCGTTTCGGCTTCAAGATCCGCTACCGCCTGTGCCAACTCCTGTACATAAGGGAGGAAGCGATTACTTCGGGTGGTAAAGCCTTGTTCTTGGGTGAATACGGCAGAAAACTTTCCATGACCGGCCTGTTGCAGCTGATCCAGACGATTATCGGCATCGACAGCCTGGCGGTAAGCGGTCTGCAGATTGGCTTTCAGTTGCTCAATGACCTTGGTGTATGGCATAACAGCCTCTAACTGGTGAACTTTGGCTGAAATTATAAGGAACAGGGATGCGCGCAACAAGTCGACTGCTGTGGTTCTTCTTAGGATGTGGCTTACTTTTAAGTGGCGTGGCTCAAGCAAAAGATGGTGATACACCACCCTTCTACCAATTGGAGTTTGCCGGCAAGACGGCTTTTCTCATGGGCTCAGTGCATGTCGGCAAGGCCGATTTCTACCCACTGTCAAACCAGATAGAGCAGGCCTATCGCCACGCCGGCGCTCTGGTACTGGAAGCCGATGTCCGTGATCCTGCGGCGCAGCAATTATTGCAGAAGTATGGCTTAAAGGCCGCAATACCGGATGAGGAAACCCAGACGCTGCTGCAGGAATATTGTGGCGGCAAACCTTTATGCCGGCAATTGGCTATGATGTCCCCCTGGTTGCAGTCGGTACAGATCAGTATGCAGCGCTGCGTTGAACTGGGTTATCAACCCAGCCTGGGTGTGGAACAGTATCTGTTGGATGGAGTCGGTGATAAACCTGTGTTGGAGCTGGAAAGTACAGAAATGCAGTTGGCACTGCTGGACTCGCTGGCGCTGGAGCACCAGTGGAGTATGGTGCGGGAGAGCATTCGCGGTGAAGATCGGGAGATCCAGGCACTGATCACCGCCTGGCGCAGCGGTAATGAAAAAGCTCTGGCTGAGTTGATGCTGCATCAGCTGTCCACCGAAGGTGAAGATGTATTGCTGGAAAAACTGCTGTGGCAGCGTAACCAAGGCATGGCCGAGCGCCTGTTGAGTCTAATGGGCTCCAATCAGGCACCACTATTTGTGGCCGTCGGTGCCGGGCATCTGGCAGGCAAAAGGAGCCTACTCGAGTATCTGCATAAAGCCGGTGTCAGCAGCCGTAACTGCTGGCGGCAAAGCTGTGATATACCGCCCGGCGAGGCAAACTGAGGCGCTGAGGTCTATACTTGCTGTGCTTGGACACAGGGAGTTGAGATGCAAGGCATTAGCGATGCGTACAAGGGGTTTGAAGGAACAGTTCGTCAGTGGGATCAACGTTTTGGCAAGGTGGTTGCCAGGGTCGATCCCGGCGATTTTTATATTACAGGTGCCGATGAGTACATTTTTACCCGCTTGGGGTCTTGTGTGGCGGCTTGTATCTGGGATCCCGTACTCGGCATAGGTGGTCTGAATCACTTTCTGTTACCCGAGCGCAAACTTCACGAAGATTGGCACCAACTGACCAGCTACAGCTGCCGCTACGGCAACTGGGCCATGGAGCAGTTGATCAATGCCATACTCTGTGTCGGTGGTCAGCGACACAGATTACAGGCCAAAGTATTCGGCGGCGCCAGACTGGGCCAAAGCAGTGTGCTGAATGTCGGCCAGTCCAACATAGATTTTGTACTAGGTTATCTCGAAATCGAGCAGATCCCTGTGCAGGCGGAGGATTTGGGCGGCCCTTGGCCGCGTAAGGTGATGTTTCACCCCAACAGCGGCAAGGTCTTGCTCAAGCACATGGATCCCGAACGTCTGGCGCAGCTGGTGCCGGAAGAGAACCGTTATCTGGATCAGATAGTGGATGGCAAAGATCAACCCTCGATCGAGTTGTTCGGCCCGGATGCCTTGTGAGCAATGAAATGCACGTAGCGCCCCAGAGACAGATAGGGTTGCTGGCGTGAGTATTTCAGCTCCATCTCCAGCAGTTGCTGGAAGTCGAAATTATCCGGCAAGCTCTTTTTAAGATAATCATGGATGACCCGTACCCCGGATTCACACCTCAATCTCAGTTGCCACTCGTTAAACCAAGCTTGTACATCGGCTATTTGCAGCGGATGTTTCGGGCTGAGGCGGACTTTTTTGCGGGTTTGCAGATCGGCAGCCACATAGTCGAGATTGCCTGACACCAGGGCGTGAAAGCGCATCGCTTCCTTATTGAAAAACATCAGTGAAAACAGGCCGTCATCTTTCAAGAGTGACAGCAAGCCCGCCAGCGTACCCTTGGCATCATGCAACCATTCGGCAACTGCATGACAGAGAATGAGGTCGAACTGGCCCAGTTCCGTTACGTTCAGCTCCTGAATGGCGCAGTGCAGCAGTTGAATATCCAAGGGCTCGGCCGAGGCGGCAATCTGCTCTTTGGCTTGTTCCAGCATGGCCGAGGAGATGTCGCAAAGAACGACTTCATGCCCCATGGCCGCCAGTTTCTGACTGAAAAAACCGAAACCGCCACCGGCATCCAGTACTCTGAGTTTACGGCCGGCAAAATAGGGTAACTGTTCCTGCAGATCGCGCCAGAGTACGGCGGCTCTGATCTGCCCTTTAGGGGTTCCATAAATATTGTTGGCGAACTTTTGCGCCAGCTTGTCAAAGTTCTGATCTTGCACTTTGGAGGGTTCTGAATGACTTGAAGGCATATAGTGTCTCACAAGCCGCAGCCCTTGGCATCAGAGCCAAGCGCTTATGGCGGACAGATCGCAAAATCATAGATAGCTCCGAAAACGGCAGGGATGAGGTATAATGCTCGGCTTGGAATACTCAAGGTGGGCTTTTTGGTTATGGAATTCAGTGTCGAACTGCGAACAATGCCTTCGTTGTTTTCGCTGTATCGCAAGATTTTTTTCGGGCGAAAGCCTGGCTGGGACAACCAGCCTTTACCTCGTATCAGCGTTAATACTCCCGGCGTGGTTTTGGAGCCCGGCAAGGTGGCCGACTACGCTCAGGTGTGTGGCTTCGAGTTTGATGGCAAAACTCTGCCGCCTACCTATCTGTATGTGATGGCCTTCAGGTTGCATGCGGTGATCTTTACCCATGACGCCATCACTTTTCCTCTGCTGGGAATGATCCACCTGCGTAACCGTATCAGTCAGTTTCGCAGTGTTACCCTTGATGAGCGTTTCGATATCGACTGTCGCCTCACTGACAGCCGAGAGACAGATTCCGGGCTGGAGTTTGACCTTATTTCCAGGGTGACTGTGGCCGGAGAGCTGGTGTGGGAATCCTTGTCTACTTATCTGTATCGCATAGATAAGCCGGGGCGCAGGGCAAGACCACCCAAGGCCGGGGATATTCAGTGGGAAAACCCCAGTGTCTGGGAGTTGGGTGACGACTTGGGGCGGCGTTATGCCAGAGCCTCGGGTGACTATAACCTGATCCATCTGCATCCCTTGCTTTCCAAGCGTTTTGGTTTCGACCGGGTGCTGGCCCATGGCATGTGGTCCAAGGCCCGCTGCGTGGCTCAGTTGATGCCTGAGCTGGGCAATAGGCCCTGTGTCATTGACGTGGCGTTCAAGTTGCCGCTGTTTATGCCGGCCAGTGTTTGCTTCTGCGCCGAGGCCATGGAGCAGGGCTATAAGTTTGAACTCAGAGATCAGAAAGGGCGCAGGCCGCATCTTTGTGGTGAGATCTCCCTGCTCTAAGCTGTCGGGGCCTAGGTTTTCCGCCTTGGCCCCTGTTTGGCGCCATTATTCCTGCGTTCGCTATTTTCCCTCCGTTCGGAAACTGTTTTTCGGCCAATTCAGGCCAGAGATTTCTTGACCCAGATTAAGGTATTGCTGAATAAAGAGGGCTCCGACTTTAGCTTGAAGCCGGAATGGCCTAGTATGCGGGTCCTTTGATCTATTTGCTTTGGCCCTTGCGGGAGTTTTACTGAATGTTGAAGGACATAGAGATCTCTAGAATGACGCCGAGGCGTCCCATTGAGCATATTGCTACTGAGCTGGGGTTGCGTCCCGGTGAGTTCTGCTGTTACGGCGACCACAAGGCAAAAATCCCGCTGTCCTTGCTCGAACGGGTCTATGACTATCTGCCCGGTAAGCTGATTCTGGTGACTGCGATAACCCCTACGTCACACGGTGAAGGCAAGACGGTGACCAGCATAGGTTTGACCCAGGCCCTGCATGCGCTCGAACACAAGGTCTGCGCCTGTTTGCGCCAGCCCAGTATGGGGCCGGTCTTTGGCGTCAAAGGGGGAGCTGCCGGCGGTGGTTATGCCCAGATAGTGCCGATGGAAGAACTGAATCTGCATCTTACCGGGGACATTCACGCCATTACCAGCGCCCACAATCTGGCCGCCGCCGCGCTGGATGCCAGGCTGCATCACGAGCAACGCCTCGGGGCGGCAGAGTTCAGCCGTCGCAGTGGCTTGGATGCGCTCAATATCGATCCGGAAAAGCTCTTTTGGCACAGGGTGATGGATCATAATGATCGCAGTCTGCGGCAGATTCAGGTTGGGCTGGGAAATAACAATGGCCCCGAGCATGAGTCTGGCTTTGATATCACCGCCGCCTCTGAGCTGATGGCCATTTTGGCCCTGAGTCGCGATCTTGCCGATATGCGCCGCCGTATCGGCCAGGTGTTGCTGGCACTCGATACCTCCGGACAGGCCGTCACAGCCGAGCGGCTCGGGGTTGCCGGTGCCATGTGTGCCATTTTGCGTCAGGCGCTGGAGCCGACACTGATGCAGACCCTCAACGGCGCCCCTTGTCTTATCCACACTGGGCCTTTTGCCAATATCGCCCATGGCAATTCCTCTATCATTGCCGACGAAATGGCGCTGAAACTCAGCGACTATGTGGTCACAGAGGGTGGCTTTGGCTCTGATATGGGCTTTGAGAAGTTCTGCAATATCAAGGCGCCGATTTCCGGACGTCAGCCGGATTGCACCGTCTTGGTGGCGACCTTGAGAGCGCTTAAGAGTAACGCCGGGCTCAAGGGAGAGGCTGTAAGTCGGCCTAACCAACAGGCACTGGAGCAGGGCTTTGCCAACCTGGCCTGGCACCTGGCCAATGTGCGCCGCTACGGCACATCTGTGGTAGTGGCCATCAACCGTTTTCCCGAAGATACCGAGCAGGAGCTTGAGTGGCTGAGACAGGCCTGTCTGACTGAGGGCGCCGATGCTTGTGAACTCAGTGAGGCCTTTGCACTAGGTGCCGATGGCGCCAAGGCTCTGGCCGAGTCGGTATTGGCGGCCATTGGCAAGGGTGATGGCTTCAAGCCTCTTTATGACCCTTCGCTTGGACTCGAGGCCAGCTTGGCAACCTTGGCCGAGCTTGGTTATGGCGCTGCCGGGGTAGAGTTGTCGGCCAAGGCCCGTGAGCAACTGGCCGAGATCCGGCGCCTTGGCGCAGACAAGCTGCCTGTGTGTATGGCCAAGACGCCAATGTCTATCAGTCACGATCCCAAACTCAAGGGCGCGCCAAGCGGTTTTACCCTGCCAATCACTGAGCTTAGGCTCAATGCCGGAGCCGGTTTTGTCACCGCCTTGGTGGGCAAGGTGATGACAATGCCTGGGCTGGGTTTGAACCCAGGCTACCTGCATATCGATATCGATGAACAGGGTGAAGTGATAGGGCTTTAACTCGGCAATGACAAAGGGCGCATCTGCGCCCTTTGTGGTGTTGGATACTGCCGCACCGGTTTAACCGCGGTAGAAGTGTACATCCCGCTGCGGGAATGGAATGCTGATCCCTTCCTCGTCGAAGCGCATCTTCACCGCCCGGGTGATGTCCCAGTAAACTTCCCAGTAATCTTCCGGCCTGACCCAGGGGCGCACCACAAAGTCCACCGAGGATTCACCCAAGAGGTGCAGTTTAACCGTGGGCTCAGGGTGTTTAAGTACTTTGGGATGCTCTTGCACCAGTTGCTCCAGCACGGCTTCGGCCTGTTCGATATTGTCGCTGTAGCTGATGCCGAAGGTCATATCTACCCGCCTGTGATGCTCGGCGGTGATATTGTTGATGGTATCGCCCCAAATTTTGTTGTTGGGAACAATCAGTCGTTGGTTGTCCAGGGTCTTGATGGTGGTAGATACCAAGCTCATATGGCTGACTCTGCCTGTGACTCCGGCGGCATGGATCAGATCTCCGACATCAAAGGGACGGTAGATAAGGATCATCATCCCAGAGGCGAAGTTGGACAGGGTATCCTGCAGCGCAAAACCGATAATCACCCCGGCAATACCGAAACCAGCCAGCAGTGGGCCAAGTTCGAATCCAAGCTGTGACAAGGCTATCAGCAGCCCCAGGGTGAAAATAATCTTGCCGGAAAGCGAGGTGAAGAAGTCTTGCAGCAGCTTGCTGAACTTGAGTTTGGAGTTACTGACCGCCTTGGCGACGATTCGCTTGGTCAGTTTGGCCAGCAAGACGGTGATTAGCAAGATAAACAAGAAGATAAATATCTTGAACAGTATATCCGGCCCACCTTCAATCAACTGCGCCTTGGCGATATCGAACCATTGTCCGGCCAGACTGGAGACGATATCGATATTGAGGACGTCCTGGGTGATATCCCCGGAGATGGCAAACAAGGTCTTTTTCAGATCGCTGGTATCTACATCCAGTTTATCCAGCATGCTTATCACTGCACTCAGGCTGCTGCTGTTGTTTTCCAACCGTTCTTTTAGCAGGGTCAAGGTCTTGCTCTGCTCGCTGCTGACATCTTTGCCCGCCAGCGCATTTTCGGCTATTTGTACCCCCAATTGTTGCTGGTTATAGCTCACCAGACTCTCGAGCAACTCGGCTCTGACGATAAGACGTTGCTTGAGTGATTCTTTCGCCTGGCTGACATCCTGTCCCAGTTGTTCTGACCAATTGAGCAGTTCCAGCAAGCCTTTTTGAATTTCATCCTTTTCCAGACTACGGCGGGATATCTCAAGCATCAGCTGTTGATCTTCCCCTTTGCCGAGCTTGCCCTGCAGCGACACTATCTCCTTGTCGAGATATTGCACCATTTGCTGCAGGAGTTGTCGCTGCGCCTCCAGGTGCGGCAGAACGCTCATCAGGACCTGAGGGGCTGCATTCTTGTCGCCAATGGCATCTATGCTCTCTTTGAGTTTATTTCGCTGCGCCAGAGTCAGCGCCTTGATCCTAAACTCAGTCACTGCCTTGAGTTCGCCTTTGGCAGTGCGAAGCTGTTGGATATTTTGTCTTATAGTTTGCTGCATCAAAGTGAGCTGCTCGGTGGCGAGCGGTTCAGGTTCAGATGCAAAGGATTGCCAGGAAAGAGTTAAACACAACACGAGCAAGAGAGATCTAACCATGTTTTTGTCCGATTTTTATCTGTTTTTCTGAAGTGTTTGAGTCAATAAATATGACACGAAAATTTCCATGGTGCCTAAAAAGCGCGTGGATTTGTGGTTTTTAACACATAGGAGATATAAGGCGGACGCCAGCTTTGCTAGAATAGCGCCCCTTTGTCGAACTCGCCGGAGAACGCCCGAGTGTTATGCTCCAATTGCAATAAAACCTTTAATGTTTCTCAGATAGCCCAACAGCGGGGCAGCGGCTTTTCTGCGCAGATCCAGTGCCCTCATTGCGAGGCCTGGCTTGGAAAGACGCCTTGGTTATTGAAATTGAAACTGGTGGGTTTTTACCTGGGACTGGTGGCGGCGATCTGCTCCTGGTTGATACCAGAGACCAGACACTTCGGGATACCTGTTGCAATCCTTGGGCTGATAGTCTTGCTGATCAGCCACCTGATGGATCATCTGCACACGGTTGAGGCACCGGTTAAAGTTGAAGAGGATGATTCGGCGCAGCGGCAGAAGTATCGCTGAGGGCTCAGTCTACCACCTGTACCTGATTGGCCAGGGAGGTTTCTACGTAATAGATACCGCCCAAAATGGCGCCGCAAAACAGAATGGCAAATAGGATAATCCCCAGGTTATTTTTGAGAAATGCCAGCATAGCTTTTCCTTTGGTTAGGCTGCTCCCATGGGCGAGCCCGCGCGAGCACAAGAGTATAGGGTAAACCTTAACCGCCAGAGCTTAAGCAGAACTTAATCTCAGCCCGGCCGGTGGTTTGCGCCGAAACCTCTGCGCCGTTACATATCTTGTAACTTTTAGTTTCAGCTTCGCCTTGTTAACCTTGTTGCAACCTCGGGGCAGGCTGGCTTACACTAGCGCCGGATCTATCTGGGGGATGTTAGGTTTGGATATCGCTGTTCGTACAAGAAGCACTATTGCCATATGGCTTGCCGCCATATTGGTGCTCTTGTCTGTGGCTGCATCGGCCCACAGCATTTCCCATCTCCAAGAGGGTCACAAGACCCACTGTACTCTCTGTTTTCATCAGCATCAGCTGAATAAGGTTATGCCCGGCACCGGGCTGCACCTGGATACTGTCAAACAATCCTATATCAGAGTCAGTTTTACGGCTCCTTCCTGGCAGGCGCCCCACGTTCGTCTGTTCAACAGTCGTGCTCCTCCTGTAACAGCCTGAATTTAAAGAAACCTCTATTTAAATTTTTTGCTATCGACCGCATGGGATTGCGGTGCGATGACTGCTGTATTTCAGGAGCTAAAATGACTGTTTTTTCAACTCGTATTTCGCCTCTGGTCTTGGCCTGTGGCTTGGTTTCCACCTGTGCCATGGCCCAGGACCCTTCGCTGACCAATCCGGCGATCAGTGCGGTTTTGGATGGCTATTATCAAACGGCGGACCGTCCCTTGGCCGAGCGCCAGGAAGGTTTTGGTCTGGGGGAAACCGAACTGGCGCTCAGCGCCAATATTGATGATATGTTCTATGGCAAAGTCACCACCATCATAGAAAACCATGATGGTGATACCGAAGTGGAGCTGGAAGAGGCTTTTATTCAAACTTTGGCCATGCCCGCCGGGTTTGCGGTGCGCGCTGGTCGTTTCCTGTCTGACGTGGGCTATCTCAATAATCAACATCCCCATACAGACGCCTTTACCGACCGACCAGCGGCTTACCGTGCATTCTTGGGCAATCACTACTTCGATGATGGTATCCGCTTGAACTATGTGGCACCGACTGATCTTTACTGGGTCATGGGACTGGAGGCCTTCAAAGGCGACAAGATGCGTGCCGAAGATGAACACGGAGAACGCGAATTCAAGGATGTGGGTGTCTATAGTGCTTACACCAAGATAGGTGGTGATATAGGCGCAGACAGCTCCTGGCAGCTGGGGTTGTCATATCTGCGCAACGAAAATGGCCGCCTGACCCCCTTTGAAGAACATGCGGGTGAGGAAGAGGAGCATGATCACGAGCACGAAGGTCACAGCCATGGTGCCGCCTATACGGGTGAAAACACCTATATCGCCGACTTTGTTTACAAGTGGGCGCCTAACGGCAACTACAAGTATCAGCATCTGACTGTGAGTGGTGAATATTTCCGGGTGGCGGATTTCGTTGCCGAGGCCGAGCATGAGCATCACGAGGATGAACACGCTCATGCAGAGCCGAAAGATTACCATCAGGGCTGGTATCTGAGCGGTGTCTACCAATGGAGTCCCAGCTGGTCTACCGGGATCCGTTACGGTGAGCTGGATACCCAGCAGGCCCATGATGATCATTTCCACGGTCAGAAGCTGAAAGAAACTGAGGTCAGCCTGGCCTGGCATCATAGCCATTTCTCTACCGTAAGACTGCAGTACACCAATCAGCGTGGCACTAATTTCAATGGTATCGAAGACGACAATGTTATCACTCTGCAATACGTTATGACTCTGGGGGCCCACGGTGCGCATCAATTCTAAATTTGTCGGCCTGGCCACGGCCGCTTTGACTCTGGTGGCCAGTTGGCAGGCTCAGGCCAGCCTGAATATTTTTGCTTGTGAACCTGAATATGCCGCATTGGCCAAGAGCTTGGCGCCTGATGCGGACATCTATTCGGCCACAACGGCCTTGCAGGATCCTCACCAGGTGCAGGCTCGGCCCAGTTTAATCGCCAAGATGCGCCAGGCTGATCTGGCGGTCTGCGCCGGTGCGGATCTGGAAATCGGTTGGTTGCCTATGCTGCAGATGAAGTCATCCAACGCCAAGGTGCGCTCTACGGATCAGGGGCTGTTTTTTGCCGCCGATCAGGTTGAGACTCTGGATAAGCTGGATTCGGTCGACCGCAGCATGGGGGATGTGCATGCCAAGGGGAATCCGCATCTGCACTTTGACCCTTATCGGATGCTGGATATCGCCAAGGCGCTGAGCGCCAAGCTGGTGGCTCTGGATCCTCAAGGAAAAGCCGACTATGAGGCTGCGCTCAAGGCATTCAGCGAGCGTTGGCAGCAGGCGATTCCCAAATGGGAAGCCGAAGCGGCATCACTCAAGGGCCAGAAGGTTATCGCCTATCACACCAGTTTCCGCTATCTGTTCAACTGGTTGGGAGTTTCTCAGGTCGCAGATCTCGAGCCCAAGCCCGGGTTGCCCCCCAGCAGTTCGCACTTGGCCTCACTGCTTGAGCGGGCAGGGCAAGGGGATATCAGTGCCGTGGTGGTGGCTTCTTATCAGGATGAGCGCGGCGCCAATTGGCTGGGTGAAAGAGCCAAGCTGCCGGTGTTGGTGTTGCCCATGTCGGTCGGTGGAAACGCCCAGAGTCAGGATCTTTTCAGCTTGTATGATAGCGCCATCTCGCTGCTCAAGAGCGTGAAGTGATTATGGACAGCGGACTGTTCAGCATACTCCTGCCGGCCTTTGCGGCCGGCCTCTTGGTGCTCTCAACCCATGTGGTATTGGGGCGCCAAGTGTTGAAGCGCGGGATTATCTTTATCGATCTGGCGATTGCCCAAGTGGCGGCACTGGGGGCGATAGTGGCGCATCTTAACCATGATCTGGAGGATATTCCTTATTCTCATGTATGGATGCCTGCATTGTTTGCCCTGGCCGGGGCCGGAATCATAGCCTGGTTGTCACGTAAAATGGCCTCTGAACTGGAGGCCATGATCGGCTGCTTCTACGTGTTGGCTGCTGTGACTGCCATGTTGTTGCTCTCCAACGACCCTCATGGCGCCGAGTTGCTCAAACAGCTGATGTCGGGGCAGATCCTTTGGGTCAACTGGCCACAACTGATCTTGCCGGCTCTGGTTTATGCTCTGGTGTTGGGGCTATTGCTGTGGCGCCCGTCTTTGCTCAATGGCGCCGTCTTCTATCCCCTGTTTGCCCTGGTGATAACCCTGTCGGTGGAGTTGGTGGGGGTTTATCTGGTGTTCAGCACCTTGATCCTGCCTGCACTGGCGCTGAATAAATACAACGGCCGTTTCGCACTTGGCTGGGCCTATCTGGTCGGGGTATTGGGTTATGTCGCTGGCCTGTGGGCCTCGGCGAGTTATGACCTGCCTAGTGGCGCCGCCATAGTGGCAACTCTGGCACTGAGCGCTCTGCTGTTTCGTATACTGTTAAGTTTCAGCGACCCTCGCTGAGTCAAGGAAGTTGAGAACAAGCCCCCAAATGCGGCCCGGTGGCCGCATTTTTTCTGCTGTTAAAAATCAGCGCACAGATGTAAACAAAAGATTGAGCCGCAGCAGGCCTGTAGCTATACTGTCCGCCGTTGCATAAGCGGAGTAAATTTATGCTGTTGATAGTCCGTTCTCTGCTGCTGGCAGTGCTCTTGTTGCTGGCCTTTGTTTTTGGTGGCATTTTTTGCATTTTACGCCCGAGACACAGAGATAATGTACACCTGTTTGCCCGACTTTTTTCGGCGGTAGCGCCTATATTGGGTGTTAAAGTCATAGTGCGAGCAGGCAAAACCAAACCGGGTGAGCCCTGTATCTTCCTGGCGAATCACCAAAATAATTTCGATATGTTTACCCATACTGCCGCGGTTCCCAAGGGCACTGTCAGCCTGGGAAAGAAGAGCCTGTTGTGGATGCCGCTATTTGGTCAGCTTTATTGGCTTTCGGGTAATATTCTCATCGATCGCAAGAACCGTGCCCGCGCCTTTGAAACCATGGCCGAAACGGCGCGCAAGATCAAAGAGAAATGCCTCTCTGTGTGGATCTTTCCTGAGGGTACCCGTAGTCGCGGTCGCGGCTTGTTGCCCTTTAAGGCAGGGGCATTTCATACCGCCATAGCCGCCGGAGTGCCTATGGTGCCGGTACTGGCTTCCAATCAGTGCCATATCAAGCTTAACCGTTGGAACAATGGTGTGGTGATTATTGAGATGATGGAGCCGGTGGCAACCCAAGGCTTGAGCAAGGCTAATGTCAAAGAGTTGTCCGATAAGATCCATGCCACCATGGCCAGTAAGCTCAAACAACTCAATGCCGAGGCGGCAGCACTTATGGGTAAAACTGTGCCCGCGGATATCGTATAATACCCTCTGACCTATTTTTTCGGAGACAAGCATGTCCATTGAACGTCTGTTGCAGGCACAGAAGCAGGAAAACCGTGACATTATTCAGTCCTTGCTGGATGACGGTTCTGAGGCCGATGCTGAATACACCATAGAGCACCATTTTTCGTCCACTAACTTTGACCGTCTGGAAAAAGCCGCAGTCGATGCCTTTAAATTGGGCTTTGAGGTTAACGATGCTGAAGAGGTGGAACTGGATGACGGTAGTCTGATTTTCTGCTTTGACGCTATAGCTTATCATCAACTGGAAGCCGAGCTTCTGGATAAGGCCTGTGAGCAGTTGCTGCAGCTTGCGGTCAAGCACAAGGTCGACTATGACGGCTGGGGCACTTATTACATAGGTGACGAGCTGGAAGATGAAGACGACGAAGAGTGAGTCCTGCTACCAATAAAAACACCGGGTTATTGACCCGGTGTTTTTATTTCTGCCATCTTAACCGGCAGATTTATTTTCAGTTGTAGTCGACCGGCTTTTCGCCAATGACTACTGGAAGTTCTATCTGTTTACCGGCGCGGATCACCTGCAGGGTGACCTTGGTACCGGGGGTGGTCTCGGCAATCCTATCCATCAGCATATAAATGCGGGTAACGTCTTCACCCTGATACTGAGTGATTACATCTCTGGGTCTCAGGCCAGCCAGTGCTGCCGGGCCGTTGGGTTCTATGCCGGTCACTACTACGCCGCGAAGATCCGGCAAGTTGAGTATTTGCGCCACAACCGGGCTAACGTCTTCACCCGAGATCCCCAAGGCACCGCGAATAACTCGGCCATCCTTGATCAGTTTGCCCATGACGGCGTATGCCAGCTTGATGGGAATGGCGAAGTTGATGCCATGGCCGCCCCCTTCACCACCTATCTGGAAGGCGGCGGTGTTAATGCCTATGAGTCCCCCAT
>Ga0114983_1000284_pt1 | contig 21425 bp, 17 predicted proteins | sample Shrwel_input2_RT_FD_87182 | JGI IMG/M metagenome (GOLD analysis project Ga0114983, IMG submission 87182) | Subsurface microbial communities from deep shales in Ohio, USA - Utica-3 well 1 S input2 RT | ecosystem: Environmental > Aquatic > Deep subsurface > Shale gas/oil reservoir > Produced... | reverse complement strand
CATAAATATCACTGAAATAGTTGAGCAAACTAAAATTCAGTTACAAGAAGATAAAACACTCTCGCCAGCGTTGAAGATGTCTATTGAACTCATTCTTGTTGTCGTTGTTATGCTAGCTAACCTGAACTCCGGATAATAAATCCATCTCAAGCAGCTACTTTCAGCGCTAACTGCGTTGAATTTACTTGCAATAGGCGACTATTGACACGTAATTTCGCCTTGTTTTCACTAAAAATCTCTAGCTAGAGATAAATAAACACAAATATCTTTTATTGATTCAATGTGTTAGTAAATCTCTTAATCAGAGTTCAGGGACGCTTGCCCATCACATTTAAACGCTGTAATTGATACTCATAAAATGTAGGGGTGGCATGTAATGTTTTTGTAATTACATCTTTCGCCCAATCAGGTAGTGATTTATTTAAGCTATAGAACACCCATTGATTTTGCTTACGATCAGCAAGCAAACCGCATTGACGTAATACAGCTAAATGCCGTGAAATTTAGGCTGGCTTACATCAAGTGCCGCCACTAATTCACATACACATAACTCATCTTCATGCGCAATAAGCAGTATTGTCTTTAAGCGGGTGTCATCAGCGATACATTTAAAAAAATGCAGAGGATTTAGTTTATTCATACAGTGTAGTCTTGTTTTGCATACAACAATATATGAAAAGAAAGACATATGGAGTAGTGAAAATATGAAATTTCATATATACAGGTAAAGTTATCTATTTTCCGCGTCAACTCAAGTTTGGCTTTTTAGAGATGTGCCCAATAAAAAACACGCAATGATCACTCACGGCGTGTTTTTATAAACAATATAAAGGGGTTAATTAAATAACCGACAACTCTACTTCAATATTGCCGCGAGTTGCATTTGAATATGGACATACTTGATGTGCTTTCTCTACCAAGGCTTGTGCCGCTGCTTTGTCCATATCACCTAGTGATACAGCCAGTTTTACAGCAATACCAAAACCGGCATCAATCGCACCAATAGACACTTCAGAGTTAATGTAAGTATCACTTGGCAGGGCAATTTTTTCGCTACCCGCTACAAACTTAAGTGCACCAATAAAACAGGCAGCATAACCTGCTGCAAATAATTGCTCTGGGTTTGTGCCTTGTCCGTCGTCACCACCTAGCCCTTTTGGGGTTGATAGTTTTACATCTAAACGGCCATCGTCAGATTTAGCTACACCTTCACGGCCACCGGTTGCAGTTGCTTTTGCCGTGTAGGCAACGTTTTGTAATACATTCATAGTGAACTCCAAAGTTTATCAATTAATTTAATTTGCATGCAAAATAATAGAGCAGATAATTAGAGATTGCAAATACTTTGCATGCAAATTAAAATGTTTTTTGAATTTAAGGTATTTAGGAGTTAGGTATGTCGTTTGAGCAATTAAAGTTAAAAAATCAGCTGTGTCATAGGTTATATATGGCATCAAATAGCATTGCACGCGCTTACCGTGAACCTTTGGCTGCACTTAACTTAACGTATCCGCAATATGTAGTAATGATGGCACTGTGGGAGCAAGACAAAATAACCATAGCGCAGCTAATAGATAAAACCGCTATTGATGGCGGCGCTATGACCCAAATACTCAAAAAAATGACCGAAAAGTCTCTGTTAGCCGTTATTAAAGACGAGCACGACAAGCGCAAGCGCCTAATTCAGCTTACCCATCGTGGGCAAGCCCTTAGAAACGAAGCCGCTGATATTCCAAAAAATATATTATGTAAGTTTGAAAGTGTAGACCCTACGCAAGCCAAACAGCTTATGCAGCTGCTTGATTTAGTAGTAAACGATTTAAATACTAAAAGCGACGATGAGTTAGCCAACTAACGCGGTTATTTTTTGTTGAATAAACGCCCTAAATGCGGTGATCACCGGGGTCATTTGGCGTCGGTCGGCGTACATCATATAAAGCGGTAGCGGATCGCTTTGCCACTGTGGGCATAAATGAACGAGCTCCCCGCTTGCTAAATTATCAATGACATCCAAGTACGATTTATACGCAATGCCTTTGCCCTCTAGCGCCCAGCGCCTCACCATTTCACCATCGTTTACTATATGTTGGCAATTTAGATGTACTTTTTGTACTGCGCCATTTTTATAAAAACGCCACTCTTTAAACACTTCACCAAAACGCATAAAGGTAATGGTAGTGTGCTGCGTTAAGTTAAGGGGGTGTGTAAGCAATCCATTTTTTGCTACATATTCAGCAGAGGCCACTAAAATACGCGCATTATTTAAAAATAGTGGCGCTGCAATTAACTGCGACTCTTTTGGTACACCAAAGCGCAGTGCAATATCAATTGATTGGCTATAAATGTCGCTTACTTCGTCACTTAAGTGCAGTTTAAGTTTTACATTCGGGTATTGCGCTAAAAACTCATTAAGCCATTCACTTAGTTTATTTCGCCCTAAATCACACGGGGCCGATACCTGTAGTGTCCCTGTTACTTCGCCTACTGCAGTTTGCACTGCGGCTACCCCTTGTTGAATAAGCGAAAGTGAATCTTTGGCATAAGTTAAAAACTGCTCTCCTGCCACACTTAAGCGTAAGCTGCGGGTTGAGCGAATAAACAGTACGTTTCCTAAATCTTTTTCTAGGCGCTTAATAGCTGCACTTACCGCTGCTGGGGTTTGCGCGTTTTGCCGTGCGGCTTCAGAAATACTGGCGCAACTAGCTACATCTATAAAAGTTTGAATATCGTTAAATGATCGCATATTTTCAATTAAAATTTGAAAGTGCTTTAGTTTTTCATGTCTTTTTCTATTTTTCAACTGAGCTATAGTACTTATTAAGTTAAAAGTACTTAGTTAAAATCATCAGGAACGCACATGAAAGCATTTGGATACAGCAAAAACACTAAAACGCTTACAACAAGCTCTATACAAGAAATTGAGCTTGATACCCCAACCGCTACCGGGCACGACCTACTTATTGAAGTAAATGCTATTTCAATAAACCCAGTAGATACAAAAATACGTGCAAATGTAGCGCCGGAACAAGGCTACAAAGTATTAGGTTGGGACGGCGTAGGCATTGTAAAAGCCGTTGGCGAGTCAGTATCGTTATTTAATGTGGGGGATCGTGTATTTTACGCCGGCGATTTATCGCGCCAAGGCAGTAATGCGCAATTTCAATTAGTTGACGAGCGCATTGTAGGGCGTGCGCCTAAAACATTAACCGACGCACAAGCCGCAGCACTGCCGCTAACCAGTATTACCGCCTACGAAATGCTGTTTGACCGCCTGCAAGTGCCTAAAAATAAGCAAAATACTCAGCAATCTATTTTAGTTATTGGCGCCGCAGGTGGCGTTGGTTCTATTTTAGTACAGCTTGCCAAGCAACTTACTGGGCTAAATGTGGTTGGTACTGCATCACGCGAGCAAAGCGTAACCTGGCTTAAAGAGTTAGGCGCCGATCACGTGCTCGATCATTCTAAAAACTTAAACGAGCAGCGCAAAGAGCTCGGTTTAGCTGAGTTTGATTACGTTATTGGATTAACTCATACCGACCAATACCAAGACCAAATAGTGGAGTGCATTAAGCCCCAAGGTAAATTTGCGCTAATAGATGACCCTACAGCGTTCGATATTTTAAAATTTAAACCTAAATCTATATCGGTTCATTGGGAATTTATGTTTACCCGCTCGCTATTTACTACACCCGATATAACAGCGCAGCACACCTTACTTAATGAAATTAGTGAGCTGATAGACTCAGGTACGCTTAAAACCACACTTGGGCAAAATTTAGGCCCAATAAACGCCGCTAATTTATATAAAGCGCATCAAATTTTAGAATCGCACACCTCACGCGGTAAACTTGTTTTAGAAGGCTTTTAAACATGATCAAGATTAAAAAATTACTTTTAGTTGCAGCCTGCAGTGCAGCGTTTTTAACCAGCAGTGTGTTTGCTAATACCGCTAATCAAAATGCTGATTTAAAAACAGTCGCCACATTTGGCGCGCAACACCCACCGGGTAACATTGCTATTACGCCATCGGGTCGTAAGTTTTTATCGGTACATGGTTTTTACGGCCAAAAACAAAAAATTATGGAGCTATTAAGTGATGGCACCACCAAACCCTACCCTAATGAAGAATGGGCATACGCGTATAAAAACGGCAAAGGGTTTTACGATGTACTTGGCATAAATGTATCAGCCGATGGCGTATTATGGATGCTTGATACATCAGGCCCTGATCATGCTGGGCGTTTAATCGGTTGGGATACCAATAAAGAGCAACTATATAAAATAATTTACTTAGCTAAACCCACCATTACCGACACCTCGTTTTTAAACGATTTAGTCATCGATAATAAACACGGTGTTGTATACATTGCCGACACCGCACAAGGCAGCCAAGCCGCTATTATTATCGTAAATTTAAAAACTGGTGAGGCGCGCAGAGTATTACAAAATAGCTCATACACCACAGCCGAAAACATCGACATGGTCATTGAAGGGCGCACCATGAAACTAGGCGGTCAACTAGCTCGTTTAGGCGTAAACCCAATCACACTCGACCCAAGCGAACAGTGGCTTTACTTTGGCTCTATGTCTGGCACGTCGGTTTACCGTATTGCCACAAGCGATATTAACAATAAAAGCCTGAGCGCAAGCGCCCTTGAGAGTAAAGTAACACGTTACGGCTCTAAACCCATGTCAGATGGCATTATTGTTGATGGCGGCGGCAATGTGTATGTTACCGACATAACCAATGGCGCAATTGGCGTAGTAAAGCCAAGTGGTAACTACCAAGTATTATTTAAAGACGAGCGCTTAAGCTGGCCAGATGGCTTTAGTTATGGCGCCGATCATAAAATATACTTTACCGTAAATGAGCTACATCGCTCGCCAGTATTAAATAACGGTAAAAATACCAGCCAAGGAAAATTTAGTGTGCTGTCGTTCGACCCGCTAGTAAAAGGTAAGGTAGGGCGCTAATTACAGCGTAAAAACCCAAGCCACGCACCTGCTGCGTGGCATTTTGGTGCAACTTTTAGGCCTTTTAGCCCCAAAGTGGTGCTAAGCGTTTAAAAGTTATTTTTTAGTTGTTTAATAAATACCTGATTTATATTCATAAAATATTTACTTAACAGTTGGCATAATTCTTCCACAGTAACAATGTGTTCAGTGAAACTTTCAAGGAAAATACCATGGCTAACCTATACCACACCCTCTACCTACTCTGGCGTTTAGACATTAGCGTATGGCAGGTAAACGATCCGAGTAATACCCATACTACGTGCGACAAAGAGCGAGTTTACAGCCAATAGATTTGGTATTTATATACTTTGCAAGCACAGCCATTGCGTTGTATTGTTAAGTAACTAAAAACAATATAATTGGAACGTGTATGCACGCCTTAGAAGTAAGTTTTGATGGCTTAGTTGGCCCTACTCACAACTATGCGGGTTTATCGTATGGTAACGTTGCCTCGTTAAACAATGCGGCGAGTATTTCAAACCCACAAGAAGCTGTGTTACAGGGCCTTGAAAAAATGAAAGCCATGCACGACAAAGGCTTAACACAAGGTGTGTTTGCACCCCACGCACGCCCCGATTTAAACGTACTACGTCGCCTAGGTTTTACTGGCAACGACTCGCAAGTTATTCAAAAAGCATTTAAAGCCGACCCTATTTTATTGCGCGCGTGTTATTCGGCCTCTGCAATGTGGACCGCCAATGCCGCCACTGTGTCACCTTCGCCAGATACCCTCGATGGCAAAGTGCATTTTACTTCAGCTAATTTAAACAATAAGTTCCATCGCTCGCTAGAGCCAGCTACCACTACCCGCTTACTAAAAGCCATGTTTAATAACGATAGCTACTTTGCACACCATACACATTTACCCGATCAGGGCTTTTTTGGCGACGAAGGGGCCGCTAACCACACCCGACTTTGCGATAGCCACGGCGAGCAAGGCCTAGAAATGTTTGTATTTGGCGCAAGTGCCTTTAACAGCCAACTACCAAAACCGGTTAAGTTTCCTGCAAGGCAAACATTAGAGGCCTCAGAAGCCATTTGCCGATTACATAATTTAAAAGAATCGAGCCAAATACTATTACAACAAAACCCTGATGTGGTTGACCAAGGGGTGTTCCATAATGATGTAATCGCGGTGGGTAACGCCAATGTTTTATTATGCCATCAGCAGGCGTTTTTAAATCAAACGCAAGCATTAGACGATATCCGCGAAGCTTATGTAGGTAACAAACAGCTTTATATTATTGAAGTGCCAACCAGCAAAGTGAGTATTCAAGATGCTGTTAGTAGCTATTTATTTAATAGCCAACTGGTTAGCCTTAGTGACGATAAAATGTTGCTCGTTGCTCCACAAGAATGCCAGCGTAATCCTGCTGTAAAAGCGTATATTGAAGAAATGATTATTGCCGATAACCCCATAAATCAAGTGCAGTTTTTTGATTTACGCCAAAGCATGCAAAATGGCGGCGGACCTGCTTGTTTGCGTTTACGTGTGGCGCTTAATAGCCAAGAATTAGCAGCGGTAAATCCAGAGGTTATTTTAAATGAGCAAAAGTACATCCAATTATGTGATTGGGCTACGCGCCATTACCGCGATAAACTCGGTGCTAACGACTTTGCCGATCCAGCGTTATTAACCGAAAGTTATCAAGCGCTTGATGAGTTAACCCAACTGCTTAATTTAGGCTCAGTGTACGACTTTCAATTAGAAGGTTAATACATCAACCAACACAAAGGTTAATACAAAAATAGCGAGCCAAGGCTCGCTATTTTTATTTGTGCTTATGCTAATAGAGTTTAAACGTTTTTTATACCAATTCGCTTAATTAAGTGATCTATTTTGAGGCTAGAAAAACGTGTTGATAACTAGGCAAAAAATTCGTTATTTAGTTGTTCTAAATGAGAATTTTTTAACGCAGGTAGAGACACGTTTAGCCCCGCAAAATGATTAAGTATTATTGCGGATTAGTATTAACCGTTAGTGCCGATGCCATCGACTCAGATATATGCAGCGTTCGCTGCGGAAACGGAATACTCAGCCCCGCGCCTTCTATGGCCTCTTTAACGCGTTTATTTAAATCCCACACGGTTTGCCAGTAATCGCCATTTACAGCCCAAGCACGTAATTGTATATTTACTGCGCTTTCGCCTATTGAGGTAACCATTACTTTAGGTGCAGGCTCTGCGAGTAGTCGGCTTTCTGATTCGGCGAGTTCTTTAAGTACATTTAAGCCTACATCAATAGAGTCGGCGTACGAAATTCCCACCACTATATCCATACGCCTTTTACCGTTACGGGTAAAGTTTTTAATGTTGCCGCCCCATACTTTACCGTTAGGCGATGCGATATAAAGGCCGTCGGTGGTTTTAAAAATGGTCGTAAATAAGTTTATTTCTTTTACTGTGCCAAGCGTGCCGCTTGCATCTACAAAATCGCCTATTTTAAATGGCCTAAGTATTAATAACATAATGCCGGCTGCAATATTACTTAAGGTGTTTTTAAGCGCCAAACCAATCGCTAAACCCGCCGCGCCCATTAGCGCTATTAAGCTTGCCGTATTAACGCCAAAAATATCTAAAATAAACAGCCCAGCAATTATGTAAACTAAATACCCTGCAATGCTCGATAACAGCGGCAGAAGTGTTTCGTCTACCTTTTTTAATGGCGACTTAGAGTTTTTAATCGCTTTTTTAACCGAGCGCGCAATAAGTGCACTCGCAACTAAAATAGCCAACGCTAACACCACTTTGTAACCCAAAGTGATAATGGTTTCTGAATGGCTCTGCCAAAACACAATAAGTTTATCTTTCATACATATTCCAAAAAAATGGGCTGACACTCAGCACAATTTAACAAGGAGCAAAGCTAAATACGCTAACCCCACAAATTAACCTTAATGACTAAAAACGGCGCGAGTATATAGCTATAAATCAGTTATACCTATTGTTTTTATATTAAATTAAAGCATTAAATAAAGGTTAGGTTTCTCTGATGTATCTATTCAATTTGGGTTAATCGCACACTGTTAGTGTTAGTATAAAAGTTACTATAAATACTGTCCTCATTTTGAATATGTAAACATAGGAGAAACAATCATGGCGAAAGAAAAAATAGTCCTCATTACAGGTGCTTCGAGTGGTATAGGTAAAGCAACCGCCAAAACATTAGTTAATAATGGCCACAAAGTGATCTTAACCGCGCGCAGCGAAGATAAACTCAATAAACTAGTTGACGAGTTAGGCCATGAAAATGCATTTAGCGTTTCAGCCGATGCCACTGCATTTAATGAACTTGAGAATGTAGTGAGTAAAGGCGTTGAAAAATTTGGCCGATTAGACGTAGCATTCGCTAACGCAGGCATGGGTGTATCATCACCTGGAACCGAGAATGGCGATCCTCAAGAGTGGTCAGCCATGGTTGACCTTAATATTAAAGCATTGCTTTGGACTGCTAAACTCACTTTGCCTCATTTACGTGAAAACCAAGGACATTTTATTTTAACCAGCTCTGCAGCAGGGCGAAGACCCATTGACGGCTCTATTTATGGTGCGACTAAATGGTTTGCCCATGGCTTTGGTCAAAACCTTGCAGAAGAAATGAAACCTTGGCATGGCCGATGTACAACCATAGCCCCAGGCATGGTGAATACACCATTTTTTGATGAAGCAAAACCAGATAAGCTCGACCCTCAAGACGTGGCCGATGCCGTTTTGTTTGCCATTGAAGCTAATCAGCGTAATAGCGTACGCGAAATCTATTTAATGCCCACCAACTAATAATAAAATGTAAAGGCCAATGTTTACTGGCCTTTACTATAAAAGTGCTTACCTGTGTTTTATTCAAATCACTATCTATTCAATCAATAAAAAATCACTTATTGAAACGCCGCTTACCATGCTAAATCACAATTTTATGTCTATTATATAAATAAAGTAATTCAATAACTGGAACCTATTTAATGGCTCCCAATAAAACTAATAATATACCGACTCATCAATATGTTACAAATGACCCATTGCACCAGCTTTTTGATGCTGTCGATTCTATCTCAGTACAAGGTTACGATGAGCAAAGACGTGTTATTTATTGGAACAAAGGCAGTGAATTGCTTTATGGGTATACACACCAAGAAGCCATTGGCAAAAAACTCGAAAATTTAATTATACCCGCACCTATGCGAGAGCCCGTTATTAAAGCGCATAGTAATTGGATTAAGTATGATATTGAAATTCCCGCATCAGAACTCATACTCAGACATAAAAATGGCAATGATGTAGCCGTATTTTCAAGCCATGTTATGTTTACCAATCAGTACAATACCAAACAAATGTACTGTATTGATATTGATCTGTCTGAGGTTCACAAAGCACAAGCAGAAGCCGTATTTAATGCCACCATGCTCAAAACTTTATTTGAGGCAATCCCTGATTTATTTTTTGTACTAGAGCAAAATGGCACTATTACTGACTACCATGCAAACAATGAAAACGATTTATATATTTCACCTAACCAGTTTATTGGTAAAAAAATGGTGGATGTATTACCTGAAAAAATAGCGCAAAAGTTTCAGGTTCATATAGAAAAAACGATAGCACAAGACAGTATGGTCAGTTTTGAATACGAATTAAGCATGCCTGAAGGCGTAATTTATTACGAAGCGAGATTGCGTTTATTGCCCAAAACAAACCAAATTATGGTGATTATTCGTGATATTAGCGAACTACACCGCTCCGCTGAACTAATTCGCCATCAGGCCCACTTTGATAGTTTAACCGATTTGCCTAATCGCTTTTTATCTCTAGACCGCTTATCACAAATATTACTGGAAGCACAAAAGAGCCACGAAAAAGCCGCCGTGTTCTTTTTAGATCTTGATGACTTTAAAAAAGTAAATGACTCTTTAGGCCATGAAGTGGGGGATAAATTATTAATTGCGGCAGCAGCAAGATTACAGCAAACACTTAAAAAAAATGACACAATAGGCCGATTGGGCGGCGATGAGTTTATTGTTTTAATATCCAATTTAAATGATGAAAGCGATGCTTTAGCGATTGCTGAGCGGTTACTTCAAGCATTTAAGAAACCATTTAAACTTGTAGGTAGAGACTTAATACTGACATTAAGTATTGGTATTGCTATTTCCCCTAAGGATGGCACCTGCGCCTCGGTGTTGTTACGAAATGCCGACACCGCTATGTACCAAGCAAAAACCATGGGGCGAAACACGTTCTCTTTTTTCACCCCACAAATGAACGTCGCCATGCGCCGCCGCTTTGAAATAGAAGAGCAAATGCATGGTGCACTAGAGCGTAATGAATTTGAGCTTTATTACCAACCACAAATAGATGTAAAAACAAACACTATCGTTGGCGCTGAAGCTTTGCTTCGTTGGCATAATATAGTGTTAGGGGAAATCACCCCAGATGAGTTTATCCCAATTGCAGAGCAAACCGGCTTAATTGCGCCTATTGGTGTATTTGTTCTTCAACAAGCCTTACGCTTTTTAAATGAATGGCAATCAATTAACAAGCAAAACTATACCATGGCGATTAATTTATCACCGCGCCAATTCAGAGATCCGGAACTGGTCAATATAATTAAACACACTCTGCATAAAAATAGTATTAATAATGAATGTTTAGAGCTGGAAATTACCGAAGGGGTGCTGATGAATAGCCAAGCGTCAATTCATGATGCCTTATTGCAAATTGATGAGCTGGGCATAAAGCTGTCAATGGACGACTTTGGCACAGGGTATTCATCATTAAGTTACTTACGAGAATACCCTTTTGATGTGCTAAAAATTGACCGCAGCTTTATTACTGGTATAACAGATAACAAGGCAGACTGTAATTTAGTGAAAGCGGCCATAGCTATGTCACACAGCCTAGAAATAAAAGTAGTAGCTGAAGGGGTAGAAACCAAAGAGCAGCTAGATTTACTCAACGAGCTAAACTGCGATATTGCTCAGGGATTTTATTTAAGTAAGCCCTTGCCGGCCGCCAAGCTGCTCAATTTTTCATTGCGTTACTTAAAAGCACTTTAGTTAAAAAGTGCTTTTATAGTTATGTTTTAGCTCATGATTTTAAAGAGTAAATCGCGCACCGTAGCAGGCTCAAACGGTTTGTCACATATTGTATCCACACCCGCTTGAGCAATATTAGCTAAATGGGTATCGTTAGCTTGTGAGCTCACCATCAGAATTGGAATAGGCGAGTACGCATTCGATTGCCTTACCGTTTCAGCTAATTTTTTACCATCCATTTCTGGCATATTGTAGTCTGTAACAATTAAATCAAATGATTGGCTGTTTAACATTTCAATCGCTTGTTTAGCGTCTTCGGCCTCTACCGGTGCTAGAATTCCCATCCCCGCCAAGACACGTATTATATGTTTTCGCGCAAAACGGCTGTCATCAACCACAAGCACTCTAAGAAGCGTCACATCAAAGTGCTCTAGTTCCACTTGTTGCTCGGTATTACTATTACTGCGTATTGCCTGTAATAAAGAATCAGCTGTGCCATCACTTAAATACAGGCTGCTAATGACTAAATCAGGGTGATAATTTGATAAAGCAGCCAGCGCGTTTTCTTGAGTGCTGGCCGTTTCAATTTGTGTAACACCGCACTGAGCCAGTGATTTTTTATTAGCTTTTACTGAACTTCAGAAGGCTCAACTAATAAAATAGATAAGTTGGCTATTGCCGTTAAATCACTCATTTCAATTCTGTTATTATTAATTCTATAATTTTTATAACGCTCATTATAAAGTAATAACTTACAAGAAAACGCTAAAACAGCAACAAAGCAGCTTGTTTACCCAAACTCAACACACTCAGCTTAAAAACGGTAGTTTATGCCCGCATAATAACGTCTTCCCGAATAGCTTGAGTTTAATAACCGAGACTCTGTATCATTACCTAGGCGCTTTACCGACTCAGATTTAGTTAAATTAATAACTGCAGCGGTCAAACTCAAATCCTCTAATAAATTAATCGAAGCATTTACATCAACTTGCTCGTATGGGTCTTGGTATACATTTAAGCCGCTGTTTAAACCCAACACGGTTTCACCGCGTTTATTATAAGAAGCACGAACATTAAAGGCATCTCCCTCATAATATATCGAGGTATTGTATTGATACTTAGCACTGCCTATTAATGGTGATTGGCCAAATTCTTCACCATTTACACTTACATCGGCTTTATTGGTTTTGTTATAAGTGTAGTTTGCATAAAAACCAAAACCACTATCAAAGGCATGCTGTATAAATACTTCCGCCCCTTTAGATACGGCATCAGTGCCATTACCTACTGTGCTATATGGCGATACAGTAATATTTCCTGCCTCAACTATGCCCTCTTTACCAGCAAAATCTTGTTGTACGTCAATAACTAAGGGAACAACAAAATTATCAACAGTTTTATGAAACAGTGCTAAACCAATGGCAGAGCCTTCGCTGTAATAATATTCAATAGATAAATCAGCTTGCACCGACTCAAATGGCTTTAAGTTTTTATTACCGCCACTGCCACTAAAACCCGGGATTTCATTAAACTCAGCTCTATCGTCTGCCCACTCATCTGAGACAAACGTAATGCGTTGTTGTGCGCCTAAATCGGCATAATCAGGTCGTGACATCACTTTAGCAACCGCGCCTCGTACCACTACATCATCACTTATATCCCATGCAATATTAAAGCTAGGAAGAATTTGAGTATCGGTACTCTCTTGAGTAATAAGTTGATAGTCTTCAACAAATCGATCATCTCCGGTTACCGGCTCGCCGCTGTCATCATTGGTATGATCTAATAAATAAGTATATAGGTCGGTTGATGATGTCATGGTTTTAGTGCGCACCACCCGCACCCCTAAATTACCTCGCACGCTATTAAACTCAAAGTCACCTTGCAGATAAAACGCCGCTATTTGCTCTTCAATATCATAAATAAAGTTATCTTCTTTGCGCGTATACGGCACATAATGACTGGTCACAATATCGCGGTATTTTTGCCAATCAATACCAGGCATTTGGTTTATATTAAAACCACCCGCAATGTTACCTTCGTTAATAAACACGTCTTGTGCTAGTGGCATACCGTTGTTCCACTGATAACTGTCAAAACGTGTGATCCCTCCCTCGCTGGCTTCTGCTGCAGCAATATCAAAATTAGGATCTAAAAAGAAGGTATTACCGGTTTCGCGATGCAGCGTAGCTTCTCGGTACTTAACCCCTGTTTTAATTGTTCTTAAAATGCCCCAATCGGTATAAATATCAAAGTCAGCTTGATAGTAATCTTCTTCGAGTTCACTGCGCACAAAGCTTGAATTTGACGAGCCTAGATCGCGCCCACCGCCCACACCATTTAGTAAGTTAGCTAGCGTATTAGGGTCTATATTTAAACTAATATCGTTTTCATTAATTTGCCAACCCGCTGTTTGCGATGCATTTTCTATACGGCTTTCATTTTCACCGGCGTTTGAACTTTTATACGCCGCTTCCCAACTCTCCTTTGGCCCGCCTTCAGAGCGCGTATTGCCCGCCACAAAACGGGCTTTAAAATAATCGCCTTCATAGGTTAAATTAAAATCAAAAGTGTCTGAGGTCGACTCTTCACGCACATAAGAGCCTCGCATCCACGGCAGTTGCATATCATTCTCTGCGCCACTCGCAGCTGCATCAAATTGCATCCCATTGATAATAGTGCCCGACTCATCCAAACTTACATCGGTTAAAAAGTCAGGATTTAAAGACCATTCAGGTATATCAATCACCGACTCAGTTCTATTTTTATCAAGTGAAAATCCAAAATAGTTAAAGCCAATTTCAACACGGCTGGTTGGGCGCCACTGCGTGCTAAATTGCACCCCTTCTCGCTCACGTAATTCGTTTACAATTGAGCCACGAACCACTTGAGGAAACCAAACATCGTCATAACTATTACCCTGAGCATCACTTATTGAGCCCCACTGATTATTATTATCAACCAGCTCGCCATAGGCATCTACCGGGTTATCACCGGCAAAGCGCCATACGTTTGCATCTGTGCCTCCTGAGAGAGTTCGGTTAGTGCGTTTTTGTGAGGTGTAACCAAACAACACACCAAAAGTATCAGCCTCATTCTTCCAAGAATAAAGCGCGGTTACTTGGGGCTCAGACTCTTCAGTCACATCGGCATAAGTGCTTTCAATATTAATCACCCCTGAGTTTGCATCCATACTTAGCGGCTTACGACTATGCATTAATACCGTGCCGCCCACGCCACCTTCATCTAAACGTGCCTCTGGTGATTTATACACTTCCACGCTTTCAATCATGGCTGAGGGCAGTAATGCATAATCAAACGAACGAGATGGCTCACCTGGTGATGACGCAATAAAATTACCATTTAGCTGAGAAAAGGTTAGCTCAGATGATAACCCCCTAATACTTACCGATGAGCCCTCGCCTCCGTCACGGTCAATCACTACCCCTGGTACGCGTTGTAATGAATCTGCGACATTTTTATCAGGGAACTTACCAATATCTTCTGCTGTTATGGCATCAACCACAGAGCTCGATAAACGCTTTATATCTAAATTAGCCGCCATACTGGAACGAATACCACGCACCTCAATGACTTCCATATCTTTGCTTTTTAATGTTTTATCTTCTGCTTCATCAGCATATGCATGATTAATCACAGATAAAATAGAGATGCATAGCGTTGATTTAATAAAAAGTGGAAGAGAGTGATGTACAGCGTGGGTTATCCGATGAGCGGTCATAGTTTTAACAGTTCCATTTAAAATACACTTAATACTTAAAGATGATCGTACTAGCTAAAGATGGTACGAAAAAAGTAGCTGTATTTTACATAACCAAGCTTAATAGCTTGTTAATGCAAACTGATAAGTAACTGAATACCTTGTCAAAAAATAGTCAACTCAAATAAAGGTAGGAAGTTAAGCAGCAAAATTGCTATTTAGCTGCTTTTTAAAATGGCATAAAAAGGAATGACGCGATTAAACAGCAATACACCGTTATTTATTATCACTAATAGCTTGAATATAATAGCCTAAACTCGCATGAGAAAGCTCTCCCATATGACTGGTAACTAACTCACCTTGGCTATTATAAAACAAAGTAGTTGGTAAGCCCGCAGCACCTGATTCGCGACTCACATTACTACTTTGATCAAAAAACACATGATTTAGGTCGAGTTGCTGTTCATCAAGGAACGCTTTTACCGTGTGTAAGTCTTCACCTTGGTTTACAAATGCCACCGTAATATTTGGATTATTTTTTTGAGCCGCTTGTAGCACCGGCATTTCTTTTCGACACGGCGGACACCACGACGCCCAAAAGTTAATCACTACCGGCTTACCTTTAAAATTTTGTAAGTTAACTTGCTGTCCTTGAATATTATGCACAACAGACTGCGGTAACTGCACACCCGTTTGGTAAATAGACAGCGCAAAGTTAGGAATAATCATTGAACAAAAACCAACAAACCCCGCAATAGCGTAGTGTTTCATTACCGCTTTTTTACCACGGGCATAAAACGCTAAAACCACTATGCCGCTGAGCCAACCATAATAACCAATAAAACCACCGTCGCTAATATTAAAAAGCTGCCACCAATTACCTTGATAAGCATCCCACATAGTAAACACAAACGCTAAACGCGAGACTAAAAAGCCCACCACAATTGCTTTAAAAACCGTATCTAAAATCGCTTTTTGTAATGGATGTTGGCGCGTTAATAAATAGGTAAGCCCCCAAAAAATGCCTAACCCTAAAAAAATAATTAACTGAGAAATGGAAATAACTAAAGGTCCAAGAGAAATACTTAACATTGCTACCGTCTTCTTAATAATGTATTTAAGTACCTAAAATAACGAGTACCAGCGTGAATTAAATACCAACAATAACATAATGTAAGTTGTACTGATTATTAATAACGCATAATAGGTTATGTATACCAGCAGCAATACATAACCTATTTACCTAATTAACCTTGTTGCTGTATGTACTCCAATGCAGTCATTTTTTTATAGCTTACGTTTGTATGCATAACGTGAACTGGATCAGGGTCAACAATTTCAATTGGAATAGCATAATTACGCGCAATATCCAGCGCCATTTGAGTAATGTTCACGCTAAACGAAGTACCCATAAACACCATTTTATCGGCATCAATCATTCGCTGTTGTGCTTCAGTAATACGGTAAAGTTCCGTGTAATATTCATCAAATAGCAGCACATAGGGTTTAAACGAGCGATTGACCTTAGGATTATTATTTTCAATGTTAAACAGCTCAAGTAATGAGTCATTTAAACGATTTTCATCGACCTTATCCCAAGGTGCTGTTTGCGGTTTTACCAGACCATTTTTATGAAATAAGGTCATTTGATCAAGCCGCCCATGAATAGCAATATAATTTTTATTACCGGATTTGCCGTCTAGCCCGTCAATATTTTGGGTAATTAGGTTTTTGTCGCTAAGCCAATGATGCACCTCGTTAGGGCCATGATTACGATAGGTAGCAAAGCGATGATAATACCAAGCTAAAAATTCTCGCGGATTATTTTTATACATGGCACGGGTTGCCATTTGCATGGGTGTATAATTTTTACTGCCAATGGTCCAAAAGCCATCCTCACCACGAAAAGTTGGAATACCACTAGCAGCACTCACACCAGCTCCTGTAATGTATAACGTATTCATAAAAATATTCCTGTTTACTTGCAAAGCTCACCACTCGCCATCACAGCGTTTAGAACCCTTTTGATTTTTAGCCAGTAAATTAATTTGTGTAATTGCGCGTTCCATTTTAATTTGTGCTGAGCTATTGGCTGAATGAACGGCTATTTCTGGCGGTACAAAACCATCAATAAACACTGCCTGCTCAATCCAAAGTAAAACGTCATAGCCAGTGCCTTTATTATCATTCCCTAAATCATGGTCTAGGCTAAGCAGCTTTACTTTACCAGTCTTCAAAAGTTTAATCACTTCACTAGGCCAATAGGCTCTTAACCAACCGGTTGGAGTTTCTCTTTCATCATCTAAATATACATTCATAGGGTTATCTCACTGAAAAATGCATTCAGACTCTCAAAGCAGTAACTAGGGCCTGTTTATCTTTCGAGGTTGAATTTGCAGCAGTCTGTTTGGTAATTAGGCAAGACAGAGCCTATGTAGTGTGGTTGTTCCCCATAAATAGGCGATAACGTAGCATAAATGCCAAACAGGCGCTGCCCGAAGGGTTTCTGCCTAGGGGTCGTTTACTCTTTGTTGCCTACATGGATGTAGGTAAGGGACGTGAGCAGGACGCGAAAGCTTTGCTCGGTTTTTACTTATTCTTACATGGATGTAAGCCAGTAGAATAACGCAGGAGCAGTTATCGAGCCCACTAGGTTACAAACCTCGCGCCGCGATTAAATGGCCCCTAGATTGAACAAATTTTAATCCTGAAAGGTCAACAGGCCCTAACATAGTTATTTTCCACAAGGAGCTGGTGCTTGATTACGTATAAACGCTGGTATGTCAAAAATATCAGAAGCTTGAGGTTTAGCTCTTGCAGCTGGCGACTGTTCGGTTTCGCTACTAGGCGCATTATCGAAAGGTTCAACAATTATCTTAGCGCTTGCTCCTGTGGCGATGATCAACAGTTCATAATTCATTGCTAAATTTTCAATTTTAGAAACACCACAAATAACTAACGCGTTTGGGCTGACCCGCTGGCGCACTGTATCGGTAATGAGATTATAACTACCGAGTGAAATTTCATTTTTGCAATTTACTTGTATTATTACACCCGTACTTGATGACATATCTACCTGATTAACAAGTGGGTTATTGAGTGCACTATCCAATGCAGTCGTAAGCTCGTTTTCTTCATTACACTTGCCCACGCCAAGTACAGCATCACCCTGACAATCCATAATTTTTGCAAAATCGTTTAAATCAACATTTATAAGCCCTTGAAAACAAAGCATATCGATGAGTGATTTTATCAGTGAGTGGAGTATTTGGTTTGAGTGCTTAAACGCATCGAATAATCCTATATCGTTACCAAGCACTTCAATAAGTTGATCGTTAGGGAGCGTAATAACCGCATTAGCATGCTCTTTAAGCTCATTTAAACCTGCTTGCGCTATATTATTTCTAAACTGTCCTTCACTACTAAATGGCAGTGTAGCAACAAATATAATGGGCTTACCTTGCTCACTAGCAAGCTCTGCAATATACGGGCTAGCGCCAGTCCCAGTACCGCCACCCAACCCTGTTGCACACAGAATTATATCGCAGCCATTAATAAGGGTTAAAATCTGCTCTTTACTCTCTTCTGCCGCTTGCAGTCCAACTTTAGGGTCGGCTCCTGCACCATACCCATGAGTGAGCTCTGCACCTATCAGTACTGCTTCATCACTTTGTGTATGCTCAAGCACTACTTTGTCGGTATTAACGCTGTACAAGTGCGCCTGCTCAGACTCGCGTTGTTCAAAAATACTGTTAAGCGTATTACAGCCACACCCACCAATGCCAAATACACCAATCGATAAACCATCATTTTGCTGAATTAATTGAAACATAACTACTCCTTAACTTTTAAAGGAGCATAACAAATAGGTGCGTCAAAAATTGACGCACTCAAATTAATTAGCGTTATTGATAGTTACTAGCAGCCGCTTTGAGTTTTGTGGTAATTCTTTTTCTAATGCGCTCAGGTTTAATAACTTCCAGCCAATGAGCACATTTAAATAGCTCATCGGTTAATTGCTCGGTATCAATAGTTTGATAGGTAAATAATACATTTTTTTCATCAATATGTTGCTTGTCAGTCAGCTCACCAAGCTCAATAAACCCTTGATTAACCGCCGAGTGGCTGGGTACTTTCACAACTAACTCGATCGTTTCTTGCGACATGCCTTTATTAATCGCACTGCGTAACGACTTTACCTGCTCAGCACTTGGCTCACGTCGTGTTTTTTGCAGGATATGAACATTGCGAATGCGATAAACCGGCATCTGGTAACACTTATCGTGAAGCGACCCCACCATAAACTGCGCCATCAACACGCCACCTTGCTCAACTAAGTTATAAAAGCTTAATTCAGCAAACTTTAACCAGTGCGCCTCATCGTACAGCACTCTATAAAGCTCAGCGCTCACAGCACGTTTATGCTTAATCGCATGCTCAATTTGCGCAACTAATTTGCTATCAATATTCACTTTTAACGACGGTTTTGGCAGAGTTGAAAGCCAATCGGGCAAATGGCCATTAAAACGCTTAAGCGCTTGTTCTGCTTTAATATGAACTGAGCGTTTAACATCGCTCGGTATAGATTGCGGTAGTAACTGCTCTAGTAACAAATAATGCTCAGCTACTTCGCAGCTCATAATTTTAGCGCTACCACCTCGCCACTGTGCATTAATAGACCAACCATACGGTTTACTGCGGGTATCTTTTTCAAGCCCAAAGCAACCTTGGTCGTATAAAGATTGCAGGTCACGTTGGAGCATACGGATGGGGAACTCAAAGCCACATTCAACTAACTTTTTCTGTAGCTGTTGAGTCGAGATAGAGCTTGGCGCTATTGGCACAAGCTCTAAAATTAATAAATGGCGGTGTGGATTCATTATGCCTTACTCAATATATAAAGGTGAGATAGAACATCATGGCTTTTTATCTTCCACAAAAAATTAAGATGCTGATTCAACCTAACAAATTACACCCATTAAAATTCCACGCAGTTAGCCTAAAATAGCTACTTAAGAAAGATTTATTACCCAAATCGGGGCTTCTATTTGCTTTGGCAAAGCACTTAACGCTTAACTCTCATGGCAGTGGTCAAATTCACTTGCTCTACAAGCTTTAATCGCATAATTATTCCGTGTAACCATAATGCTCTGCTAACGCTGTTAACATTTCTTTCTGGTGTTGTTTTATTTGCTCCTTTTGCCAATCATTTTGCTCTTTCAACAGTTTAAACATGGCTTTTAACTTTAAAGAGTCATATTGCGGTTTGGCTTCAAAATCAACCCATTTTTTCTTAACCGCCTGGTTGCTGTATGACGAATTTTCACCAGGGCTTAATAAAACTAAATTACCAAATGCATCTAAAAAGTCTCGCTCCAACACATTTTGATGCTCTTCACGCTGTGGATATACGTGCTCAACAGAATTTTTAGCTGTTATACGATACTTTTTAAACTGCTCTAGCTGCCTATCTGGCTCTTTTTTCCACAAAACATATTCTAGTTTTTGAAACCAATAATGTTCAAAACTGGTTCCTCTCGCTTGGGCAAAATAACTAACTTTTGCTTGCCAAGAATCTACTTCTGGTTGCTGTTGTTTAGCTTGCTTGAAACTGGCTGTTTTTTGAGTTTCAGACTCACTAGCCATTGATAAATCGTTATCAATTTTTTCAAGCAGCGCTATAGCTTGCGCATCTTCAGTAATATTACCTTTTATCAAGCCTGCAATAAATGGTGTGATCCAATACTGTGCACTGCGTTCACCGGTAAAGTTACGTACGCTTTGCAGCATAACTAGTTCGTTTAACTCTTTTTGGCTACGATTAATGTACCACTTGCCACTTGATTCGCTTCGTGTCAGGTAGGTTAAACGTAATTGTTCGTCATCATTATCATCACGTTCAACCCATTTAACTACCCAACGATCAAATTGATAACGCACTTGCCACAACGTTTTAATAAACTCTTTAACTTTGTCTTCACTGGCGTTTGTTAATGGCTCAAAGGTTTCTAGTAACTTATCAGCATGTACACGAGGAATAATATCATTAGTGCCTTCACCTAACTCTACAGCACGGTTAGCCAAATAAATGCGGTAAGCGTGGATAAGTAATAATGGGAAACTAATAATGGGACGACAATATACGGTTTCGGTTTCTAAATCGTAGGTGCCAGCGTCCTGCTCATTGTCAGGTTTGCAGCCTTCATCTTCTTTGCAACTAGTCTCTGTACTTGCTTTTAATTGCTCTGCTAGTTGCATAATAGTTAAGCCCTGTTTTTGCGTAGTGCTGCTAGCATTTTTTACAAATAACGTTTCGTCAAAGAAAGCTAAATGCTCTGCTTTAATATCATTCCACTTTGCGTTAGGAAAAACTTTACGTACATTACGTTCAAAGTAATTTTCCATATGTTCGCATGCTAACCACATGGCATCGAATAAAGGCTTATCTATGAACAACTCCCACTAAACGCTGCGCGTTTTGAAGGAGTTTCAAAAAGAAAGCCTAAGCTACCTTTTTAGGCTGGTTCCCAGCCTGAATACCTAACGAGCCTGTAGAATAACTCGTTTTTAATTTATTTTTATTGATGCATTAACCATAGCCGAGTTCCTATTTTGATTCAATCGGTTACTTCGATTTTACGTAAAATATAAAAGAGGATTTG
>Ga0114983_1000283_pt1 | contig 21430 bp, 17 predicted proteins | sample Shrwel_input2_RT_FD_87182 | JGI IMG/M metagenome (GOLD analysis project Ga0114983, IMG submission 87182) | Subsurface microbial communities from deep shales in Ohio, USA - Utica-3 well 1 S input2 RT | ecosystem: Environmental > Aquatic > Deep subsurface > Shale gas/oil reservoir > Produced... | reverse complement strand
GAAGCCGGTGACGCTCTGGCAGCAGACGACAAGGCCAAGATCGAAACCGCTATGGCCGCTGTAGAAACTGCCACCAAGGGCAACGACAAAGAAGCCATCGAGAAGGCGACTCAAGAGCTGATCGAAGCTTCTGCCAAGCTGATGGAAATCGCTCAGGCCAAGGCACAACAAGCCCAAGGCCAAGGTGAAGCTCAGAGCAGCAATGCCCAGGCCGATGACGTTGTCGATGCCGAATTCGAAGAGGTTAAAGACGACAAGAAGTAATTGGGTGGTAACACTCGATTAATTCCGGCGGGCGTTACGGGGCAACCCTAACGCCCGCTTGTGTGAATCCAGCTTGGAAAGCGTGAGATTATGTCAAAGCGAGATTATTACGAAGTATTGGGCGTCGGCCGCGACGCCAGCGAACGGGAGATCAAGAAGGCCTATAAGCGCCTGGCGATGAAGTATCACCCTGACCGCAACCCGGGCGATAAGGCGGCCGAGGCCAGCTTTAAAGAAGTCAAAGAAGCTTACGAGATTTTGACCGACGAAGACAAAAAAGCTGCCTATGACCAGTTTGGTCATGCTGGGGTTGACCCCAACCGTGGCGGTGGTGGCTTTGGCGGCGGTGCCGATTTCGGTGATATCTTTGGCGATGTGTTCGGGGATATCTTCGGTGGTGGTCGTCGCGGTGGGCATCGTCAAGCCGCCCGTGGCTCAGATCTGCGTTACAACCTGGAACTGTCGCTGGAAGAAGCGGTGCGTGGTATTACCCGAGAGCTTAGGATCCCAACCTTGGTTAGCTGTGACCTCTGTGATGGCAGCGGCGCGAAGAAGGGGACCTCGGCCACTACTTGTGGTACCTGTCATGGTGCCGGTCAGGTACAGATGCGCCAGGGTTTCTTCGCTGTGCAGCAGCCTTGTCCTACCTGTCATGGCCGCGGCAAGATCATCAAAGAGCCTTGCAGCAAGTGTCATGGTGATGGCCGCATAGAGAAGAGCAAGACACTGTCGGTAAAAATTCCAGCCGGTGTCGATACTGGTGACCGTATCCGTCTGGCTGGTGAAGGTGAAGCCGGTGAATTCGGAGCTCCGGCGGGAGATCTCTATGTTCAGGTTACTGTGCGCGAGCACCCGATCTTTGTCCGTGACGGCAACAACCTCTATTGTGAAGTGCCTATCTCCTTTGCCAAGGCCGCCCTCGGTGGTGAAGTGGAAGTGCCAACACTGGACGGCAAGGTCAACCTGAAGATCCCGGCGGAAACCCAGACCGGCCGCATGTTCCGCATGCGCGGCAAAGGGGTTAAGTCGGTGCGCAGTCACGCGGTTGGCGATCTGCTTTGCAAAGTGGTGATGGAAACGCCGGTGAATCTGTCCGAGCGTCAGAAAGAGCTGCTGCGTGAATTTGAAACTTCAGTCACCGGCGCATCCAAGAAACATAGCCCCAAGGCCGAAGGTTTCTTCGATGGGGTGAAAAAGTTCTTTCAGGATTTGAATAGCTAACCAGCTTTCGGCTGAAACAAAAAAACCGATGCTCAAGGCATCGGTTTTTTTTGACCATATTTGAGTTGGCGTTAATGTCGCCTTCGATACTTATGCGGCTTTTTCTGTTTCTGGCTGCTGATTAGGACTGCGGTGTTCAGAGTGCCTGTCTGGTATTCAGAGCGCCGACATTCAGGCACCCAGCTTATGGAGCAGGCCTAGCCACAGTTGTTGCTCCTGCTCACTCAAGCGTGACATAAACTCATCGGTGACTTGCTGAAATGATACCTCGGCCTCTGCAAAAATCTTAGCGCCCGCTTGTGTCAGGGCCACTAGGCTGACTCTGGCATCCCGGCTGGCGGCTTCCTTTTCTACCAGACCAATTTTTTCCATTGGGTTAAGCAGGCGGGTGATCCCCGAAGCGCTAAGTCCGGCGCCTTGGGCCAGGTCAATCCTTCTGAGCTTATTGCCCTCGGCCTTTGCCAATTGCCTCAGTACCAAAAACTCGCTGAAGCTGATGCCGTGCAGCGACAGCCTGCCTGCCAGACTGCGTTGCAAGTGGCTGTGTATCTCGGTTATGGCAAGCGCAATACTTGCCGTAATAGGTTGTGTCATCTGAAACCTCTTTAGAAGGAAACTAACTTGATAGATGCTTTATTAATGCTTGATTAAGCAAGTATTGGTTTATTTGTTTGAATGGTCAAGTAGTTTGCAAGTTTTTTATTTGGTTTGATGACTCCTGGTGTTGAGCTTCTGGTCTTTACCTAAGGCTTTTGTTCGGAGGTAGACTCTTGTTCCTGCGGTGGCTCAGACTCAGCTTGGGGCGCGGGTGCATTGGCATTGCTTATCATGGCGGCGCTGCGTTCAAAGGTCATTATCAGGCGCTCAAACATCCCCTGAACCATCTCCAGTTGCTCCAGTGCCAAACCATCGGTTTGCAGCCGGGCTAAAAGGCGTTCGCAGCTGTTACGGAAATCAGGTGGATTTTCGCCGCGGGAGCAGAGGATAAAGGCGTTGGCGAGCGCCAGTTGCCAGTCTTGCAGCAGTTCGTCGAGTTGGCTGTCGCTGATGCTGGCCAGCAGGCGGCGCAGGCGCATAGATACATGGCCAAGGTTAAGGCCGGTAAGGCCTAAGTCGGTCAGGGTTCGGTTGCTGCTCTGGCTGCTGCGTTCATAATTGGCCAAGCGCAGCAAGCGATCAGCCATACGGGCATTGAACCAGTCCTCGGGCTTGTCCTGTTTGACCATCTCAATCAGATCTTTGCGGGTAGCGTTGAGCAGGCGTTGCTGCATCATTTTGACCCCGGGTTCTGTCACCAGCTTAAACAGCCAATAGAGGATGCTGACGCCGACAAAAATGGCCATAGCCTTGCTCAGGGTGTTGTCTACGGCAAAAGCCTGGCTCATGTCTTTACCGGGGCTGACCAAAATGGCAAATGGGATACAAAATCCCAGGCCGTAGGGCAGGGTGGCCTGATTGGCCAGCGCCATCAGGCCAATAAAGAAGGGGCCTGCCAATACCAACAACATGATCTCAATATCACCACTGCTTTGGGCCAGTAGTCCGAGGGCGTAAAATATTGCGACAGGAATGGCAATCATCACCCCTATCAGCAGCCGCCGCAAGATCATGCTCAAAAGAGGTAAGGGAAGCCTGGCCATCATGATGGAAAAGATCACCGGCATGGTCATTATCATCAGGGCTGCACTGGAAGCGGTGCCAATCCAGATACCGGCGCCGATCAGGAAAATCAGCATGGTTCTGACACCCGTGATAAGCCCGAGCAAGGGATCTCTGTGGGTCTGCATCGCGGGAGCATTGAGCAGCGTTTTATCCGGTGACTCCAATGCCTTGAAGGCCCGCAGCACCAATACTAAATCACTGGCCAGCTCCGAAGCGGTTTTCAACAACCGCGACTCCAGTGGGCTGATACAGGTATGAGTGTTGCGAAAGTGGATGATTTCGCGCCTTTGCTTGTGTGCCAATTCATAACAGAATTGGAAATCGTCCGACTCGGACATAGTTCGGAAATTACCTTTAAGAGTATTGAGCAGCCCTGATAGGGTACCTGTCATCAACTCTTCATGGTTACGCTGCAAACGGCCGAATATCTGGATTACTGCGAGTAGAGACAACACCTTGTTGAATAACAGATTGGCTGCACGACTGCGCCCTGGACCTTCCGGTCCCTCGTAGCTGAGAGCGTTGGCATCGTCACTGGCTGCTGCCAGCGATTCAAGAATTGCGTCTATCTGATTATGGCGATTTTCATGGGAGCCGTTGAGATCCAGCTCCAGTGTTAGGTATTCCAACGTCTGGTTGACTATTTTACGGGTTTGTTTCTGCAGCCCATCGGTAACTCTGACAGGCCACAGCAACTGGCTCACCAGAGTGGCACAGATGGCACCGACTATGATTTCGCTGACCCTGGAATGGGCGACAGCGAAGATGGTTTCACTGTTTGCTGTAGCTGGGGTTACCATTACCAAGAGCACAATAAGACAGGGGGTGATCCCCGCCATGGCGAAGGCGTAGACAAAGTTGATATGGCGCACCATGGCCGATAGCGCCGAGTTCAGACCCAACCACAGCGCCAGGGTGAGCATGGCCAGTTCGGGGGCTCCGTAAAAAATGCTGAGAATCGCTATGCCGACAACCCCGCCTATCAGGGTGCCTATTATCTGACAAAGGCCTTTTTCCAGCACCAGGCCACTCTCGGGGCGCATTTGCAGGAATATTGCCGACACCAGCGCCCAGTAGGGGCGCTCCAGGTCCAGATAGAGCGCCGCTGTCAATGCCAGTGCCATGGCAATCACCCCTTTGGTAGCGAAGATCAGTGTGCGCTTGTCCGGGGTGAGAAATACCGCCAATGTAGGAGACAGGGGCATATTATTTTTCGGCTTGCAGTTGGATGGAAACCGTCAATCCTGCGCTGAGATCATGTTCTTTTGAAGCCTTGTCCAGCTTGATATCCACAGGGATCCTCTGTGCCAGCCTGACCCAGTTGAAGCTCTGTTGAATTTGCGGCAACAGTTGGCCGTTGGCATTGGTATTGGTATCGGCAATTGCCTTGCCTATGCTGACTACTTCGCCCAGGAGCGGCTCGCCACCGCTCATAAGGCTGATTTTGGCCTTTTGGCCTACCTTTATCAGTGGCAGCTTGGTTTCTTCAAAGTAACCTGTGACATAGAAAGAGCCTTGTTTGACCAGGGATAATACGGCCTTGCCCTGGTTGACATAGTTGCCCTGACGTAGGTTGAGGTTGATTATGGTGCCATCGGCGGGGGAGTGAACCTGAGTGCGCTGTAGATCTATTTTGCTGCTGTCGAGTCTGGCTTTCGCCAAGTTATAGCTGGCTTTGGCTAGCTCAGTGTTGATCCGTGCAGTTTCCAAATCTTCTTCGCTGATCACCTCGCGGCCGGTGAGATTCTTGCGCCGTTCATATTTGTGCTTGGCCAGTTCCCAAGCGTGGAGCTTGTTTTCCAGCTCGGCGGCCAATTCGGTACTGGTGGCCTGATAACGGGTATCGTCTACCTTAAACAGCAGATCGCCACGTTTGACTTGCTGGTTATCTTTAACATTCAATTGGGTTACCCAGCCTGAGACATCTGCCGAGAGGGTAATCACTTCGGCCCGCACCCGGCCATCACGGGTCCAGGGGGAATAGAGGTAGTGATTCCAAATCCAATATCCGGCCACTAAGGCTGCCAGCACGAGAAGCAGGGTAATGGAGATGCGCAGTACTTTTGCCATGATAAGTGTCAACTCTCAAACAGGTAGATAATCAGTGCCAGATAGCACACGAACAGGGCAACTTCGAACCAGGCCACTCGCCAGATTTTTGTGTACAGCCCGGTCCAGTGAAGAACCAGTCTGGTCAGAAACCAGAGTACGAGCGCAAGAGGTGCGAAGAGAACCAAAGGACTGAACAGCAATCCTCCCAAGGCTAATTCTTCAAGCATTGTATGAGTTGGAACCTATAAAAAGATGTCTGGTAAAGAGTAACTTATAAGCGGATAACGGCGTTTTTCCGTATCCATGTATCTCAATCAGTGTCGTGCCTGACAAGCCAGAGGTCAACTTCTTTCACACTTGGCTGTATGGCAAGATGGCTTTTGAGCCGACCAATCCTTTGGCGATACGACAAGCTGTGCTTGCGTGTGACACTCAGGTAAAATCCAGGGAAACTTTATCACCGGAAGATAAAAGATGAATAACCGAATTTTCGGCCTGCTGGCCATACTCTTTGTGGGAGCTCTTTCTGGCTGCTCCACTACCCAGTCGCCTACCGGGCGTTCGCAGATGCTGTTGTTTTCGCCCGAGCAGATAAATCTGATGGGTACCGCTTCTTTTGAGCAGATAAAAGCAAAGGAGAAGCAGAGTCAGGATAAAACGGCCAGTGCCTATGTTGCCTGCGTGGCGCAGCGTATTACCTCTTTGTTGCCGCAGCAACATTGGCAATGGGTGCTGTTTGACTCGGAGCAGGTCAATGCCTTTGCCCTGCCCGGAGGGCATATCGGTGTCTATACCGGGCTTCTCAAGGTGGCCAACAATGAAGATCAACTGGCAACGGTAATCGGCCATGAGATAGCGCATGTGTTGGCGCAGCACGGTAATGAACAGGCCTCACGGGCCCAACTCAGCAATACCGGCATGCAGTTGGCCGGTGCTGCATTGGGGATGGGGCAGGTAGCCAATGCCGATCTCTACATGGCGGCTCTGGGGCTTGGGGTGCAGGTGGGCTATATCTTACCCTATGGCCGGGCGCAGGAATCCGAGGCTGATGTGATGGGGCTGGAACTGATGGCCCGGGCCGGCTTCGATCCCAGAGCCGGGGTGACCTTATGGCAAAACATGGCCAAGGCGGGGGGCGGTCAGGGGCCGGAGCTGTTGTCGACTCATCCATCCAATGAGAACCGCATTGCCCAGTTGCGTGATTTACAAGCGCAGATGATGCCGCTCTATCAGGCGAGCAAGGGTAAGTTTCGCTCTTGCCAAAGATGAGGTTAAGGAAAGTCGGCTTGCTTGGCCCTCAGCCCATTTCGACTTGATACTCGGCGAATGAACAAAGCGTAAGGATACGAATAAGCGCAACACTTGAACCCGGATAAGTGTTACACTGTGCCGCGAAAAATTCACAGATAAACTGAGAGTAAACTGATTATGTCTGATAAGTTCACCAGTGTTGAACAACAAGCCAGCTACGGCGTAGGCCGCCAGTTGGGTGAGCAACTGGCCGCAAACTCTTTCGAAGGTCTGGATATTCCAGCCGTTCAAGCCGGTCTGGCCGATGCATTTGACGGCAAAGAGAGTGTTGTTTCCATGGAAGATATGCAGGTTGCTTTCTCTGAAATCAGCCAACGTCTGCAAAAGGCTCAGGAAGAGGCTGCCGAAGCCGCTTCTGCCGAAGGCAATGCTTTCCTGGCTGAAAACGCCAAGCGTGAAGGCGTGGTGACTACCGAATCAGGTCTGCAGTACGAAATCATCAACGAAGGCTCAGGCGAGAAGCCAAGCTATGATTCCAATGTTCGTACTCACTATCACGGTACCTTTATCGACGGTAAAGTATTCGACAGTTCAGTGACCCGTGGTCAGCCTGCCGAATTCCCGGTTTCCGGCGTAATTGCCGGTTGGACCGAAGCGCTGCAACTGATGCCGGTTGGCGCCAAGTACAAGTTGTATGTACCGCATCACCTGGCCTACGGCGAGCGTGGTGCCGGGGCGGCTATCCCGCCTTATTCTACTCTGGTCTTTGAAGTGGAATTGCTGGACATTCTGTAATACCAAAATCGCTTGAGTCTGACTCAGGCGATTTTTTTAGCCTGTATGTGGAGAAAGTTATGAGTGGACATGTCAGAGTTGCGGTTGCCGGAAGCAGCGGCCGTATGGGGCGTACCCTGATAGAAGCGGCCGCGCATTCCAGCCGGATCATTCTGGGCGCAGCCATCGAGCGCGCAGGCTCGACTCTGGTGGGAGTTGATGCCGGCGAGTTGGCCGGAGTCGGTTGTCTCCATGTCCGGGTCAGCGATAGCCTGGATCAGGTTGCCGATGACTTCGATGTGTTGGTGGATTTCACCAGCCCGGAAGGCACCCTCAGCAATCTGGATTGGTGTGCTCGCCATCATAAGGCGATAGTGATAGGCACTACAGGTTTCAACTCGGCGCAAAAGGCGCAGATTGAGGCCTTTGCCGAGCAGATCCCTGTGGTCTTGGCACCCAATATGTCGGTTGGGGTTAACCTGATGTGGAAGCTGCTGGAACTGGCGGCGGAAGTCATGGGTGATTATACCGACATAGAGATCATCGAAGGTCATCACAGACACAAGAAGGATGCTCCTTCAGGTACCGCCTTGAAGATGGGGGAAGTGATTGCCAACACGCTGGGGCGGGATCTGGAAAAAGTGGCCGTTTATGGCCGCGAAGGGATCACCGGCGAGCGTGAGCGCGACACCATAGGTTTTGCCACTATCAGGGCGGGCGACTTGGTGGGTGAGCATACCGCCATGTTTGCCGATATGGGCGAGCGTTTGGAGATCACCCACAAGGCTTCCAGCCGATTGACCTTTGCCAACGGTGCCATGCGTGCGGCACTTTGGCTACAGGAACAGGATGCCGGGCTCTACGACATGCAACAGGTATTGGGGTTGAAACCCCTGTGACATTATTTAAAAAACCGCCAATCGGCGGTTTTTTTTTCGAATTCGTCCGTCAAGCTATAGACGGATTGTCATTTCTCGTGTAGGATGCTTGGAATTTGTCAAAATTTCGTATTTTAGCGGAAATTGGTACTTTAAACAAAGATAAAAACATTATATTTCAGTGGCTTGGCTCTTTTCTCGGAGGTCGCGTTGACAAAGTCTGCCTTACTCGTACTCGAAGATGGAAGCGTATTTTCCGGCACAGCAATAGGTGCCGATGGTATTGCAGTCGGAGAAGTTGTTTTTAACACTTCGATGACCGGATATCAAGAAATCCTCACCGATCCATCTTATTCTCGCCAGATAGTAACTCTAACCTACCCACATATCGGTAATACCGGTACCAACAATGAAGACACAGAATCCGATGCAGTTCATGCCTGTGGTCTTATTATTCGTGATCTTCCCCTCCTCGCCAGTAACTTCCGTAACCAACAATCCCTCAGTGATTACCTCAAAGCCAACAAGGTAGTCGGTATCGCCGATATCGACACCCGTAAGTTGACCCGTATTCTGCGGGAGAAGGGCGCTCAGGCCGGTTGCATTCTGGTGGGTGAACAGGACGTAGACAAGGCGCTGGCCGCCGCCAAGGCCTTCCCTGGGCTGAAAGGCATGGACTTGGCCAAGGAAGTGACGACCGACAAGTCTTACCGCTGGCGCAAGGGCACCTGGCGTTTGGAGAGTGGCCTGCCGGTCGATACTCCCGAGTCAGAACTCAAGTACAAGGTAGTGGCTTATGACTACGGCGTGAAGCAGAACATACTGCGGATGCTGGTAGACAGAGGCTGTGATGTGACTGTGGTTCCTGCACAAACGCCAGCCAGTGAAGTACTGGCGATGGCACCGGATGGGGGTATTCCTCTCCAACGGCCCCGGTGACCCGGAGCCATGTGACTATGCCATCAAGGCGATTCAGCAAATTCTCGAAACCGATATCCCGGTATTCGGCATCTGCCTTGGCCACCAACTGCTGGCGCTGGCCAACGGTGCCAAGACGCTGAAGATGAAGTTTGGTCACCACGGTGCCAACCACCCGGTAAGCGATATTGACAAAGGCACTGTGATGATCACCAGTCAGAACCATGGTTTTGCTGCCGACGAAGCCACACTGCCTGCCAACATCAAGGTGACTCACAAGTCGCTGTTTGATGGCTCACTGCAGGGGATCCACCTGACAGATAAGCCGGCCTTCAGCTTCCAGGGGCACCCTGAAGCGAGTCCGGGGCCGCACGATTGTGCGCCACTGTTCGATCACTTTATCGAACTGATTGAGCAATACCGTCACCAAGTCAAGCTGTAATCGCCGGGAGAAGATAGAAGAAAATGCCAAAACGTACTGATATCCAAAGTATTCTTATCCTGGGTGCCGGCCCAATCGTTATCGGTCAGGCCTGTGAATTTGACTATTCGGGAGCCCAGGCCTGTAAGGCGCTGAGAGAAGAGGGTTACCGGGTTATTCTGGTGAACTCCAACCCTGCAACCATCATGACAGACCCGGAAATGGCCGATGCCACATACATCGAGCCTATCCACTGGGAAGTGGTGCGCAACATTATCGCCAAAGAACGCCCCGATGCGATTCTGCCAACCATGGGCGGCCAGACGGCGCTGAACTGTGCCCTGGAACTGGAAGCCAAAGGCGTATTGAAAGAGTTTGATGTCGAGATGATCGGTGCCACTGCCGATGCCATCGACAAGGCCGAAGACCGTGCCCGTTTCGACAAGGCGATGAAGAGTATCGGCCTCGAGTGTCCTCGTGCCGGTATTGCTCACAGCATGGAAGAAGCGCACAAGGTACTGAATGAAGTGGGCTTCCCCTGCATAATTCGGCCCTCTTTCACCATGGGCGGCAGCGGCGGCGGTATCGCTTACAACGTCGAAGAGTTTGAAGAGATCTGTACCCGGGGTCTGGACTTGTCGCCGACCAATGAGCTGCTGATTGACGAGTCGCTGATTGGCTGGAAAGAGTACGAAATGGAAGTGGTGCGCGATCGCAACGACAACTGCATCATAGTCTGCGCCATCGAAAACTTTGACCCCATGGGCGTACACACAGGTGACTCCATCACAGTTGCACCGGCCCAGACCCTGACCGACAAAGAATATCAACTGATGCGTAACGCCTCCATGGCGGTGCTTCGGGAAATCGGCGTTGAAACCGGTGGCTCCAACGTGCAGTTTGGTATTAACCCCAAAGATGGTCGCATGGTGATCATCGAGATGAACCCAAGGGTATCGCGTTCATCTGCGCTGGCTTCCAAGGCGACCGGTTTCCCGATTGCCAAGGTTGCGGCCAAGCTGGCGGTGGGCTTTACCCTGGATGAGCTGATGAACGACATTACCGGCGGTCTGACCCCGGCTTCGTTCGAGCCTTCTATCGACTATGTGGTTACCAAAATCCCTCGCTTCAACTTCGAGAAGTTTGCCGGCTCCAACGACCGCCTGACCACTCAGATGAAGTCTGTCGGTGAAGTGATGGCCATTGGCCGTACCTTCCAGGAGTCGATGCAAAAAGCTCTGCGCGGTCTGGAAACCGGGATGACAGGTTTCGACCCTATCGTGGATATCAACGAGCCGGAAGCCCTGGCCAAGATACGTTACGAGTTGCAGGATGTCGGCCCTGAGCGTCCTTGGTATATCGCCGATGCTTTCCGCGCCGGTATGTCCATGGAAGGTATTCGCCGCATCACCAACATAGACCCTTGGTTCCTGGTGCAGATTGAAGATCTGGTGCTGCAGGAAGAGAAGGTCAAGGAAAGCGGCTGGAGCGGTCTTACCCAAGAGTTCCTGCGCAAGCTGAAACGTAAAGGTTTCTCCGATGCGCGCCTGGCGTCACTGCTGGGGGTTTCTGAAAGTGAAGTGCGCAAACTGCGTCACAAGTATGAGCTCTTCCCTGTCTACAAGCGGGTAGATACCTGCGCCGCCGAGTTCGCCACGGATACCGCCTACATGTACTCCACCTACGAGGAAGAGTGTGAGGCCAATCCGTCCGATAAAGACAAGATCATGGTGATAGGTGGCGGCCCCAACCGTATCGGTCAGGGTATCGAGTTCGACTACTGCTGTGTGCATGCAGCGCTGGCGATGCGTGAAGACGGATATGAAACCATCATGGTTAACTGTAACCCTGAAACCGTTTCCACCGACTATGACACTTCTGACAGACTCTACTTTGAACCTGTTACCCTGGAAGACGTACTGGAAATTGTGCGGGTTGAGCAGCCCAAAGGGGTTATCGTGCAGTATGGTGGCCAAACACCACTGAAACTGGCCCGAGCCCTGGAAGCCGCAGGTGTACCCATCATAGGAACCAGCCCGGATGCTATCGACCGCGCCGAAGACCGTGAGCGCTTCCAACAAGCGGTTGAGCGTTTGGGGCTGAAACAGCCTGAAAACAGCACTGTGACCAACCTGGAGCAGGCGGTACTGGATGCCGAGCGTATAGGCTACCCTCTGGTGGTTCGTCCCTCCTATGTTCTGGGTGGCCGGGCGATGGAAATCGTCTACGACGAGCAGGATCTGCGCCGTTACTTCAACGAAGCCGTCAGTGTATCCAACGAGTCGCCGGTACTGCTGGATCGCTTCTTGGATGACGCCACCGAAGTAGACGTGGACGCTATCTGCGATGGTAAAGATGTGGTTATCGGCGGCATCATGGAGCATATCGAGCAGGCCGGTGTTCACTCAGGTGACTCAGGTTGTTCATTGCCTCCTTACACTCTCTCCAAGGCGATTCAGGATGAGATGCGCGAGCAGGTACGCAAGCTGGCGCTGGAGCTAGGCGTTGTCGGTCTGATGAACGTGCAGTTTGCGGTCAAGAGTGATGTGATTTACCTGATTGAGGTAAACCCGCGCGCCGCCCGTACAGTGCCTTTCGTTTCCAAGGCCACAGGTGTGCCTCTGGCCAAGATTGCCGCCCGGGTGATGGCCGGTACTTCACTGGCCGAACAGCAACATACTCAGGAAGTGATCCCGCCTTACTACTCAGTGAAGGAAGTGGTTCTGCCGTTCAACAAGTTCCCGGGTGTTGACCCTCTGCTCGGCCCTGAAATGCGTTCTACCGGTGAGGTGATGGGTGTGGGTGATACCTTCGCCGAAGCCTACGCCAAGGCGCAACTGGGCTCAGTGAAGGATGTGCCCAAGTCAGGCCGCGCCCTGTTGTCTGTTCGTCACAGCGACAAGAAGCGGGTTTCGGATCTGGCGGCCAAGCTGATTGAACTCGGCTATGAGCTGGATGCCACCCACGGCACGGCTGTGGTGCTGGGTGAAGCGGGTATCAATCCCCGCCTGGTGAACAAGGTGCATGAAGGTCGTCCACACATTCTTGACCGGATCAAGAACGGTGAATACACCTACATAGTGAATACCACAGAGGGTCGTCAGGCCATCGAGGATTCCAGACAGCTGCGCCGCGGCGCGCTGCAGCACAAGGTGAACTACACCACCACCATGAATGCGGCTTTTGCAACCTGTATGGCCCATGATGCCGACGACAGAAGCAATGTTGCCTCGGTGCAGGAACTGCACGCCAGGGTCAACAAGTAAACGCTGTCAGTCAGTAACTGAAAGTGACCAGGCCACCCATTAGGGTGGCCTGTTTTTTTGTAGGCCGGATGATTTGGGTCAAACTTCTTGGGAAGGTGCGAACAGATCCCGGCATGCCTTCAGTCAGATGCCTTGAACGCCAATTGCTGTGTAAGCCACTCTCTACAAAAAGAACGCCGCGAGGACTTATTCGCACCTTCCCTTGGCTTTGGGATCTTGGCGGCTCTTGCTAAACTCGCCCACTATCAAGGCGTTTCATTTAAGACGCTGCAATCAAGATGTTTCAGGGAAAGGAAGTGATGATACTCGAGTCTGTCTCAAAGGAGCCCAAGGGCCGGGAAAGCGTTGCGGGGCGAGTCACAGGGCTGTTTAACCGGCGGAGCAAATCACGGGCTCTTGCCTTGAGTTTTGGCCTGGCTTTGAGCCTCGGAAGCAACGGTGTGCGGGCCGATATCAACACTGTGCCTTTGGTGGCGCCTTTGTATCACGGCGGCGATCTGCTGCAAAAGCAGCTGTTTAAAGGGTTGGAGCTCAGTGTCACCACAGGGCGCGATCTGGCGATATTTTCCGTTGCCGGTATGAGCCTGGATGCCTACATTTTAACACTGCCGCTTGATGCGCCGACCAAGGCCAGGGTTATAGCCCGGCTGTCGGATCCTTTCTACAGCATCCCCCTTGGGCATTTTCTCTACCTTTTTTACGACAGATACAGCCGCGCCGAGAACCGGGATCAGTTCCGGGATTATCTGCTGAGCCAATACAGCGAGGAGCAAATCGCACCCTGGCAGCATTCGCTGTTCAGCCTGGAGGAGCAGGTCAAAGACAATACCGAACCGACCGCCGAAGCCAATGACAGACGCGAAGGCATGACGCTCAATCGCCAGTTGGTTGCCATGTTGGTGACTGTCTATGATCGCCTGTTCAACAATGATGACTGGGCCCTTGGCAAGAAACTGCCGGAACATTACCGCTATCTTGGCGATAGCCCTGAAGATCTGGCGTTGATTGCCGACATTCAGCCGCTGATCATCACTGAGATTGGCAAGTATGTCGGCAGTCTGCCCGAGGGGGATATGCGCAGCGCCCTCGAGCTGATTATTGAAGATGGCAAGGCGGAAAATGCCGCCAAGGTAAACAACAAGGCGCAGGCGATAACAGTTACTCTTATCGACTTTGTCCGTCTTAATGTGCTCAAGGCCTATCGCCAATATGCATTACCGGCGCAGCGGGCCAAGGCCTTTTCTGCCTGGATGCAGGCCAGTCTCAAGGAAGATCCCAAGGGGCTGAGTGACTTTCTGGCAAGTTGGAGTCAACGCCCAAGAGCGGTGCAGATAACAGTAGATGGCTTGAGCCAGGGACTGATGCAGGCGTTGGTTGCACCCAATTCCGGCCCTTATCTCAAAGAAGTACTAGCCAGGGATGCGGCTTTGTCGCAACTCACGCCCGCGTCAGCCATGGGGCGGCCGCAGCACACTCCCAAACAGGACTTTTTGCGTCAGCTGGTGAAAAATGGCGTCACCGATCAGTACTATCTGCCGTTTTTTAAGTCACTCTATCGCCGGAGTGAAAATGGCATAGCCACAGGAGGTATCTCTTCCACGCCTACCATCAGTGTGCGCAATCTGCCGATTATCAAGACAGGCGCCGCAGTGTCCGGTAAGGGGGGCACAGGGATCCCCAATTTTCACTTTGTCGATCGCACCCGTGATCGGGCCTATTACTTCTTCGGCAATGATGCCCTGCAGCTCGAAAATCTGGTGGAAAGCCGTGGCATGCGCACCATGTTCGACCGCCTGAACTATCTCAAGACCTTAAACTGTAACGCCCAATATGACTGGAACGCCCAGACCAGTTTCGATGCCCTGGTCAATTTGGGGCTGGGGGAAGTGATCCGTGATTTTGGCGAGCAGCGCTGTCTCAATGAGTTGTCGCTGCGTGCCGAAGCCGAGAAGGGCTTGCAACATAGCGTGGCGGCGGTTCGCGAGCAACTCGAGGCCTACGACAGGATGGGCGCCTGGCGGTTGTTTTCCCGCATGAGCTTACGGGCCAAGCTCAATGAACAGCTCAATGAGCTGGCCTTGCTGAGTGAGCAGGCAATGCCGGACTATCTGCTTATTTATAACCCCTGGCCGGATCACTTCGCTCATTTCAAGGGGCCGTTCAGCGACGAAATCATAGCGCCGACCGGTGAGCTTAACCGCCTCGATTACTGGCTCGGCCGTCTGGACAAGGTGTATCGGGACGCGGGTATCTATCCGCAGACGCTGTGGGGCATGGCCGGCGATCATGGTTTGGCACCTGTGTATCACACCCTTAACCCTGAACTGGTGTTGCAAGATGCGCTCAAGCAGCGCGGGGGCGAGCTCAAGATAAGCAAAATCTCCTCTGATGAAGGAGAAGGCCCCAAGATAACCAACAACCTCAATCCGCCTTCACTGCATGGGGTAGATTTGGTGATAGCCTCCACTGCCGGTGGCAACTATATGCTGGACTTCTTTAACTCGGACCGAGGTTGGCAGGTGCAACCCCTGTATCAAGAGTTGACCCGTTTTAAGGTTAAAGGAGGCAAGGCGCTGGATATGGTCAGCCTGCTTGCTGATGAGTTGCAGGAATCGCTGGATTATCTGGTGGTGCGCCAAAGCGATTGTACGCTTGATAGCTGCTCTGTGCGTTTGGTGGGATACAGAAACGGGCAGCGCCGCGATGAAATGATTAATCGTGAATCGGGCGTTATCCGTTATCAGGCGCTGGATGGTAAGGGCGCGCCAGAGTTGCTGGCACTGGCTCAGAGCAACCCTTATTTGGCGCCGCTGTCTGATGTTCAGCTGTCTGCCAAGCAACAACTGCTCGAACTGTGCCTGGGGAGTGCCAAGGGCTGCAGCGCCGAGCAGTGGCGCAGCCTGGCGGCCATGAGTCCCAGACCCGATGCCGTGGTGCAGCTGGCACATCTCTATGATGAAGACAGGGCCGGCACCATCAATCTCTTCCCCAAAGAGGGTTTTGGTTACAACACCTTAGTGCCGGGGCGTCATGCGGGGGAACATTATCTGGAAAAAGATGCTTTCATAGGTTTCTGGGGCGAGCCTAGCAAACCCGGCCAGAGATTGGGGCCGCTGGATAACGGCTCACTGGCGCCGACTTTGTATCAGTACCTTACCGGTGAGCAGGTCGAGGTAGGAGACAATGGTTGGGGCTATCCCTCTGTGCTTTCGAGTCTTAACTTGAGATGAATTTATTATCGTCGGTGCCACAGAAACAGAGATTTTTATCGCCATCACTGGCAAGCCTGCCATGGCTTAGGTAAGCTTGTAGCCAAGATGAATTGAGTTTTGGCCGGTGTGTTCCCCGGTATTCCGCTATGCATCCCTGGCGCCGCAGACAAAATGGCGCCCATTCACCCGAAAAATGAGTCTCTGTTGGCCTTAGGCCGACGGAGGCTGCTTTTGTTTGACAGGAGACGAAAGAGATTATGAACAAGGTTCCCATGACCCTGGTTGGGGCAGAACAGTTGCGCAAAGAACTGGATATACTCAAGTTTGATCGCCGTCCCAAGATCACCGAGGCGATTGCCGCGGCGCGTGAACTGGGGGATTTGAAAGAAAACGCCGAATACCATGCCGCCCGTGAAGAGCAGGGCATTTGTGAAGCCCGTATCCGCGATATCGAAGGTAAGCTGTCCAACGCCCAGATCATTGATGTGACCAAGATGCCCAACAATGGCCGGATCATCTTTGGTTCTACCGTGACCATACTGAACCTGGACACAGGTGCCGAAGTGACTTACCGCATTGTCGGTGACGATGAGGCCAATATCAAAGAGAACCTGATCTCGGTGAACTCACCCATTGCCCGTGGCCTAATTGGCAAAAATCTGGGGGATGAAGTCAATATTCAAACTCCCGGCGGCCTGGCAGAGTATGAAGTAGTCGCCGTCGAATATATCTGATTGCGTTATCAAGCCGCTTCCGGGCGGCTTTTTTGTGCAAGATGGACAAAGTTTAATTTGCCCGTCAGGGCTTGAAAGATTAGCATCCGCCCAAATAACCCTTTTATGGATAACACCTTGCTGAAAATCATGCGCCTCTTTACCCTGCTGATCGCCATAGGTCTGCTGGGCAATGTGTATTCCGGGATTGCCTCTGATGCAACTTGGAAGGCGTTTGAGCAGGCTTTACCCGAGCTCAGTCAGCAAGATGCTGACAAAGAGCCGTTGTCCATTGCTTCATCTACCTCAGTTGGCCAGGAGCCCCAATCCCAGGAGTCCCTGCAGCATAAGCTTGGCAAGCATGATGCTGCCGACAGAGAAAAGGTGGAAGGCAAGGTTTCCCTATCTCACTTATCCAAGTTGCTGCGCTCCGAGCAGGGCGACCAACTCTATTCGGCGCCCGGAGCCAGCCAGCGCTGCCTCAGCACTGCCGCTCCGCATGATGTGGCCGAGCCACCCTATGAATTGGCGTTTGAAATCGCTATGCCACCGGCGCCTTTGCTCAGCATAGGTTTTGCCGAGCAATTGCCTATTGAGCAATATTGGACCTTAAAGCACCCAGGAGCCGGTTTGCGCCTTGGGGGCTGGAAAGACGCCAACCTCCGCTATCGCTTCAGTCAGCAAGCCGCCTGACGCTCTCTACCGGGCTTTTCTGTCCGGGTTTCACTTCATCTGTTGTCAGTCACTCCTTCATTGGATGGCTGCGACTGTGATATGTGGCTTAAGCCACGAGTCGAAAAGAGAGCGTAAATATGATAACTGACTCATTATTAAAGAGTAATGCCCGCGGGAGCCAGCCTAAAAAACTGCTGAATCACTACAGCGCCTGGAAATATCTGGTACTGGTAGTCACCCTGGTGGTGATGGCGCTGAGTGCCTTGCCGACTTGGTATGGTGAAGATGCCGCGGTGCAAATATCCCCCAAGGCCGGAATCGCCTTATCTCCGACCCAGATAGTTTCTGAACTGGTCAAGGCCGATATTCTCGTCAAGCGCCTGGACAGCAAAGATCAGCAAACCCTGGTTATTCTCAATGACGAAGGCCAACAGACGCTGGCCAAGTCATTGCTGGCCACTCATGCCCAAGATCCCGCTGAACTCACTCTGGCCTTGAGTCCGGCGGCGCCCGAGTGGTTGCTCGGCATGGGGTTTGAACCCATTAAACTGGGGCTGGATCTTCGTGGCGGGGTGCAATTCTTGTTGGATGTGGATATCACCCCTGTGTATCAAACCCAGGGAAGTTCACTGGCCGACGCCCTGCGTGCCTTTGCCAGAGAGCAAGGGATCCGAGGCTTGAGTGTGCGTCAGGGCGCTGAAGAGCAACTGACAGTGGTTATGCCAGAGGCGGCTCGCGCCGAGGTGCGGCAGTTTATGGCCAAGCAATACCCACTCTGGCAGGTGAGCAGCAATAACAGTCAGCTCAAGTTGGCGCTGACTGAAGCCGAGAAAATCAACTTGCGTAACCTGACGGTGCAGCAAAACCTGCAGATCATGCGTACCCGTATCGAAGAGTTGGGGATCACCGAAGCACTGGTGCAGCGTCAGGGCGAGAGCCGCATCCGTATCGAGCTTCCCGGTGTTCAAGACCCGGCGGCCGCCAAGAGCGTGATAGGGGCAACTGCGACTCTGGCCTTCTATGAGGTCAAGGACAGCGCCACCGGCGCCATCTTGATTAAAGACAAGACCGGCAATCCTGTGCCCGTGGCGCGCAAGCCTGTGCTGACCGGTGAGCATATTGTCGATGCCCGTGCCGGCATAGGTGAAATGGGCACTGCCGAGGTCAATATTACCCTGGACAGCGAAGGCGGTCGCCGTATGACCGACTTCTCCCGAGGCCATATCGGCAAACCTATGGCCACGGCATATAGTGAGTACAGCCGCGATGCCAACGGTAAGGCGGTGCAAAGCAATGAAATTATAAGTGTCGCCACCATTCAGTCTGTGCTGCCGGAGCGTTTTCGGATAACCGGCGCCGGTAGTTATCAGGATGCGCAGCAACTGGCTCTTTTGCTGCGGGCCGGTTCTATGACTGCGCCTGTCACCATAGTTGAAGAGCGCACCATAGGCCCGACGCTGGGTGCAGAAAATATTCACAACGGCTTTGCCGCCCTGGCGCTCGGTCTGGGGATCACCCTGGTGTTTATGGCGCTTTGGTATCGCAGGCTAGGCTGGGTCGCCAACCTGGCATTGCTGGCTAACATGGTGTTGCTGTTTGGCTTGCTGGCTTTGATCCCCGGCGCGGTATTGACTCTCCCCGGGATTGCCGGTTTGGTGCTGACAGTGGGTATGGCGGTGGATACCAATGTGCTGATTTTCGAGCGGATCCGCGACAAGCTTCGTGAAGGGCGAGCATTGGCGCACGCCGTTGACAAGGGCTTTGACAGCGCCTTCTCCACCATTTTCGATGCCAACTTCACCACTATGATCACCGCTGTAGTGCTCTACGCCATAGGTAATGGCCCTATTCAGGGGTTTGCGCTGACGCTGGGGCTGGGGTTGTTGACCAGTATGTTTAGCGGGATTTTTGCCTCAAGGGCGATTATCAATCTGGTTTATGGCAAGAACTTCAGCCGCGATGTGAGGGTTTAATATTATGATTAATATGAAAAATGCAACCAAGTGGCGTTATTTCAGCAGCGCGGTTTCTGTAATTTTGATGATAGTGTCCATCAGTGTGATTGCCGTCAAGGGGCTCAACTGGGGGCTGGATTTTACCGGCGGCGTGGTCAGTGAAATCCGTATCGACAGCTCAATCAGCGCCAAGACGTTGCAACCTGTGTTGCAGCAGGCCTATGGCCAGGAAGTCAGCCTGATTGCAGCCGGTGAGCCTGGACGCTGGGTGCTGCGTTATGCCGCGCCAAGTGCCGGGCAAACCATGCCCGAACTACCGGAGGTACTGGCGGGTATGAACACTCAGGTGGAAGTGCTCAATACCAGCATAGTCGGGCCTCAGGTCGGCCAGGAGTTGGCTGAGCAGGGCGGTTTGGCTTTGCTGGTGGCTATGCTGTGTATTCTGGGGTATCTCTCTTATCGCTTTGAGTGGCGCCTGGCATCCGGCGCGGTATTTGCTCTGGTGCATGATGTTATCTTTGTGCTGGCTTTTTTCGCCGCCACTCAGATGGAGTTCAACTTGACTGTGCTGGCGGCTGTGTTGGCCATTTTGGGATATTCGCTCAACGATTCCATCATTATTGCCGACAGGATCCGCGAATTGCTGGCGGCCAAACCCAAGTTGGCGGTAAAAGACATCAATAACCAGGCGATTGCGGCCACTTTTGCCCGAACCATGGTGACATCCGGTACTACACTAATGACCATTTCAGCACTGTGGATCATGGGTGGAGGCCCCTTGGAAGGATTTTCCATCGCCATGTTTATCGGGGTGTTGACCGGTACCTTCTCATCGATATCCGTTGGTACTTCATTGCCGGAATGGCTGGGGCTGTCCAGTGAGCATTATCGGGTGACGCCTGTGGCCCAAACACCTTGATTGAACTCGTCAATTAATACTGATTTAATCCGCCGGCGCCACAATGTGCGCGCCGATGGGATTATGGCAACAAAAAAGCCACCGGTTAAGGTGGCTTTTTTGTGGGGAAAGGGCTTATCTGGCCTTGGGCAGAGCGATTTTCATCTCTTCGGATTGACGGAAGAGCACCAAAACATGGCCGATTAGCTGCACCTTGGTTGCCTGGGTTTCACGGACAATGGCATCAACGATAGCGGCTTTCAGTTCTCTGTCTTCAGAGGCGACTTTAACTTTAATCAGCTCATGGTGAGAGAGCGCATTATCAATTTCAGCCAGTACCCCTTCAGTCAGGCCATTGGCACCAAGCAGCACTACCGGCTTGAGGCTGTGTGCCAGGCCCTTTAGATGCTGTTTCTGTTTGGTTGTTAAGTTCATTTCTACCAACTTTTGCTGAGTTACTGTTGAAAAGCCGCTATTCTACCCTCATATAGCCCTTGTGTAACTCTCATTTGTTGCGGATTTTGAATGTCAGGTAAGAAACGTACGGCCAGTTCCACCCGTTGGATGCAGGAACACTTTGATGATCACTATGTCAAATTGGCACAAAAACGGGGGCTGCGTTCGCGGGCCGCGTTCAAGTTAGAGGAGCTGCAACAAAAAGATCAGCTGATTAAACCCGGGATGACAGTGGTCGACCTGGGGGCGGCTCCCGGAGGTTGGTCTCAGGTGGCGGCCAAGTTGGTCGGTGAAAAAGGTAAAGTGGTTGCCTGTGATATTTTACCGATGGACCCAATCGTTGGCGTCGATTTCCTTCAGGGAGACTTCCGTGAGGAAAAAGTCCTTGAGGCCTTGCTGACCCGGGTAGGGGAAGATAAGGTTGACTTGGTGCTCTCGGATATGGCGCCCAATATGAGTGGTTCAGATGGTGTGGATCAGCCCAGAGCCATGTATTTAGTGGAGTTGGCGCTGGATATGTGTCATCAGGTGTTGGCAGCCAATGGTAGTTTTGCTGTTAAAGTCTTTCAGGGGGAGGGCTTTGACGAGTATATGAAAGCAGTCAGACAAGCGTTCAAGACTGTAAAAACCCGTAAGCCGGATTCCTCCAGGCCACGTTCTCGCGAGGTCTATCTGGTAGCGACAGGGTACAAGTTGTAGTACCCTGATTGAAGTAAATCTCAAGACTTTGTGAGGTTCAGTAATTGAGTGACATGGCAAAAAATTTGATTCTCTGGGTGGTCATCGCCGTGGTGCTGATGTCCGTGTTCCAGGG
>Ga0114983_1000280_pt1 | contig 21517 bp, 21 predicted proteins | sample Shrwel_input2_RT_FD_87182 | JGI IMG/M metagenome (GOLD analysis project Ga0114983, IMG submission 87182) | Subsurface microbial communities from deep shales in Ohio, USA - Utica-3 well 1 S input2 RT | ecosystem: Environmental > Aquatic > Deep subsurface > Shale gas/oil reservoir > Produced... | reverse complement strand
TGCTCAACGGCACCCAGGCATCGACGGCGCTGGCACTGGAGGGCTTGTTCCATGCCGAGGACCTGTTTGCCGCCGGCTCTGTGGTCGGCGCCATGAGTGTCGAGGCGGCCATGGGCAGTCGCAGCCCGTTCGACCCGAGAATTCATGCGGTGCGCGGTCAAAAGGGCCAAATAGACTCGGCGGCAGTATTCCGTCATCTGTTGGGGAGCGGCTCCGAGATTGCCGAGTCACACGCCAATTGTGAAAAGGTGCAGGATCCCTACTCCCTGCGCTGTCAGCCACAGGTGATGGGTGCTTGCCTGACACAGATCCGTCAAGCGGCCGAAGTGCTTGAAATTGAAGCCAACGGCGTGACAGATAACCCGCTGGTGTTTGAAGATACCGGCGAGATCATCTCAGGCGGTAACTTCCATGCCGAACCCGTGGCCATGGCGGCGGATAATCTGGCGCTGGCGATTGCCGAGCTGGGGGCCATCAGTGAGCGCCGCATTGCGTTGCTGATCGACTCCAACCTTTCCAAACTGCCGCCATTCTTGGTGGAAAACGGTGGGGTTAACTCGGGCTTTATGATTGCCCAGGTGACAGCCGCGGCACTGGCCAGTGAAAACAAGACCTTTGCTCATCCGGCCTCTGTCGACAGCTTGCCGACCTCGGCCAACCAGGAAGATCATGTTTCCATGGCGACCTTTGCTGCCCGCAGGCTCAAGGATATGGCGGAAAACACCCGTGGCGTGCTGGCTGTGGAACTGCTGGCTGCGGCTCAGGGGCTGGATTTCCGCGCGCCGCTGCAGCCAAGCCCGGCGGTAGCCAAGGCCAAGGCTGAACTGCGCGAGCGGGTTGCCTTCTATGACAAGGACAGGTACTTCGGTCCGGATATCGCCAAGGCCACCGAGCTGCTGGCGAGTGGGAGCTATAACGCCTATCTGCCAAAGGAGCTACTGCCAAGCAGTCTCTAAACCACAAAGCGCCTGCAGGCCCTTTGGCATCTGGACGGCAAAACAGTTCGCATATGAAATACAAAGAGCGCCAGTTGGCGCTCTTTGTTTATCAAATTAACACAATGCCTAGAGGCTGGTGTTACCAGGCATCCAGTTCTGTGATCTTTAGGTTCAGCAGCTGTTTCTGCCACTGGTTTTTATCGACTCCTTCAACCCAGATTACCGAAGATTGCCGCTGCTGGCCCTTGCGCAGATAGGTTTCCGGCATACGTTTGATGGCACGCCAGACCTGTAGCTCCTCTTCTTTCATCTTGCGACCCTGATCGTTATAAAAGCTGACGCTGATCAGAACTTCGACCATATCTTCACTGCTGTTGCTGCCGAGTTCGAAGATCAGGCCCAGTTTGTCACCTTGCCACTGCGTCTGCAGCAATGAAACACTGACCCCTTCCCTGGCTGTCTTGCCAAGCAGTCCGGGAGTGGTCATGGCGCTCTGAGTCAGTTGCTCAGCCGTGGCGGCTTGGTTTACCTCAGACTTGGGCGCCACTGCCACAGTGCGGGTGCCGGTATTGGCTGCGCTATTCGATAGCTCGGCCACCACATCTTCAGTCACAGTTTCGGGTTCGGCGGCGCTGATCACCGCCTCTGTGAGCACATATTCCCAGGTAAAATCATCTTTGAGTATGACTCTGGCGCCATTTTCCAGAGTGACTTCAGCCACCTGGGCCGGCTCGGCGATGGCAAAGCTTGAGCTCAGTATCAGTGCCAGGGCGCTGACGGCAAAGCCGGGTTTGAAAAGATTTTGTTTCGACATGAAAAAATTCGCTTGGCTGAATCCTGCGTCAACAATAACCGGGCTAACCTGGGCTGGCAATGACGAAAAACACAAACTTAGCCCGGCATGCAGCAAGCCGGTATATTCAGATGCCTTTACCTCAGATGAGGATGTTGCCCGGCATAGTGTAAGCCTTGGCGACAAAGAGGGTCAGAACCGGTCCGCGTTCAGTTGCAGCACAAAAGTAATGCTCTCTTATACTTTAACTACGGTAGAGCATTCTATGACACCGCCACCCAGCTTTTCGTCGAATTACACCATTCAATGAAACAATCACCGAGTTTGTAACTCATTGGTCAGCGTGTTAGCCCAAAGCAGTAATGTCCCCTTCGTCCAATACTAAAATGTCCCCTTTTGATTCAGGAGCAGGGGATGGCGAAGGAGCACATTACAATGAGCCGAAAAGAAGTCGATCGCCTGAACGTGATTCAGTCGGTACTCAGCAAGCAACTCACTCAAGCTCAAGCCGCCAAACAGTTGAGCCTCTGCATCCGTCAGATTAAGCGACTGGTCAAGCGCTATCGTGAGCAGGGAGCAGCAGGCCTGGTGTCCGGTCACCGCGGTAAGCGACCGAACAATGCCATTGAGGCATCCGTACGCGAGAAAGCCTTGTCGCTGATCCGTGAGCACTACAGCGATTTTGGTCCCACCCTCGCCAGCGAGAAGCTGGCTCAGCGACACAGCCTGGTACTCTCTGCCGAGACCCTGCGCCAATGGATGATTGCTGAAGAGCTGTGGGTCACCAAACGACGCAAGGCCGCTCGCATCCATCAGCGCCGCCCACGGCGTCCCTGCCGCGGCGAGCTCGTTCAGATTGATGGATCACCCCATGACTGGTTCGAAGGACGCGCCCCGCGCTGTACGTTGATCGTATTTATTGATGATGCCACCGGCGAGCTGCTGGCCCTGCGCTTTGTACCCTCCGAGACCACCCAATCCTACATGGAGACACTGCAGACGTATCTCACCACACATGGCCGCCCCGTGGCCCTGTACTCTGATAAGCACACGGTATTCCGGATTAACAACCCGGAGCGTGAAGGCGAACTGACCCAGTTCTCTCGCGCCCTCAAAACCCTCGATATTGAGGCGATCCATGCCAATACCCCACAAGCTAAAGGTCGGGTCGAGCGTGCCAACAAGACCCTGCAGGACCGGCTGGTCAAAGAGCTGCGCTTACAGGGTATATCCGATATCGAAGCCGCCAACGACTTCCTGCCGGGCTTCATGACGCTGTACAACGACCGCTTTGCAGTCCCGCCTCAGAACCCTCTTGATGCGCACCGCGAGGTCTTACACTCACCCGAAGAACTGGACCTTATCCTGAGCCTGCACCATCAACGCAAGCTGTCCAAAAACCTCACCCTGCAGTTCAAAAACCGTGAATATCAGTTGCTGGCAAAGGGGCAGGGATATGCAATGCGAGGCGCCACCCTGACCGTATGCGAGGCGTTTGATGGCACGTTGACCCTGTTCTACAAAGGGCATGTCATGGCCTACAGACTGCTGTCTGAAGGCGAGCCACCTACACCGCTCGATGATGAGAAAAGCGTCCAGCATCGGGTAGATCAGGCCAAGCAGACACAGAAAGCCCGGCCGGCTTACAAGCCTGCACCGGACCATCCCTGGAGAAAGTCAGCGCGCTTCACTGAACCCTCTCAGCACACAACCTGAGCCAGCAAAGGGGACATTTCTGAATGGCTCAAAAGGGGACATTTCTGTTTTGGGTTGACAAACTCATTGGTCAGCGTTTACTTACAACATACCCCACTATATGATCCCGCTCTTAGTCTATCTGATAGTTTGGAGAGGGTATGCCGTCGAATACCAAGGCCTGGTTGTCGAAGGCTCTGCAATTTGGCGGAGGATGCTTTTACCTGTTGCTGGCCTCATGGAGTCTATTCCATGTGGCAGGTTGGGTGGGCACACTACCTGATCATAGTGAGCACTGTCAGGAATCGATACTGCTCAGCAGCTGGTCGCCGAATAAAGATTGGCAGGCCGACGTCAGCTTTTCCAACTGCAGTCTGCATGGACGTAGGCACTGGCAGAGCCACTTAAGCTTGACCGATCTGGAATCGGGACGTCAATTCCCCGGTCTGCTGGTGGTATCCGGTCGCCACGATGAGTTGAAACTCGACTGGTACAATCACAGACAATTATCCATTTCCGGGCTTCCCATAGATCACCTTGAACACTTCCAACAGCCGCTGGGAACCGAAATAGTCCTCACCTTGAAAGGTGATTGAACGCACACTTTCCAACAAGGATGAGATCGACTGTTCAGCCAAAGTTAACACCTGTATGTTACTCTGCAACCTGGCCTGGGTTGTAGGTCGGGATGAGTGATTTTCTCTGAGAGGTTAATTTTGGATAACTTGGACAAAGACTTGAGATTCGAACTGTCACACTGGTTGTCACAGCTGGGGATCAACAGCCAACCAGCCGATGGTTTGTCCACTTCGCTCATGGTGCTCGCCTGCCTGCTGCTGGCAGGGCTGGCATATTTCATTGTTCGTCGCGGTGTGGTGCGGGCGATGAACCTGGTGATTCAACGTTCCAAAGTCACCTGGGACGATATCTTTATGCGCCACAAAGTGCTGGAAAAGCTGGCCATGCTGGTGCCGGCTCTGGTGCTCAACCTGCTTATCCCCATAGCACTGACAGAACATAAACTGTTGGCCGGTCTGGTCGATAGGCTACTCAGTATCTGGCTGGTCGTCTTGCTGATCCGCGCCGCCTATTCGGCATTGGATGCGGTCAACGAGGTAGCTGACGTTAAGCTGATTAGCCGTCGTCTACCGGTGAAGAGCTTTGTGCAGCTGATCAAGCTGTTCCTGTTCTTTGTTGCCATCATTATTTCCATTTCTGTGCTCGCCAACCAGTCTCCTGTCTACTTCCTCAGCGGCCTGGGTGTCGCCACAGGTTTGGTGATGTTGGTGTTCAAGGACACCATACTGGGGTTTGTCGCCGGTATTCAGCTAGCGGCTAACCGCATGGTCAGCACAGGTGACTGGATCCAGATGGATAAATACGGTGCCGATGGCGCGGTGGAAGAGGTATCTCTGACAACGGTCAAGGTTCGCAACTGGGACAAAACCATCACCATGATCCCGGCCTATGCGCTGGTATCAGATGCCTTCCGCAACTGGCGTGGTATGTCTGAGTCCGGCGGCCGCCGAATCAAGCGCTCGGTCAACATAGATATCAACAGCATACGTTTCCTGACCGAAGAGGACAGGAAGAAACTGGAAAAGATTAACCTGTTGAAAGAGTACCTGCCGAAGAAGATCCATGAGATTACCGAGTCCAATGCCAAGGTGTCGGATATCGAAATGCCGGTCAATGGCCGCAGGCTGACCAATGTGGGGACTTTCAGAGCCTATCTGCTGGAGTATCTCAAGCACCACGACAAGGTGCATAAGGAGATGACCCTGATGGTGCGGCAGTTGGCGCCCACTACCGAAGGGCTGCCGATAGAACTGTATATCTTCACCAATGATACCCGCTGGGCATATTATGAAGATATTCAGTCAGATATCTTCGATCATATCTTTGCCATCTTGCCACAATTCGATCTGCGTGCCTTCCAGGGCCCAACCGGCAATGATATTCGCAGCTTAAAAGATAATGGAGCCGGTGCAAATAAACCCACGTAGGCTTATTTGCACCTTCCTTAAAGCCCTTCCTTAATCTTTAACGGCCAATACAGTGGCGAGGGTGACAAACACCCCGCCACTGACACGGTCCAACCAATGTAGCCGTTGGCTGCGCTTAAGCCATGAGGCCAGCACACTGGCCATAGAGGCGTAAATCATCACAAAGCTGAAGTCTACCAAGGCCCAGGTGGAAGCCAATACCGCCAGTTGTGGCCCCTGCGGCGCAGTCACATCGATAAACTGCGGAAACAGAGCAGCGAAAAACAGCAGATCCTTGGGATTGCTGATCCCCACCAGAAACGCCTGCCTAAACAGACTGAGAGGATGGCCGTGTCCCTTGGGGCCGACACTCTGCTCAGGCGCATGGGGCTTGGTAAGCAGCAATTTAATCCCCAGATACATAAGGTAGGCGGCACCGCACCATTTGAGCAAGGTAAAGCCGTATTCGCTGGCATGCAGCAGGGCGCTCAGCCCGGCGATGGAAGCCAACATCAACAGCAGAGCCGCACTGACACTCCCCAAGGCCGTGGCCAGACTGCGGCGTTTACCAAAATGGATCCCGTGAGAGATAGACAACATGGCGATCGGGCCGGGGGAGATGGCTATCAGTAAGATCGCAAACAGGTACAGCAGGAAGGTCTGGTGATCCATAATTTTGTATACAAAGTTTCCGGGTAAGCGTCACTATAGTCCTGTGACACCTGCCGGACAAGACTCACTTGTCCGCTGAATAGTCCGGAATAGCCTTGGGGAAGCGACCACGAATGCCACGATAGAAGGCGATAAGCTGATCCATGTCTTGTTGCATGTCCGCACTCGGCATCAAGGGTTGATTGATCACCACCGCCTTCTGGCTGAAGTCCAACCCCACTGCCACAATCGGTACCCCTGCCTTGGAGGCGATATGGTAAAAGCCTGTCTTCCAGCGTTTTACCGGGCTGCGGGTGCCCTCAGGCGCCAGTGCCAACTTGAAGTTGGGATCCTGACGATACAACTCGCTTACCGCATCGACCAGATTATTGTTCTTGCGTCTGTCTACCGGCCTGCCGCCTATGGCCCTGAAAAACCAGCCCCAGGGTGGAATAAAGAGTTGATGCTTACCGAGAAAGTGGATCTTGACCACCAGAGCCCCACGGGCGAGCACGCCGATAATAAAGTCCCAGTTACTGGTATGGGGCGCCACTATCACCAGGTATTGCGGGGAATCGGGCAGTTGTCCGCGAATTTGCCAACCAAACAGAGCCAGCAGCCATTGGCAGATTTTTTTAAACATAGAGAGTTGCCAAACCTTGAGTTGATTAAAGGTATAGTTCAAAAGTGTTTGGGGTGGGCCGACAGTCCAACCTTGATTAGCTTAGGAGTCTGAACATAGGCAGCACTTCCTCAAGCAGAGGCCTTAAGGAAAATATAATTTCAGTAATATCTCGTTTGTGCAAGCCTGGGTTCTACATCTTGCCAAGGAGTCGTCATTAGCTATGAATCCCTGTAGCGTAAGTTTGTTCAAAACGCGCGGTGGATTTGCTTACAATCTACTAAGACAATGTTTACCCAGATCTTTCCTTATCTAGAGCCAAATAGGTTAGTATCAGTATAGAAGCTCAACGCCTGTGTCGGCACGGTTTCCTGGCCTGGTTCCGGGAGAGTGCAAGGAGGGAATATGAAAAAGTTAATCTTTGGACTCCTGTCTGTACTGCTACTTGCAATCGCTCCGGCTAAAGCGGTACCGACAGATGAAATCACCGAGCTGATCAATCGTCAGCAACAAGCCTGGAATCAGGGAAATATCGATGCCTATATGTTGGGTTACTGGCACGATCCCAAGCTGAGGTTTGTCTCCAAAGGCGAGTTCAAATATGGCTGGGACAAGATGCTGGCCGCCTATAAACGCAGCTATCCGGATCGCGCGGCAATGGGCCAGCTCAAGCTGGAGCTCAAGGATGTGCAGATGTTGAGTAACTATTCTGCCTTGGTGGCCGGTCGCTGGGTCTTGCTCAGGCAAAAGGATAGTCCATCCGGGGTCTTTACCCTATTGCTGGAGAAGAAAGACGACCACTGGGTAATCACTCACGATCACTCATCCTGACTTGCATAGGGAATTAGATTTATCTAATATCAATCCATTAAAAAAATCTAATGGAGCACCCTATGTTAAAACCCACACTGACCGCCTTGCTGGCTTTTGCGCTGGCGAATCAAGCCACGGCAGAGCCAACATCGGCAGAATTCAAAACCGAAGCGGCCACGCTGGCCAAGCGCTTTGCCCAAACACTCAAGCCGCAACTGCAGCAAGCCCTGGCCGAAGGTGGCCCTGTGGCAGCTATCGAGGTTTGTTCCCAGAAGGCGCCGGAAATCGCCCACCAACTCTCCGCCGAGAGTGGTTGGCAGGTAAAACGTGTCAGCTTGAAACCCCGTAATCCGGAGGCCGAGCCAGAAGTTTGGCAGCGACAGGTTTTGTTGTCATTCGATGAGCGGGCCGCAGCCGGTGAAGACCCGCAGAGTTTGAGTCATATTGATGAGACTGAGTCACAGCTGCGCTTTATGAAGGCCCAGGGTGTAGCGCCACTTTGCCTCACCTGCCACGGTAGCCAATTGGCGCCCGAGGTCAAAACCGCATTGGATGAGCACTACCCGGATGACAGCGCCAAAGGTTATCAGCCGGGGCAGATCCGCGGCGCTATCAGCATAGTGGCTCCGCGTTTGTCAGCGCAAAACTGAACTGCTCCAATCCCAGTTGCCGCCCCTTGCCATCATACCTGGCTTCGTAAAAGTTCAGCTGACCTTCGCGGGAGATGAATATCAGGCTGGTGGCCCGGGTGCCGTATTCCGGGTGGCGAATATAAATGGATGACAGGCGCCGCTCCCATTCCAGACTGACTCCTGTGGTTGGCAAGCTGGTGTCCGGCGCAGGAGTCTCATCACGCATTATTGCCAGCAGCTTATCTATATCCGGCTTGGCCGATTGACTAATCAATCGCTCCAACGCCTGCTCGCCGCGGGCCATCTTGGGCCAGATATCATCCAAGGCACCATTGCTGATGGCGTGAAAGCCTTTGTTCAAGCACCGCAATGACTTATCCGGACTGTGATAACACCAAAAGTGCTTGCCCTGGCCGAAAACCAGATTGAAAGGATTATAGTTGTCGCTGTTGTCACTGAGCCATTGCGGCTCTATTGGCGTTTGACTATCGAGCGCCTTGAGTACCAACTCTCCGCGGCTACGCATACCATCCGGCTGCGTGATTAGCTGGCGGATATTGGTGAGACCGGCCACCATTCCCAGGCGATTACAGCCAAGCCAGGTACCACCTGCCTGCAGATCCTTACCCGCCAGCAGTTGCTGCTGTGGTGGCCAAAAGTGTGCCGGAGCCGTGGGCCTGTGATGAAACTCATCGCGGTTGGCGCAAAGGATCAACGGATAATCCGGATGCTGATCCAGCGCCAGAAACAGAATGCACATGGGCTGTCCTTATGCCGGGTCTAAATTTAGGCTTATCCCACAAGTTAGCCAACAAAGGCACCCATTGACAGGGTTAAATCAGTGAGAACCTTTGTCTTGATGCTCATGGCCATTATGGTGAGCATGGCCGTGTGAGTCATGGCTGCTCGAACCGTGACTATGTAAACCATGGCTGTGTGAACCATGGTTGTGGCCTGAGTCATTGTGCTGCCCCGAGCCGTGGTCATGGCTATGGCCTTTGGCCAGCCACATCCCCCGTAAAAACTTGCGTGGCCCCTGACGCAGCAAGCTGCTGGAGTAGAGCAGACACAGCAGCGTCAGCGCCGGGTAGCTTATCTCTTTCGGCAGGTCGCCCAGCTCACGCCACTGTGGTTGCCACCAGGCAATGCCGCCAAGCAGAATGGATAGCAGCAGCAACATGCCGAGCCTTTGACTCCAGCTCATCAACTTGAGTTGTGACAGATTAAGCACAGGTGCGGCAATCAGGGTCAAGGCTACTGCCAAGGGGCTCCAGCCGCTGTAGGCCAGCGACATCGCCAACACGGCAGCGCCCAGATTACAGAAACGCAACGGCAGAAACAGCAAGGCCAGCACCAGCACTTGTGCCACCGGATGCGACAGCGGCACTGACGGATGACCTATTAGATTGGCGAGGATCAAACTGAGCAAGATCCAGGGCGCGCTTCTATCCACCAGATGAGTGAAACCGAAATGCCAGGCGGACTGCGGCACCTTGGCGTGGGGATCGGTCAATTCAATGCGGGCATAACTCAAAAACAGTCCCAGAGCGGCGAGTGCGAGGGTCTGCAGCAGGGCAAACTGCCAGCCCAGCAGCACCAAGGTCAGCAACAAGGCTTCGGGGCCGGCGAGCCGTTGCAACCAGCGTCCCGGCAGCGAGGCTTGAGTAGGAGACAGCCCCGCGGCAAAACGTATGCTGGCCAAGGCGTAGGCCGCCAGCAATACCGGAGCCAGTAACAGCAACCAGTGCAGCAGTTGATCTGTGCTGTGGTCATGGTGAGCGTGTTGGTGGCCGCCGGAATCCATCATCAGCAGCAATGCCAGCAGGCCTATCCCCAGCAGGCTGCCTATGCCGGCCTGGTATTCATATTTGCTGCTTGGGGTCTGCTGCCCATGGCCATGGGGCTGATGCAGCACCACATGCAAAATAGAGCCTGTGACAAAGGCTTGCAGGTACACGGTATTATCCAGGCTCAGATGGCTGAGCAGCTGCTCTCCGGCGAAGTAGCCCACAGATGTCAGCGCCATCATGGCCAGCAACACCAGACTGGCCCAACGGGTGCCGACCTGGGGTTTGAGCAACCACCAAATCGCCAGGCCCACGGGTAGCCTGTGCATGATCACCCCAAGCGCCAGCAGGCTGGAGTTGCCTTCCTGTTGTGCCAGCACCATGGCGCCGCCATCTGTGATGGTGTGCAACAACAAGCCGCCTATCCCCAGCGTGAGGGTCAAATTATGGGTGATCTCTGAATAGCGATGAAACAGCTTTTCGCTGGCACTGGGGCCCCAAAGGCCGAGGATCACGAAGATGATCGCCAGTATGCCGCCGTGCTCCAGCAGTTCAGGCAGGATATGGATCAGTACCAGGCCGCCGAGAGAAACAAAAATAAAGCCGTCCAAGCCCTTCTGCAAACCGCTACCTGATGAGAAATAGCGGTAAAACAGCGGGCCCAGGAGCAGGGCGATAAAACTGGCGACGAGATAGAGCATGTATTTCACGGCTGAAGTTTAGAGAACGCCATAGTATACCAGTAGCCGGGCAAATGAGCAGTGCCGTTACCTGGAATTTACCTTGAAGGATTTTCCACCCGAGGCCACGGATAAAAGTCCACAGCCGGTGACTAAAAAGTTATACAATAGTCGACTCTATGTTGTTGTATTGGTGAATGGATATTTATGGATACTCTGTCGGCTGCCGTAATGCTGTTTCTTATTATGGATCCCTTGGGCAACTTGCCTATCTTTGCCTCTATATTGCGTCATATCGAGCCCAAGAAACGCCGTCGAGTATTGATCAGAGAGCTGATTTTTGCCTTGTTGATCATGCTGTTATTTCTATACGCCGGTGAAGCCATCCTGAGTTTCCTCAACCTCAAGTCAGAATCGGTCAGCATTGCCGGCGGCATTATTCTGTTCCTGATCGCCATCAGGATGATCTTCCCCCAACCCGGTGGTGTGGTGGGCCTGGCCGCCGGTGAAGAGCCCTTCATTGTGCCTATGGCAATTCCGCTGATGGCCGGCCCTTCAATTTTGGCGGCACTGATACTGCTGGCCCATACGGATAGCAGCCGTATGGCCGACTGGACCATAGCTCTGGTAGCGGCCTGGGGCGCCAGCGTGGTTATCTTGATGTTTTATAAGTTATTTACCAAGGTTTTGGGCGACAAGGGGCTCACTGCGGTCGAGCGCTTGATGGGTATGGTGCTGGTGATGATCTCGGTGCAGATGTTCCTCGATGGCGTCTCCCGATATTTGAATCCTTGAGTTGTTAATCGTTATGTTGAGTCGAGGTAAAAGTGCTTAGTTGTGCCCTGATCTGTGCTTTGAGTCTGACCGCCGGAGATTATGACAATCTCTTGCCCTATCAAGGCACGCCGCAGCAAGCGCAGGAGCGGGACGCCGCCGGGAATCAGAAGATCCCCGCGGTGTACATGGATATGGGCGCCTGGCATGGATATCACCTACCGGATGACCCTGCATTTTATGGCAGCTTCACCGGTCCTATGATCATCGTCCAGGAATACAGCCTGCATCTGGCGCCCAGCTTGCAGCACCTCAGCGTATTGGATTTGAGCACAGGGCAGGCTAAGAATTTTGCCGAGGCGGAAAGACGTCTGTTCAGTCGCCCGGATGGCCTGTATCAGGAATATCGCTGGCAAGATCTCAGCCTCAGCACCAAACTCTATTTTGCCGATGAGCGCAGCTCACTGATTGAGACTGTGCTGGAAAATACCGGCTCCCAAGCCGGCCAGTGGCAGTTGCAATGGCAAGGAGAACCCTTCGATAAGGCGGTAGGCAAACCCTGGATTGCCGGCAGACAGTTTGCGACCAATCAACTGGAGTGGCAGTTTCGGCCACTGAGAAAAACTTGGTCGCTAATGCTCGATGATGCCAAATTCCGCATAAGCTTCCGTGAACCCACCTTCCTGGAAGAACGGGGCGCTCGGGGCTACCGAGCCAGTTCTGAAGTGCTGAACCTGGCTCCCTCTGAGCGGCGCAGTTTTCTCAGTGCTCAGCAATATTTTCACACCGCAGCAGAGGTAAAGCCGCTGCAGTGGCCTAAGTTGTTGCAGAGCGCCGAGCGCAACCATAGTCGCTGGGGTTGGCGTCTGGCCAAGTTGGCCGATGGCGACTTGGGGCAAAAGCGTATGGCTGCCCGGGCCATCAGCACCCTGACACACAACTGGCGCAGCCCGGCCGGGGCATTGCGTCACCACGGGGTAACACCTTCGGTCACCTATCAATGGTTCAATGGCATCTGGGCCTGGGATAGCTGGAAACAGGCGGTGGCCCTGGCGCGTGTCGAGCCTTGGCTTGCCAAGTCCAATGTACGGGCGATGTTTGACTATCAATTTGATGCGCAGGATCCCGTCAGACCCCAGGATGCCGGCAGCATGCCGGATGCGGTGTTTTACAACCAAGATGCGGCCCGCGGCGGTGACGGCGGCAACTGGAATGAGCGGAATGGCAAACCGCCGCTGGCGGCCTGGGCCGTATGGGAGATCTACCTTCAAGACGCTGACAAGGCATTTGTCGCCGAGCTCTATCCACGATTGATGGCCCTGCATGCCTGGTGGTATCGCAACCGGGATCATGACGGCAATGGTTTGGCGGAATATGGCGCCAATCTGCATCCGCTGCACGGTGAGCCTGGGGCACTTAATCGTGATGCCATCATTCAGGCGGCGGCCTGGGAGTCCGGCATGGACAATGCACCCAGATTCGATGCCGATAACAGCCTGCAGGTACTGGAAAATCGTGACGCCAAGGGGCGTTTGCTCGGCTACTCACTCAATCAGGAGAGTGTCGATCTCAATGCATTTCTCTATGCCGATAAACAGTATCTGGCGCAAATGGCCAGTCTGCTGGGACGGGAAGCCGAGGCAATGCAACTGCGGCAACAGGCCCAGCGGTTGGGACAAGCGATTCGGCAGGCCTTTTACCCTGCCAGCGATTTCTTCTACGATGTACGTTTCGATGCCGAGGGCAAGCGGCGATTGCTCAGCGACAATAAGGGTACCGAAGGTTGGATCCCGCTGTGGGCCAGTGTCGCTTCGCCTGAACAGGCCGAAGCGTTGGTAACACAACAACTTAAACCAGAAAGCTTCGGTACCCAGGTGCCATTTCCGAGCGTGAGCGGCGACAGCCCAGCGTTTGCCCCCGACAGATACTGGCGCGGGCCGGTATGGTTGGATCAGGCTTTCTTCGCCATTAAGGGATTGCAGCATTACGGTTACCGGCAACAGGCAAGTGCAATGTCGCGGCGCTTGCTGACGGCCATCGCCGCCGATAGCCGGGATCTGCCGATACGGGAAAACTACCATCCACTCAGCGGTGAAGGACAGCATGGCACCAACTTCAGCTGGTCGGCCTCGGTCTTATTGTTACTTTATAGTGAAGGTTTGTTGTCTGAGGCTGAATAATCGCTGAATGAGGCGAATTGGCCGCGATTTTCTGCTGTGCAATCTCATGTACTGCTGTTAATCTTCTGTACCATCTCTGTTAAAAACAAGGCGCTGCCGGTGCGACTGCCCTCAACTCTTGCTATCTGCTTGCTTCTTGGTGCCTGTCAGGCAGGGAGCGATGGCGGAGTCGATACCATTACGGATAAAAACCGCGCGGTTAAACCCTTATTGCCCTGTGGTAATGGGGCACCTGTGGTAAATCGAGCTAAAATTAAAACCAGTCTGATCGAGCGCAACATCATCACTCCGCAAATGAGCGAACAAGAGGCCGAAGCCAAGGTCTCTGAGTATATTCAGCAACGCAATCAGAAGTTTGAAAAGTGTATCAAGGAGCCAAAGTCATGAGTTTGAAGTCGGTACTGGCCCTGGCCTTGGGGACAGCTTGTCTCTTTGGGGCAACAAATATTTTAGCCGCCACGGCTCCGGCGGATCCCGGGGTGATCAACAAAGAGCAGATCCTCTACTGGCTGGAGAAACGCGGTGAACTTGATGCCGACGCCTCAGAAGAGGAGCGGCAGCAAGCGCTGGCAGCCTATACGGCCAAAGCTACCGGAGCGGGCAGCAAGGCCGCACAAGTGCTCAAGGCCAGAGAACAGCAACTGCTGCAACAGGCACGAAGTAATAGCCTGCGTCAAAGCAAGTTAATGCGGGCACAGTCGCGGGTAGCCGATACCGATGTGACCAAGCGGGTCAAGGTGTTGGCCGTGCTGGTGGATTTTCCCGACTTGCCCTATAACAACAATCGCCTGAGTCCCGGCGATACCGAAATGTATTACGCCAACTACTCGGTAGCCCACTACCGTGATCTGCTGTTTTCCGATGCAGGTTTCCCTGGGCCCCAGGGGCAAGTACTGCCCTCAGCCTATCAGTACTATCAAGCAGTTTCCGGTCAGAGCTTTTTCTTCAATGGTGATGTGAAAGGCTGGTTCAGAGCCAGCCAAAATGCTGCCTACTATGGTGCCAACGACCCGAATAACAACAATGACGACACAGCCGCCACCGAATTGGTAGAAGAAGCGGTGGCAGCTGCAGTAGCCAGCATGAGTACCGCTGAGCTGGCACTGTATGATATTGAAGATCCTTATGATATCGACGCTGACGGCAACCTGAATGAAGCCGATGGGATTTTGGATCATGTGATGATCTTCCATTCCAGCATAGGCGAAGAGGCCGGTGGCGGCGTGCTCGGTGATGATGCCATCTGGTCACACAGATTCTTTGTTCCCTCGGCGCCAGGTCAATACGGCCAGGCTATCCCTGGCAGTAATATGCGTCTGTTCGGTTATACCATTCAGCCGCTGGATGCCGGAACCGGTGTCTGTACCCATGAGTTTGGTCACGATCTCGGTTTACCGGATGAGTATGACACCAGTGCCGAAGCCAGCGATGGCTCGCCTGTAGGTCTCTGGTCTCTGATGTCCGGCGGCAGCTGGGCAGGTTCTCCGAGAGGCTCACAGCCCAGTGGTTTCAGCCCCTATGCCCGCTCGTTTCTGCAGGACAGATACAAGGGCCGCTGGGTCAACGAACAATCCCTGGATTATCAGGCGCTGGATAGCAACGGCACTCAGGTGTCGCTTACGCATGCCAATAGCAGTGGCGTAAACCAGTTGGCCATCAAGCTGCCGTCCGACTCCATCGCCTTTACTCAGGCTTACCAGGGGCAATACCAGTACTATTCGAATCAGGGCGATCAGCTCAACAACGCCATGTCGTTCGAACTGCAGCTACCCATGAGTACCAGTCTGACGCTGAAAATGAAGGCCCATTGGCAGATAGAACAGGACTACGACTATATGCAGCTGCTGGTGGATGGGGTGCCATTGGCGGGAAGCCATACCAAGAGCAGCAACAGTATCAACAATGCCGCCAATATTATCAGTGGTGACTCGGCGGCCTTATCCGGCGGTGAGGGAGAGCAAGGCTGGCAAGAATTGAGCTTCGACCTTAGCGCCTACGCCGGAATGAACAAGCAGATAAGCCTGGTGTATCGTACCGATGAAGCTGTCGGTGGCTATGGCTTTGTGGTGGATGACATACGTATAGAGAGTGACGGCAACCTAGTCTACAGCGACAATGCCGAGACGGCTCTCGAGGCGGTAAATCTTTCGGGTTTTGTTCGCACCGATGATTCTCGCCCAGGCGCGCCGCGGCGTTATCTGCTGCAACTGCGCAACTATCAGGGCGTGGATAGCGGACTGCAACAAGACAGTTATGAGCCGGGACTCTTGGTGTGGTTTGAAAACTTAGCCTACAGCGACAACAAGGTGGCCGAGCATCCGGGATACGGGCTCATTGGGGTGGTGGATGCGGATCAAAACCTGATCGGCAACCGTGATACCGATGTGCAGGTTCGTGATGCCAGCTTCAGCCTCTATCCGCAGTCGGCGTTTTTCGGTGACCCCCATCTTGGCAACAATAGCCTGTTTGATGACAGCGACGACTACAGTGCGCCGCTCAAGCCTCAGGCCGGTCTGGTGCTGCCCCAACTGGGTCTTATGGTGCAGCTTTTGACCCAGGAGCAAGACAGCAGCCAGGCGCAGCTGCTGGTGAGTAAACGCAGCGACAGCAACGGCACAGAACTCAGCGCCAGCATTTCAGCGCAGCAGGAAGGTGGCAATGTCAGTTTCAGCGCCAATCTCAGTGGCGGTACTGCACCTTACACTTACCAGTGGGACTTTGGTGTCGGCGGCGTTGGCAGCACTCAAGCGACGCCTCAGTACAGCTACAGTGAGTCCGGCACCTACACAGTCACACTGACGGTGACAGACGCCGATAACCGGCAGACCGTGACCAGCTTGCAACTGACTGTCAGCATTCCTCTGTCGGCGCTGTTCGATATCAGTGGTACAGGTTTAACCGTGCAGTTCAATAATCTCAGCCGCGGTGGCAGCGGAGAACTCAGTTATCAGTGGGACTTTGGTGATGGCCAGAGCAGCACAGTTGCTTCTCCCTCGCATACCTACAGTGCGGCGGGCAGCTACAGTGTGCGCCTGACAGTGACTGACTCACAGAATAATCAGAGCAGTAATAGTCGCACCTTGGTGGTCTCCAACCCGGTTGTACCCAATACGACTGAAAGCAGTTCCGGCGGCGGTGGCGGTAGTCTCGGCAGCCTGAGCCTATTGGGGCTGGCGCTGATCGCCTGGCGGCGCAGGCGTTGACAGAATAAGGGACGCTTTGGCGTCCCTTGTATGTTTTGGGGAATTCAAGAGAGGGATTACAAGCCCTTGTTCAAGGCGTAAGTTGGCCTTGATGGATGGCGGCAACCGCCGCCGGCAGGAAGATTTCACCGACAATCAGTTGCTGCTCCTGAAAGTGAAAATAACGTCTTCTGCCCCAGATAGCCTCTGTGGTAGGTTGCGACAGTGAATCTGCGAGGGAAGCGACCCGTGAATGGTTATCGAAGCAGGCAACCTCTATAGCGCCGGGTTCAAAGCCGATATCACCAAATAACAATTCTCCCAAGGGGCGAGTACCCAACTTACCCAGTCTCTGCTGTTGCTCCAGCAGCTTTGCCGGGATCAGGGTGCGGCCAAAGACCCAGGGAGTCCCGTCCAGGCAGAGCAGCACTTCTCTGATCCAGATGGCTTTGTGCTCCTTACCCTGCCATTCCTGAGCTGCGGTGGGCAGCATGGCTTCGCCGAGCAGTTTGACCTCAAAGTGATTGCAGCAACTTTTGAGTCTCTTGGTGAGACTGCCGGTCGCCAGTAGCCAATCATGCAATGGCGCTGCGGGGAGTTGTTGTAATTGCTCTGGCGAAAACCACTGAATTGATTCACCATAAGGAAAGCTTAAACTGGTCACACTCATCGGATACCCGGTACAATATTACAACTCGGGAGTCTATCACGCTTGCCCACAAGCAGATAGATCGCAAGGGGCGTCTGCACAAGTCACGGGAGCTGGAAACTCAATATGAAACGCATTTTGACACTGTTGTTTTTTATGCTGGCCGGCATGTTGCAGCCTGTGATGGCGGCCGATGAAAAGCCTGCCGAAGATACCTATGCCTATTATGGCTTTGAACCTGAAATAGTGACCAACTATATCTCCAACCGCAAGAAGTTGGGGTTTGTACGCATCAGTGTTGAGCTGATGGTGAAAGATCCCCAGGACTTGGTAGCCTTGCAACACCATGATCCCCTGCTGCGAGCCGCGATAGTGGAGATTCTCGGTAATCAACCCGAGGACAGGGTCAAGTCGCTTACCGGCAGAGAAGAGATCCGCCGTGAATGTTACGACACAGTCAATCGTTTGCTGGAGCAGGAAACCGGTCGGGCACTGGTGGTGAATCTGCTGTTTACCAAGTACCTGTATGACTGAGGTAACAAAGCGTCGGCTCAACGCTTCGAAAGGCAAGGCCTGGGCCGAGGTAAAGAAAAAGCCGCAAAAGACGACTCAAAAAGCCGGCAAAACCTTGGTTAAAACGGGCGGAAAAGCCAAGAACAAGGGCTTGCACCCGCGCAACCTGCACCGCCAGGGCTATGACTTTGCTGCTCTGGCCGCCAGTTACCCTGCGCTCGCGCCTCACCTTATCACCACAGACTATGGCCAGGTTTCGATTCCCTTTGCCGAACCGCAAGCTGTCTTGGCCCTCAATGCCGCCCTATTGCAGCACCATTACCATATCCAGGACTGGCAGTTGCCTGAGGGCTATCTGTGCCCGCCAATTCCCGGACGAGTAGACTATTTGCACCATATCGCCGATCTGCTGGCCGAAGGCGGTAAAATCCCCCAAGGCCGGCGTATTCGCGGCCTGGATATAGGCACGGGAGCCAATGGCATCTACCCCTTGCTTGGCTCAAGTGTCTACGGCTGGCAGTTTGTCGGCGCCGATATCAACCCTGTGGCGCTGGACAATGTCGCCGGCGTTTTGCAGCACAATCCCAAGCTGACTGGTGCCATTGAACTGCGACTGCAACCCGAACCGGAACAGATATTTCATGGTCTTTTGCAGGCGGGGGAGTGTTTTGACTTCAGCCTCTGTAATCCGCCGTTTCATGCCTCGGCCGCCGATGCCCGCAGTGGCAGCGAACGCAAGCAGCGCAATCTGGCGGCAAGTCGCGGCGAGCAACATCAGCGTCAGGAGCATAAACTGAACTTTGGCGGCTGTCAGGCCGAGCTTTGGTGCGATGGCGGCGAGTTGGGCTTCTTACTGAGGATGATTCACGAAAGTCGCGAATATGGTGGACAAGTGCTGTGGTTTTCTTCCTTGGTGTCCAAGAGTGACAACCTCAAACCCTGTCAACAGGCGTTAACGCGGCTTGGCGCCAAAGAGGTCAAGATATTGGAGATGCAACAGGGCAATAAGCAAACCCGGGTGTTAGCCTGGAGTTTCTTCGATGCAGCCGCCAGACTTCAGTGGTGGAAGTTCAAGGCTTGAGGCCCGCCAAAGGCAGACCTCAAATTGGATTGAAAATCCGATCTACTCCGGACTCCACAGCAACCGGCCGCAATCGGTGAGATCGTAACCACCGAGCAGAGCGGCCATCTGCCGGGTGTGGCTACCGCCGAGCATCTTGAACAGCTGCTGTAATTGACGGCGGAAATAGATCCCCTGCGGCATGACAAAGTCGAAGGACTCTGTCACCAAGGGCACAAAGCTCAAGCCACTTTCCATGGCGACCGCCTGACAACCAAAGCCGATATCGGCATCACCCCGGGCAATATACCCGGCCAACTCCCTTTCACTGAAGGCGGTGAGTACTGAGTTGAGCTGCTCAAGCTTGGCACCCTGCTTCAACAGCCAATGTTCCAGATGTTGCTGGCTGCCGGCACCGCCCTGGCGGGTGACCCAGCGCCAGGAGAGTTGCAACACCTTGCTCTCTTCCTGACACCTGTGGTGCATATCCGGCCGCACTATCAACCCCTGCTGGCGGTTATAGCCGTGAACCATGATCCATTGCTGGTGGTTGGGATACCCCTTCAGCAACGCCGTATGACGAATATTACGCTCTTCCAAACTGCCCCAATGTAAGGTACAGACATCGGCATAGCCCTTGGACAAGAGCTCCAGCCCCAGGCGGGAACCTGTAGCGCTGTAGCTAATAAGTTCTCGACTGCCAACCTGGGCCATCAGCCTGGCCACCTGCATCGATAACAAGGGGTCATCACTGCCGGTGATCAGCAAGCGATCTGTCAACATGCCACTGTGGCAGGAGTCCATGATCCAACGGTCGATTAGTATCTTTGGAAACAGCCACTTACCTGTGATTTTGGTCGCCGGTAGCATACGCTCATTGGCCATGGCATAGACCTTTTTTTCATTGAGGTCCAGATACTCGGCCACCTGCTTGGCGCTCATATAGACAAGTTCACTGGGCTCCGTCATCACTTCTCCTTGGTATCTTGGGTATCAGCGTGGATTGCTGGCATCAAACTCAATATTCTCGGCGCCATTGTACACCAGGAAATGGCGTCCCTTGGCACGGGCGACCATGGTGATCCCCAGCTTCTGCGCCAATTCCAGGCCCATCTGGGTAACACCGCTGCGGGACAAAAGCACAGGGATCCCCATCTTGGCAACCTTGATAACCATCTCGGAAGTAAGCCGTCCCGTGGTGTAGAAAATCTTGTTGTCGCCTCTGTCCTGCTCCAGCCACATCTCCCCGGCCAGAGTATCCACCGCATTGTGGCGGCCAACATCTTCGACAAAGGACTTTATCTTATCCGCTTCACACAGACCACAGCCGTGAACAGCACCGGCATTCTTGTAAGTCTGATTGTATTCACTGATGTTTTTCAACAGGGAGTAGAGCATGCTCTGCTTCAGTTTCGGCTGCGGCAGGACTATGTCGTCCAACCCTTCCATAAAGCCGCCGAATACCGTGCCCTGGCCGCAGCCTGTGGTGACCGTCTTGTCGGCCAGTTTGGCATCCAGATCCTCAGTCTGCTCCCGGGTGATCACGGCCGCGGAAGCCACATCCCAGTCAACAATCACAGATTCCAGTTGCGAAACATCATTAATAAAACCTTGATTCTTAAGGTAACCCAGTGCCAGAGCCTCGGCTCTTGCGCCCAAGGTCATCAGGGTGACTATTGGTCGCCAGTTGAGGTAAACCGTCAGCGGCCTTTCACAGGCGACATACTTCTCCTGCAGTTGGCCATTTTCATCGACCGCAGTTACGGCAATGGTCAAAGGTACCTGGGTATTGGTCTTGATCAATTGGGGTTTGGCACGGGTCATTATTAAACCTTCATAGAGAGCATGGGCCACAGCATAGCAATATTTATACCGTCACAGGGTTCAGGCTGCAAAATGCGTGATCCGCAGCAAGCGTCGACAATACCCAGGTCATGAATGTCCCAAACCAGATTACATATTGGACAAAATGTCCTACTTTTAGCCTTAAATAGATGATCAAGTTCAAACTTATTTCTCATATGGCAACTGGCACTAAAATTGCAATGTCATAGAGGTCTTACTTATGCCCGAAAATAATCCCATCGGGAGGGAGAGTCAGTATGCAACATTCCGAAAGCGTATGGCCCATGTACGTTTCACTGAAAAAAGTGGAGAAACAGGTCGGTCGTTGGACATCCATCAGCTGGGAGCTGGACCAAATCGTGCCCGCCACTCATGAGGCGCCGCCCGGATCCAAGCTGGTTCTACTGGAGTTATTTCGTGATGAGCGTGCCAGTTACCGCCTTAATCTGGATATGGACAATCCCATGCTTTACATCGTCTGTGACGAAGATGTCGAGGGCAACTGGATCCCGGCCGCCATCTCCGCCGACCAAAATGTCGCAGCCGGCTGTCTCGAAGGGGATACCCCAGTGCTGAACATGCCGATGCCGGAGGCGATTGCCTGCTGGATTGAAGCCTTTATAACCCGTCACGGTGAAGTGGAAATCACCGCCCACAGACGCAAACATGTTAACCGCCGCAAGGAATTGGCCGAAGACAACATTCGGAGGCACTAATG
>Ga0114983_1000277_pt1 | contig 21651 bp, 19 predicted proteins | sample Shrwel_input2_RT_FD_87182 | JGI IMG/M metagenome (GOLD analysis project Ga0114983, IMG submission 87182) | Subsurface microbial communities from deep shales in Ohio, USA - Utica-3 well 1 S input2 RT | ecosystem: Environmental > Aquatic > Deep subsurface > Shale gas/oil reservoir > Produced... | reverse complement strand
GTGCAGAGCCGGTGTACAGCGTCAGCAGGAACCAGGTCAGCAGCAGGGTCAGGCCGAAGAAGCCGACCACCTCGCCGAGCGAGTCGGCAACGTCGCCGACCACCTTGGCGAAGCCGATGATGGCGATGTCGATGTTCGGGTTGTAGGTCGCGTTGGCGATCTCGGCGACTTCGACGTCGCCGCCCTTCAGCTGGAACACCTGGCTGCTGCCATCGGCAGCCTGCACGTCGATATCCAGCGTCTTGAAGCCGAACAGCAGGCCGCGCGGGTCCTTGTAGACGGTCTTGACGACGTCGCCCGCCTTCAGCGGCTCGCGATCGGCCTTGAGCTTCAGCTCGTACGACTTGGGGTTCACATACTTCTGGCGGATCTCCTCGATGCGCCCGGCGGTCTCGATGTAGTCGATGGTCGCGCCGGTGATCGGGTCTTTCTCCAGCAGCTCGGAGAAGATCATCGCGCCGCGCTGATCGTTGGCCACCAGACGGCCGATGATGCCGGCCTTCGAGACATTGGCCTTGACCTTGTCGAGATTCTCCGGCGTCGGCGTGAAGTCCGCCGAGATCACGTTGCCACCGGCAAAGCCGTCTTCGACGACTTCCAGATAGCGCACGTCCGGCGTGTAGATCGAACTGACGCGGGCGCGGTCGGTGCCCGGCAGGAAGGTCACCGAATCGGTCGCGGCCCTGAGCGTGGCCATGAACGACGGGTTGTAGATGTCCTTCTCTTTCTTTTCGGTGACCGCGAACAGCACCAGATTGGCGCCGCCGAATTCCTTCTCGTACTGCTTGAACACCTGAATGTACGGATGACCCAGCGGCAGCTGCTTCTCGAAGCCAGAGTCGATCTTGAGGTGCAGCGCTTGCCAGACCATGAACAGGGTCACCAGCGCCAGCACCACCAGGGTACGTGGCCGGTTACCGAATACCACCGGTTCGGTGACCCGGACGAACAGCTTGGAAAATTTGCCCTGTGGCTCTGAATGCATCTGATAACCCCTCCCCGTGACGAATGATCGCGGCCTGTGCTGATGTCTGGCCGATTTTTAATTTTAGTAATTTCTTCTAACAAAAGTAATTTCTTCTAACAAACGTTAGTCGATTAGAACAGGCATTTCAACCTTTTTATTCAATCAATGCGTCCCGCCGGACATGACTTGCTTTTCGTTGGCTGCCCAGGCCGCGAGCACCACCCCAGCGGGCAGGAAACGGCCGTGCGCACTCGACCACTCGCTGGCCTCGACGGCAAGCCCGGCCAAGAACGCGCCGACGTCGACCAGCATCGGCGGAAGCCCGCCGAGCGTCGAAAGCAGCAGCGAGAATGAGGGCTCGTCGAATGCGCTGCTGACCAAGCCTGCCTGTATGAGCTCAGCAGGGAATCGCGGGCTGCCAGGGTCTGAATGGCTTCACAGGGAAGCGTCGGACCGACACAGGGCGGAATCAGGTCCAGACCGGCACTGGCCGATCCCCGGACCACGAGACTCGCCGCCTCTTTAATTATCATTCTTTTCCACGTGTTACTTGGTGTTCACTAGCAACTGGGTTGACAGCATGGACTTCCCTTGACCACTATCCATCATGCGTAGTGCGACACCGCACTCTGCAAAAAAAACGCGAGACCCGGTCCGTATTGCGACAAAGCCTGCGGCGGGCCTGACAGAACCCCGCCTCCATCATCGAGCACTGCCCATGAACAACGTCCTTACACGCCGAAAACTCATCCCTCGCCACCCGCGCGAGCTGGATTTCGCCGACGGCATTCCGGTCAACTGGGCAAACGGCGACGTGTTCCGCTCGCGCTTCTTCGACGCTTTCTCCACCACCCTGCCCGAGGGCGAGAAGTTCTTCATCGTCTCGCTGCGCCAGTTCAAGGACCGCCTCCAGGACCCTGCCTTGCAGCAGGAGTTGAAGGACTTCATTCGGCAGGAGGGTCTGCATGGAATCCTGCACAACGCCTACAACAAGCGGCTCGGACGGCAGGGCGTGGACATCGAGCTGATTACCGAGGTGCTGCGCAAGTTCTTCGCAGCGCATACAAAGATCCTGTCGCCGCGCATGCAGCTCACCTTGACCGCCTGCGCCGAGCACCTGACGGCATCCATGGCCCACGCCATCCTGGGCCGCAGCAGCCACCTGTTCGACGGCGCCGACGAGCGCGTGCGCGCCTTGTACTTCTGGCACGCCGCCGAGGAAATCGAGCACAAGTCGGTTGCGTTCGACCTGCTCAAGAATGAGGCCAAGGTCGGCTACATCCCGCGCGTGCTGATGATGGCCTACATCAGCATCGTGTTTCACGCCCTGGTATTCCCCATCCTGGAGCATGTCCTGCGCAACGACGGCTACACGGCAAGAGAGCGGCTCGGACTCTGGGGCAAGGGCCTGTGGTGGATGTTCAAGCCGCGGCGAGGCGGGTTCTATTTCGACCTGATGGACCACTACCTGAGCTGGTTCAAGCCCGGCTTCGAGCCCTGGAGTCACGGCGACCTCCAAGCCTACGACCGCTGGATCGAGACCTACGCAGAGTCCGGCGATGTGCGTCCCGCAACCGAAGCCGCCTACGCGGTGCTTGGCAAGGCCGCCTGAGTCTGCCCGCAGGACCGGACACGCAAAAACCACAAAAACCATTTTCCAAAATCACCGAGGAGAGGCAGTGAAATCACTGAAAGGAAAACTCGCCGCAGTCACCGGCGCCGGCAGCGGCATCGGCCGTGCCGTGGCCATCGACCTGGCGCGGCGTGGCTGCCGCGTCGCGGCATCGGACATCCAGGCGGATGCAGTCGCCGAGACGGTGCGGCTCATCAAGTCCGCGAAAGGGGACGCGAAGGCCTACAGCTTCGACGTTGCCGACCGCGAGGCGTTCTACCAGCACGCCGCCGCGGTGAAGAAGGACTTCAAGGCACCCGCCAACCTGGTCATCAACAACGCAGGCGTCGGCCTGGCCGCGTCCGTGCTGGAGATGAAGTGGGAAGATTTCGAGTGGCTGATGGGCATCAACTTCTGGGGCGTGTGCTACGGCACGCAAGCCTTCCTGCCGCAGCTGATCGAGTCGCGCGACGGACATGTGGTCAATGTCTCCAGCATGTACGGCATGATTTCCGGGCCGCTGACCAGCGCCTACAACGCGGCCAAGTTCGGCGTGCGGGGCTACACCGAGGCCTTGCGGATCGAGATGAAGGCAGCACGGCTGCCGGTGGAAGTCAGTTGCGTCCACCCGGGCGGTATCCGCACCAATATCGCCAAGACCTCGCGCCTGGCCACTGCCAGCGGCAACGCCGACCGCGCCAAATTCGAGAAGTGGTTCGCGCGGATGACGCTGACCACGCCGGAAAAAGCGGCGCAGATCATCATCAGCGGAATCCTGGGCAACCGTCCGCGCATCCTGGTGGGACCCGATGCACACGTGATCGACGTCGTGCAGCGCACGGTGGGCATCCGCTACCAGTGGCTCGCGCAGACCCTGCTCAATCCCTTGATGGCTGGCATGAAGCCCTAGCGCGCTTCGAGAAACCCCCGCAACACCACCCGGCCACGCCCGTGCGGCGAGGCAACTACACACGGAGTTCAAGACGATGGCCGATGGATCCCCCAAAAAAAGCACCGCCTCGTCCAGGTCCAAGGCCCGGTCCGGCACCGACCTTGACCTGGTGGATATCGAGCACCGCGTACCGTCGCGACGCAAGGGCAAGCCCGACTACGAGGTCATCATCGTCGGGGCCGGCTTCGCAGGCATGGGAGCGGCCATCGAACTGCAGAAGAACGGCATCGACTCGTTCGTGCTTCTGGAACGCGCGAAAGACGTTGGTGGCACCTGGCGCGACAACCGCTATCCCGGTATCGCGGTGGACATCAGTTCCTTCGTTTACTCGTTTTCCTTCGAACAGAATCCCAACTGGTCGCGCGTTTTCGCGCCCGGTGACGAGTTGCAGCGCTACGCGCAGCGCGTGGCCGCCAAGTACGGCATCTACCCCAAGACACGCTTCGGCGTGGACGTGCTGAAGTCGGTGTTCGATGAAGACCTGCACCTGTGGCAGGTGCATCTCAAGGACGGCAGCATGCTGACGTCCCGCTTCATCATCAGTGCCAGCGGCGGCCTGATTGCACCGAAGAAGCCCGACATCCAGGGTCTGGACACCTTCAAAGGCCGCGTCATCCACACCGGCTACTGGGATGACCACTACGACTTCACCGGCAAGCGAGTCGCCGTCATCGGCACCGGCGCCACGGCGGTGCAGATGGTGCCGGAGCTCGCTCGCAAAGTGTCACAGCTCGACGTCTACCAGCGCACTCCAATCTGGGTGCTGAAGAAGCCGGACGCGGAGATCCCCGGCTGGATGAAGTCCACATTCCGGGCCATGCCGCTGGCCCAGCGTGCCGTGCGCTTCGTCGCCGACGCGTTGACAGAGTCGCTCATGGTCGGCGCCGTGCTCTATAACCGCCAGATCCCGGGTCTTGTTCGCTGGGCAGAGAGCGGAGGCAAGAACAACCTGCTTGAGCAGATTCCCAACGACCCGGAACTGCGGGAGAAGCTCACACCCAAATACGGATTCGGTTGCAAGCGCCCCACCTTCTCCAACGAATATTTCAAGACCTACACCCGCGACAACGTGGAGCTGGTCACCGATCCCATCGAGTGCATCACCGAAGATGGCGTGCGCACCCGTGACGGCAAGGAACGCAAGATCGACGTCCTCATCACGGCCACGGGTTACAAGGTGTTCGAAAAAGGCAACCTGCCCTCGTTCGAGGTCCATGGCCGCGGCGGTCTCGAACTGGGCCAGTTCTGGGAGGACCAGCGCTATCAAGCCTACGAAGGCACGACCATCCCGAACTTCCCCAACTACTTCGGCATGCTGGGGCCCTACGCGCTCACCGGCTCCTCATATTTCAAGATGGTGGAGAACCACTCCGTGCATGCGGTGCGCTGCATCAAGCAGGCCCACAAGACCGGCAGCACCTGCGTGGAGATCCGCCAGGGGCCGCACGAGCGCTACTTCACGGACATCCAGCGCCGGCAGCAGAGAACCGTGTTCGTGAATCACAGTTGCTCGGGCTCCAACAGCTACTACTTCGACCGCCACGGCGACGCGCCGATGCTGCGGCCCTCGACGTCGGTCGAGGCGCAATGGCGCGCCAAGCATTCGCCGATGTCGCACTACCACTTCACTCGAGCCGAAGCACTCGCCTCGACCGAAGCCTGAGCACGGACGATGGCCGACTTCATTGCATCGCTTTCATGCGTAGCGTGTGCCTTTACACCGCAGACATCGCCGCGCTTCCCCAATAGCTTCACGCAATCCAAAGGAAGGTGAGACATGGCATTGGCAAACCGCAAGATCGGCTACGACGAAGTCAAGCCGCGCGACCTGCACTTCGACATGACCAACGTGCCGAAGTACTGGATGAACAACGATCCGTGGAGCACGCACTGGTGGAACGCCTTGCTCGCCGCCGTGCCCGATGGCGAACGCTGGGTGATGCAGTGCGTGCGCAAGAACCTGGTCAAGCTCAGCGATGAAAAGGTGCGCAAGGCCGGCATCGACTTCATCAAGCAGGAGCACTACCACGCCCGCGAACACGACATCATGAACCAGGCCGTCATGGCCCACGGCGTGCCGGTGGACAAAGTGGAGGCCGCGTTCAAGCGCATGCGGGGTTTCCTGCAGAAGATCCTGAGCGAGGACATGCAGCTCTCCACGATGGCAGCCGGCGAGCACTTCACCGGCACCATCTCCGCGGTATTCGTCGACAACCCGGAAATCTTCAAGGACTTCGATCCGGCGCTGGGCGCGATGATCGCCTGGCACATGATCGAGGAGACCGAGCACAAGTCGGTGTCCTTCGACGTCTACCAGGATGCAGTGGGCAGCTATCCCAAGCGCATCGCCGGAATGGTGTTGATGACGGGCATTTTCGTCGCCATCAGCGAGTACCAGCGCCTGGTGCTCGTGGCCAAGGACGGCCAGCTGTTCAACTGGCGCTCGGCGATCAAGGGGCTGAAATTCCAGTTCACCAGGCCGGGGTTCATGCGCCTGCTGGTCAAGCACTACCTCCCCTACTACTCGCCCAACTTCCATCCCTGGGACCACGACAACCGCGCGCAGCTTCGCGCCTGGAAGGACACCTTCGAAGCCACCGGCGACACCATGAAGGCATACAAGGCCTTCATCGGCGAAGGCCCGGTGTCCAAGCTCAAATCGGCTGCCTGAAAACCTTGGAGTCGCCGGGCGTGGCGTTGTTAGCGCCGCGCTCGGCGAATGCATTCCGTTATTAATTCGAGTGGAGAGACGCAATCGTGAGTCGCCCCAAGAGTCTGAAGTTGAGCCAGTGCGCCGCCGCCATCGTGACCGGTGCCGGCAGCGGCATCGGCCGCAGTTTTGCGCTGGAGCTGGCGCGCCGAGGCGGCACGGTGTTGTGCGTGGACATTCATCCGGAGCGTGCCGAGCAGACGGCGGCCCAGGTGGATGAACTCGGCGGCCGCGGCCTTGCCTACACCTGCGATGTCGGAGACGAGAAGCAATTCGCAGAACTGGCCGCGAAGGCCGACGGACTGCTCGGACGCGCCACCACGGTGATCGTCAACAACGCCGGCTTCGGCGTGGGCGGACGCATCGGCGATGTCTCGCTGGAAGACTGGCGCTGGTGCCTGTCGGTGAATCTCTGGGGCGTCATTCACGGCTGTCACGAGTTCGCACCGCGCTTCCGCAAGCTCGGTTACGGCGGAATCATCAACACGGCGTCTGCTGCCGGCTTCGCAGCGGCACCGGAGATGACCACCTACAACGTCACCAAGTCGGCGGTGCTATCGCTGTCCGAGACCCTGTCGGCCGAGCTGTCCGGCACCGGCGTTCACGTCAGCGCCCTGTGTCCCACGATCGTGCCCACCAACATCATCAACGACAGCCGCTTCCCCAACGACCGCAAGACCTTTGCGGCCAAGGCAATGGAGAAGTGGGCGTTCACCAACAGCGGAGAAGTGGCCCGCCTGACCCTGGACGCCATGGACAGCAACCAGCTTTACGTGCTGCCGCAGTGGGACGGTCGCCTGATGTGGCGGGCCAAGCGCGCCTTCCCGCGACTCTACGCGCGCGCTCTGGGCCTGAGCTATCGCCTGGCGGCCGGCTGAGCAGACGGCCCCCATGCCCAGCCTCAGCGCCATTGCCACCAAGCGCCTCTTCCGCGCGATGCTCAAGCGCGAGTTCGCGTCCAAGGAACACGCCGTCCGTCATTTCCGCCGCGTGCTCGACCACGCGCCCTTTCCGTCCTACCTCCCGCTCGGGGTATCGGCACGCAAGATGAATTTTGCCGGCGTGCCCTGCGAGCGCCTGGCGCCGCGCAAGCCGGGCCTGACCATCCTGCACCTGCACGGTGGCGCCTTCATCGGCGGCAAGCTCGGCACCTACCATCCCTTCTGCGGTGCCATGGCCCGGCGCTTGCAGGCGCAGGTCATCCTGCCGGATTACCGCCTGGCGCCCGAGCATCCGTTTCCTGCCGCGCCGGACGATTGCCTCGCGGTCTACCGGGAACTGATCGACTGCGGGACCAACCCTGCGAACCTGGTCGTCACTGGCGACTCGGCCGGCGGCAACCTGACCTTGGTCACCCTGCAATGCGCGCTCGCAGAGGGCCTGCCCATGCCCCGGTGCGCCGTGCTGATTTCTCCCGGCGCCGACCTCGGCGGCACCGCGGCAAGCCTGGCGGAAAATGACCGCTGCGACGTGATGCTCTCGCAACACGTCATCCAGATGATGGGCGAGGTGTACTTGCAGGGCCACGACCGATCGGATCCCCGGGTCTCGCCGCTGCACGGGGAATTTGAGGGCCTGCCACCCCTGCTGATCTGCGCCAGCGACGAGGAGTGCCTGCGCGACGACGCCTACGCGGTCGCCGCACGCGCTCGCGCGGCCGGTACCAGCGCTCGCCTGCTCATGCGGCCGGACACGCCGCATGCCTGGCCCATCTTCTTTCCGCTGGTGGCCGAGGCGCGCGCGGACATGAAGAAGATCACCGAGTTCATCCTGAATGCGCGTCATTGATCTGACGACCCTTGGTTATCGCGCGAGCCGAAACGCCGCGTCGATTCGTGCGCTTCGCCTTCCCGGTTGTCGCACGACTGTCGGCGTCGGAGCGAGGTGAAGCCGATGGATGAGTACCCGTAGACCCTTGCATTCGGGCATGCAGATCACCCGAGTGCGTTGCACGTCCCCCCAACCTGCACGAGGTAAGACCATGGCACTTGCAAATCGCAGCATCGGATACGACGAGGTCGAGGCACGCGACCTGCGCTTCAATCTCGACAAGGACAGCGTTCCGCGTTTCTGGATGAGTGGCGATCCCTGGAGCACGCACTTCCTCAATTCCATCTTGGCTGTCGTACCCGATGGCGAGCGCTGGGTGATGCAATGCGTCCGCCGCAGTCTTACGCGCCTCCAGGACGAGAAGGTGCGCAAGGCGGGAATCGCCTTCATCAAGCAGGAGCACTACCACGCGCGCGAACATGACGACATGAACAACGCGCTGATCGAGCAGGGCGTTCCACTCGACGTGGTGGAGCGCAGCTTCAAGCGTATCCGCGCAACGCTGGAACGATTCACGCCGCAGGACATGCACCTGTCGATGATGGCGGCGTTCGAACATTTTACCGCGACCTTCGCGGCGGTGTTCATCGACAATCCGGATATGCTGGAAGATTCCGACAAGAAGGTCGCGGCGATGCTGTACTGGCATTTCGTCGAGGAAACCGAGCACAAGTCGGTGACCTTCGACGTGTTCCAGGACGCGGTCGGCAGCTATCCGCAGCGCGTCGCCGGAATGCTGATTGCCAGCGCAGTCTTCCTGCCGATGGTCGAGGGCCACATGCTCTACCTGCTGTACAAGGAAAAGCAGCTGCTAAACTGGCGCTCCATGCTGATGTGCCTGAAGTTGCAGATCGGTCCCAGGGGCTTGCTCACCCGTTTGTTCACCGCGCATTACTTCCAGTACTACCTCCCCGACTTCCATCCCTGGGACGACGACAACCGCAGCCAGATCCGCAAGTGGAAGGAGGCGTTCAACGCCACTGGCAATACCGCCGAGGCTTACGAGGCATTCCGCAGCAGTGCCGCCGGGAAGGTCTCCGACGTCAAGGACGCACTCGCAGCCTGACCAGCGACCAAGTCGATTCGAGACCCAAATCAGCCCGGCAGCCGTGCTGTGAACGCGACGAGGCCGCCTGACTGAACAGGCATCGGAGTCTGCTGCCCAGATCGCAGGAGAATGTGAAATCTACTTCGCGGCCGCTTTCAACCGTAATATGAGGGTCGAAAGCCGAGCCGATCTCATGACCCAGCGACTGCAAATCTGCGTAACCCTGCCCCTGCCCGTCGAACTGGCCTTCTCCCGACTGGCCGACCATCAGCCACTGGACGCGGCGCTGGGCCTGGGACTCCGTCACGCCCTGCGCAAGATCGGGCGGGCCTCTTGAGGCTGCCCCGGCGGCGACGGCCAGTTCGCGGCAGGATCCAGAGCCTCGCATGAGCCAGGAATTCCCGTACCGCATGGCCGAAGTGATGCAGCTCACCGGGGCAAGCCGGGAAGCAGTGCGCTTCTATGTCAATGCAGGCCTGCTGCCGGAACCGCACAGGACCGCGCGCAACATGGCCTGGTACTCGCAGCAGCATATCGAGATCATCAAGCTGGTTCGTGCCCTGCAGGAGGAACAGTTCCTGCCGCTCAAGGCGATCAAGGCGCTGTTCGACGACGACAAGAACTTCGATTTCACCGCGAGGCAGCGCAGCATCTTCGCGAGCATGCGCGAGGAAATGGGAATTCGTGCCCGCCGCCAGTTGCCCGGCCCGAGTTCGCACGGCATGGCCGAGGCCCTGGGACTGAGTCACGAAGATTTCCGCGACCTGCAACAGGTTGGCGTCATACGAACCCAGGTTGACCAGCTGACCGGCGACGAGGAAGAAATCCTTCGCCAGTTCGCCATCCTCAGGCACAGCGGCATGACGGCCGCGAGAGGATTCTCCCCGCGCCACCTGCAGATCGTCCAGGCATCGACCGATCTGCTGTTCGCCCAAGAGCTCAAGCTGTTCCAGGAGTTGCTGGTGGATTTGCGCGACGACGAGATCCCCGTGCTCATGACCCGGGCGATTCCAGCCATCAACCGCATCTTCGCGGTGCTGCATGAACAAAAGCTGCGCGCATTCGTGGCGATCAACGCCCGGCAGGACGCAGCACGGCAGGCCAATGGGGCCGCAGCCGCGCCCAAGTCGAAATCGAAATCGAAATCGCAGCCGAAGCCGAAGCCGAAATCGGCCAAGCACAGCAAGGCCGTGTAAGTAGCGCGCGCCCCCAGGCGCGACGAGTGCCCCTTGACAGGGCGTGGGCTGGTTCCCCCCTGTCGGGTTGCCGAGTCGTTGCCGAGTCTGCGTCGACATCGGCCACGGGCACACCCGAGACCCAAGTCAAGCGATTCGCTCGGTCATCCTGCGAGCGCTCCGCACGGTGCAGCCGCCTGCTCCGCAGCGGATTTTTCTAACGGTTGTTTGTTATATTAAACACGCTCCGCACGGCGCATTGAATACCCTAGCCGTGCTTATCCGGAAGTCACAGACCCTCAAATGATCCTCACTGACGACCAGCGTGCGCTGCGCGACACGGCCCGGCGCTTCGCCGAACAGAAACTGCTGCCGGACTACCAGAAGCGCGAAAAATCCGAACGCCTGGACCGCGACCTGGTGCGCGAAATGGGCGAGATGGGCCTGATCGCGCCCGACCTGCCCGAGCAGTACGGCGGCCTCGGTGCCAGCGGCCTGACCACCGGCATCCTGATCGAGCAGGTCGGCTGGGGCGACATCAACGTCAGCTACGTGCCGCTGATGGCCTCGCTGACCGGCAAGGTGATCGCGGGATACGCGAAACCGGCGCTGGCCGAATACTGGCTGCCGCGCATGATCCGCGGCGAATCCATCGTCGCGCTGGGCCTGACCGAGCCACGCGGCGGCTCCGACGCCGCCAACCTGATGCTCAAGGCGCGGCGTGATGGCGACTCCTGGGTGCTCAATGGCGAGAAGACCTCGATCAGCTTCGCCGATCAGGCCGACGCCATCGTGCTGTTTGCCCGCACCGGCGGTGTCGAAGACGGCGCGCGCGGCATCAGCGCCTTCCTGGTGCCGCTGACGCTGCCCGGCGTGCAGCGCACGCACTTCAACGATTCCGGCAGCCGGATCATCGGCCGCGGCTCGGTGTTCTTCGATGATGTGCGCATCCCAGCCGATCACCTGCTGGGCGACGAGAACAAGGGCTTCGTGCAGGTGATGCAGGGCTTCGACTACAGCCGGGTGCTGATCGCCCTGCAGTGCATCGGCTCGGCGCAGGCCTCGCTGGACGAGGCCTGGGCCTACACCAAGGAGCGCACGGCCTTCGGCGCACCGCTGGCGCAATACCAGGGCGTGAGCTTTCCGCTGGCGGAGTACGACACGCTGATCGCGGCCACGCGCCAGCTCTGCTACCACGCGCTGGAACTGCGCGACGCCGGCGAGGCGCACACCGCCGAGGCGGCCATGGTCAAGTGGCTCGGCCCCAAGACCTCCGTCGACACCATTCACCAGTGCCTGCTGACCTTCGGCCACTACGGCTGGTCGATGGATCTGCCGCACCAGCAGCGCCTGCGCGACGTGATGGGCCTGGAGATCGGCGACGGCACCGCGCAGGTGATGAAGCTGATCGTGGCGCGTGAGCGGGCCGGCCGCATTGCCGTGCAGTACGCCAAGGACAGCAAGCGATGAGCGAGGCCGTCTGCGTCCGCGTCGAGGCGGGTGTCGGCATTCTCGAACTGGCGCGACCGGAGAAATTCAACTGCCTGTCGATGGCCGCCTGGAACGCCATCGGCGCTGCACTGACGCGCTTCGAGCAGCCGGGTTCCGGCGTGCGCGCGGTGCTGATCCAGGCCCAGGGCAAGCACTTCTGCACCGGTGCCGACCTTGACGAAGTGCAGGGCCTGCGTGGCGACAAGACCCTGCTGGCGGCGTTCCTCGCCAGCGGCCACCGCGTGCTGCGGGCGATGGAAGCCAGCCCCCTGCCGGTGGTCGCCGCCTGTCAGGGCCTGTGCCTGGCCGGTGGGCTGGAGCTGATGCTTGGTGCCGACGTGGTGTTCGCCGCGCGCGGTGCCCGCTTCGGCGATCAGCACGCGCAGTTCGGGCTGGTGCCCGGCTGGGGTGGCAGCCAGCGGCTGACGCGTCTGGTCGGTCTGCGCCGCGCGATGGACCTGTATGTCAGCGCCCGCTGGATCGACGCCGACACCGCCGCCGCCTGGGGCCTGGTCAGCGAGGTGGTCGAACCGGAAGCCCTGCATGCCCATGCGCTGGCCTGGTGTGCCACCGCCGCCGAGCGCAGCCGTTCCGGACTCGCGCTCATGAAGCGCCTGGCGCGACAGGGCCTGGATCTGCCGCTGGCCGATGGGCTCGCGCTCGAGGAAGGCTTGGCCGTGCAGGCCTTGCTGGAAGATGACGTCAGCGAAGGGCTTTCCGCCTTCAGCGCGCGACGCAAGCCACAGTTCAAGGGACATTGAAGCCGATGGGAATCCTGTCATCGCGTGTCGCCACGCGCAGCGAAAATTTCGCACTCAACCAGGCTGCCTACGCCAAGCGCATCGCCAACCTGCACGCCCGCCGCGCCGCGGCGCGCGCCGGGGGGCCGGAAAAGATGCGCGCCAAGCACCTGGCTCGCAACAAGGTGCTGCCGCGTCATCGCGTCGAACTGCTGATGGACCCGGGCTCGCCGTTCCTCGAACTCGGCGAACTCACCGGCGATGGCCGCTACGAGGGCGTGTCGCCCGGTGCCGGCATCATCACCGGCGTCGGCATGGTGTCGGGCCGGCCGTGCATGATCATCGCCAACGACGCCACCGTGAAAGGCGGCACCTACTTCGGCCTGACCTGCAAGAAGCACGTCCGCGCGCAGGCCTTTGCCTGGCAGCACCGCCTGCCCTGCATCACCCTGGTGGACAGCGGCGGCGCGTTCCTGCCCGACCAGGCCAACATCTTTCCGGACGATGGCCAGTTCGGCTCGATCTTCCACAACCAGATCGGCATGTCCGGCGACGGCATTCCGCAGATCGCCGTGGTGATGGGCCCCTGCACCGCCGGCGGCGCGTACATTCCGGCGCTGTGCGACGAGGTGGTGATCGTGCGCGGTCAGGGTTTCATGTACCTGGGCGGCCCCGAACTGACCTTCGCCGCCACCGGCGAGACCGTGGACGCCGAATCGCTCGGCGGCGCGGCCATGCACTGCGGCAAGAGCGGCGTCACCGACCATATCGCCGAGGATGACCGTCACGCCCTGCTGATCGCGCGCAACATCGTGCGCGAGCTTGGACAGGTGCCGCCATCGAGCCGCAAGCAGGAGGCCTCGCGGCCACCGCGCTTCGACCCGGCCGAGATCCAAGGCATCGTCTCGCGCGATCCGAAATTCCCGACCGACACGCGCGAGATCCTGGCGCGACTGGTCGACGACAGCGAATTCCAGGAATTCAAGCCGCTCTACGGCGAGACCCTGCTGACCGGCTTCGCGCGCATCCACGGCTACGAGATCGGCATTCTTGCCAACAACGGCGTGCTGTTCCCGGAAAGCGCGATGAAGGGCACCCACTTCATCAACCTGTGCTGCCAGCGCAACATCCCGCTGCTGTTCATGAGCGACGTCACCGGCTTCATGGTGGGTGCCGATGTGGAGCAGGCGGGCATCGCCAAGCACGGTGCCAAGATGATCACCGCGATGAGTTCGGCGCGCGTGCCCAAGTACACGCTCAACATCGGCGCTTCCTACGGCGCCGGCTATCTGGCCATGTGCGGGCGCGCGTTCAAGCCCACGGCCATGTTCGCCTGGCCCAATGGCCGCTCCGGAATCATGGGGCCGGACCAGGCCGCGATGGTGCTGTCGCTAGTGCGCGAAACCAATCTCAGGATCGAGAAGAAGACCTGGACCGACGAGGAACGCGAGGCGTTCAAGGCCCCGGTGCGCAAGATGTACGAGGAACTCCAGGACGCCCACAACTTTGCCGCCCAGGGCTGGATCGATGGCGTGATCGAGCCGCAGGAAACCCGTGGCACGCTGGCCCTGCTACTGGAACTCGCCGCCCGCGTACCGGCGCAGAAGACGCAATTCGGCGTGTTCCGCTTCTGATGAACATGCCCATGAAACCCATACAGAAACTGCTCATCGCCAATCGCGGCGAAATCGCCTGCCGCATCGCCCGCACCGCGCGGCGACTCGGCATTGCCGTCGCCGGCATCCATTCGCAGGCCGATGCGCGGGCGCGTCATGTCCGCGAACTCGGCGAATCGGTGCTGGTCGGCGCCGCCGCGCCGGCCGCGAGCTATCTCAACATTGCCGCCATCATCGCGGCGGCAAAGAGAGTCGGTGCCGACGCCATCCATCCCGGCTACGGCTTCGTCTCCGAAAACCCGGAGTTCGTGCGCGCGGTGGAGGCCGCGGGGCTGTGCTTCGTCGGCCCGACCGCCGAAACCATGGAACGCCTGGGCGGCAAGGCCTCGGCCAAGCGCGAGGCCGCGAAGCTCGGCATTCCCACCGTGCCCGGCGACACCGCCGGCCTCACCGATCCGGCGGCAGTGATCGAAGCGGTGCGCGCCTGCGGCCTGCCGGCGCTGCTCAAGGCCGTGGCCGGCGGCGGCGGGCGCGGCATGGCCCTGATCGAGAGTTTCGAGAACCTGCCGACGCGGGTGGACAGCGCGATGCGCGAAGCGGCCCAGGCCTTCGGCAGCGGCGAGATGATCGTCGAACGCTACCTGCCGAGCGTGCGCCACATCGAGGTGCAGATCGCCGGTGACGGCCGTGGCGAGGCGATCCATCTCTACGAGCGCGAATGCTCGCTGCAGCGCCGCCACCAGAAGGTGATCGAGGAAGCGCCCTCCGCCGGCCTGGAACCGGGCCTGCGCGCGCGCATCCTCGAAGACGCGCGCCGTCTCGCCGCCGCGCTGCACTATCGCGGCCTGGGCACGGTGGAGTTCATCGTCAGCGGCAGCGATTACTACTTCCTCGAGGTCAATCCGCGCCTGCAGGTCGAGCATCCGGTCACCGAGGAAATCACCGGGCTGGATCTGGTCGAACTGCAGTTGCGCATCGCCGCCACCGGCACCCTGGGCCTGAAGCAGGATCAGGTACAGGTGCGCGGCCATTCCTTCGAGGCACGCGTCTACGCCGAGGACGCCGACGCCGGCTTCCTGCCTGGTGCCGGCGCGCTGCGCTGGCTGCGCTTTCCGACCGAGTCCCTGCGCGTCGAAAGCGGCGTGGATGCGGGTGACGAGATCACGCCCTTCTACGATCCGATGATCGCCAAGCTGGTCAGCCGCGGTGCCAATCGCATCGAGGCGCTGGACCGCCTGTCCGCGGGGCTGGCGTCCTGCGAGGTGGTGGGCCTGACCACCAACCTGGGCTTTCTGCGCGAACTGCTCGGCTGGCCGGAAACCCGCAGCGGCGAGATGCACACGCGCCTGATCGACGCCCGCTGGCAGCCCGTCGCGCGCCGCGTCGAGACCCCCGCCGAACACGTCGCCGCCGCAGCACTGTGGTGGCTGGCGCGCGAGCGTCGCCGCTGCGACTGGGGCGTGTGGACGCAGCCCGAGTTCAACGGCTGGCGCACCCTGGCCGGGCCGCCCCTGCCCTCGCCGCAACCCTCGGTGATGCTCGCGGCAGGCGGCGTGAACTGGGCGGTGCATTTCTCGGCACCCGATGCGCAGGGCTTCACCCAGATCGCGCTGGCCGCGGACGCACAGGCCACGGTGAACCTGCGTGCCTGCCTGTCGGCAGCGACCGACGGTGCGCAGGTACTGGAATGCGGCGACACCCGCCTGGAGCTGCGCCTGTTCGCCGTCGGCGCTTCGCTGGAAGTGAACAGCGCGCGCGGCACCAGCCGCTTCGATGCGGCTCCGCCGCTGGCGGCGTCGGCCGCGACCGCCGTGATCGGCAGCGAACTCAAGGCGCCGATGATGGGCAAGGTGGTGGCGGTGCTCGCCGCCGAGGGCGATGCGGTGCAAGCCGGCCAGACCGTGATCGTGCTGGAGTCGATGAAGATGGAATTGCAGGTCGTGGCCGAGCGCGATGGCGCGGTCTGCGGCCTGCGTTGCGCGGTCGGCGACATGGTCGGCCGTGGCGACGTGCTGTGTGAAGTGACGGCGTGAAGACGCGAAGCGGTACTACCGGAGCAAGGCAATGAGCGATTTCCCGAAGTTCGTCGAATTCCACGAGGAAGGTGTGCGCGAAGGCTTCCAGATGGAGCCCGTCACCTATCCGCGCGCACAACGCGCCGCACTGATCGATGCGCTCTCGGAAACGGGCCTCCGGCAGATCCAGGTTGGATCGCTGGTCAACCCGGCCAAGGTGCCGCAGATGGCCGACACCCTGGAACTGTTCGCGGACATCAAGAAAAACCCGGACGTGCGCTACACCCTGCTCTGGCTCAACGAGTCGGGGTACCGCAGGGCGAGCACGGTCCAGGGCGCGTTCAACCATGCGCCGCTGATGTACTACCTGACCGATGCCTTTGCCATGCGCAACAACAACCGCACGGCGATGGAGATGCGCGCGGAGCAGGAGGCCTGGCTGGATCGCTACCGGGCCGACGGCGCGTTCCCGCAGAAGGTCTACGCGATGACCGCCTGGGGCTGCAATCTGGGTGGACCGGTGTCGCAGGAAACCGTCGTGGATGCCTTCCGCCACGCCATCGGCATGTTCCGCGATCGCAAGCTGCCGCTGCCGCCGCTGTATCTGGCCGACACCATGGGCTGGGCCAGCCCGGAGGAGGTCAAGCGCCGCATCGGCGCGGTGCGCGAACTGGCGCCCGAGGCGAAGATCGGCCTGCACCTGCACGACACCCGCGGACTGGGCGGCGCCAATGTCTACGCCGCGCTGTCGATGGGCGTGAGCCTGCTCGACGGCTCCATCGCCGGCCTCGGCGGCTGCCCGTTCGCCGGCCACAAGGCGCGCCAGACCTCGGGCAACGTCTGCACCGAGGACATGGTGTTCATGTGCCACGAGATGGGCATCGACACCGGCATCGATCTGGAGAAGATGATCGAAGCCTCGCGCATGGCCGAGGAAATCATCGGCCGTCCGCTGATGGGTCGCGTGATGCACAGCGGCTCGCTCAAGGCGTTCCGCGAAGGCAGGCAGGCCGACAGCGCCTGCGTGTCGGTTCCGTAACCAAGGCACGAGGAGAACGACGATGGGACGTGTACAGGACAAGGTGATTCTGGTCAGCGGCGGCGCCATGGGCATGGGCCGCACGCACTGTGAACTGCTGGCGCGCGAAGGCGGCCAGATCATCGTCAGCGACATGAACGCCGAACTCGGCGAGCAGGTTGCCGCCGGCATCAGGAAGGCCGGTGGCCGCGCGGAATTCCAGCCGCTCAACGTCACCGACGAGGCACAGTGGGCAGCCGTGGTGGACGGGGCCATCGCGCGCTACGGCCGCATCGACGTGCTGGTCAACAACGCCGGCATCCTGCTGATGAAGCCCGTGCACGAAACCACGACGGAAGAATGGGACCGCGTGTTCAATGTCAACGTGCGCGGCTGCTTCTTCGGCATCCGCGCCGTGGTCCCTGCGATGCAGAAGGCCGGCGCCGGTTCCATCATCAACATTTCCTCGATCTATGGACTGATCGGCGCGCCGGGTGCCACCGCCTACCAGGCCTCGAAGGGCGCGGTGCGGCTGATGGCGAAGTCCTGTGCCGTGGACCTGGCGCCGTTCAAGATCCGGGTGAATTCGGTCCACCCCGGCGTCATCGACACACCGATGACCAAGGATCTTCTGACCCAGCCCGAGTTCCGCTCGGCAGCCGTGGCCATGACGCTGACCGGTCGCCCCGCCCGTCCGGAGGAGGTCTCGCAGGCCGTGCTGTTCCTGGCCTCCGATGAATCGTCTTACGTCGTCGGCGCCGAACTGGTCGTCGATGGCGGCTACACCACGATGTGAACTCCTTCTTCCACTGCGGACGCCGCCCATGAACGAGATGTCGTTTCTCACCGAAGACCACCTGCGCTTCCGCGACAGCCTGCGGCGCTTCATCGACACCGAAGTGGTGCCGAAGGCCGACGCCTGGGAGGAATCCGGCATGGTGCCGCGCGAGGTGCTGCGCCAGCTGGGCGAACTCGGCTATCTCGGCATCCGCTACCCGGCGACCTACGGCGGTGCCGAGCTGGACACCGTCTACAGCGCCATCCTGGCCGAGGAACTGGGCCGTTCGAGCTATGGCGGCTTCGCGGTGACGGTGCTGGTGCACACCGACATGGCCTCGCCGCACCTCGGCAACTTCGGCAGCCCCGAGCAATTGGCCCGCTGGATGCCGGGCATCATCACCGGCAAGACCATCTGCGCAGTGGCCGTCACCGAGCCGGATGCCGGCTCCGATGTCGCCGGCATCAAGACCCGTGCGGTGCGCGACGGCGATCACTACGTGCTCACCGGCAGCAAGATGTTCATCACCAACGGCGTCCACGGCGATCTGTACTTCGTCGCCGCCAAGACCGACTCCTCGGTCAAGGGCTCGCGAGGCATCTCGATCTTCGCGGTGGAAAAGGGCACGCCGGGCTTCAAGGTCGGCCGCAGCCTGAAGAAGACCGGCTGGCTCAGTTCCGACACCGCCGAACTGGTGTTCGACGGCTGCCGCGTGCCGGCCGCGAACCTGATCGGCGGCGAGAACAAGGGCTTCTATTCGATCATGCGCAACTTCCAGAACGAGCGCATCGTGCTGGGCGCGCAGGCCATGGGCGAGGCGCAGAAAGCGCTGGATCTCGCGGTGGATTACGTGCGCAACCGCAAGGCCTTCGGCGCCGTGCTGTGGGACAAGCAGACCATCCGCCAGCGTCTGGCGATGCTGTCGGCCAAGGTCGCGGCCGGCCGCCAGCTGGCTTATCACTCGGCCTGGCTCGATGCCCAGGGTCGCGAATGCGTCAAGGAAGTCTCGATGGTCAAGGCCTATTGCGGCGAACTGGTGAACGAGGTGATGTACACCTGCCAGCAGTTCCACGGCGGCATGAGCTACGTGCGCGAAACCGCCATCGAACGCATGGCGCGCGATGCGCGCATCCAGGCCATCGGCGGTGGCGCCACCGAGGTCATGCTCGAAGAAGTGGCCAAGCGAATTTGAACGCGACGACCGCCCGGACAGCCGTGGAGCCGGACGACCTCGTCGAGGTCGCGCCGGACATCCTGCGGCTGCGCCTGCCGATGGACGAGGGCATCGATCACGTCAACCTGTACCTGGTGCGCGACGGCGCGGGCTGGCTGCTGTTCGATACCGGCGTCGACAGCGCGGACGCGCGCGCCTGCTGGGAACGGCTGCTTTCAGGCCCTCTGGCAGGCGGGCTGACGCGCATCGTGGTGTCGCATCATCATCCCGATCACCTGGGTCTCGCGCGCTGGCTGCACGAGCGCACCGGTGCCGTCGTCTACCTGCGCCCGGAAGAACGCGACGCGGCCGATCAGACCGCGCTGCCCACGCCCGAGGCGATGGACGCCTGCCGCAACTACTTCGGGCTGCACGGCATGGAAGCGGGAGACGTCACCGCGATCACCGGCGACCTGCTGCGCCGATTCCTGGCCTGCGACACGCGCTTCCAGTCCCGGACGCTCGAACACGGCGAGGTGTTGCAGGTCGGCCGCTACCGTTTCGATGTGCTGGTGCAGGGCGGGCACAGCGTCGCCCAGTTCTGCCTGCACGAACCCACGGCCGGCCTGCTGCTGACCGGCGACCAGTTGCTGGAACGCATCACGCCGAATCTCAGCCTGCTGCCCTGGGGCGACCGTCATCCGCTGCGCCACTACCTCGCCAGTCTCGAGCAGATCGAAGCCCTGGACCTGCGCTGCGTGCTGCCCGCGCATCACGGTGTGTATGCCGGCGGCGTGGCGCGCGCGCGCGGGCTGATCCGCCATCACGAACGCGCGCTGGAACGCTTTCGCGCTCGTCTGCAGCCCGGCATGAAGGCCATGGACGTGGCGACCGCCGTGTATGGCCGGCGCCGCGACGTGCTCGACCGCTTTCTCGCGCTCACCGAATCCCTGGCCCATCTTCAGTATCTTGAGGAGCAGTCGGAAATCAGCCAGGACGCCGAGGCGCGCTGGCATCCGCGACACCCCGTCGCGGCAAGCACTACCGCCGTTGCACTGACCGCATGACACTTCCTCACGACACCACGGCCTGGGCCCATTTTCTGAAGATTGCCCCCTACACCGCCCGGCTCGGCATCGAAGCGGGCACGGCCGATGACGGGGGCTGCGTGCTGGCCCTGCCCTACCGGCCCGAATTTGTCGGCGACCCGGACAGCGGGGTCCTGCACGGTGGTGCCGTGACAGCCTTGATCGACACCACGTTCGGATTTGCCGTCTACTTCCGCATCCAGGAATACCGCCCGATGGCGACCCTGGACCTGCGCATCGACTACCTGCGTCCGGCCAAGCCCGGCGTGAAGGTTCATACCCGGGCCCAGTGCTACAAGCTGACGCCGGAACTGGCCTTCGTGCGCGGCTGCAGCTACGAGGACGATGCGGAAGATCCCTTTGCTTCCTGCGTCGGAGTGTTCATGTTCACCGCAGCCCAGCCTGCCCCTGCTAAGGCGGCGACAGTCCCATGAGCCTGTCCGACACCCTCGCCGACATCCGTCGGCGCAACGACTGGCCTCTGCTGGCGCAGGCCGTTCCCTTTGCCCGCATGCTCGGCCTGCGGGTCGATGTGAAGGGCGAGTCCTTCACCTGCGTGCTGCCCTACGATCACAGCCTGATCGGCAATCCCGTATTGCCGGCGCTGCACGGTGGTGCCGTCGGCGGCTTCCTGGAGTGCGCCGGCATCCTCCACATGCTGTGGAGCACGGATGCGCAGTCGATTCCGAAGACCATCAATTTCAGCATCGACTACCTGCTGTCCGGCCGCGCGCAGGACACTTACGCGAACGTCTACGTGGTGAAGCTCGGCAAGCGGGTCAGCAATCTTAGAATCGAAGCCTGGCAGACCACGCCGGACAAGCCGGTCGTCGTCGCCACCATGAACCTGCTGATGCGCTGAGCACCGCGCGCGGCACCCCTCCCCTGATGAAAGTCCATCCAGAGACAACCATGACCTACCGTTCCGTATTCAGGCCCGATCTGTTCAAGGGCGAAACCCACATCGTCACCGGTGGCGGCAGCGGCATCGGCCGCTGCACCGCACACGAACTGGCGAGCCTCGGTGCCCAGGTGGCCATCGTCGGTCGCAAGATCGAAAAGCTGGAAACCGTGAAGGCCGAGATCGAGGCGCTGGGCGGCAAGGTGAGCTGCCATGTCTGCGACATCCGCGAGGAAGCAACGGTCAAGCAGATGATCGCCGACGTGATCGCCCAGCACGGCGCGATCCACGCGCTGGTCAACAACGCCGGCGGCCAGTATCCCTCCCAGGTGAAGGATCTCTCGGTGAAGGGCTGGGAAGCGGTGATCCGCAACAATCTCACCGGCGGCTTCATCGTGGCGCGCGAGGCCTACAACCAGTGGATGGCCGCGCACGGCGGCAGCATCGTCAACATCATCGCCGACATCTGGGGCGGCATGCCGACGATGGCGCACACCGGTGCCGCGCGTGCGGGCATGCTCAATTTCACCGAGAGCGCGGCCTGCGAATGGGGACAG